>ENA-OWNT01003154-OWNT01003154.1-seawater-metagenome-genome-assembly--contig:-NODE-3154-length-15918-cov-3.615491_pt1 | contig 15918 bp, 13 predicted proteins | sample MGYA00238136_ERZ651165 | MGnify/ENA primary metagenome ERZ651165 (study PRJEB26861, sample SAMN08777766) | seawater metagenome | isolation source: coastal seawater | place: USA: Florida | collected...
CAGTCCGCCGTACTGGATCCGGTCCATGACCTGATGCCAATTGCGCGAATGGCGCATGGTCTGCTCCGCGTCGCGCGCCACGTGCTCGCTGAGGTCGAGGCCAGAACAATAGTGGCCGCCGGTCCCCGTCAGTACGACGCAGCGCACGCCCTCGGGGGGATTGGAAAAGAACGCGTCCAGCTCGGCCAGCAGGCCATCGGACATGGCGTTGCGCTTTTCCGGGCGGTTCATGGTGACGGTGGCAATGCGGCCGTCGACCTCGATCTTGATGTATTTACCCGTCATCTCTGCCTCCTCGGCGAAAATAATGGTTATAGATGGTAACAGTTCAAACGAACTTCGCCCCTTGTGGGGGCCTGCCGGGCCTTGTCAGCCCGGCAGCAGGAAGAGCGTGATGGCGGGGAACGCCACCAGAAGGATCACGCGAACGATGTCCGCCCCCACGAAGAACATGACTGCCTTGTAGGTGCGCACGATCGGGGTTTTCGGGTCCATCGAGTTGATGATGAACAGGTTCATCCCGACCGGAGGCGTGATCAGGCCGACCTCGACGACGATCAGCACGAGAATGCCGAACCAGATCGCCATGTGCTCGGCCGACATGCCGAAATCGAGAACCGAGACCACCGGGAAGAAGATCGGGATGGTCAGCAGGATCATCGACAGGCTGTCCATGAGGCAGCCGAAGATCAGGTAGAAGACGAGGATCATCGACAGTACCGTCAGCGGGCTGAAACCCTGGCTGACCACGTAAGTCGACAGTTCCTGCGGGACCTGGGTCAGAGCGAGGAAGCCATTGTAGAAACCGGCGCCCAGCACGATGAAGAAGATCATCGCGGTCGACCGCGCGGTCACCGTAAAGCTCTCGATCAGGGTCCGCCAGGTCAGGCCACCGTTCAGCAGCGCGATCAGCCCGGTGCCCGCCGCCCCGACGGCCGCACCTTCGGTCGGGGTGAACCAGCCAAGGTAGATACCGCCGACCACAAGGCCGAAGACCAGAAGCACCGGCCAGACGTCAACCAGCAGGCTGAACCGCTCGGCCATCGGGATCGGGTCGCGGGTGCCTGCCGATTCAGGGTAGAGCCGCACGTAGATCGAGATCACGATGACATAGCAGAGCGCGGCGAGCAGGCCGGGGATGAAGGCCGCAAGGAACAGCTTGGCGATGTTCTGCTCGGTCAGGATGGCGTAGATCACCAGCACCACCGAGGGCGGGATCAGGATGCCGAGCGTACCGCCCGCGGCAAGGGTCGCCGTCGAGAACCCGCCGTCGTAGCCGTAGCGCTTGAGTTCCGGCAGGGCGACGCGGCCCATGGTCGCCGCAGTGGCCAGCGACGATCCGCAGATCGCGCCGAAACCGGCACAGGCGCCGATGGCGGCCATCGCCACCCCGCCCTTGCGGTGCCCGAGGAACCCTTCAGCGGCCTTGAACAGAGCCGTGCTCATGCCCCCCAGTGTCGCGAAGTGCCCCATCAGGAGGAACATCGGGACGATGGTCAGCGAGTAGCTGGAGAAGGTCGTGTAGGTCTCGTTCTTGAGGCGCGCAAAGGCGACGTTGGTGCCCCCGGTGACCATGACGAGACCGCCAAGGCCGACGAGGAACATGGCGAGCCCTATGGGAACCCGCAGGAAGATCAGCAGCATCAGAACCGGAAAGGAATAGATACCGATTTCGAGTGCAGTCATCAGCCGGCCTCCGCGCCGTCCGGGAGGATCACGGTCCCGGTGAAGAATTCGATTATCCGCATGGCAGCGACGTAGACGGCCACGATGGACGACACCACGGCACCGAACAGGCTCGCCGCATAGGCCCACCACACCGGGAACTGCAGCAGAAAGCTGGTCTCGCCATAGCTCTGCTTGCTCAGCATCCCCTCATAGAGACGCCATGCGATCAGGATCAGCACGGCCGCGAAGACGATGTCGATGATCACCCGCAGCACGCGCGTCACAACGGGAGGCATCATGTCGGTGAAGATATCCACCGAGGCATGCCCGCCAGTGATCTGGCACAGCGGAATGAAGGCGAAGATGGCGAAGGCCACCCCGGCCTCGACCAATTCGAAATCGCCGGTGATCGGGCCGATGCCGATCTCGATGGCCCAATGCGCGAAGCCGGGCGCCAGCGATTGCATGAAGGCGCCGTGGAAGAAGCCGTTGAGCAGCCGCCCGGCGATCGAAACGCATGTCAGGACGATCAGAAAGCTCAGGACGATTCCGCCCAGGACCGCCATGAAACGGGACAAGCCCATCATGAAGGATTTCATACCCACCCCCTGCCTAGGTGACGTGTCACCTGGGTGTCAGTCAAAGGGCCGCGCCAGCCACGTGACGCGGCCCCTCAGATACGCTTGATGCGTTACTCGGTGTACTTGTCGATCAGCATGCGGGCTTCGTCGAGCAGCGCCTGCCCGTCCTTGCCCTTGGCTGCCATGTCGGCAAGCCATGCGTCATAGACCGGCTTGGACGCCTCTTCCCAGGCCGCGACATCAGCTTCCGGAATGGTGATGATGTTGTTGCCGAGGTCGACCGCGATCTGACGCGCCGGGCCGTCTGCATCCGCTTGGGTTCCGCCAGCAAAGACCGAGAACTCCTCGCCGGAGTTGTCGTCGATCACCTTTTTCAGGTCATCCGGCAGGCTCTCGTACTTGTCCTTGTTCATGGCCAGCACGAAGGTCAGCACGTAGAGCGCCTTGCCTTCGAACTCGGTGTGGTTGTGCACCAGTTCCGAGACCTTGAGCGAGGTGGTCACTTCCCACGGAATGGTGGTGCCGTCGATCACGCCCTTGGACAGGCCTTCGGTCACAGCCGGAACCGGCATGCCAACCGGAGTCGCGCCGAGTTCGGTCAGCAGCATGTTGACCGAGCGGGAGCCGCCACGGATCTTCATGCCCTGCAGGTCTTCGGGCTTGGTCACCGGATCCTTGGTGTGGATCATGCCGGGGCCGTGCACCCAGGTGCCGAGGATGTGGACATCCTTGAACTCGGTGTCCTTCAGGTGCTCGTCGAAGATCTGCCAGTAGGCGCGGCTGGTGGCGCGCGCGTTGGTCATCATGAACGGCAGTTCGAAGACTTCGGTCGACGGGAAGCGGCCCGGCGTGTAACCGACCACGGTCCACACGATGTCTGCGACGCCGTCGATGGCCTGGTCGATCAGTTCTGGCGGCTTGCCACCGAGCTGCATGGACGGGTAGCGCTCGACCTTGATGCGGCCGCCGGAGTCCTTCTCGACGTTATCGGCCCATACATCGAGCACCAGTTTCGGGACGTTGGCCTGCGCCGGCAGGAACTGGTGAAGCTTCAGCGTCACTTCCTGCGCCATTGCGGCGGTGCCAATGAAAGACGTCGCCAGTGCGGCGATCGCAGCACTACCGGCAACGCCCAAGAGCGTTCTACGTTTGGTCATGTGATTCCTCCCTATCGACCACGTATGTCGTAAGCACTATATTGCCACTTTGGTCATATAATGCAAATGTTGCACAAGTGTGTCTGGCGAAAAGTCATGGCACATAACATGACGATTCTGCAAGGTAGTTATGCGCTATAACTATATCTTCTTCGCCTTTCGGGTCTCGGCGGACACAGCGCCCTCCAGCCCCGTGCTCCCGTAGAGCCAGTCGATCTGGTCATACCACTCCTCGGGGGACCGTGCGCTCATCACCGCATTGCGCAGTTCCGCATGTGCGCCCGCCGGGTGGTAGACGTGCTGACCGATCTCGCGTGACTGCAACTGGACCCGCGCGGCACGCAGGCGGCGGCTGTTCTGATAGTCGACCAAAGTCTGCTCGATCCCATCGAAACCCCGCTCCCCCATCAGGTGTGACAGGCTCACCGCATCCTCCATCGCCATGCAGGCGCCTTGGGCGAAGTACTGGAGCATGGGATGCGCGGCATCGCCAAGCAGGGCCACCTTGCCATCCGTCCAGTTCATCACCGGGTCACGGTCGCACAGCACCCAGAGCTTCCAGTCGTCCGCCTTGTCGATGATCTGCCGCGCCACCGGGGCGACATGCTCGAACCCGCGACGCACTTCGTCGCGACTGACCGGCTTACCCGCGACCGGTTCCGGCGCATCGTTGTGATAGGTGACGACGAGGTTGAATGTCTTCCAGCCCTGCAACGGGTAGTGAACGATATGACATTTCGGCCCGGCCCAGAGGGTCGCCGCATTCCAGCGCAGATCCTCCGGCATTTCCTCGGTCGGGATCACCGAACGATAGGTCGTGTGCCCGGACACCCGCGGCGGCCCGTCCTGCAACATCTGCTTGCGGATGTTCGACCACAGCCCATCTGCGCCGATGAGGATCCGCCCTTCGACGCGGGAACCATCGGCCAGCACCGCGCGCACCCCGGTGTCGTCCTGCTCATAGCCCTCGACCCCGCTGCTGGTGCGCAGTTCGACCTTTGGGTGCGCTTGGCAAGCTTTGAGGAACACCCCGTGCAGATCGCCCCGATGCACCACGGCATAGGGGTTCCCCATCCGGGCACGAAAGGCATCGCCCAGCGGGATGCGGGTGATCTCGACTCCGGTCAGGGCATCCATCAGGCGCAGGTTGTCGATGTAGACCGCCATCTGCCGCGCGGTCTCGCCGACACCCAGGTAGTCGAAGGCATGGAAGGCGTTCGGCCCCAGCTGAATGCCCGCACCGATCTCGCCCAGTTGCGAGGCCTTTTCCAGCACCAGCACGTCGAGCCCCTTCTGCGCAAGGCCAATGGCTGTCGCCAGCCCGCCGATGCCGCCGCCGGCAATGAGAATGCGATCAGTCGTCATATGCGTTCCTCCCTGCGGGCAAAGCGCCGCCCTGCCCCGGACGGCGATCCGGGGCCCGTGTTCACGTGATGTCTTGCGAGGCCCCGGGCGTTGCCCGGGGCAGTGTGACGCCTACTCGGCGTCGGTGATCGTCAGGGCGATCGGGTCCAGCCCGTCAATCCCGCCGGTGATCTTGTCACCCGCCACGACCGGACCCACACCTGCGGGCGTGCCGGTCATGATCAGGTCCCCGGGGCGCAGGTGATAGAACTTGGACAGGTCCATCACGATCTCGTCCAGCTTCCAGATCAGTTCTTCCAGCGTCGCATCCTGCTTGACCTCACCGTTGACCTCGAGGTGGATGCGCTGCGCGCAGATTTCACCCATCTCGGCGGCCGGGGTCAGCGGCGAGAAGACAGCGCTGCTCTCGACATCCTTGCCAAGGTCCCACGGACGCTGCTTGGACCGCGAGGCGATCTGCAGGTCGCGGCGGGTCATGTCGAGCCCGCAGCCGAACGCGTAAATCGCCGCGTCGGCCTCGGCCTTGTTGGCGCGGAAGACCGGCTTGCCGATCGCCATCACCAGCTCCATCTCGAAATGAAAATTCTCGGTGCCCGGCGGGTATGGCATGGAAGCGCCGCTCAGAACCGCGTTGGCCGGCGACTTGGTGAAGTAGAACGGAGCCTCGCGGTCAACCTCGAACCCCATCTCGGCGGCATGGGCAGCATAGTTGCGGCCGACGCAGAAGATGCGACCCACCGGGTAGTCGGCGGTTTCGCCCTTCACCGGGATGGTCACCGGTTCCGGCAGGGTAAAAAGCAGATCGGTCATTTCGCGCGTTCCTCGTAGTATCCAAGCTTGTCCTGCAGCGGGCGGTCGTGGATGCGGACCAGGAACGCTTCGCTGCCTGCCTCGTGCTTGATGTCGGCAAAGACAGGGGCGGTAAAGGTATCTTTGGGGCCCCACTCGACTTTCTGCCCGTTGATCATCGAGGACCCATGCCCCTTGATCACGTGGAAGGCGGCGGAGGAGGACCGCAGCGGCGGTTCTTCGACCTGCCCGGCGCCCAGCATCATCGCGGTGAAGCCCATCGTCGGCAGTACATCCTGCCCGGTTTCGGGGTTGATGTAGTCGACCTCGGCGACGCCTTCGTCGCCATATTTCGCGAGTTCTCGCAGTGCGGCCTCGGTGCGCGCCCAGGGGTAGCGCATCATCGGGTAGCGCCGGATCGTGTTGTTCAGCCGCCGCGAGGGCGCCAGCCCGGCGGCGCGATACTCGACCTGGCTCGCGTCCGGGCGGTTGCGCTGCGCCTGCAGGGGCGCCTCCTCGGCATAGGAGCCTTCGAGGTAGACGAAAAGCGGCAGGTCCAGCGCGTCGAGCCAGATCACCGGCTCCTCGCCCTCGTGACCGTGGTCGTGCCAGTCGCCGCCCGGGGTCAGAACAAGATCGCCGTCTTCCATGGGGAGCTTCTCGCCGTCGACGACGGTAAAGCCACCCCGGCCCTCGACGATGATCCGCGCCGCCGACGGGGTGTGCCGGTGCGCCGGTGCGGTTTCACCCGGCAGCAGCAGTTGCATTCCTAGGTAGATCGAGGAGGTCGCCTGCATCGCGCCGGTGCCGCGCCCGGGGTCGGACAGCACCAGAACGCGGCGCTCAGCCTTTTCCACCGGGGTCAGTTCGCCTGCACGCAGCAGCAGCGGGCGGAGGCTCTCGAAGGCCCAGTGGCCGGGCCGTGTCACGGGGTTGGGCGCGCCATGGGGCAGGACGTTGCGCATCATCGGCCAGAGGGGCGCCACACCCGCGCGGGTCATGTCGTCGCGGTAGTCCTGCGGCAGTTCCTCCAGCGTTCCCAGCTGTTCCGACATCGGGTGTCCTCCTCTTTCCGAGCGCGCCCTCCCGGCGGCATATATGATGTATACTTACTATATGCATACCTGTCAACTCGGCGCGCACCAGCCGTGTGACGCGGCCACGTTTACCGAAAAGACCCATGCGAAACCGAACGTTAGGAGACTGCTGCTAAACACGACGCCCCGGATGTTGACGGGAAACCGAGTCGCAGAGGGTCGTCATGGCCGCCGCCTACATCATTCTTGCGCCGCTGGCCGGACTGGTCTGCGCCATCGCCCTTCTGGTCGCCGGTGCCGGGGTTTGGATCGCGCTGGCGGGTTACCTTGCCTCGGGGGTCGCGGTCTTCGGGCTGCTCTGCATCGTCACCCTCTCCCGCCCCCGCCGGACCGCGCCGGAGAACCGTTCGGGCAGAAAGGCAACTGCTGCCCGCAACAGCAATCTGATTGAACAATAGCCAAACGTGACACCATCGGCGCAGGTTTGCCGCCGTTGCCTTTCCTGCAGGTGACAAGCCCCTTCAGTGTCCATAAGGTCGCGCCATGACAGAGGTAAATTCTTCTCCGGTTCCCGCCATCAGCGCGCATGGCGGCGCCCGTTTCCTGAACCGGCAGGCTCTTGGGCTGGCCCTGACCGCAATGGTCGCCGTGACCGTCGTACTCACGACGCTGATGCCATCCGCCTATGTTCCCGGACCGCCGGGTGGCGACAAGACGATGCATCTGCTGGCCTTCGCCGCACTCACGCTGCCGACGGCCTTTCTGGCGCACCGACACCTCACCTGGGTTCTGCCCTTTGCCATCGTGCTGGGCGCCGCGATCGAGATCATCCAGCCCGCGTTTGGCCGCCACCGCGAACTCGCGGATCTCTACGCCGACAGCGCCGGGGCCCTTGCGGGGGTTGGTGTGGGGCTGATGTGCCGCGCCCTGCTCGGCCGACTCGGCCTGATGACCTGACCCCGATCCCTTGCAGGCGCAAGAACCTGCGCAAGGCATCCATCCAATGCCGCAGGGCAGCACAACGTAACGTCAACGGCGGAAATCAGCCTTTAATCCTTGGGATTTACCAGAGGATTTCACTTTTGACGCCACATTCCTGCCCGATTCATTCGTGAATATTGCATGTAATTGAAAATGTTCGCGCGGGACCGAACTCCCCAAAAACACGAGACACCGCGCGAGATGAGCTCTGTAGAGGCACAGAATGCGTATTCTTGCGGTCGATGACGACCCGATCATTCTCGAACTTGTGGCCGAGCTTTTGGTCACGTTCGGCCACCATGACGTGGATACTGCCGGGTCTGCTGCCGAAGCTCTCGAGATTGTCGGCGATCCCCAGAGCGATCTTTACGACTGCTTCCTTCTCGATATCCAGATGCCCGAGATGGACGGCATCCAGCTGTGCCGCAAGCTGCGCGAAACCAGCCGCTACGTGCGCACGCCGATCCTGATGATCACCGCGATGTCGGACAAGGCCTACATCGACAACGCCTTCTCCGCCGGTGCGACCGACTACGTGACCAAGCCGTTCGACATCAACGAACTGCGCGAGCGCATCACCACCGCCGAGGCCCGTATCGCGGGCGAGGGCGCGCTGACCAAGAAGATCTTCGCCGTGTCGCGCGGGACCGAGCCGCAGGAGCAGGTCAAGGTCGCGCTGAACGAGCCCGTGACCATCATGGACGTGGACGGGGTGATCGACTACTTCGCCTTCGAGAACTACGTCTCGCAGCTGTCGCGCGGGTCGCTGTTCGGTTCCACAGTCTTCGGCTTTGCCATCCGCGGCATCGCCTCGCTCTATCGGCAAAGCACGGCATTCGGGTTTGAGTGCCTGATCACCGACACCGCCGAGGCCATCTCGGACTGCCTGCAGGGCAACCAGTTCCTGATCACCTATGCCGGCAACGGCGCCTTCATCTGCGTGGTCGAAGGCGGCTATCGTCCCGATCTCGAGCGGCTGACCGACATGGTCAATCTCTGCATCCACGACATGGACCTGCACTTCTGCGACGGGCGCAAGCTGGACTTCCGCGTCGCTCCGGGCGAGGCGCAGCGGATGATCTGGCGCGGCAATGGCAACGCGATGGAAGCCGTTATCCTGGCCCACCAGACCGCGGAGGACGAGGCTCTGCGCCGCGAGAAGATGCAGAATGACTTTTGGCTGACGGAGCGCGCAGGTTGATGTCCAACGCCGATTTGCTTCCGGGCATCGCCCGTATCCGGGCCCGTTTCGTCGGGATGCTCGGTGACCGCTTGAGCGAACTGGAAAGCCTCGTGGCCAGCGGCAACGGGATCGTTCCCGAGCCTGCCGCGCTGAACGACGCCAAGGCGATCCTGCACAAGATTGCAGGCTCTGCCGGTACGCTCGGTCTTCAGGACCTGGGCGAAGCCGCTCGCACCTGCGAGAACGACATCATCTGCTATCTGGACACCGGTGCGCCGGGCCTGCCCAAGATCTTCAACGATCTCGGCGACTTCGCGGAACTGGCTGAGGACCTGCTGGAGGAAGAACAACCAGAGGATGCAGAGCTCGCTCAGGCCGTCCACGCCTAATCCGCACCTCAGCCGACACGGAATGAAAAAGCAGGCCCCGGGGCCTGCTTTGTCGTTTCTGGGACCCGGGCAGAGCCGGCCCTTGGGTAGCGTATCAGCCGTTCAGCGCGGCCATGATCTGATCGCCAAGGGTGATCGGGTCAAAGGGTTTGACCACCACGGTCAGCGCCGACATGGCCTTCAGTTCCTCGACCTCGGCAGGCTGGGCCCGTGCGGTCATGAAGATGGCGGGCGTGGTCTCGAGCCCCTTGATCTCGCGCAGCTTCTGCAGCGTGGTCGGCCCGCTCATGCCCGGCATCATGACATCCAGCAGAAGGATTTCGGGCTTGAACTGGGGCGCCTTCTCCAGCGCGTCCTCACCCGAGGGGCACTGCATCACCTCGAACTGGCCCGACAGCTCCAGCGCCATCTTGGCAACTTCCCGAATATCCTCGTCGTCTTCGACGTGCAGCAGACGCATCATCGCGGCTTCCTCTCGTTTCTTTATTGCAAGTCCCGTGATCAGACTGCGCGATCGACGGGCTTGAGCTGCTCGACCTCGGCGGGCACGGCCGCGGGAAACTCCGCGTAGAAGGTTGCGCCCTTGCCAAGCTCGCTGAACAGTCCGATGGACCCTTTCTGCTCTTCCATGATGACCTTGGCAATATTGAGTCCCAACCCGGTGCTCTCTACGCCCCGGTTGGCAGTTGTGGATGCCTGTGCAAAGCGCTCGAAGATGCGCGCCTGCGCTTCCTTCGCAATGCCCTGGCCGTAGTCCTGGACGTTGATGCGGATACGATCCCCGATCCGCTCCATGTAGACGCGCACCCGTCCGCCCGGGGGCGAGAACTTGGCGGCGTTCGACAGGAGGTTGGTCAGCACCTGCAGGGTACGGCCGAAATCGTAGTTGGCGCAGGCGTCGGGGTCGATTTCTTCCTTCATCACCTTCACGTCAAAGCGGTTGGCGAACTGCTCGTTTGCCGCGACCGCCTCTTCGATGACGCTGGCCAGAGGCTCGACCTTCAGCTTGAACTCCATCTGCCCGGCCGCGATCTTCTCGATATCAAGGATATCGTTGATGATCATCACCAGCCGGTCGGCGTTCCGATAGGCGATGCTGAGCATGCCGCGCGCCTTTTCGGGCAGTTCACCCGCGGCGTTCGACAGCAGCAGGCCCATGGCGCCCTTGATCGAGGTCATCGGCGTGCGCAGTTCGTGGCTGATGGTCGACATCAGCTCGGCCTGGGCGCGCTCCGCCTGAACCCGCTCGGACATGTCTCGCAGCACCACGACCAGTTGCTCGCGGGCGGCGTAGGGGCTGACCCGCTGCAGGCGAATGTCATAGGGCCGCGAGTCGATCACGGCCGTGTAGCTGACATGGTCCTTACCGGTGACCAATGTATCGACGTGGGTCCTGAAGGTCTCCGTCTCGAAATCCTCGCTCACGGTAGCGAGGTTCTCGGGCGTGTAATCCTCGACGCTCCAGCCCTTCCGGGCCAACGCCGCCTCGTTCATGTAGGTACAGCGCAGGGTCGCGGGATCGAACATGTAGACCTCGTCCCACAGCTTGTGGAGCGCGGTGTAGAGTTCCTTCTGCGCGGCCGCCATCTTGTTGTCGGTGATGTCGGTGCGGACCGAGATCGAGCCGACGAGGTTGCCCTTGGCATCCATCCGCGGAACGATAGTCGCCTGGGTCCAGAGAACATTGCCCTGCTTGCACTGAAGACGGGTTTCGCCCGACCAGGGCTCGCCACGGTCAAGTCCCGCGCGGATGTCCTCCATCTTGCTGAGGTCATCTTCGAAGTAGAGCCGATCCATGCTGATGCCGCTGAGGTCGTCCAGCGCATAGCCGGTCGCGTCGCGGAACTTGTCGTTCACATGGACGATGCGCGCCTTGTCGTCGGTGAGGGTCACCATGGCATGACGGTTCAGCGCGGTGACCTCCTGCACGAGGCGCGCACGGGTGTCGTTGTTGCCGGCGAAAAGCGCCGGGCGGAACACCGAGCGCCAGGTCAGGCCAAGCGTGAAAACCGCCCCGATGAGGGCGAGGGTGCTGAGAATGAGCAGCGGGACGGAGGATGCAATAACGATAGCCCCAAACAGAGCAAGTACGAGAAAAGACAGACATACCAGTGCTGCTGCTGCATTGAACTTCTTAGAGTTCATGAGTCTTCTGCCTCTTTCTGTCGATCGGGCCCAAATTATTATTTTTAACTTCCTGGCGATGCCGGGATGTTTGGAATTCAGGGCTTTAACTGTCAATCTCGTATGGGACTTCTGCGCGTTCAACCGCGCATTTTGAGGCCCAGAACGTGTCAAAAGTGGGATATTTCCCACAGTCTCGTTAGTCAAATCTTAGTATTTCAAAGGGTTATTCCAGGTCTCTTTTTTAGTGAGGCGGGCCCGTGTCCCGGTGATCTCACATGCCCGCGCTCGCCCGCGATCTTGCGAAGTCGTAGGCTTCGTCCTCGTCGTCCTGTCGGCGCACGGTGAACCAGAATACCGTCTCGCACCCGGGATCGCTGGTGTAGCCGATCTCGCCGCCCATGCGTTCGACCAGCTGCTTGCAGATGCTCAGCCCGAGGCCGGTGCCGCCCTTCTCTCGCGTGTCCGTGCTATCGGCCTGCGAGAACGGCTTGAAGATGTTCGAGCGGAAGGAATCCGGGATCCCCGGCCCGTTGTCGCGCACGAGGAAGCGAACCATGTTCTTTTCGGGCACGACCTCCAGGCTGACCGTGCCGCCGCGCTTGGAGAACTTGCAGGCGTTCGACAGCAGGTTGGCAAAGACCTGGAGCAGGCGCGCGCGATCGGTCCACAGCCCGACCACCTCCTCGCAGGGGGTGACGTTCAGCTCCACCCCGAGGTCGTTGGCATAGGGCATCATCTGCTGCGTGATCTCGGAGAGGACGCCGGTGACCACCTCGTGCGAGTAGTTGAACTGCATCCGCCCGGACTCGATCCGCTCGATATCGAGAATGTCGTTCACCAGCGCGATCAGCCGGTCCGAGTTCGATTGCGCGATGGTCATCATCCGGCGGCCGACCGGGCTCACGTCCTGGCCCAGCGCATTGTCGAGCAGGGCAAGAGCCCCGCGCAGCGAGGTGAGGGGCGTTCGCAGCTCGTGACTGACGGTTGCCACGAACTCGCTCTTGATCCGCTCCATGTGCTTCTTGTCGGTGATGTCGTTGACCTGCGCGATGAAGACTTCCTCGCCGGTGTGCTCTTCGACGGTCCACGACACGTTGAGCATGGCCCAGAACTTCGAGCCGTCCTTGCGCACCAGCTCGCACTCGGTCTCGAAGGCGCCGTAGCCAAACTGCTTGCGCATGTCGATGCCGGTCAGGATGTCGGCGAGATCCTCCTCGGACATCACGTTGTAGAGCTGCTTGCCGCTGGTCAGCTCTTCCTCGCTGTACCCGAGATAGTCGCAGAGGGCCGCGTTGGCTTCGGTGAAGCCGGCATTGTTGTTCAGCACGCAGACACCGACCGGCGCGTTCGAGAAGATCAGCCGGAAGCGTTCCTCGCTGTTGCGCACGGCGATCTGCGCCAGCCGCTCCTCGGTCACGTCCACCTGCGCCCCGACAAAGCGCAGGGCGTGCCCGGCAGGGTCCCAGTCGACCACCGTCGCCTCGGACCGCATCCAGCGCCAGCCGTCCTCGCCGAAATCGACGCGGAACTCGGAAACCGACCTTGCGGTCTCGCCCTTGATGCAGGCGAGGTCGGAAGCCTTGAGCGCCGCGAAATCCTCGGGATGGACCCGCGCGTTGAATACGGCCTGCGTGTCGAGCTCGGGATCGTCCAGCGAGACTCCCATCAGGCGGCGCCAGCTGTCCGAAACCACCGACTTGCCGGTGCGGACGTCAATGTCGAAGACGCCAATCTCCGCCCCTTTCAGCGCGAGGTTCAGACGCCTCTCGGTGTCGCCGACCTTCTTGTGCAGGTTTTCCTCGTCGGTCACGTCCTGCAGGAAGAGCGAGCGGCGCCTGTGGCCCGTCGCGGTCTTCCACGTGCCGAGCCGGTACTGGTAGATCCGCCGGTTCTGTTCGCCGAGGTCGCCATCGACGACCGTCTTGCCCTCGGTCTCGGCCAAGGAGACCTCGGGCAGCAGCTTGGCGATGTCGCGACCGACCAGCATCGCCTTGTCTTCGCCCAGGAACGCCGCGCCGGTCGGGTTGCAGCTCATGATCAAACCGGACTCATCCAGTGTGATGATGCCGACCATCGCATTCTCGACGATGGCGCGGTTCTCTTCCTCCGAGGTTTTCAGCTCAGACGTCTTCTGCCGCACCTGCCGCGAGATGATGGCCTCGCGCCAGCTGGCAAGGAAGAACAGCCCCGAAATCAGCAGCGAGAGCATCAGGCCGCCGCCCAAAACGATGAGGGCGGTGACGCTCTTCTTGCCCGCCTCGAACCGAGGCGTGCTGTACCATTCCACCGTCCATGATCGGCCGAAAACCTCGAAGGGCATGTAGGTTTTGAACATTGCCTCATCCCGCTGCGCTCCGGGCGCATCGGATGCATAGATCAGGCTATCGGAACTTGCCTCCTGCCCCTCGTAGACTCTCATCCCGAACTGAAGGTCCTGGGAATGGGTCAGGTCGCTCAACAGGGTAGGTGCGAGGAACATCGCGCTGACCCACCCGCTGAAGGCGGCGCGCCGTTGTTCCAGCGTGTCGAGCGGCATGTCGGGCTGGTAAATCGGTTCGTACAGCAAGTACCCCTGCGCGCCATCTTCTCCGTAAGCGAGGTCAAGCGCGGAGGTCATGTGCGGCAAGCCGGAATCCCGCGCGGCGATCGCAGTCTCGCGGCGCTCCTCCTCGAAGGTGAGGTCGAGCCCGATAACCTCCTCCACCGCGCGCGAGGCTTCGAAGTACTGCACGAGGAACATTTCCTCGCCGCGGGTTTCGGGATGCGGAACAAGGGCATCGACCCCGACGGAGGACAGCCCCGTGATGAATTGATCGAGCTCGGACCGCTTGACCGGACGGATGTAGGCCAGCCCCGCATCCTTGCTGCCCAGTTCATGAGCCGAAAGCCTGTGCACGAAGTTCGCAAAATCGGCGCGCGTCACCTCTTCCGACGCGGAGAAGAGACCGGCAAGCGCGCGCAAGGTCTGTCCCCCGGCCTTCATGCGGTCGGCGAGGGCGTCCCTGCTATCAGAGACAAGCGCGGCAAAGGCCTCGTCGGCACGTTGCTGCGTGACATTGCGCACCGCCTGGTACGCCATAACCGTTACGGTCAGGCACAGGATCAGCAGACAGAACTGCGCGAGTCTGGTCCCCAATCTCAATCTTACTGCTTCCCTTGTTCTTCTGATCGAACTGATGGCCCGAGTATTCTCGTCAATCCGACAGCGGCAGGTTAACCAAGGATCTGAAACGCAAAAGATCTTTTGTAACTTCTCGGGAAACTGTTGCGGCTTCAACCCACATCCCGCGGCTCCGGGTCAAGCCAGGTTCCCTGACGTAAAGGGAAGGCATCAACGCATTCCCTTGTTTTACTGAGCCTTACGCGAGTTGGAGGGATTTTTCCAGCACAACCTATAGGTTATTATCATACCGATAATTTCTCCCTAAGTAAAATTTCACTTAGCATTAAATTCAGACAGTTTCCGACGCTTAGCTTCACTCGCGCCGGCATTGTCAGCGCCGCGAAACAGGGCAGATCGGGGGCCGTCCTGCGGGTTCTCACAGTTCAAACAAATTTTTTATTGAGCGCTCAAATAATTCTTGTTACCGTCCCTGAGACCGAAGGCGACGGAGCCGAAAGATGACCACGGAAGGCACCACTCACACCAAGATCCCGAACGACAGGGCCGGCCTCCCGGCCTGGAGCTATTTCAGCGAGGAGATGCTGGAGGAGGAGAAGGAACTGCTGTTCCGGCGACACTGGCAATTGATCTGCCATGTGAGCGACATCCCCGAACCCGGCGACTACATGGCCAGCGATTTCGTGGGGGAGCGCGCCCTCGTAATCCGCGGCCGCGACGGCAATGTCCGCGCCTTTCACAACCTCTGCCGCCATCGCGGTTCGCGTGTCGTGGCCGACGACAAAGGGACCTGCCGTGCCGCGATCATCTGCCCCTTCCACGGCTGGGCCTATAACCTTGACGGGACCCTACGCGGGGCCGCCCGCCCCGACAGCCTGCCGCCGCTCGACCCCGAGGAATGGGGCCTCAAGGCGCTGGACATGGATATCTGGAACGGCTTCGTCTTTGTCCGCTTCAAGCCCGGCCCTCAACCGAAGATCAGCGAGATCATGGCCCGCTTTGACGAGGAACTGGCGCAATACGACCTTGCCGCGCTGGTTCCCGATGGCGAAGGCATGTGGAGCGAGGATATCCGCGCCAACTGGAAATGCGTGCGCGACGTCGACAATGAGGGATACCACGTTCCGATGGCGCACCCCGGGCTCGACGACCTGTTCGGGCGCAACTACTACGACGAACCCTTCAAGGAGGGCACCAGCCGCTCCTTCTCGGGGTTCCGCGAGGGGGACAGCAAGCTTTGGAGCGTGCGCCAGTACAAGTCGCTGCTGCCGCAGATGGGCACGCTCGACGATGAGCACCAGCGCGCGTGGCTCTACATCGGGGTATTTCCCAACCTCGTCTTCGGGATCTACCCGGACTCGGTGATCTACTACCACGAGTTTCCCGTCGATCATGGCCGGACCATCCAGCGCGGCGCCTGCTATCGCCGCCCGGACGAAGACCGCCGCATGCGCATCGCGCGCTATCTCAGCGGACGGATCGACCGGATCACCACCAAGGAAGATGAACAATTGATCGAA
>ENA-OWNT01003156-OWNT01003156.1-seawater-metagenome-genome-assembly--contig:-NODE-3156-length-15917-cov-3.873548_pt1 | contig 15917 bp, 17 predicted proteins | sample MGYA00238136_ERZ651165 | MGnify/ENA primary metagenome ERZ651165 (study PRJEB26861, sample SAMN08777766) | seawater metagenome | isolation source: coastal seawater | place: USA: Florida | collected...
GTTCGGTGTGGCCGTCAAACTCAACACTTCCGATTTCCAAAAGGGCGGGTTCAGTAACGACGAAGCCGTCCAGGTGGCTGTGCGGCTGGGTCGTACTGGCAAAGTGGACATTCTTGAGCTCAGTGGAGGCAATTACGAAAGCCCCGTTTTGTTGTCGAACAAGCAAAGCGTCGCCACCGGAGAGCACAAAGTCATCAAAGAATCCACCCGGCGACGGGAAGCCTTCTTTTTGGTGTACTGCAGTGCAGTGAAAAAGGCCTTGCGAGAGGACCCTCAACAACCCAACACTTCTTGCCCTATGCGTGTGATGTTGACTGGAGGATTTCGCTCTCTCAAGGCTATTAACGGGGCTCTTGCTGACGGCGACTGTGACTTGGTGGGCATCGGCCGACCACAGTGCGGTGCCGCACATTGCATCAACGATCTGCTTCGTGCCGATGAAGACGACAACGAAGACGATGAGTTCGTGGGGATGTGCACAGACGCCGGCTCGTGACGACTGATGGCGACGAGTGCGGGCGGCGTTGCCGTGGAACGACCGGACCGGACCGTCGTGTGTGCATGGCGGCATTTATTTATTTTTAGCGCTTCGGAAGAAAGAAATTGCAAGATCTCATGACGCTATTATTGGTGGACTAGTGCGTGTTTCGAGTCCGTTTCTGAACGCCGTAATTCTCGAACAGTGTCGGTGAACGCCCGATTCGTCCTTTGGCACCGTCGCCGTGCTGTGCAGCTGTTTTCTTCGGAAAATGCTGCGAGGTAGTGTGTCGAACCACCTCACTCGGTTCTTGAAACAGAACCGCGTGAACACAGTCTTTGGAGTGCCCGGGGCCTACCACATCGATTTTCTGGACAAAGTTTCTCGCGATAGAGACATCAAGTATGTCCTCTCCTCGCACGAGGGCGGTGCTGCTTACATGGCACAAGCCTACGGACATGTGACGCGCAAGTTCGGATGCGCGTGCGTCACCGCCGGTCCGGGTGCGTTGAACGCCATCACAGGCCTCGCCAGCGCGAAGGCAGACGGCGATCCCGTCCTGTTGATTCACGGAGAAGTTCCCTCAACTGCTCGCGGGGTCGGATCCCTGCAAGACTGCACCGAATACGGCGTCGATATCGAGCAAATGATGGGCGCCGTCAGCACGCGTCAGTTCGTGATTGGAGACGGGTCCGACTTCGAAGATTGCGTGCCGGAAATGACGCAGGAGCTACTAGGATCGTCTCCGCACGGGCCGGTGCACTTAATGGTGGGCACCAGCGCCTTCCCCCAGGATGTAGAGACGGTTTCCGCTTCGCATGCGCGTGGCATCACTGACGAAGAGCACGCTGCCGCGAATCAGCTGGCACGCGAGGCGGCGGAGCAACTGTCGGCAGCCGAGAACTGCATCGCGATCGTCGGCCACGGCGTGTACCAAGCAGACGCCTACTGGGAAGTTGACTCGCTGCTTCGAAAGTTAGGCATCCCCGTGCTTGTTACTGGGCGAGGTGCAGCGTGCGTCGACCACGCATTGCCGAACTTCATCGGGCACCACGGCGTCTGCTCCCACGAGCGCGTGAAAGCTTACTTGAAAGAACATGGCGGCGAGCAAGCGCACACGCTGCTTGTACTCGGTTCCAGCTTGGGCGAGTTCGCGACGAATTCGTGGTCGCCACTGTTGAGGGACATCCCCAACATCATTCATGTGAACACCAGCGAGCAGACGTTCGGACGCCTCGGTCACGAGGATGGCAAGAACGCCCTATCAGCGCAATGCAATGTGAAGTTGTTCGCAAAGTACCTCAGTGATAGCATCGAGGAAAGCACAGCGTCTCGTTTGGCGCAGTTAAACGCCAATCGATTGTCAGAGTTCTTGGCCGATCCGTTGAAAAGCAGACTACACTCCAGACCAGATTTGTTGGACGCGGCGTCAACAGCTCCGCTGGCTGGACAGCGCCTCGTCCGCGATATCTCCGACAGTTTAGACGCCATCGTGCCAGACAATGCGATTGTGAATGTGGTCGCGGACACCGGAAACGCCAAAATGTATGCCGCCCATTACGTCACGTACAAGCCGGGATGGCGCTGTATCATCAACTCCGGACAAATTGACACGTTGGGGTTCGGACTTTCCGCAGCGATCGGCGCAGCGGTCGGGAGTCAGGATGCCGGTGAAAATGCGAGAACCGTGGGGATCGTTGGAGATGGAGGCCTGTTGGCGAACAACGAACTCAACGCGCTCGCCACGAACGAAGCGTGTGCGAATTTGCCGCTCGTGGTATTTGTGCTCAACGACAGCGCTCTGTCGTACGTCCACCAAGGCTTTGCTGCTGTGATGGAGCGCCCGATGGACGAGTCTCGATTTTCCCGTCCAGTTGACGTGGCTGCCATGGCTGAGGCTTTCGGGTTGCGCACGGAGACAATTACATCTCCCGGCGAAGTCAACGCCGAATTTTTAGACACGTTGTTCGCAGAAAATCGCCCTGTGATTGTCGACTGTCGACTGGGGGACGGCATCATCGGCCCCGGCTACGAGCGATACAACCGTGTGCGTTCCTTGTTGGGGAAGTCTGCCCTTTCAGAAGAAGAAATGGGGTCTTTGCTGCTCGAGGAATCCAGCGATGGAGACGGCAGCGCAGTTAGCGATAGCGCCGAACACGCGGACGAAGAGGAAGAGTTCAGTGGAGGAGGTCCAAACCGCCTGCATCTATATGGTATTATTTATGACGTGTTTGAAGGCTGCATTGACCCTTCTTTGATGACGAAGGAGCACAGCGGTGTCCAGCCAGATTTGAAGTTCGGGCTCGGAGTATCATCCTTCGAGGATGACACAGCAGACATTGGGGACGCTGTTTACTTCAACGGTCGCTTTTTCGTGCGGCGCACTGAGGCCGGGGAGGAACGCTTCGATCCTAGTGGCACGCTTCCTGAACACACACGGCGGGTGAAGGAGGGTACGGCCGACACTTACCGCACGAGCTACTCGCTAGGCGTAACTCAATCCCCACAACAAATGGCTGGAAGGCGGTTTGTGTTTGACAACGCTTGTCATGGCAAGCGGACAATGAGGGATATGCTGACCGAATTCATCGGACCCCCACGAACAGAAGTTGGGGAGCCCGGTCGGATTCTTGGATTCCAAGGATTAATCGAATACGAAGCATTCCTCGGCACGTCACTGTCGGTCGCTCCTTCGCAGGGTGAAAACATTTTACCTGTGATTGACGACTACGCCCGCAAAAGTATTCCGGTCCCGAAAGTGTCGGGGATGGTCATGGGCTTTGTTAGAACCGCTGTAGAAGAACACCTTGATGGAGAGCGTGCCCATGCCTTGTACGAGCGGATGTTCTTCGACAATCCGCGAGATAACGACGGGCGGCTGGGAGAAGCTGGAGCATCGAGTGATCACGGGGAGCACTGGATTAGCCACACACATGGTGTGATTCTACCACCGGGAGACTCGATCTTCGGTGGTAATATTGTTGAAAGTGATCGTGAAGGAGACGAAGAAATGCAGCGGCGCCTAATGCGACTAGCAACAGACGAGGAGTTCCGCACGCGACACCTGGACGAGTGCCATTCCAGGACTTGGCATGATTGTGGGCATGTCATCCCGGGTAGCGCACTTTCTAGATACTTTTTCACCTTGTTTGACGTGCACCACGTGGATGTGTTTAATCCGCGTTTATAGTCGTCCTTCTACAATGCGTTAGCGTGGACTCAGAGCTATCATGACTGCTGTGCCATTAAACAACCGAACTGAACTTGTGAAGAATAAAATAAAAATTAGTAGAGCTGTCACTGCTTCGCTGTTGTCCGACATTACGCACGCTGAGCACCCGCAAAATCAGATTCATAAATCGCGCTCGATTTCGGCACCCACTGTTCTCGTGGTCGTCCTGCAGTGTGATATGCTGTAGCAGTTTGGTCCACTTTGGATGCCGACAGCGTGCAAACTCCAGGATGTTGTAAACACCAACGTGGTTGCAGCGCCGAGGCACCAAAGCCACGTTGAACCATTCTATCGCGATGGATTTGCATACGGTGATCGGCAGCGAACCAACCAGTTTCGTCAGTAGGACTGGGATCGCTCCAAAAGCGTTCCGCAAGAGCCGCGGCTCGTGGCCACACCTTTTGTTCGACGTTCGAGCCGTCAATTTCCTCAGCCCACACCAACACCTCAGAGCCCAGCACATGGTTCCTCGGACTTTCTGGGTCGAGATCCATGTCCCAGACCTTCCTTGCGTCTGGGAGGTACTGGTATATTCTGTACCACTCATGGTATGGCTGGCACCAGTAACCACCAGGAGCAACCCAACCCTGTTGACCTAATGATGAAATAGTCCAATCGCACAAAGTGAGTGAGCAACACAACCGCAATGAATAAACGAACTCCTCGGGCTACGAACCGCAATCCAAGTACACGTAATCAGTGTGTGCAAGCACAACGTCATATCCTTGTTTCATCAGCTGCGGTGCAAGCGAACCTTCCAAGTTGTCCCACACTTCTAGCGCAAACTTGTCTTTTGGCAAAAACACTTCGATGTCCGATTGGCCCATCAAATTGTAAGTGACTGTTGATCCAGCCGTCGGCGACCCAGCCCATTGCAGCATTTTTTCCAAAGGAACAGCGCAGCCGCACTGAGTCTCGGAGTCGCAGTTTGTGTTCTGTGGACTTCGGTTGGTGAAGGCGTCCTCAACAAGAGACTGTGCACGGATGGTGAAGTTTTTCCACAGCTCGTAGAACGACTGAGGATCTTCAACACTTTTCCCGATAGATTTCAAGTGGGCGACGATGGACGGCGCATGCTTTGTGGAGTTCCAACATGACGCAAAGCAGGACTGGCATTCTCCTGGCCAGCATGTTGGCGAATCGCAGCCCACTATCACTTCGTCTCCTCCAAGGTGAAACAAGCTGCTGGTAGAAAAGCCACTCGCAACGTCGCTGTAAATGTTGGACAGGATTTTGTATGTGTTCTACACGAAACGGGACAAATGCAAAGTAGCGACCAACTTGCCGGCACAAATGAACGAAGGCAGTTGGTTGACATGACACACCTCATTTGTTGGATCGAGTTGACCGGAAGGAGGCTCGAGAGCTTGATCACCCCACGGATCGGAATTCTGGTGGCACACAACCACATCGCCCAAGCCGGCATCTGCAGTCCATCCATAACCTGCCCCAGCGTGTGCTGGAACATCTATTTCCGGAATTAAACGAACACCGTGGAAGTTGGAGAAGTTCGCGAGGTTGGCAATATCGCCCTGGTCGTGAAGCCCGAGCGCATACAAAGTTATTGTACAATCGTAGGACAGTGGCACAAGCAGGCGAATATTCTACAAACCTCCGAGTACGACATCTTCTGCGAGTATGCACCGTAGATGGTTACATTGGGTTCGCTGGGGACATGCATCGGGAAGGACGAGGTGTCACTAAGGTGCAAATGCAGGGTGTTCAACTTGTTGGCAGCCATGGCCTGGATTACAGACTGAATCCTTTCCACGGGAAGGAAGTTCCTCGACACATCAAGCATCACTCCTCTGTATGCAAACTTTGGCGAGTCACTAATGTTGGCAGTCGCGACAATGAACTGAGCATCCTGTGCCTCGTCCCGAGCAACTAATTGAGACAGCGTTTCCAGTGCATGGCGAGCTCCGTAGTATGTGGTGGCAGAAATAGTGACTCCACTTTTTGCGGCATCAATAGCCAGGGAGTAACTTTCGTCCGTGCTAAGCCGCAAGGCATCATGGCATGGGTCTTGGACGGAAACGTGGACTGGGATCACTGGAGGACTACTGCTAGAACCGGATGAAGTCTGAGCAGACTCGGAACGTACTCCGATCGATTCAAGCTTGCGTTTGAGTTCAGCAAATTGCTGGTTCAATACCTCAGAAACAGACGAGGAGGTAGCTGAAGACACGGCGAAATCGAATCCACCGAACGCGATGACAGTGTCCGAGATTTGGAACTCACCACTTGGAGCAGGCCACAGAGATCCATCACCGCACACGAGTGAGCACACGTCGAGTGCATTTCCGGCGGATAAGTTGCTGCTGATGGGAAGCACCTCTTGACAGAGGCCCGAGACACAAGTGTACCGTTTCGCCGGGATGACAATTTCGGCGTCCAGGGTTGATGTCCCGAGCAGAACTGCAGCCGCGAAGAGCGACCGCATTGCGTGGATGTTCTGTGTGACAAAAGGTGATGCGCTTGGTGGTCACTGTGACAACTCCGCCCCACCTTCGATCGCGGAAAACTCGGCAAAAACCTCAACACGCGCAAAACTTCACTATGTCCCAGCGTTGTGCACCCCCGACCCTCGACTGCCTCCACACAATTAGCGTGCTCCCTATTTCCCTCTCATGCAATCAAAGTGAATGTTCACCAGTCACGTCGGTTGTCATTCCAAATCACACACAAGCATCAACACAAGCATCATCTCACTCGCGTCAGCATCCTCCGTGTCTTCAGGCATCCTCGCACGCAAATGCTTTGACCACACTGCCACCACCACCACCACCACCACAACCACACATGGCAACCAAAACGTAACTGCCCACAAACAACGTTGACTGATTCGGTCGTTGTCATTGTCGTCGTCGTCGTCGTCGTCGTCGTCGTTGTCGTCGTCACTTCACCACTTCATTCAGCGATCGCTCCATCGATCCATCGATCGAAGTTCGTTTGTTCGTTCGTTCGTTCGTTCGATCTCAAACCGTTGGATCGCTGATCGCTGCTTCTGTAGTCGTCGTCGTCGTCGTCGTCATCGTTGTGTCGAATGGAACGTATTATACACATCGAACAAAGCCTACCTGTAGGTGCTTCGTGTGTGTGTGTGTGTGTGTGTGTGTGTGTGTGTGTGTGTGTGTGTGTGTGTGTGTGTGTGTGTTTGTGTGTTGGTGGAGCGAACGAACGAACGGTGGGAGGCAGTGAAGTGGTGAGGTGCGTGGAATGGATGGTGGCTCGGAGCGATCGATGGTGGGATGTTGATCGAAATCGAGCGAGTTCGCACACTCACCGCAACACACGACACAAGACTGTTGCGTGCCGGCGAGAGAAGGTGTTACAACTCAAGCTTCAAGTGCTTATAAAAGGAAATTGTTCACAGAAACTTGACCAGAAAACACTTTGCATGGATATTCTGGCGCTCTCCCCGTTGGTCGGAGGATGTTGACGCGCTGCGCCGCGATGCGGAATTGGGGTTGAACTCTGCACTGTAGTTCGCGCGTCGGAACAGCACATGAACCACAAAATGGAAGACGAGAGTGCTCGTGGCAGTGCAATCGAACCCGTGCAAAAACAGGAAGAGAATGCAAACGTTCCAACAGACCACGGCGACGCTGACTCTGGGGACAGTGACTTGGGCAATGGCGATGAGAGTGGGAGTGAAGACAGACATGTCACTGCGCAGGAAGAAAGTAATAGCAATTTTAGTGGTGATGTAACCGATGATCACAATCAAGGTAGCAGGGCTATCGACAGCAGCTCGCATCCAGATCCCCGACAAGTCCGTGAATCCGATGACAACGAGCAACCGACTGATGATGATAGCTCCGCTACCCAGGAGCCCGTGCAAAGGCTCGATGCGGTCAGCTCTCTCGAAGGTGCACCACAAAACCACATTGATTCGGCAATCAACAGCGACGTCGAAAATAACACCGCTATCGACAATAACGACGCCAAGTCGAACCAAGAAGACAACGCTGGGCAAGAGAACGGTGAGACAGCAGCTGACAGCAGCCCCGTGGACAGTAATGCCGACGAAGATCGCGGCGAGTGCGCACGAGCGCCTAGCGATGACGCGACCGACATTGTGAGGAAACCGACACGCCGCCACCGCTGGCGAGCTTTAGAATCTGATCCTGTTGGTGCAATCGACAAACTACTAGACATGACGAGAGAGCTTCGGAATTTGGTCCACGAGCGAGTTTGCCAGCCAGCCCCAAAGTTTTACCTGGGAGACGCAGCCGAGGACTACGACAACATGACTACCTTAGCTGCCACGAGGGAATTACACAATCTCTCAGACCGCGCCAATTTCGAGGCGCCGTCTATGCACGATCAACAGGATGTGCAGCAGGTCGAACCCGTCAGCTTCAGCTACCCAAAGCCGCCGCCGCCGAACGATCACATGTCACTAGTGGAGTCGGAGGATGGCGACGACTCCACGAGTGTAGAGGATGTATTGATTGCTCATGGGCACGGAGTCACCGTGTTATCTGGACACGAGGGGTCCGCAGGGTGGTCTCTGCCAACTGCATCCCCTCGGACGCTCGCGGCTTTCACTGGCACGCCCGAGCCCCAGCGCACTGTCGAACGACGACCAGCCAGCAAAGAGAAATGGAACCTCCGGCATGCCTTTTTGCGCTCATTCAGACGGGCAAGCTTATCACCAGAAAAATAGATTCTACCATGCGTAGCAAGCATAAAATTAGAATAGCTACACTTTGAAGCGAAGTCGCTTAGTCTATCCGTTGGTGTTTTTGTGGCAACGACAACACCTTGTTCCTCCGCAGTCACTTCCCGGAAGGCGAGTCGCAGACTGCGGTTTTGGTGTCGGACAGTGCGGGCTCTAAAGCTGATTTCGTTTCACTCCTTGGGTATGTATCACCATCGTCCGATACTTTTTCGTCACGGTTGCTGGACGACTTCCCCTACACCAATTATTTGTCGCAATACACCGCCAGTAAGTACAATGCGCGCCATTAAAAGCACCAAGAGATATTTTGGAACGCAATGCGGACCTCCTTTTGTTCCGATACTGTCTCTTCCTCCTCGTCGGATGTCTGGTCTCTGTAGTGGCGAGGCGACGTGTCCTAGGCGGGGAACAGCTGATAATTAAAACAACTCACAGCAGACAAAACATCAGATCGCGGCACAACACAGCAATAAAGCTTACCGACTGGTGTCCATGGGAGTTGACATCTTCCTGGAGTGAAGCGCCCACACAAACAATACAATGTTCGAACGCATCAGCTATCGCAACAGCTTACATGGCCAAGGCGGACGGCTTCATGCCCTACCTCCGTATTACTATCTTCTTCGCAGTCTGCTTCCTCCACAGCGTACAGCGTAAGGCCGCGCGCGAATTCGCTCTTCCGAAACGTTGGATTCCTGAGCCGGTTCTTCAAAGAGCGAAGCTCGGCCTGGGTGATTGAGGCACCAACACATGTCAATTTCCCTCACAAAGGCAGACCTGTGGGGCAAAAATTAACTGCGAGTGGACGACCGACGGTCTGCGACGTACCGTCAAGCGTGCTCGTTGACCCTGGCGCGTTGTACTACCACTAATGGTGCCTAGTAACCGCTCTATCTCTCCAATTTGAATGAGGAGCTGCTTCGAGGACTTGGCATCGGATACCGTGGCTTCTAATGCGCCGAATATTTCCTCGTCGGTGTACCGCATGAACTGGTCTTCTAAGTTGTCAATGAGCGACAAGTCCACACTGGTGGACGCCCCGGTGCCCATGGTGAAAACGGCCAACTATTTAAGGATTTCTTAACTGGGGCAACTCGTGCCCGTCGCAAGCGTGCTTTACTTGGGTGGGCATGTCCGACTCCACCTCAAACCCAGACTGGCCACCTCTTTTTATGCGTCACGCACAAATTTCCAAGCCAAGTGTATCGGCTTCTTTTGTTGGGTGCCACAAAAAGTTCTGCTTCTCAAAATTCGGGGCGGACGCGCGCACGTGATTCCCTCGCCCGCGCAGATGTCTGAAACAATCACACAAGAACGCGAGCGCTAGCAAGAGGTGCTCCACTACAAGTGTTTCAGTGATGCATTGAACGAGTGAACGACTGAGTGAATGACTGCTTGAGCCACACACAATGTTTGCCGTCCGAACAATCGACGACGACGACGCGTTTTTTGTGGCATTGGCGGTGTCGTACGTACATCACGTGTGTGTCGTACGAACGTACGTGGTCTACGGGTAGTCGCTCGTGGGCGACTTGTAAAGTCGTTGTGAAGGACGAAGCGGCCGGCGATGTTCGACGTTCGACGATCGAAGTTCGACGAACGACCGAACGACGAACGACGAACGACGAACGACGAACGACGAACGACGAACGACGAACGACGAACGACGAAACGGTTGGTTGTTGCAGAATGAAGAGTGAGTGAGCGAGTGAGTTGGATAGATGATTGATTATTGGGTATTATAGGGATTGAGTGCGTGAGACTATTGAATGATTGATTATTGGGCGTTGTAACGAGTGAGTGAGTGATACAAACGATTGATTGATTATTGGTATTCATAGGGACTGAGTGAGTGATGCAAACGAATGATTGATTATTGGGCGTTAATGGGAATATATGAGTGACAATGCTGCATGATTGATTAGTGGGATCTATAGTGAGTGAATGAATGAGTTAGATGAATGATTGATTATAGGATAAAATAGGGAGTGAATGAGTGACAATATAGAATGATTGATTATAGCGCTTCATAGTGACTAAGTGAATGGCATATGCGACTGATTGATTATAGGGATGGATAGGGAGTGAGTGAGTGACCGTATCGAATGGTTGATTTGAGTGATTTGACAGTGAGTGAGTGAGTGAGCTTACGAAGTGAACATCGTTCGTCGTTCGTCTTTCGTCGTTCGTCGTTCGTCGTTCGTCGTTCGTTCGTCGTTCGTTCGTCGTTCGGTTTTGAACTTGAACTTTTCTTTCGAAGGTTCGAAGGTTCGAAGGTTCGAAGGTTCGACGAAGTAAGTCGACGTCAACGTCGTCATGGGTTGCGTGTTGTCGTTGTCGTTGTCGTCGTCGTTGTTGTCGTCGTCGTCTTTGGTGATTTGTTGTTGTCGTTGGTGAATGTTGTCGTCGTTGGTGAGTGTATGTGTCGTTGCGTGCGTCTTTGTGTTGTCGTTGGTGATTGTTGGTGTCGTTGGCGTCGTCGTTGGTTGGTTCGTCGGTGAGTGTTGCACTGTGTTGTTGTCGCTGGTGAGTGTTGCTGTGGAGAGTTGCATTGGTTGGTGTTGTGTTTCGTTCGTGGAGTGTGTCGTCTCTCAGTTGTCTGCCAGTGGAATGTCACGGCGCTTTTTGGCACCACGTTCAGATTGAACTTTTGCAAGAGTTTCAATTTTGCTCTTTGTTTTCTTTGTCAACAGCACCAACCTGCTGCGTTGCGCCGAAGCGCACGCTTGTGACAAATGACCGCGGCTCCCCACATTGAAACGGACCGCCATGGCGTGCAGCGGAAGTCGCAGGCTGTTTTCTCGTTGTTCTTCAAGTCAGCTGCCATATTCTCGGCATCCGGGATATGCCTGTGGGTCAGCTTTCGCCGCCGTGAAACCTTGATGATGCAAGCTCTGTTGGCTGCATTCGGGATCATGGTGACGCTGCCGTTCATTCGCACAGCATTTGACCATTGCAGCCTCGCCATCGAAACTCGTAGACGCAACCGCGCGGAGCGAAAGTCCTGGAAAATGTGCGAGCGGCGCATCTACAAAACAGGTCGCTTGCTCGTCACCGCTGGAAACGACGAGGTGGACGACGGGATTGTTCCTCGCCGCGTATGCGTGGTGGAGCACAATGCAGACAAGGTGGACAAGCCCACTATCTTGTTCGTCCATGGCAGCATGGCACAGCTCACACAGTTTGACAAACAGATCAACGAGTTCACGAAGGTTTGGTGCATCAGTAGTGGTGCAGCTTGTATGCTGTCGTGCCGTTCGTCGACTAACTGCGATCTGGCTCTACGTGTTGTGTTCAGCTCGGTTATCACGTTGTCGCATACGACTATTTCGGCTGCGGTTTGTCATGCAATACAATGTTTTTAGATTCGTTGTAGCTGTGACAACAGCGCATTCATGTTAAAACTTGATGTTGGTAATAATTGCAGGCCGCAGCCCGAAGCCTCAAGTGGGTGACATTGAATATGGGCCCAACGCACACCTGCACGATCTGTACTGCGTGTATCAAAAGTATTGCGCGGACAGCAATGCTGGCACTTTCGTCGTGGGGCACAGCTTTGGTACATCTCAAGTTCTCCGCCTCCTCAATATTATCAAAGCTAAAGACGAAGTTCCATTGCCCATCGGTGTGGCGCTATTGGGCGCCATCGTTGACGTGGTGCGTGTTGCCTCCTGCACCTGTTTGACAACGCAAGAATTTTCTGCCATCTGTACTCTACCAGTGACATGTTGTTGGTGGGTGACATTGTCCTGAAGGCCGGAAAAGATGCCAAGCACATAATTCAGGCCAATGAACAAAAGGTAGGGCAACATGCGCACCTATTTCAGCGAAAGTCAATTGTTGCTGAATGGTACCCATGTTGTCTTCCACTAGGAAAAGCTGCATCGAATTTTCGGTCTTCCACTGGCGTTGCTACGATTCATACAACCTCTCTTGTCAGCTGGATTTGCCAAACGAGCGTGAGTTCCTGCCTTGGGCATGTCACGCACGTCGGTCTCATCAAATCACCAAGCCACATCCACATGTTCGCTGACAGATTCCACGCCGAGACTCGAAACTTGACATCAAAAGATGCTGACCTCCGTGCGGTCCACCACAAGTTGATGCGATACGCAAAGGTTTGGTCGCATCGTCAAGCCCGTTTTCTTTCGACGCCTCACACGCAAACTCCTTCCGGCCCCCATGACTTTCTGTGTTGGTCTTTGTTGCAACATGCAGGTTTGTAATGGGCGTACACCTATGCACGTTGCCCGACCTTTCTACTTGCAGTTGGAAGTTGTGAAAGAAACGGTGAGGTTCCTGCACGCATTGGTTTTCGCAAATACTGGGTCGCTGACGGCGTTGCTCCGCGACCAGGACCTCGTGCACGTTCCAAAGGTGCCCGCGCTGCTTCTCACTGGCGATGCAGATTTATTGACACCGGTTTGTGAGAGCCTATGTGGGTTGCAGTCTCCGCAGCACACTCGCAGTCCTGACATTCCAACGCTTTTGTGTGTTTGTGAAAGCAAAAGAACGCTGACAGTGTTCTTCGCGGGTGGAAGAACAAAGCCGCTAGCTTCAAGACCGTCCCCAAGGTAGGTTTCTGCCAGTGTGCTTTTGGCAATCCACGTGCCGACGTCGGTTTCTAACGGTGATGTGTGCGACGGTCGTGCTTGTTGTCACCACATCAGAGTGGGCACCAAATTATGCAAGAACAGCCCAGTTTTGTGAACTCAGAACTCTTGGCATTTTTCGAGAGAGTGAGCCAGCTGCCCGAATCGAAGGCAGCGCAGCGCGTGGCAGCACGATTTCGCCAGAAGCGCATTGCTGCAGAGGTTGCAGCTGCGATATCGGACGACGCGGCGCTGGACGCCGCCTACGCATCGTTTTGGTCCCAGCTGACTACCAACGGAAAAGCTGACGACGTCGCCGAAGTTAGGGGACAAGCTTCGCCTGTTGTTACGGACGGAATGATCACGGCTAAGCGAGTCGTCTTGTGGGTGCGGAGCAACTCGTGGAGCCACACAATCGAGGCTTTTGTGCGAGCAATTGCCAACCCATCCGGTGAGGTGCAAATGACGGTCGAGGAAGGCAAACGTAGCAAGGACGATCCCCTCATCCACGGACCGCCCGGGTTTCGGTCTTGGATGGACGGTGCCACTCTGGATCAGGCAGGATGGGTTCGCCTTCCACGAACTCAAGAGGTATGCAACCGTTTTGTTTTGTGCAATCCACTGTTGTCGGTGCTGTGGTCTGATGGCTGCAATGTGCACAGCTTATCAAAGACGACAGCGGAAAGACAGATGCAAACACACAAGATAAGCCTGCTGTGGCAAAGAAGAACGACTAGAAAGGAATGGAGCGGAAATTGTCGTGAGGAACGCACGAGTGACAACGATTAATCTATTAAGGCGCAAACATTCACTTCTGCCCTCGGTCCGATCCTTGCATCACAAGGTAATCACAAAGGGTATGCCGCTTTTTTGAGTAGTTGTGACAGTCCGTATCGGCTTTCGCAGCGCAAGATGCTGTAGAATCTGTGAATTTTGTGTTTCACTCCTACGTATGCTTTGAGGTTAAGCTGTATCTCACACACCATGGCGCATCCGGGTGGGAGTGCCTCTGAACTGGCAGGGTCGAATCTTACGTTGATCAATATTTGGCGAAAGCCGTACCTACAGTCAATCAGTTAAGTTGCAACAACGCCGCAACAGATTGTTCGGTGAGCTCTGCTTGCACGGACTTGACGTGTGTGTCAGGTAACGAAGAACTTACGGGACTTCTTTCTCGGCAAAACCATTTTTGACTCGAAGCACGTCAAAATTGTCACATACAATCTTGAAGGCTTTCACCATGGACTCCACCGAATCGCAAACCACAAGACCCCGAACGACATCAAGCAGATGGGAACTCGACGGCATCGGCAAATCCATGTGATTGTATCTGCGCGCACCCAAGTTCGCACGTCAACAAGTGCCGCTTCGGTAAGCAAAGACGCAACTCAGACGGGCACGTACTTTTCCTTCACTTTCTCCGAGCATCGAAGAAATCCTTTCACTGGCGCTTCCTGGTACTCAAAGCAGTCATCTGCAAAGTGCTGCTTCATTGCGACCGCGAACGGTGGAGCCACTCTCCGCGCCATCTTCAGCAGCCACAATGTGTACGGTTGTACGCTGCAGCTCTCCAGAATGCGTGCAGCTTTGACGTCAGCCAAGGCTACAGTGCTGTACTTGAAAGCGTTGGCAACTGATGTCATCATCTCAAGGTATCCACGTATCATGAACTGCATATCGTCGTCTAAGCATTCGAGTAGTTGTGGAGGTTCGGTCCACAAGTAGATCATGTGGTTTCTGCGCATGTCCGGTGAATGGCCTGGATAACCAATGGGTTGCTTGCGAAAAGCTTCCTCCAACTGCAAGAATTCGGGGTGCTGCCCGAGCATGTTGGGTAAATCTTGTCGAAGCAGGTCGTGCGAACCAGATGAAGCGTCTTCAGATTCCGTAGCGTTCGGAAGTTTGGTGGCAGGTTTCACCAAAGCCTCCAGTTTGGCATAATCCCCGGACTCTCTCATCGCAGCTTCCAGCGAGTTCAGTCGAGCTGTAATGGACTCGGTGACGGTGCGAACAACAGCCTGCGTTGCGTGGAAGTTGTCGTCATTTTTGCTTGCATCGAAGGCTGCCCTTTTCTCCGACGACCATTTGCTCATGTAAGCAGTCTGAGACGCTGATGCCAAGAAAGTTGCAACCAGCAAAACCGCACGTCGCACTTCGCAGAACGGTTTGCCCTCGAAGCGAACGGGATCACTGACTTCTTGCACCAGTTTGCGGAATTGATCGCAGAGGTCCTCTGACAGAGTCCCCAAAACAGTTTCTGATTGTAAATCTTCGCAAAAGGCTTCTTTTCCGTCAATGTAGTTCAAAATGAAGTGGCGCAGCAACGGTTGTGGACTGCTACTTGCCTCGCCCAGTTCAGCGCAAACGTCGGTTTCAAACTTTGGCGGGCAGTACTCAAGGCACAGGTCCACGAGATGCTTGAAACGCGAACTAAGCCCTTCTTTGAAGGGATTTCGGGCACCGTATTTCTTCATTCTTTCCCTCTGCAGCCGGGTTTGTTTCTCCTCCTCAGTGCCTTCCATGGCCGCGAGCTTGGCTTCGGCCTCGGCAGCTTGCTGTTTCGCGTGCTCGAGGACTTGTTGGACATGTGCTATCTCGCCGTCCTGATCGTTTCCAAGATATGCGGCAATGAAGGCTTTAAGTTCCGCCAATGTTTGAGCAGCTTCTTTGACTTGTTCACTGTCTGGACTTAGACCGGAGTCAAGGAATGAGCGAATTTGGTCCGCATATACCGTGATTACGGACTTTGTCGCTACTGCTGCGTACGCTGCAGTGACACCCGGTGTTTTGAACGTTGCTTCGTACGGCTTGCAAGACTCTGGGGCAATGGGATCTCCATCTTCCCCAATTTCGATCACGACCTCTGGCAGAAGGTACTTAAGATCAGCTTCCGGATCATCAGCATCAGCACCCCCCTCCGCAGTCGGT
>ENA-OWNT01003157-OWNT01003157.1-seawater-metagenome-genome-assembly--contig:-NODE-3157-length-15910-cov-6.473442_pt1 | contig 15910 bp, 18 predicted proteins | sample MGYA00238136_ERZ651165 | MGnify/ENA primary metagenome ERZ651165 (study PRJEB26861, sample SAMN08777766) | seawater metagenome | isolation source: coastal seawater | place: USA: Florida | collected...
AATAACGGAGCCACAATGGATCAGTTTGTTATCCAAGGTGGCACCACCCTAGCTGGTGAAGTCACAATTTCGGGCGCTAAAAATGCCGCCCTTCCTATTCTTTTTGCAGCCTTACTTGGTAATGGCAAGAGTATTTTTTCGAATGTGCCTCAGCTTCGCGATATAGGCACAACCGAAGCGCTGTTAAAGACGCTTGGCGCAGAAGTTAAATGGCATGGTGATAATCTTGAAGTCGACGGAAGTACCGTTGATAAAGTGCTAGCGCCATATGAGCTTGTAAAGCAAATGCGTGCATCCGTATTGGCATTAGGACCTTTGTTAGCCCGCTTTGGTCAAGCCCAAGTGTCGTTGCCTGGTGGTTGTGCCATTGGTGCTCGCCCAGTCGATTTACATATTCGGGGCCTTGAAAAAATGGGCGCAACCATTAATGTAGAAAACGGCTATATTAATGCAACGTCTTCGGGTCGGTTGCAGGGTGCTGATATCTACATGGAAACCGTGAGTGTAGGCGCGACCGAAAACTTACTGATGGCAGCAACGCTTGCTGATGGTAAAACCGTATTAGAAAATGCAGCACGCGAACCAGAAATTGTAAATCTTGCAGAATGCCTAGTGGCAATGGGTGCAAAGATCTCAGGTGCAGGCACTCATCGTATTGAGATAGAAGGTGTTGAACAGCTATCTGGATGCGAACATAAGATCTTGCCAGACCGTATTGAAACAGGCACCTTCTTAGTGGCTGCAGCAATGGCGAAAGGTGAGGTGTTATGTCGTAACACTGATCATCAAAGTCTGGAACCTGTGCTTGAAAAGCTACGAGATGCTAATGCCTTAGTTGAAGTGCAGCAAGACAGCATCTACATCGATATGCGTCAGCGCGAGTTAAAGGCTGTGAACATTAAAACCATGCCTCACCCTGGCTTTCCGACCGATATGCAAGCGCAGTTTACTGCGATGAATGTGGTAGCAAATGGCAGTGCAACAATCACTGAAACGATCTTTGAGAACCGTTTTATGCATGTGCCTGAACTACAACGTATGGGTGCCAATATTCGGTTAGAAGGCAATACGGCGATTTGTGGCGATACTGAAAAATTATCGGGCGCACAAGTCATGGCGACTGATTTACGTGCGTCGGCGAGCTTAATTTTGACGGGCATAGTAGCACAAGGCGAGACTGTAGTTGATCGCATCTATCATGTTGATAGAGGGTATCAGCGTATCGAAGATAAGCTAAGTAAGTTGGGTGCTAATATTAAACGCCGTCACAATTAATCACGACTTATCTATTCTCATTTTAAAAAGCGACCTAGTTAGAGAGGTCGCTTTTTTTGTATATATTATGGCTTGAGCTAGCTGACAGAACGAATTGAATTAGTTGGTGTTAATTTCTAGCTCAGCAACAGTCAAAGTAATAGTTCGGTGTTCACCATTTCTCAGCACCTCAAATTCAAGTTCAGTGCCAGGCTTGGTATTGCCAATGAACTGTAATGTTTTTTGTGGGTTAGAAATTGATTGACCCGCAACTTTTACAATAATATCTCTGTCTTGCATACCGGCTTGCCAAGCAGGACCCAAGGGGTCAAGTTCACTGATCAACAAGCCAACAATTGGAGTATATAAATCAGTTACTTCATTGCCAGAACTATCAACAGCTGTGCCTCTAAAGCCTAAGTAGCCGCGAACCACTCGGCCATCCGCAATGAGTCGTTGCATGACTTGTTTAGCTAACTGATAAGGTACAGCGAAAGAGATCCCTTGTATGTCGATATTCAGTCGTGTTCTAAATTGTGCAGAAGTAATGCCAACGAGAATACCGTTTGAGTTAACTAAAGCTCCCCCTGAATTACCCACATTCACAGCAGCATCCATTTGTAGCAAATTATTAAACTGACTTTCTGTTAGTGTTTGCTTACCTGTGGCACTGATCACCCCTTGTGTAATGGTTTGACCTAAATTGAGTGGGTTACCTATTGCAAGTACAACATCACCAACACGGGGCGTGAAATCATCATCAGTTGGGATCACAGGTAAGTGCTGGCCTGGAATTTTTAGTAAAGCGAGATCGGTGATGGTATCAAAACCGATAACTTGTACATCATAAAAGCGACGACCATCGGTGAGGATAACCATGATCTGGTCTGCATCATTGACAACATGATAGTTAGTTAAAATATAGCCATCGCTTGACATAATAACACCTGAGCCTAGTTCTTGTGTGGTGTTACGTCTTTGGTAACGCGGCACAGAGGAAATACTTTCAGAAAAAATCGTCACAACTGCAGGCGAGGCTTTCGCGACTGAGTCGGCAAAGCTCATATGGCTGCTGGTGTAATGGCTTGGCATGGCGAGCTTTGGTAAAACGACGCTTTTTAGATTGGGTGAAAACCAAATCACTAGAAATGCGATCCCAAGACCGACAAAAAGAGGGGGAAGAATAAATTTAAAAAGTTTTAGCACGCCATCGCTCATTTTTATTCATTACACAACAACCCGTTATTTTATCTTACTGAAAGCAGAATAGTAATGATGGCACAAAAAAAATGCAGCGATAATCAAGCGCTGCATTTTATTAGTTGATTTGAGTATAGATTATTGAATTAGAATGAAGACAGAGTCTCGTCCGCGCTTAATACCCAACACAATATTTCCTTGAATATCTTCAATCATATCGCTCATGTCGCGAATATTCTTAACGCGTTGGCGATTAACTTGCATAATCACATCACCTTCTTCTAGACCGACTCGGGCAGCCGGTGAGCGATCTTCTATACTAGATACAACGACGCCCTGATTACCATTGCGCTCACCACTTTCAAGCACCGCACCGCGCAACATAGGGTGTACTTTATCAGCTTGGGCTTGTAGTTCGCCTTGACCTTTTAAGGTCACTTCAATGGAGCGTTTTCTACCATCGCGGAAGACACCTAATTCAATGGTTCTACCTTCTCCTATGGTAGCGATTTTACCTCTGAGCTCTTCGAAGCTTTGAATATCATCACCATTCAGGCTGACAATCACATCGTTGGCTTTGATACCCGCTTCGCTTGCTGCAGAGTCTTTTACAACTTGCATAACAAAGGCGCCTTGCTGAACTTCTAAGTCTTGTGCTTTAGCTAGGCCTGCATCTAGTGTACGACCAATTATGCCTAAAGAGCCTCGACGTACTTGACCAAACTCGATAATTTGATCAACCAGATTTTTCATCATATTAGAAGGAATTGCAAAGCCGATACCGACATTACCACCCGAAGCGCCAAGAATTGCAGTGTTTATACCTATTAGCTCACCGTTTAGGTTTACTAATGCGCCACCCGAGTTACCTTGGTTAATAGCCGCATCGGTTTGAATAAAGTCTTCATAGCCTTCAATATTTAATCCGCTACGACCAAGCGCACTGACAATACCTGATGTCACTGTATGACTTAAACCAAATGGGTTGCCGATAGCAACCGAGAAGTCACCAACACGTAGTTTGTCAGAGTTTGCCAGTTTTACTTCGGTCAGGTTCTCGGCATCAATTTCGAGCAGCGCAATATCAGATTCTTTATCGCGACCAACCAGCTTGGCATCAAACTCACGGCCATCTTTCAAAGTAACAATAATTTTGTCGGCTTCGTCGATAACATGGCTGTTTGTTACTACGTATCCTTCATCCGCATCTATAATGACACCAGACCCTAGGCCACTGAATGGACGTTTTTGGTTACGAGGTTGAGGGTTGCCAAAAAAGTAATCGAATGGGTCGACTCTACGACGGACTTCTTTTGCACCAGATACTTGAATACTGACAACACCAGGAGTCACGCGTTCAAGCATAGGGGCTAGGGTAGGTAATGATTGACCGTCTATAGCAACGGGAAGTTTAGCTTCAACTGCAGTTGGTGATAGGAAAAGGGCAGTTGAAAAAATAGCAGCAGATAATAACGATAGTTTTAGTTTCATAGTCAATAAGTACTCCGAAAAGTAATAACGCCAACTTTCTATTAACAATTTAAAAAGTGGGTATATATCATTGATGATAGGTAAGTAAATTTTCGGCTTACTTACCGGCTCGTCATTTTTGGTAACTGTACTTACTGACTATGGGGTCTAAAAAAAGTTCATCAAGAGGCTTTTGAATGTTCAATTTCTGAACTTTCACCTGAGAAGATACCCGTTTCACCTTCGGCATAATCGCTAGGCTGAGCTGACAATGTATCGTTTTTTGCTTCGCGACGACGTTCCGGGCGGCTTTGCAGAGACGCTTGTAGTTGCTCAGTGGTCTCTTTTGAGAAGAAAGGTTCTTCTGGCATAGCTGGCTTTACCGTAAGTAGCGCTTTGTCTGTTTCTTCTACATGGCTTAAAAGTTGAGAGTAACTGTCTTGCATTTTAGTCATTAACTTCTTGGTGCTTGCAAGGTGATCAGCAACCTCTTGGCGATATTGCTCTAACTCGTGCTTAGCCTGTTGTACTTGCTGTTCTAAATCGTCGTGCTTAAGTTGTTTTTTAGTGAACATTGAACCTAAGAAAAATGCAGCGATAGCAACAACCACAATCAATCCTAACCAAGCAAATGTTGTCATAGAGAGTCTCCTTAAAAATACGCGCTCTATAAGTGTAGGCAATTATTCGGCTGCGTAATAAAAAATATAATTCAAACTATCAGCTAAATATACGCGGAGTTTTGATGCGTGTTAATATATGGCTCAAATAAAAACGCTTAGTTTGTGAAAAATGATGACACCTTGGGAAAAATATCAACAAGATCTACAAAGAGATGACTTTCAATATGACGCAGCTCAAGAAAATGCAGTGAAGCATTTGCAGCGCTTGTACGATGATATCGTAAATCAACCTGAGCAACCCCAAGGTTTCTTTTCTCGTTTATTCAATCGACAGCCAAAGCAAAAAATCACCGGTTTGTATTTTTGGGGCGGCGTAGGGCGAGGTAAAACTTATTTGGTTGATACCTTTTATGAGGCTTTACCGACCGAAAGAAAAATGCGTGTGCACTTCCACCGTTTCATGCACCGTGTTCACGATGAGCTAAAAAAGTTAAAAGAGGTTAAAGATCCACTAGAAACCGTGGCTGATATTTTCAAAAAAGAAACCGACATTATTTGTTTTGATGAGTTTTTTGTACAAGATATTACCGATGCCATGTTGCTCGGTGGTCTTATGCAGGCATTATTTGCCCGTGACATTATTTTAGTCGCGACTTCTAATATTGTACCGGACGAGTTATATCGAAATGGTCTGCAACGTGCACGTTTCTTACCAGCCATTGCTCTAGTGAAAGAAAACACCGAAGTAGTCAACGTCGATTCAGGTATTGATTATCGTCTTAGAACCTTAGAGCAGGCTGAGATTTTTCACAGCCCGCTTGATGCGCAAGCAGATAAAAATCTGTTTGAGTATTTTGACAAGCTGTCGCCTGAACCAGGTAAGCTTGATGAGGCCATCGAAATAGAAGGGCGTCTGATAAAAACCCGTAAGGTTGCCGATAGCATTGTGATGTTCGATTTCACGCAAATTTGTGAAACGGCGCGTTCGCAAGTAGACTATATGGAAATAAGCCGTATTTATAACACCGTGATTTTATCGAACGTAAAACAGATGGGGCAGCAAAATGATGATGCCGCTAGACGTTTTATCGCTTTGGTTGACGAATTTTATGAGCGTAACGTAACGCTAATAATCTCAGCCGCAGCACCAATCACAGAGTTATATACAGACGGCACGCTTAATTTTGAATTTAGGCGCTGCATCAGCCGTTTACAAGAGATGCAGTCGCACGAATACCTCGCAAGAGAACATCTCGCCTAAATGAATACCAATCAGTAGTTAATTCGGCAAATAATACGCAAATTGCTTACGCTGATTGGTATAAATTTTCGCTCAAATCAACGCGATTAATTTTTTTGTAGAAAAAACAGTCGCACACTGGAAAAGCCTCTTCTGTGTTGCTATAATCCGCGGCCTGCCACGTTGCGTTCTATAGCCCTCGTCGGCTTAGCCACCGATTTGAGCGGCATTAAAGTCTTAAACTCGAAGGGGTTCAAGCACTCATAGTAAAGCGGTAACTTCTTGTTACCTGTGGTTTTAATTTGAAACATTGGATTTTATTTAATGAAAACGTTTGTTGCTAAGCCAGAAACAGTAAAACGTGACTGGTACGTAGTTGACGCTGAAGGTAAAACTTTAGGTCGCATCGCTACTGAAATCGCTCGTCGCCTACGCGGTAAGCATAAAGCTGAGTACACACCTCATGTTGACACTGGTGATTACATCATCGTAATCAACGCTGAGAAAGTTACTGTTACTGGTAACAAAACAACTGACAAAGTGTACTACGCTCACTCTGGTTTCCCAGGTGGCCTTAAGTCTATCACTTTCGATAAGCTTCAAGCTAAAAAGCCTGAAATGATTATCGAAAAAGCAGTTAAAGGTATGTTACCAAAAGGCCCTCTAGGTCGTGAAATGTACCGCAAACTAAAAGTATACGCAGGTTCTGAGCACGCTCATGCAGCTCAACAGCCTCAAGTACTGGACATTTAAGGAGCTAACTCATGGCAAATCAATACTACGGTACAGGTCGTCGTAAAAGTTCAAGTGCTCGCGTATTCTTACGCCCAGGTACTGGCAACATCGTAATTAATCAACGTTCTATCGAAGAATACTTCGGTCGCGAAACTTCTCGCATGGTTGTTCGTCAGCCTCTAGAGCTAGTTGAAATGACTGAAAAGTTTGACCTATACATCACTGTTGCTGGTGGTGGTTCAACTGGTCAAGCTGGTGCTATCCGTCACGGTATCACTCGTGCGCTTATGGAGTTTGACGAGTCACTACGTCCTACTCTACGTAAAGCTGGCTTTGTTACTCGCGACGCTCGTAAAGTTGAGCGTAAGAAAGTGGGTCTTAAGAAAGCACGTAAGAACACTCAATTCTCGAAGCGTTAATTTTTTACGTTTACAAGAATTCAAAAACCCAGCTTATGCTGGGTTTTTTGTTTTTATAGCCTAATAACTTCTGTTTTAACTACAAACTTATCCCGCGCTTTTCTTGTTCGACTTATTGTTTACCTATTATTTTCAATATTTATTGTAATTAGTGAAGATCTGATGATAAATCAGCGCTTTTTTTTGCTACAATTGCGGGGCAAGTAAAGTGAGTAAGGTTTGAGACCTTTTTTTGGGTACCCTCGTCTCCTCATAGATGGGGTTGATCTTAGTCAGTATATTGTGGTTATAAAAACGTTATCATAGCTAACTAGCTTTCGAGACTACGACTAAAATGGGTAGTAAAATCCATGCTTTATTAGTCTCGATTAAGGTAATAACCTTGTTTTAATCAAGGGAATTATTTATGATCGCGTCTATTTTGTAGTTTCTTAATTTAACCTGCTGTAACTGATGTTCTCAATATAGCAAGTGTTGAGGATCATAGTGGAGATAAGTGGATGAGCAATGCGCCTGTAGACAACAGCCGACGTCGCTTTTTGACCATAGCTACCTCTGTTGTAGGTGGTGTTGGTGCGGCTGGAGCTGCTGTTCCTTTTATTGCGTCTTGGAATCCAAGTGAGCGAGCTAAATCTGCAGGTGCGCCTGTAGAAGTAGATATCAGCAAACTTGAGCCTGGACAATTAATTCGTGTTGAGTGGCGAGGTAAGCCTGTATGGGTTATCTATCGTACGCCAAAAATGCTTGAGCAGATGAAAGCTCACGAAGGTCAACTTCGTGATCCTCAGTCTGAAGAGCCTCAACAATTAGACTCAGCGAAGAATGAATACCGTTCTAAGCGCCCTGAAATTTTCGTGGCGGTTGGTATTTGTACTCACCTAGGGTGTTCACCAAGTTTCCTTAATGGTGGTTTTGGTGAGAAAGTTGAAGGTACTGAAGATGGTTTCTTCTGTCCGTGTCACGGTTCTAAGTTCGACATGGCAGGCCGTGTATTCCAAGCTGTTCCTGCACCACTAAACTTAGAAGTTCCTCCGTATACCTTTATTGATGATACAACCATCTTGGTTGGTGAAGAAGAGGTTGCATAATGGCTGGTAAACAAGATAACGCTTCAACAGGTGTTGTTGGTAATGTGATCAACTGGATTGATGATCGTATCCCAATGACGCGTGTTTGGAACATGCACATCGCGCAATACCCTGCGCCAAAAAACTTTAATTTCTGGTACTTATTTGGTTCATTAGCAATCTTAGTACTAGTAAACCAAATCCTAACTGGTATTTGGTTAACGATGAACTTCGTACCATCAGCTGAAGGCGCATTCGCATCAGTTGAATACATCATGCGTGATGTTGAATACGGTTGGTTACTTCGTTATCTGCATTCAACAGGTGCATCGGCATTCTTCGTGGTTGTCTATCTGCACATGTTCCGAGGCATGATATACGGCTCTTATCAAAAACCGCGTGAATTACTATGGCTGTTCGGTATGCTAATTTTCTTAGCATTGATGGCTGAAGCATTCATGGGTTACTTATTACCTTGGGGCCAGATGTCATTCTGGGGTGCTCAGGTAATCATTTCTCTATTCGGTGCAATTCCAGTAATCGGTGATGACCTAACTCTTTGGATCCGTGGTGACTACGTTATCTCTGGTGCAACGCTTAACCGCTTCTTTGCACTACACGTAATCGCACTTCCTCTAGTACTAGTAATCTTAGTTTTCTTACACATTGTTGCGCTTCACGAAGTGGGCTCAAACAACCCAGATGGTGTTGAAATCAAGCGTAAGAAAGGTTCTGTGGCTGAAGAAGACAAGCCTAAGTTCAAGTTCCATGAATACTACACAAACAAAAAAGATATTGTGGATGCTATCCCGTTCCACCCTTACTACACAGTAAAAGATATCTTAGGTGTTGCTGGTTTCTTAATTTTCTTCTGTTGGGTTGTTTTCTTCGCACCAGAGATGGGTGGTTTCTTCTTAGAAGCACCAAACTTTGAAGCGGCTAACCCGCTGAAAACACCAGAGCATATTTTCCCGGTTTGGTATTTCACGCCATTCTACGCAATCCTACGTGCTATCCCTGATAAGCTTATGGGTGTTGTAGCAATGGGTGCGTCAATCGTAGTACTTGCGTTACTACCTTGGATTGACCGTGGTAAAGTGAAATCAATTCGTTACCGTTGTGGTATGCACAAGTTGAACATTGCTCAGTTTGTTGTAACGTTTGTTATCTTAGGTTGGGTTGGTGCAACACCACAGACAGATTTCAAAACAATCTTATCGCAAATTACAACTGTGACTTACTTCATGTTCTTCGTGTTACTATTTGTATACTCGAAGAATGAGAAAACCAAACCATTGCCTGAGAGGTTAACGAAATGATGAAGAAGCTAGTTATTGGTTTATTCGCATTGCTGCCTACTTTTGCAATGGCAGCAGGTCCGTCAGTGCCACTACTTGAGTCTAACCATGACTTAACAGACAAAGCGTCTCTACAGCGTGGTGCGAAGTTGTTCATGAACTACTGCCTTGGTTGTCACCAGATGCAGTACCAGCGTTATGAGCGTACTTTCCGTGATATCGGTATTCCGGTTGAGATTGGTAAAGAAACACTAATTTTTGATGATTCAAAAGTGGGTAACCATATCAAAAACTCAATTAAGATTGACGATGCGGCAACTTGGTTTGGTGCTCCACCGCCTGATTTAACATTAGTTGCACGTGTACGTGGCGCTGATTGGATTTACACTTATCTTAAGTCTTTCTATGTTGATGAAAGTCGTCCGTTTGGTGTAAACAACTCAGTATTCCCATCAGTGGGTATGCCACACGTACTTCAAGAACTTCAAGGTGTGCCAACTGCACGTTTTGAAGAAGTTGAAGAGCACGGCGTAAAAGTTAGGAAAGTAGTTGAAATCACAACCGATGGTTCGGGTGAGCTAAGCTCAGACGAATATGACCACGCGGTTCGTGACTTAACGAACTTCATGGCTTATGTTGGTGAACCAACTCGCTTACAATCAGAAGCTATGGGCTATAAAGTATTAGGTTTCTTAGTGATCCTATTCATCTTAGCCTTCTTCTTGAAGAAAGAGTACTGGAGAGATGTTCACTAATAAAGTGGCGCATTTTTAAAGTAATTTTGTAATAGGGGCACTTGCCCCTATTGCTGTTTATAATGATTTATTACTTATAGTAATTTTAATGGAGGTAGGCATGGCCGTAGCTGCCAATAAGCGCCCTGTAATGACACTTTTCTCTGGTGCAAACTGTATGTACAGCCATCAAGTACGTATCGTTTTAGCTGAAAAAGGTGTGAGTGTAGATATCCATTTAGCAGAAAAAGATAACCTGCCTGAAGCGCTTCACGAAATTAACCCATATGGCACAGTACCGACGTTGATCGATCGTGAATTGGGCCTATATGAAGCGAACATCATCATGGAATATTTAGATGAGCGCTTCCCGCACCCACCATTAATGCCAGTTTACCCGGTAATGCGTGGTCGCAGCCGCTTAATGATGCACCGTATCGAAACTGATTGGTACACATTAGCTGCAAAGATTAAGCAAGGTGGTAGTGATGCTGACCAAGCTCGTAAAGAGTTAACTGAAGCATTATTAGCAATTGCACCTATCTTCACTGAGGCGCCTTACTTCATGAGTGAAGAGTTTAGCTTAGTAGATTGCTACTTAGCGCCGTTACTATGGCGTTTACCTGAACTGGGCATCGACTTATCTGGTGCGGGTGCTAAAGAGCTTAAAGAATACATGCTACGTTTATTCGAGCGTGACTCATTCCAAGCTTCTTTAACAGAAGCCGAGCGTGAGATCAGAGCATAATGACGCCTAATCGCCCATATTTGCTAAGAGCGTTTTACGACTGGATTGTTGATAACGACTGCACACCACATTTGGTTGTGAATGCTGAGTATCCAGCAGTTCAAGTGCCAGTGCAGTTTGTACAAGATGGTCAAATCGTCTTAAACATCAGCCCAAGTGCCGTGACTCACTTTGATATGGATAACCAGCAGCTCAGCTTCAATGCGCGCTTTTCTGGTCAACCTATGCAGGTTTACGTACCAATGGGTGCTGTACTGGCAATATATGCGCGTGAAAACGGTGAAGGCACCGTATTTACTCAAGAGACTTTTCCTGAGTATGAAGAAGAGCAGCAGGTTGAACTTGAAGAGGTCGTTGAAGCCACTGAAGAAAAGCCAAAAGAGCCTGAAAAGAAAAAAGGCGCTCATCTTCGCGTTATTAAATAATTGCTTTAAAACAGCTTATTGTTATTTGAAAACCCGCTTCGGCGGGTTTTTTATATTTAGTGCAAAAGGTTACCGACTGCGAACGAAGTGAGTACGGTTCTTTTGCGCAAGGTGAAATGAGCTGTTTTAGCTGGCGTTAAGGTGTGTGAAGAGCTTCGTAATTATCAATATCAGCTAAGTCTTAACTTGAACTGTCAGATCTGGATAAATGAACTCAATGAAATCTGATAGTTGAATATGTACCAGCAAAGGAAGCTAATTAAGACAAACCCCAATAAACTTCAGTTTGAACATCGCAATAAAAACCTTCCACGTCAGCCCCGTTTATTATTGATTTCAAAAGTTTGTTGTTTGCACAAATGAATGTGCAATGACTATCCCAGTGAGTAGCAATTAGAACCTTTTTATCTGGTGTATAGGAGCAAGCTGAGTATGGTAGATCATCTTTTTCAAGAATATCTTCTATCCATTTTAATTTTCTCTCGGTTCCAAATTCATCACCAACCCATAACCATTCGTAGCCCAGTTCAATTAAGGTGGACAGGACTTTTTCTTCGATAAATGGGCATACTAGGCCTTCGTCGGGGATCTTTATGTTACTAGTTTCTGAGAATAGTCGTATCGTTTTTGAAAGGGTTTTATCTTCAAACTGGCTATTAAGTCCACCAATATAAGTCCTCAACCCAATATCCATTTTGAATGAAAATCAAAAGGCAGCTCCTTTAGAACTTCTTTCCATGAGATGGGCTTACAATCATTTCGTATTTCGACATTTGTGGGGCAATCATCAGATTCAAATTCCTTCAACTGAATTTTATTAGGCTTGCAAAACTGATGTAAGGCAACAAATACGGAATCAAAAGTTCCTTTGTAATATTCGAGAATCTTTCCATCATTGGGGCATGATGCATATAAATCAGGTGCTGGTAATACCTTCTTTTTAACCAAGACTATTCCTTACTCTGCCAACAAAGCTAATCTATACTACAAACCCTTTGCAAGTAAGTTCGCAATCGGAGGTGTTTAGCGTGACTTCATCACGAAATCAATTCACCTTGCGTAAAAGAACCGTACTCACTTCGTTCGCAGTCGGTAACCTTTTACACCACTCTTGCGCAAAGGAAATGAAGTGCTTCGCACTTGTCATTAACCCTTTGCACTATAAATATTCAAAAGCTTTTACGACTCGTTTTACACCGTTGACATGACGAGCGATTTCAACTGCCATATCCGCTTCAGTTTCTGATACTAAACCCATTAAGAACACTTCACTATTTTCAGTCACGACCTTGATATTGTTACCGGTAATGGTTTCTGCGGTTAACAGCTTAGTTTTAACTTTTGAAGTTAGCCAAGTATCGTGGGTTTGAGTGGTAATGCCGATGCGAGTACCAATGCGTAACTGGTTATGGATGTTCTTCACTGACACTGAGTTTCTAACTGCTTGCTCAGCTTGAGAGAGTAAATCACGTGATGGTACCTGACCTACGAGTAATATTGTGCCGTTGACACTTACTACACTTATATTGGCTTGCTCGCTTAGGTTAGGTACTTTTTTGAGTGCTAAGGTCGCTTTTATCTCAATGTTGTTATCGTCAATTTGTGAGCCAATCGTGCGTCTATCATTAGCTGCAGAGACTGCCCCCGCGGTGCCGGCTACAACGGCAGCTGCACATCCTTGAAGTAGTATGATAATTGCTAAGACAAAAAGGTGTTTGAACGGCATTATTGATCATCCTGAGGGAATAGAGTGTTATCGATTAATTGACTTAAACAATGGGTATTAAATAAATGAGATTCTAAAATTCGACTTGGTCGTTTACTTGGGGTTAGGATTTCAACATCATTAGGACCAAGTAGGCCAATTAACTCACCCCCTTCATCACCCACTAACGCAATGACTTTCATGTCTTTGGTTAGCGCAGCTTCTACAGCAGAAATAATATTCTTTTCATTGCCATCAATTGCAAACACCACAAGTAAATCACCTTGTTGTGCAAAGGCGCGAACTTGGCGTGAGAATTTGTCGTTATCATGCTCCGTATTGTGCATGTCTAAATGAATATGATTCTGTGATAAAGCGATAGCAGGAAGGCAGGGGCGCTCTGTTTCGTAATGGTTTACAAGTAAACCAGCAAAGTGCTCTGCGAGCATATTGCAGCTAGACTCACCACAGCAGATCACTTTATTACCATTAATTAAACCTTGCACGATTGTCATGGCAGCCGCTTCAAGAACATCTGGAAGGACTTCTCCGGCAGCGATCTGTGCTTGAATACTCTCAGTGAAAATTGTTTTTATTGATTCTTGCATAATTAAGATATGTTTTTAATCCACTTTATATTATCTGAACTCAGCCCTTCAATAGCAATAAAGTCTATCCGAATCGGTAAATTCTTTAGTTTTTTGTACTCTAAATAATGATAAATACTTCGCTGCAGCTTTTGTAGCTTACTCGGGCTTAAAGCTGAAATAGCACCACCGAAGCTTTTGCTTTTTCTATATTTTACTTCAACAAAAACAAGTGTATTTTGCTCTTTCATGATGAGATCTATCTCACCATATTTGCAATTATAATTTCGAGAAACGGCACTTAGTCCCTGCGCTTGTAAATATTGCTCTGCTAATTGCTCATAATGCATGCCTTTGGCACGCGTATTTGCAAATAATCCTTTTAGCATACGATTCCTTATTCATTAAATACTCAATTAATCCTTAAGCTTTCTTGAAAGCGATTATGATTTTGCATAAACAGCGGTGTAGGTTTGTTTTCTTCTAATTGTACAAGCTGAATTTGTTTTTGTTTGTATTGAGCCCACTCTAAACGCCTTTCAACGGTATTATTATGTTTAATACTGAGCTTACCAGTCAGTCCTGAATATGCTTTCCCAGGGATCTTAGCTAATTGCTTGAGTTCAGGAATAAGTTGAACGGAGTCAAAGGCCATGGCAAATAAGCGCTGCTCTATATCGGCTTGTTCTGGCCATAGTGCATCGTATTGCGCTCTTAGATTAAACTTATCAACTGATTTGTTCAGCATCCAAGGTTGCTCAGTAAAGAATAAGCCTTCAAGGTCGCCTTTATCTGTATGGTCCATACGCTTAGAATAGCTTCTAGAGCTTGCAAATAGGGGAATACGTTTGGCAAAGGTACTGACATTGACGTCAAGATAAGGCTTCAATAAACGCGTTTCGATGGCATCGCCAAGAATATAGATAACATCAATATCCATGCGAGAGCGCGTTTCACTCTCAACCTCTTTTCTAAATAGGCTCTTTACAGCTTTGATTCGCTCTTTAGAAGCGTCTACCTCAAGTAAGTTTGCCACGACTTTCGCCATATCTTTGCTATCTGTATATAGGCCTACTTCTGGTTCAATTAAGCTATAGTTTTGCCATTCATTTTTGAAATGATTAACGAGTCTTAAACCTGATAGTGTATCTGGCGCTAACAGCATAGGTTTTTGGTACTTTTGCGACAAGAAATGGACCATAGCTTGTTCAACTTCATGTTCCGGGTTTAAGGCGAAAAAGTATTGTTCAGCATTTAAATTTGGGGTTTCTGCAGTATTTAAATGAAGAGTCGGCGTGCTTTGAATGGCACTGCTGTTACTGACTTTATCAATGTTATCTTTAAGTAATGGGCCAATGATGAAATCAAATTGTTGAGTGGCTAACTGCTTTTCAATATCCTCTGCACTGAGTTGCTCGTCGATGAAAGTGATTTCGTCAATATCACTGTGATCCATCGCTGCTAAAAACCCATTCTTGAGCGCATTGCCAAGGCGCTTACTACTGCCACTTTGAGGTAATAAAACTGCGATTCGCGTAGCCTGATAAGGTGCTAGAGTGACTGTATTTTGTACTTTTTTCGGCAAAATATATGTTGCCGGGTGGTTTACAAAGCGACGCTGCCAGTTGTTTAGCGCTTGGTGAAGCTGAATACCAGAGCCAATATAAATTTGTTGGTATTTAGCTAATTTTATCCAGCCCCTTTGGATCACAGTTCCGGTATCAAAACGTTCGAGTGCATACGAAGATAGCTGTTGTAGTGCTTGCCAAATCTCATCATTTAAACTGGCTACGCTTACTTTATCTGTAAAGCTAATATCGGCTGCTTGAAAGTAGTAAGTGAGGGCTTTTTTAGGCATACCTTGAGAAGCATAAATACGACCCATCAAATACTGGTGCCAAGCTTTATGTTCAGGTAGTGATAAACGCTCTTTGAGCGTTTTTAGAATATTGAGTGCAGTGCTATAGTTATTTTGTTCTGTTCTAGCTAGAGCGATATAGAGTTTATTTTGTACATAATCAACTGTTTCATTTCGCTCTAATGCTAAGCAAGCTTGCTCTAAAATAGGCCAGTTTTGTTCTGCCATGGCACTTTCTCGAGCACTATAAAGAAGTTGAATGCGGGATGCGCCTTGCTTAGTACGAGCTTTGTTTAATAATCCCTCAGCATCAAGTACTTCTGGTACTTGAGTTTGTGGTTGATTCTGCACTGCACGGGGTTGAGCAGGTGATTTTTCGGTTGTACTACAAGCCGATAAACCCGACAATACACCTATTACAAGACAAATTACTTTCAGTCGCACCGCAACTTCCTAACGATAAACATTCCTCAAAGGGATATCTTACTGACTGAAACTGGAGAGCTCAATGACAAAAGCACAGAATACAGACAAAATTGGTACCCTT
>ENA-OWNT01003158-OWNT01003158.1-seawater-metagenome-genome-assembly--contig:-NODE-3158-length-15907-cov-4.336955_pt1 | contig 15907 bp, 11 predicted proteins | sample MGYA00238136_ERZ651165 | MGnify/ENA primary metagenome ERZ651165 (study PRJEB26861, sample SAMN08777766) | seawater metagenome | isolation source: coastal seawater | place: USA: Florida | collected...
ACTCACTCACTCACTCACTCTCACTCCCTCACAGCCTCTCAGTCAGTTGTCCGTCAGGCCACACCCACTCACTCACACACTCACTCACTCACTCATAACTAAGCCTGTACAGAACGATGCTTCCCCTCAGTCAATGTGTGCAATGTATGTGTGGCCGCTGCACTCACTCACTTTAGATCTCAGAGAGTGGGATGTGGCCACGCGTGGTAAGCCACGCGTACTACGTCAGCGAGGTCAGTGGCTGTGTGCGGGGAGCGCGCGTGAGTCCGCGCGGTGTACTACGCGCGTTGATGTCGACGTCAGTGCTCAATCAGTCACTCCGTCTCGCACTCAGCGGGGTAAACTCACGCTCACTCACTCAATCAGTCAGTCTGGGTGGCGGTCACCGGGTCATTCCAAAGCTCACGTGAGCAGCAAAATGATGTGGCAGCGGAGCTGCGCTGCCACTCCGGCTGTCCCGCAGCACGGCCGATCAGTCGACGGTCCCCGCCTCCACGCAGTGATTGACGCACTCACTCATTGATTTACTCAATCATTCAGATGCCGTGGCGTCCAGCCAGTCATTTCATGGTTGACTCAGTCAATCAGTCGGCGTCGTCTCCGTCCAGACAGTCACAGAGCAGGTCACTCAAGAGACAGTGTCGGGGTGACCGTCCCACTCAGGCCCTGTCAGCGGTCACCCCCACTCACTCACTCACTCACTCACTCACTCTCACTCACTCACTCACTCACTCACTCACTCACTCACTCGGCAGCCGTCTCCCTCTCCGTCGTTGTCAGTCAGTCAGTCAGTCAGTCAGTCAGTGGTCGTTGCCGCCGTCATTGCTGTTGGTTGCCACTTCGTCGTCGTTGTCGTCGTCGTCGTCATTGTCGTCGTCGTCGTCGTCGTTGTGGTTGTCGTCGTCGTCGTCGTTGTCACCTCCGCCGCCGTCGTTGTTTGTTGTTGTTGTTGCTGCTGCTGACGACGACGAGGTCGAACGTTCCGTTTTAGTTGGTGGGTTGCCTTCGTTCCTCTTGCGACTTTGTTCAGGCAACACGTGTGACACTTGGGTGCCTCGATGACCACGCTGCCGTCCCACTCCACTTTAGGTTGCTGTGTTGCAAGGACGATGCGTACGTGTCTGCTGATTGTTCGGTCGTAGCTGATGTCTGTGTCGCCGTCCTGCGTTGCGAGTTATTGTTGTACGTCAAAGTCGTCTTCGCACAGCGCTGGCTAGTCAACCGAGCTGTGGCAGCGCTTGTGAGTGTCGTACGATTCAGTGAGGAACGCGTCACTGCGGTGGCTGCGACTCACACGATAAGACTGAATCACAAGTCGTCGATCACAACGTGTTGGTGTCGTCGCTTATCCGAGCATTGAGGTTGTGTTCGTTTCGTGTGACTCCAGCAATGGTGGCTGGCAACGATTTTATCGCAGCACAAAATAGGAGCTTTTTGCACGTTTAGTTTTTTACCGATTCAATCATGCCGGTCCGTCTTTTCAGCGTTGTGGGTCGCAAGAAACCCACGGCCAAGGACCCTGAGCCCGACATCTTCCGCATGAAGATCTTCGCCGCCAACGAGGTCTCCGCCAAATCTCGCTTCTGGTACTTCGTTCCCCGTCTGAACAAGCTGAAGAAGATGACTGGTGAGATCCTTGCCGTCAACGAGATCTTCGAGAAGAACAGCCGCGTCGTCAAGACCTACGGCATCTGGCTCCGCTACATCTCCCGCAGTGGCATCCACAACATGTACAAGGAGTTCCGTGATACCACCCTCACTTCTGCCGTGCAGCAGCTGTACTCCGAGATGGCTTCCCGCCACCGCGCCCGTAACCGCTCCATCCAGATCATCCGCACTGCTGTCGTGCCCGCAGACAAAGTTCGCTCTTCCAACTTGAACCAGTACCAGGTACATACATGTTGTCATTGTTGGGTTTGATGTTGATGTGAATGCGATTGCTGTGGCGTGTGGGACTGGCCGCAGAATTGTTTTGCATCTGTTGCATACGCACACTTTGCCTTGGTGATGCTGCGTTGTGGAGGGAATGTGGCCACCTGGTGCAATTTCCGAGTCGTCATTGGCCTCATGTACTCATTACGTTGTGGTGCCCCATTCCTTTAGGCTGCTGATCTTAAGTTCCCGCTCACTCACGTGCGCCCGCGTACTCCCCGCAACTCCTTCGCTGCCCGCCGTCCCAACACTTACTTCGGTTAAGTGTGTTGGATTGGTATTAATGCTAAACCAATATTGCTCCAGCTGGCTACTCAGGATCGAGCCGTTGCAGTTCGCGCTGGACGGGTGTTTTGTGGTTCTGTGATCTGCTCGCAGGTGAATCTTTTGACCTTGCGTTCCATGGGTATGGGTGTTTGTCTGCCACTCGTGGCCAACCAGGAAATAAACGATTGCAGGTCTAGGTTCTCGCAAGCAGTTTTGGCGTTGGGTCGCACTTTTATTGTTGCCCAACTCTCGCGTGTGCCCAGACTTGCTACAACATGACACCGTTTTGTTCACCGCGTTGCACTCATTCTTGACCCATGTCAAGCGCTCTCGGTGTCATAGCTGTTTTACCCATCAAGACTCACAACACACTCGCACGTATTCTCGAGAATGGTTGCTACTCCCCACGAAAGTCTCGAAAATTTGCCATGTCATGTTGTCTCTTTTTGCTCCTTTTCTTCCGGACATCACAGTGGCACAACGGCAATCACAGAAGGCATTTCAGTCAACGTTAAGCGGTGTTGTATGCTCCAGACAATGACCGCCGATCACCACGAAAGTCACGAAAAATCGCAAAACGCCTTGAAGCATCAAACATCAAACAACACGACTGTCCCCGTGCGTTCGTTGCTCCCATTCATTCCAACGTCGTCGTCACCGCGGCACAGCGGCGATCACAGTGACTTTCACCCATTACTAGAGCCTGTATAAACGTTCGTCCCAACCGACCGCTGTCTGTGCGTGTTGCTTGTTGGCTGTTGGCTGTTGGCTGTTGGCTGTTGGCTGTTGTTGCGTTGTGCGCTGTTGTGTGCGTTGTGCGTTGTGGCCGTTTGCGTTGGGGGACGGGAGACACACTTTGAACTTTTGAAAGTGAACGACACGCTTGGCTGATGCTGGCCATTTGTATTGGCTGTTCGTTGTCTGTGTCCGGTCTGCGGTGTTGTGCGTTGTGCGTTGCACATTGTAGTTGTGCGCTTTGGTGCGTTCATCATTGTGCGTTGTACTGTGCATTCATCATTGTGCGTACACTGAGGTTGTTGCGTTCAGAAGGGCACGCCTTTGAATATTTTGCAAATAGACGAAGGAACAATCGTCATTTCTTTTTCAATTTTCATATCGAAATTTCTGTCCCGCGAGCAAATCAGGCTTGTGGAGGGACGGGAAGTGTTATGGCGTGGAGAAGACATGTGATGCGCGTCCGTCGCGTGGCATGTAAACGGGCCGAAGATATTTAAACAGTGTGGGAGAAGATGTATCGCAACTTCATGCAACAAGGGCCAGTACGAATTCTATTCGGAATTGCCACCCTCCTTCTGCTTCTCCAGTTGTGGTCGACCTTGAATTTTTTCCAGGCTCATCGAGATTCTGGCGGACAGTCGCACACGAGTCGCTCTGCTGGATTGTCCGAGGATATAAAAATCCAGGATGCCGCTGACCAATCGACCAAGCATCGACAGGTTGATCGACTTTCGCAGCCAACCCTTCGATCCTACATCACTTCGTCGCCGGCCGTGATGCCAACAACAACAGGGTTGGACAGAGTTGCGCCGAGGGTGGGACAACACGCGGAAGAAAATAGCAAGTCACGGGAAAATGTTCGAGTGGAACCGAGCACCACAGCTCTGTCGAAGCCCGCACACAAAAGTAATTCACACACGAAATTCGCTGCTCCAACTTCTGAACGTGGAAGTCGAAAGGAGTCACAACCGACACCGATGGTGATGGGCGTCAGCAGCCGACAAATAAACACGGTGTCCAACTTAATAGAAATTTGTGGCCGAAATCTACACGTTTTCCTTGCTCAGCAAGCCTCAGGGTTCGGAGGGATTGGCAATTTGATTACAAAAGTTTGTTGCGGCTCTCGATTTGGCTGTCTATGCATGATGCAATTTCCTGCTCATATGACTGTTTTACACTGTCGTTTTAGATGAATGCTGGGATAACCTTTGCGGTCGGGAATGAACTGCCATACATTTTCCCAGCACTCGAACCGCAAGGGCATGAACAGGGAGACTCCTTCCAAAACTTTTTCGACTTGAACCGGCATGTCTCTAGCTTCTGTGTACGACTGTGCAGGAGAGATGTCACATTCTTGTCGCTGTTGAATGTTTTCAGGTATCTTGTCCATGAAGTAACGGATGGTTCTACGAAACAGAGTCGACCGCGCTTGGCTGCGCATGGGAAAGGAGATCGATTGCCAGAGTTAAAATTGATGTTACGATGTCCTTCACGAATATCCAACTTCAACTACAGCCAGCCGTGGACAGAACTCGGGTAATGCACTCAGTTTTCCAAAGTTCTCCCATACCTCACCGATGATGTTGACATTCCCCTGATATTCTGCAGAGGGTTCGATGGAACACCAGCCAGCACTGAATGGGGGCCCGATGTTGAGGGTGCCGACGACCGATGCATGCCGAGCGAACTCGTGTACAATTGCGAATCTCTTCCAAGGAAGCCAAGAAATAACGAGCGCATCCGCCTTGTGATGCCAGCCAATTTAAAGTACGTTGTCATGTTAAATGCGGATGTAGATTTGATCTGGGATTCACAAAACGTAATTCCAATCATTGAAGGTATCACAGGGACTTTTCCTCCTCAGCCGCCATAATTGCGACGAGCTATCGCCGCGCACGCGATCATGAGGCTGCTCAGAGCGGAAAGGTGAAATCACTGTCGAAGTCCACATTTCAAGAAAAAATGTGGGTCGTTAAATTGACGGTCGGTGCTGCTGTGTACACTTGTAGACAAGTAGTGTGTGGACGAAATGTTCCAATTCCGAGACCTTTCCGACGCTGCGGGTCGCATTGCACGTGCGCCTTGGCGATGTTGCAGAAAAGTACACACCCTCCCAGCGACGCGAGTGGTCGACACCGAGTACGAGTTCTTTGGTTGTTGTGACTACTGCCTTGCAACATTAGACACATTGACTCTTTACAACAAACTGCCTTGGTAGGTGGCGTGATTGCGTGGGCAACGAAGAAGAGACGTTCTTGGGGTGAGTTATAGCATTATTGACACTCATGTACATATCATTCTTATTCTCATCACGATCGATGTGCCTTCTCGGTTTGCGACGCAGGCGGGAAATATGTGTCACCTGCCATGTTCTTGCACGGGTTGGATTTGCTGCAAGACATTGCGTGGAGCCAGGTACGGGGCCATGCTGTCATATTGTCATTCTTACTGCGGCAATGACTAATTTGTGCGACACGCCACACTCTGGGAAGAGCCCACAATGGCATCTGTGCATTGCGCTCTTTACAGGTGTGACTGAGTTTGAACCTTGAAAAAAAAAAGTCCTGCAATTTGACCATGTTCTGCCTTGCTTCATTGTAAGACGGGTCTCCCCAAGATCCGGAAATTGAATTCTTGACGAGCCGCCTCGTGAAGCAGTTCGTTGTCAGGGCATTTCCTGTTGGCTTTGGCTGTCCGCAGCAGTAACTCGTTTGTGTGGGTGCACAGATACTCCGATGAAGAGAAAGGGCTCGGTGGAATAACTTCTTTTGCCGGCACTCAATTCGCCGAGGATGCGGACCCGGTATGAATGTTGTGTATTTATGTTGTTACGAGCGAAAACTCATGTGCCTAGCCACATTTTGTGTGTGAACCAGGCGAGTGCGCTCCACACATTGTCGTTGGCAAATATTATCATCGCAAGTGGGAGTCAATTTTCCCGCCTTGCGAGCTTACTTGGTGGGCGACATTTTGGTTATCGCTCGCTGAAGACCGACACGGAGTAACTTGTGTGCCACTCTTGTGCGTAAAGGTGAGTCCACCCTCGTAAACCCAAATTACGGATATGTTCGCGACCGAAGCGTGGTTCTCCATGTCAATCACCAGTACGATTCTTCCGCGTGCTGCTTTTGAGCAACGTCGTGAGTCATGTTTGTCATTCCCAATGCTGCCGAATGATATTCAGGGACCCCGATATCGTGGAGGAGGACCGTTCTAAACTTGAAGGTGTTCTTCACGAGGCTTTAGAAATGTCGAAGCTCCGACTTTAGCGTGTGTTTAGAATTTCCTAATCGTCCTGGATGATGGTGATCCATGTTGGCGTTGAAATGGGGGCTCCACGCATCACACAACACCATAAACAATACATTAGTACATGCAGCACAAGCAAGACACTGTGACGTTCTTTGACCACTTGACGTCGCGTGACCATGCCAACTAATTGCGAACTACAATCACGACACCCGAAACCATGTCACCAAGGAGGGTACAGTAGATACACAATCAGACAGGCTGCTCTTCCGCCTTGATCTTCGATGACATGCAACACTGTCACACACAACATACATACATGTCGCCCTGGAGCATGGAGCATGGACCAGCGTGGTGGTCGGAGGTTGGAGGTTGGAGCGGCGCCGACCGGAGCGCGGCGACACCCCAAAACCAAAACATGAAACTACAACGCGTTGTACAGTGACCCCTCACATTCCAGATACCGGCAGTCGACAGGTATACAGTACTGTACACCCCACCCCATCAGTGAACAGGCGAACGAACGAACAGTGAGTGAACGAATGAACGAACAATGAACGAACAATGAACGAACGAAGTCACAAAGTCAGTCATCAACGACGAACGAACGAACGAACGAACAATGTGAAGTGAAGTGAAGGGAAGGGAAGTGAACAATGAACAGTCAGTCAGCGAATGGATGGATGGATACGGTTGTCGAAGTGAGTGAGTGAGTGAGTGAGTGACGAACGGCGCACAGTCACTCACTGCCTCTCCCTCTCCCTCTCACTCGTTCCCTCCCACTCCGCCAAATCAGTCAACGACATCGCTCGCTGCCTTACTGCGTGAGTGGGCGGGCGGCTGGGCGCACAAACGGAAAATACGTGCAAAATACGCTACACGGGTCAAACTGGTTGAAAATAAAGGTAGGATAACTGATATACGTACATATTATTTTGGATGTCGTGGTGATGTTGATATACTTTGTCCTACATGCTCATTACTAAACCGGGCTGGCAAGCCTGTCTTTGAGGATTGTGAGGCGGACGTTGACGTTGACGTTGACAACGTCGCGACGTCGCGACAATGCGACGACCAAACGGCGACTTCACACAAAACAACGAAGCTCCGACTGTTGTTGTCGTCGTGTCATCGTCGTCGTCGTCGTCGTCGTCGTTGTTGCCGACGCAGAATAGCGGCGTTGGTACGTTGGTACGTTGGTACGTTGCATTATGTTGCCGTCTCCCGGTCTGCGTTTCTGTCCCCCCTCCCCCTTTCTAAGTTTGCAAGCAATTGAGCACGGACTGTAAGTTGAAGGGTTCATGCCGACTGTGGAGAGCGTGTTTGTTTGTGCTGGAGTATGTTGGTTCGTCAAGTTAGGCGGACATGTGTATTTGGATCTCCTTCAGTGCTGACAGCGAGACTTTTGGCTTTTAGTCGACAATGATTGCGAGTACTGAAGAACGATTGCAGACACGGGAGCAAGACGCGATTCCTGGCGAAAAGTGTTCGCGGTGTCTTATTTTCTTTCTATTATGGAACGAAATTCTCTGCATGCTGTGCCCTTGAGCATTGCAGCAGGTGTTTGATTGACGGAAAAACGTCGATGCAACAAGAGTGATTTCCGAAGGCAACGCTGCGTTGCAGCGGAGTCAACCCTGCGTTGCAGCGGAGTGTGCCGCCATGAACAGGGTTGGGTCGCGAGTTTGGTTCAAGGATAAGACTCACCTCTGGCGACAGGGGCAGGTGCTTTCTGAGAAGCCAAAGAACGTTGAGCTAGAGGTGATCCCTGACCCAAATTTAGACGTCGACGGACCGGTGAAGGGTTCTATTACGTGCAAGAAGCAAGATCTTGCCGTCTTTGACGAGTGTCACAATGATCCTTCGATTGTGGACTTGTCCGAGCTCAACAACTTTGAGCAAGCTCCTTTGCTCGGCGTCGTTCGGCGTCGCTTCTTTGATTTGCAAGTGTACACATACGTTGGAGAAGTGCTCATAGCAGTGAATCCCTACAAGTACTACGAACATTTAGTGAAAATGCCAGCACCCCTCTCACACTATGATCACGGCGAAGCCCCACATGTCCGCGCCATTGCCGCGTTCGCATTTCGAAATATTCGAAACATCCATGCCAAAATACAAACTACGGACAGCACGAAAGTGAACCAAGGAATCATTGTGTCCGGAGAGAGCGGAGCTGGAAAAACGGAGGCGTGTAAGAACGTGATGAAATATCTCGTTGAGCTGACGCTCGAGTACCAAGAACAAGCTGGTGCGTCTTTGCATGTGCACAGCCACTTGTGTGCTGAAACCGTTCGTGAGTCCTCGACGCGTTGTGTGCAGGTGTGACAGTGTCCGGCAGCGCAGTTGGTCTTGAACAACGCATTTTAGATTGCAATCCATTTTTGGAGGCATTCGGGAACGCTAAAACGTCGCGCAATGACAATTCATCTCGTTTTGGAAAATTTGTGAAAATTTTGTACCGAAACGGTGGCATTGTTGGCGCAAGTGTCGAAGACTTCTTGCTGGAAAAGGCCCGCATCACGCTGCAAGCGATAGGCGATCGCAACTTCCACATTTTTTACTTCTTCCACGCTGGAGCCACTGAGCAAGAACGTCACGACTTTGAGCTGCAAGATATCTCGGAGTACCGGATACTCACAGATCAGGTTGTGCATTATTGCTGTACTTGCTGACGTGGTGGCTTATGTGCATCGCGGGTGATAATGTTGCCCCCTGACCATTTCCTGGTTCCGTTTCTGCAGAAAAGCAATGTGATACTTGACGTTGATGGAGAAGTTAAGGTTTGACCCACTTACTGTTAGTTCCGTTGGTAAAACAAGCACAGCCTCACATCAACTGCGGTCGTTTGCTGCAGGTGTTCGACAAAGATGAGATGGACTTGGTGAGACAAACAATGAACCATGTAGATATTGCCGCTGATGTACAGGTTGGTACTTTTATGACACATGCAAGGTGCCATGCCTCGTTGCGTGACATTCTTGAATTTGTGGTTCAGCGAGAAATATGGAGATGTGTTTCAGCTGTGATGGCCCTCGGCAACGTTGCGTACGCAAAGACGACTGGCAGCAATGACGGTATGATTTACGTGTGCAAGTGGAATTCTTAGGAGGCCAATGCACATAATGCTTGTGTTCTTCTACGCGTTTTGGTTCCCGTAGAAATTCATATTGTAAATCCAGAATGGTGCCAGCGAGTCGCTCGCTTGCTGCAGGTTGGGACACAGAAGTTTGGCACTGAGCTTCCGCCAGCATTGCAATGAACACTGGCTGTCCGTTGCTGCAGGTTGATGGTGAAAAGTTAGACATGGGATTGCGGACATTCGAGCGCGTTGTGAGAGGTCAAATGTACACATCATTTCTGACCGTGACGGTGCGTTGTGAGTAGGTTCTGGTCGATCAATCCCACTGATTAATATTGAGCTTGTGGGTGGTACAGGATGCCAACAATTTTCGAGATGCGTTGGTGAAAAACATTTATGAGAAATTGTTCCAGTACATCATTCGAATGATGAATGCAAAATTGAATACTGCTGGTCACGAACCAGTTGACGCTTTTGTCGGGTAGGTGTTGGGTTGTTGGTAACCACCCTTGCGTCGTGGCTCGCTCTCAATGTGTGACCATGCACAACTCTGAATCCCAGGTTGTTGGACATATTTGGATTCGAAATCTTCGGAAAAAATAGTTTCGAGCAGTTGTGCATCAATTTCGCCAACGAGGTGTTGCAGAAGTATTTCAATGAGTACATTATCCGCAAGGAGGTGGCGTGTTAATGTTGACGCAGGCTCAGGATTGTTCAGTGACGCTCATACCCGCTCTTCTTTTGTGTCGTAGATGGATGAATACGAAGATGAGGGAGTCAACGTTCCAAGAATAACAGAGAGAGATAACTCTCCTTGTGTGGAGCTGATTGGACGGGAGGTGCGTGCACGAGCATCCCAACGTTTTCATACAAATTTCACTGAATTATTTTCGTACCGGCATGCATGCAGGCAAGGAAGTTTGTTGGTATTCTACGCAACTTGGATGACAAATCATTGAACAGCTCTGAGCCCAAACCGAATGAGGACCGTAGTTTTGGGGATGACTTAATCAAGCAATACGCAACCAACAAGGCGGCTTTAGATAAAAGGGGCAAGAAGTCTGCTGGATTTTTTCACTTCAAGAACACAGCGCAAGGCCGGGAGTTCACTATCCAACATTTCGCTGGAGGGGTAACATACCTGACAATCGGATTCATTCAAAAGAACAAGGACTTCACGCCGCCTCATTTGGTGAAAATCATGAAGGAATCGTCCAACGACTTCATCGCGAACGTCTTGTACGCAACTCCGGACAGTTCCTCCACTGTGCGCTCATCCCCACGACCATCGTCGAAAAAGAAGGGGCCCCGCACCATTGCATCACGCTTCAAGAAGCAACTGAACTCGCTCGAAAAAACGTTGGACGATACAAATCCATTCTTCATTCGGTGCATCAAGCCCAATGAAGTAAAACTCAGCGTTGCGAAGGCTGCAGAAATGGGAAAACACATATCTGAAACGTTCAATGCAAAGATGGTGGCACAGCAGCTGCTGTTTGGCGGCGTTATGGAAACGGTAGGTCCCTCGCTGCACGAATACTTCCGCTGCGAACCCGGTATCTCAGCCAATTCGACGCCTGCAGGTCAAAATACGGCAACTCGGTTATCCTTATCGCTCAAAATATGAGGTGTTCTGGAAATACCTCACGTACTGGAAAATACCGTCACTGTGCAACGTGACACCCATGGGCCAAGGCGCTTCAGAACTGAAGGATGCAATTGCAGAGGTGCGTTGAGTGTGAACGCTGAGAACTCGAATTTAAACGAGCTGTGTGTAACACATTCTTGGTGCTGAAGGTGGCCAAGCAAACGCTGGACGAAAAAGTTTGGACGCTTGGGAAGACCAAGTTCTTCGGTAAATCCAATGTTAATGAGTTGCTAAATGAGTGGCTCCGCAGGCGCCGAGCTACTGACATTCAAAGATGGAGTCGTTACGACTGCCTCGTCAAAGGGCATTTAATTGGCTTTGGCAAAGCGGTCCTTCATTTGGGCTTACGCTGGCGCAGTTTTGTTCGTCGCCCCAAGGCGTTGTTGATTCAAAGCTTTGTTCGAGCAATGGTTTCAATGAGTGAACACGCACAACGCAGTCTGATACGCGAGCACGCGCGAACTGTCCAAGCACATGTCTGTGCCGCGCGAGCGCGGCGCACGTGGGGGATACTTGGAGCCACAATCACGGCAGCCATTGCCGCAAAGCGGAGAGGTGAAAGTGAAGCCGCTGCGGTATTGGAAGCGAAGAGACTTGGACAAGCAGAGGCTGCCGCCGCCGCCGCTGTTGCGAATGGAGATGATAGTGAAGATAGTGATGATGCCGAAGCATACGTGGCCGAACCAGCGTACGTCGCGATGCCGCTCGGTTCACCAGTGCAGAAATTTCCGCCTCAAGCAGTTTACTCTCCTCCAAGCCACGCTGTGATACGGGACGCATTGCGGGAAGCGACGTTGTCGCAGTTTCAACCCGTTCGAAGTCTGGAACCGCAAAACAAAGGAAGTCAAGGGGTATCTGTATTTTGTCGATACAATGGTGGATCAACTGAATTTTGCCAAAAGAACCGAGACCACCTGATCTTCGAAGTGCGCGTTTGCTGGTGCATCGATGCAGCAGAAGAAGGTCCAGTAACAGATCCGCTACGCGAATACGACATCATCAACGCAGTTCCCTACAGCTCATGTGTTGTGCAAGTGTACACAACTTTCCAAGACAGTGTCAGTTCCGCATTTTTGTCCGTAGTGCCAGCATTGCGTGCGTCCTTTGGCGGGGCGCAATCGAGGAACGCTGTCCACTTTGTGGTGTATGAGTATTGCCCCGACAACATAGTCAGCCTGTTGAGAAGTATGGACAGTAGAACGACAGATTCGCGCGAAACTGAGGCAGCAAGACGCCAAATTAATCTTCTAGAAGGGGAACTGCGAAAGCTGGAGTTTAGAGAACGCAAGTATCACAATGAATTGGGCCATGATCAGGCAAAGTTGAAACGGAAGCTCGTAAAAATGTCTGCCAAGCGGTCGCGTGCAGAAGTCGAATTAGCTGATTTGCGGGACAAAGCAGCTGCTATTCATTTTAGCAGAGCAGACGATGCCGTTCATTTGGTCAAGCACCTTTGCGCTGCGATACTGCAAATTGGAATCTTCTTGGAACGGAACAGAATTGTGCACCGAAACTTGGGTCTTGAGAACTTCGTGATCAGTCGAGACACCACGACTGGAGCAGCTGAGGAGCCAAGAATTAAGCTGACAGGTTTTACGGAAGCGCGCAGCTTCAGCCGCAAAAAGAACATGACGGTGAAATTGCGTTGCACGAACAATCGCGTCCTCTTTGATTTCCGCAGCATGCAGCATTTGGCACCGGAAGTTATTAATGGCTATCGCAGTGCTGGTTTTGGTATTGCAGAGCACATTCGCGTCAACTTTGCGGGGCAGTTAGCGTGGGGTATCGGTTCAGTCGTGTACAAACTTCTGTTGGGACTGCGTTTTCCAATCCCTGGGTATCCGGCATGCTTTGAGGACCCACAATCGGAGTGGAAAGAAGTGTGCCCGTTTAAAGTCAGCGACATCGTTGCTTGTCAAGACGCTCTCAATCCGATTGGACAATTTAGTTCCCTGTTCCCATCAGCATTTCAGAACAATCTGGCTGCGATGCTGTCATTTCATCCGAGCAGTCGGCCCACAGTTGAAGCGTTGGCAAAATCGCTCGGAGTGTCTGCAGCGAACCTTGGAAACCTGGAGTCGAAATTTGCGGAGTCTTCTGCGCTGTCTGCCCCTCAGTTCGCCCAGCAGATGAATGAGTTCGTATCTGTTGTGAGAGCAGTCTCAAACTCCTCACAGAGAAACGCGCAAGAAGCAATCTCGTTTGTCAAGAGCGAGGTTGCAAAACAGTCGCAGGAACGGGAGAAGCTGCAGACTAGTATTCACCGCATGCGCACCAAGCTGGATCGAAAAGCAGAATTCATAGCAGGGGAGTCAAAATTGGATTCAGATTCTACCCCGCTAGTGCAGCAAATGGAGACCATATGGAACCGTGTGTCTGCGGTGCAGAGCAAAGTGCCCCTTGCGGCAGACCAACAATCGCAGCTCGCCAATCAATTGCGAGAACTTCAGCAGCACTGCCTCAGTAACGACACGGAGTTTGTCCAGGTCATGCAACAGTACGCCGAATCTATTGATCAAGTTCTTGAGTTGAAGCAGCAGAAGCTCGACATGCAACGGCAATGGAGCGAGGTTGTCAAAGAAACTCTTGCCAAGAAGGCTCAGTTAAACATCCCTGGTGGCGAAACCGAGGCCGCTGATCAACAAAACGCCAGTTTGGCGAATTGGCTCGGAGCACAAATACGGTTGCTTGAAGGGTTACCGGCTTCAGCATCAGCCACATTGGCATCGGCCGGAGACAGAACTGGCAGCGAAGCGGCATCAACGCAATTGATCGCGCAGCCCGCGAATGGAGCCACAGCTGTCGAGAATCCTCGATGGCACAAGCCGAGTGATGTCGTATCACCGCATCCAGAATTTGCTGACGGCCCCGACGCGGATGGGTGGTCTACAGAGGTCGCCAACTCAATTAGTGCCTGTTATCACCACTTGCGGAAGTTGGCGCCGGATGGACACGTTACTGGTGGGTAGTGCCGTCACTTGGCAGTGTTCCACTCGCACTTCTCGACTAATTCGAATACCAAATTGCGTGCTGTGCTGCTTCGACACTGCAGGTGCTGATATTGAGTCATTTGTAAAGTTTCACGTTCAGCTCGATTCCAAACAGATGTCCTGGGCGTTCTCTCTTTTCGGAGCAAATTACCCAAATTGGCAGCAAAAAATTGTGGCGTTCAACCAGTTCGTGATTGTGATGCACATTGTAGCATTTATCCAACAAGGAGGCAATGTCGAAAACTTTAGGTTGCCATCGCTACAAAATCTCAGTCTTCCTCCACCGAAGCTGCACAGCTTGCAGCTCTCTATCCAAGAAAATCCTTCTCTCCAGCAAGGACGGTATGCGAAAGTTATGTGGACATACCCCAGGAGTAGTGAAAACGAAGTATCCGCAGTCGATGGTGATATTGTTCAATTGTTAGAAGATCCTGACGGTGGATGGGCGCTGGTTCTCAACAAGCATACAGGCCAGGAAGGGTTTCTGCCGACGGACTACCTTGATCCCTACTCTCTTCCTGACGGTATTGACGACGAGACACTGCAATCTGAAAACGGGCTCAATATCAAGCCGTTCGTCGCGTACGCCACGAAAGCGGCTTTCAGTTTTTCTGCAACTGAAAAGGACGAGGTCCCACTTCGAGCAGGTGAAGAAGTGACGGTTGTTGGCCGCTCACGAGATGACGATGCGTGGTGTTTTGTGCGAAAAGCAACTGGCGAAGAAGGTTTAGTTCCTCTCAACCATCTTGAGCAAGAAACTTCAGCAGCAGCACAAGCGACGACACATGAACCGGCGAAAACCACATCGACGCCAGCTGCGATCAAAGTGTCGGAGCCTGATGTTTCAGATGGGGCCAGCACCGATGCCATCATCGACTCCTCGGATGCGTCTGATGTGGAAAGGGCAGGGCAAAACTCCAAGGGCAAGAAGAAGTTGGGGAAGTCGAAGAAATGGGGATCCAAAAAGAAGAAAAACAGCGCAGAAAGAATAACACTGAGAGAGGGATTTAGAGTTCAACCAGCCATATCGCTAATGTAGCCGCAACGGTTGCCTTCGCGCTTGAGTCTCCCGAGCAGAATGATCATACTGCTGCTTGGGTAGTAAAGATTGAGAATACTCATTGATTCGACTTGTATCTCGTGAAACTCCGCAGCCAAAAAAATAAAAGGACACACTCCTCCATGTCGTTCAGCACCAAGCAAGGCCGTTACCTGGCACAAGTTTTCAAATCCGCCATTCTCCGTACGACCGTCCCTCATGCTCCCCGTCCAGCGCCAACTCTGTTCATTCTTCCGGGTCTCACCTCCCGTCCCTGGCACGACCCCACTGATGCTTGCTTTTCCTGGGTCGCGGATTTAGAAGCCAATTACCAAACAATTCTCGACGAGTACACAACTTTGGTGGCCAGAGCGGATGTGGCGTCCGACTACGAAGTGCAGGACAGCGAACACCAGTTGCACGATGGGCAATGGGACTGGTACTCGTACATTCTGAAAGGGAAGAAGCAAACACCGTTCGCTGACGCTTGCCCTACAACAACGGTGTGTGTTTCAGTTATTACAGTTTGATTAGTTGATTTCAGATTTTGAGCCGCAGTCGTAGGTTGGTGTGAGGATGTTTGTCATTTTGGGTGTCATTTCATTCAAATCTTGTGCAATGCATCTTCTGCATATCTCCACTAGGCCCTCTTAGATTCCATCCCGTCCCTTTCAGTCGGACTCCCGTTTGACTACGGTAACGTAATCCTCATCATGTTGTTGTTGATGATGATGATTGTGATGATGATGATGATGATGATGATGTTTTTCTAACGCATGAACGTACCTCTGCCTACAGCCTTCTTCAGTAGACTCAGTCCAGATTCTTCCATCGCCGCACACTGTGCGCCTGCCAACCTGAGGATTCGCTGCCACTTTGCCCTCAAGGTGGTACAAGTAGTTGTCGCGTTGTCGTTTTAGTTGCCAAAAGTACAAATCCGTCTCAAAACTCCACTTACTTGA
>ENA-OWNT01003160-OWNT01003160.1-seawater-metagenome-genome-assembly--contig:-NODE-3160-length-15904-cov-4.889619_pt1 | contig 15904 bp, 2 predicted proteins | sample MGYA00238136_ERZ651165 | MGnify/ENA primary metagenome ERZ651165 (study PRJEB26861, sample SAMN08777766) | seawater metagenome | isolation source: coastal seawater | place: USA: Florida | collected...
AGAGAGGGAGGGAGAGGGAGAGAGGGAGGGAGAGGGAGAGAGGGAGGGAGAGGGAGAGAGGGAGGGAGAGGGAGAGAGGGAGGGAGACATAGGCAGACGACAGACGAGGACGTCTTGTTGAATTTTCATGAGGCCCGGTGACCCTAGTTTGAAGATAGACGGTGACCCTAGTTTGAAGATGGAGGAAGGAGGACAGACGACGACAGACAGGACGGACGACAGAGGAAGGACTTAGGCAACACATTCACTTGCACCGAATCAGTCGCATCATAGGGTTGCTCGTAGTGGTCGGCACAAGCCTTGGCTTGACCTGAAGGACAGTGGAGTTGTGGCGGCTGACCAGGACAAGCGTGTTGTAGATTGGGGCGAGCCCACAAATGCTAGTGGTCGAGGACACCGACGTCGATTATGCCAGAGTGAGCTACACTGAACTGGCGACCGTGGCCATGCAACATGAAATGACAATGTGTGTGGAACACCAATTTATTGTTATTAGATTGGTCACAAGATACATCAGTTTGAAGCACACGCACGGGCTATACCTTCCAAGTCACGAAGTTGACCGGCGGAATATTTCAGACTTCAATGCCACAACAGATCGAACTATTTTCCCGAACACACCCCGATTTGTATTGCACCGCGGTACAAGCTGCTCCAATGCAGCTTCTAAACCACGCTCAACTTCTTCAACACGCAAACCCAACGCACCTTCGTTGCACAATCGCAGCGCAATAAGGAGTTGGACACATCCCACCAGACACTCTGATCTGGAGGGGACTGCGTCTCCGCTGACCATAGACAATTTCGAAGAAGCCACGACCTCCGATTTCAGTGATCCTGCAGACTCATTGGACTCACGCACAGATGCCGATTTCTCAACTAATTCACTTTGAGTCGGCTTCGATTTTTGTTCGAAATGGTGAACGATTGCTTCGGCGGGCTCGTTACACATACGCACAAAAGCTGCATGCCAGGCCTCCGAGAGCTGGTGGCTTGCAGGATTCGACGTATTGTGTACACGAAAACGGTCCCCAAACTGTTGCATTACTGGAATCAAACTCTTCCGCAAATTGGCTAATTGGCGGAGGACCCAACGATAGGATTCGCGGTGGGCAGTCGTCAATGGAGTTTTCTCTCCTTTTTGGAGCGAGTTTAAGTATTTGAGTTCTTCTACGAGTTGGTCCTTCCGCGCCAGCATGGTCTTGAGTTGGAAAAACATTTGGAGGTCATTGTCGACGTAGGTGAGATGCGGATTCGCCAATGCGTCTACTGCGACTCCATTGGACAATGACGACGACTTCGAGTTGGCGGCCGCCGATAGCGCAACCAGTATAGGAAATGTGTTTGCGTCCAGACCAATTCTATTCTCACTGCTTCCCAACATGCAGTCAGCTGCATGTGCCGCAACAGCGGAGTCTCGCTGCATTTTGTTACCAGGTGGGACGGATTGATCCACTCCGTTGCTGGGAACTGTTCCTGCAATCCCCGGGCTCTCTGGAAGAGCATTCGAGGCTGCCACAGCTGCGGCTATTTGTGCAGAGTGTTGTTGAATTTCTGCGTCTTGATATGCGACGAGTGCAGCACCGTTGGTGACAGACGGATTTGAGCCATGTTCGGTGCCAACAATGATAGGATTCGGCCCATGGGAGGCGACTAAAAAGTCCGGGACGTTGCATACACCCAGCTTCGGGTCGTCAAAGTGAATGCAGTAGGTGGGTGAAGACCATTGGGCACGGCTAAACAACAAAGGATCGCTCGACGGATCGCCAGGAGCGCTCTGTTTCCCGCTTGCTAGAGAATCGGCATCGGCGTCATCATTCACTGGTTTGGAGAGTCCAATGAGAACGGTGCCAGTCGCCAAAATAAAATGGATCGGATGAACAGCAGTCACACGGCGGCCGAGCGGAATTTCCGCTGGAACTTCAAAGTCTATGTGCTGTTGGTTGTAAGTGTGCTGTACTGCTTCCCGAGATCCTGACCCACATTCATCCGCCTCTTGCACAGCTCGAGCTGCTGCTCGAATGCGATCCAATTCTTTCCGTTGTTGAGCAACAAACGCAGCTGAAAACCTCCGAGTCCGTCGGACCTTTTCTATGAATCGGCGAACAAATTGCCACTCCGAGCGTGTCAGCGTGGCTGCCACATCGCTGATACCCATCACTTGTAAGTATTGCTTGAACTCATTCTTACTGAAAAATCCACGGTAATCCACATCAGAGTAAAACCACTCAAAACAGCTGAAGCGTTGGAGTCCACCGTACTTCATGGATCTGACAAATTGCGCACGAAGTCTCTTCTTCGGATGAGCATTGTTTGGCTCAGATTGCTGCTGCAGCTTGCCATCAGGTTCGACATTTTGATTCGACGAGCTGACCTCGACTCTTGTTGGTGTGATCTTGCGTTTTCGCCTGTCTCTCGGGTGCAGAGCCGAACTCGGCGTCGCATGTTGCGCCACAGCGACTCGGTTGAGCAAATTTAACAGCATCTCCGGTGAGTACCCATCTGTGAGAATTAAACGTGCGTTCTCAAGATATACTCGGCGCAGCAGTTCTGGCGACCGTTGCGTCGGCAAAGCGCGTGCAATCTGCTCAAAATTTATCGTTTGTGCACACATGGTGTTGACGGCTTCCGCAAATGCGCCTGTACTCAAAATCCTCGACGTGCGCCCGACAAAGTGCATTGCTGTGTTGCGCGCTGCATGGATTAGACCTAATACAAGCTGCGCCTCTTGAAGGCTCCAAGGCTGTGTCATGGACATTATGATTTGTGACGCAGTTGGATATCAAAATATTTCTTTCCACTTTCAAAGTTGGCTTTCAAGTGCGCTCGAACTTACGCTCCTGAAGCGTGCCGAAGCAGGCCCAGGCTGGCGTCGCCGATGCACAACCACAAACACGTCAGCAGGTTGTGGGAACATACTGTTTTCCCATGGAAACAATCCGAAGGGTACCCCACAGCAACCAAACTCACGGAAACTGAAGCGTCACCCACCAACAACAGCCCTACACCAAAGATAAAAAAGGTACAAAAGGAAGAAGAACAACGGGGCGGAAGGAAGGACTCACTGGAGCCAAGGAACGCACTGAACCGGTGGTGTGCCCACACGAACGGAACGAAAGTAACGAACAAGCAGCAAAAGAAGCAACATCAACGAAAGCAGCGAAAGCAGCGAACGCGACGAAAGCAGGCAACGAAAGCAACGAAAGCAACAAAGGCAACGAAAGCAACGAAAGCAACGAAAGCAACGAACGGAAACAGACCGGGGGAAACACAACGAACGACAACGAACAAAGAACACGAACGAACGAACGAAGGCAACGCACGACACGACAGACGACAAACAGCAAACGGTCGCTCATCGCCCTCGGCAGCCAGCCAGTCAGCGACAGTGAACTGTGAGACTGTGAGTCAGTGAGGGCGCTGTGCGCTGTCAGCGTGAACGAACGAACTGATGTCACTCACAGTCTCACAGTCACGGGGGCATAAAATAGTAAGATTCAGTGCACAGTGCGAAGGGCGTATAATTGACAATGAAGTTTACTATACCACAGTTTACCAAACCTGTCAACACAGTACAGTATAGTTAGATCAGTCCAGGATTGCAGATTTCATTCAGGATTCATTTTTCATTGTCATTGATTTGGGATTTGGGGTTTGTTTGGGATTTCGTCTCGACTTCACTCAACTTCACTCAACTTTCACTCAACTTCACTCAACCGGGCTGTGAGCTGAGCGAGGGCAGGTCCGTCCTCCGTGCCAGCAATGAACGACGGCAACACGCCCGTTTGCTCGTACGCTGTCCGCTGTTGTTGGCGGCGCCAGCGCACCGCATCCTCGATCACGACGTGTGCACGGTGCACTGTCATCAAAGGGAGCTGCGACCGACGACGCGGCCGACGACGCGACCACAGCGACGCCACTGACTTTGCTTGACTTTAACTTGGATCGCGCCACGTCGTCTTCTTTCTCCCACGTCGACCAAGCGAGTGACGCGTGGTTGATGAAATAGGACCTAGCGTGATGCCCTGGTGTGATTGATGACAAACACATGAGCTTTCTCACGGCACCAGACCTAGCTTAGGGACGTCTGCGTCTATGTCGCCGGTCCGTGAGGTCCGGCGGATCGCTGCACCGTGTTGATGAATATGGTCTCCTGGACGCGAGCAACATTTGTGCAATGAGTTGCCTTGAACTTGGGGACCAAAGCCTGGGAAAAACCAACTGCGCGGGATACACCTCAAACTCACCAACATGACAACAGTTGCAGACGCGAGAGAAGTTGCAGACGCGGGAGAAATAATGATGACTTCGAGCACGGAATTTCGACGAGATCATTGCAGGGTTGTGCAAAATTCATGCGTTCGACTCGCATATCGGAGTGTGAGACAAAGTATTCAAGGTCGGCTGCTAGCACTTACCAGCGCTGTTTGGTTGTCAAGGAACATGTGCTGTTATTGTTGACCGTCACTTTCAATGAGAGCACTGACAAGTGAGGGTACATAATGGACTGTTCGCCACCGTGCCCGCCAGCGAATCTCTGCATGCAAACCTACGCATTCAGTACGGCAGTTGGGGCCCGTGATTCACCGCGCGAGTGGGCCATGTAATTTTCTGGACAACCGAACAGGACACACAGCCACGCACGATGGAGACGTAGTGACCAAGGTAGCCTGACGCTTACGCGACCTGCACCATGCTAAAACGACTGTTATTGTCCTACCTCCTCAAAAAGTTCGGTCGGTATATTCAGGGTTTGAATTATGGCGACCTCGAAACCGACTTTTGGAATGGTCGCGTCGCTCTCAACAACTTGCAACTGCAGGCCGAATTCTTGAAAGAGTTGAATCTTCCTGTGGAACTCGAGCTTAGTCATATTGGTAGACTAGAATTCACAATTCCGTGGTCCAGTTTGTGGTCTAAGAGCGTCATCGTTGAGATCCATGACGTCGTTATGCTGACGAAAACTTCTGAGCCATGGAAGAAGTCACGAAATGAGATAGAGCAAATCAGATCTCTAGTTCGAGACAATTTGCTTCAACAACTGTTTCAAACTGGCGATAACGCCGGTAAGGGTTCTCAGGAACAGGGGAAACTGGCGAAAACTCTCCGCAGCATCCTCGAAAGAATTGAAGTTCGCATTTACAGAGTGCACTTCCGCCTTTACCTTCGCGGTTGTCGGAATCAACGCACTCACTCCAGTCACGGCGCAATTGGGGCGTTTATTGATAGCATTATATCATTGCCGAGTATCGACCAGTTGGCTGAGAAGAACCACGATCCTGTTGACTCTTCTTCTCCTATTGAACACCAAAGGCGGATTGTTTGTCGACTGTGCACCCTATACTCTGATACAAAACACCGCGGACTCGACGGCAAAACAAGCGAACAGGGCATTGCAATTCTTCATGGTATTGCTGACCAAGTCAGGAACTTGACTGACGTAGAGCACGTGCAAGAATTGGTGAGGGTCCAGGATCTTGAAATCAAAATAGATATCAGTGGTGGTGGTACGTCGTTCAGTACTTCAGCAACGCAAGTAAGTGTCTCGCTCGGTGAAATCTCTCTCTCCGTCGTGCACCAACTTTTCGCCCATCTCGAAGCGCACTCAGCTTGGTGGCAGGTTTACACATCCCGTTCACACATCCGACCGCTTCAGAACCTAAAAGAACAAGACAGTATTGGTGCCAAACGGAACGTTGCTCGGGCTTGGTGGCGATTTGCTTATCTGCTAGTACGTGACAGGGGACCCAGAACCCATCACACCTCAGCGCAGTGGGATTGGAGAGACATCCGCAGAGCCGGGGTGGACAGACGAGCTTACATAGCAGCATTCCAAAACAAGTTAAAATCGATGCACAATCCTAAGGGTTCGACACTCTCACCCAGTCAACTGAAACTGTTGCGAATGGTCGAGCGCAAGTACGATGTCCAAGTTGTTGCTCTATTTCAAGCCATCGCCCAAAAGCAACCGCAGATCCAAGTGCCGGTGATTGCGCCGGAACAAGGTGAACAAGGATGGTTTTCTTGGCTGTGGAACTCGGCACACAACAGCGGAAATGATGCCATTCCCACTGAACAAGTATCCAATATTGTGGAAGCACCTGTCTCAGCTATTCGAACCGTTCAGACCTCCGTTGCATTTAGGGTCAATCGTGTGCGAGTGGAGATAGCACTGCAATCACCAGCTCTACATCAAGATCGGCAAACCGTGGAACTTAGTACTGGCATTTCAGGGTGTGTCACCGTTGATGAAATATCGAAGGCATTTCATTTGTCTACGAGTGTCATGCACGCCAAAATTCAAGTGCTAGAGTTTACAACTCAAAACCCCAGAACTCCTTCGCAGACGCGTACGGTGTTTTCGTTTGACACTCAGCCTGATCAGCATCAAGAAGTCGCAACTGGTTGTGTCGAATGTCAAATTCACAATTTGGAGCAGTGCTCGCAAGGCATTAGAACGCAAAAGATGACGGTATCTGGCCGTGTTGTACCTTTTTCTTTGACCATTTGCAAAAGAGATATTATCTGTGCTTTGCAGTTGATGGCAACAATCGAAAATTTAGGAGAAATAGGCGCGAGCAACTCGCAGACGACCAATTTTGCACTTGGAAATTACACAGCTGACATAAAAGCCAAGAGTGCTTCTTCTGCGCCGTCAATGAATCGCCCCGGGATACCGGTGGCACGAACCCAGTTGGCATTGACACTAGATGTGAGTGCTGCTGGGGTGACGGTAAGGCTAATCGAGCCCGATATTGGCAAATCCAACTCGAAGCAGGAGAGTATTGTTACGCGATTCAGGAATTCAACTCTGCATCTGGATGGCTACTTTGGTGCTTCCGAGAATGTTGAGCGTTCCTCGGTTTTGATTCAGTGCGATCAATTTGTTCTAGCACACACGGACACAACTGACAACGGAGAAGCTCGCAGTGAGCATTCTGTGGTGGAAGCGCAAAAAATGATCTGCTCATTTGCTGCGTGTTTTTCGCATCATCCATCAGTGCTGGCAATTACGAATCCCCAGCTCCAATTCACAGAGCCAATTCACATTTGTGTGAACGCTTCACAACTTTCACACTTAATAGCAGCGTACAAATATGGCATCTCGACTTTTGGTGGATTGGACCATGTCCGCAGTACATCTCCAGCAGTCGACGCGCCTTCAAGACAAAGAATCATGTTGTCTAACCCCGCAATTACGTTTGTCGCAGTCAAGTGTCATTACACAAATGAAGCAAATCCGATTGCTGGATTGATGGTCTTTGAAGAGGTGCGAGTATCACATAGCGCGGAGACAGCTGAGTTGTCTATGTCGTTTCAACAGTTGAATTTGACGTGCTGGAAAACCAAGACTGATTCGAAATCACTGGTATTGACAGTGACTGGCTTTGCTGTGGTGATGCCACTTTCTTCTTTGCTCGTAAGCTTGTTCGAAGCTCCGCCTCTGACAGAATCGTCAAGGCTCCGTATTGAAGCCAGTGAATGTTTACTATCCTTGAGTCCTGATGCAATGGATGCTACGACAGCACTGATTTTCGATGCTGGTGCCCAATTTAGTTTAGTTTACGGCGCCGTGATGTCAAGTGGCGGAGCGCAGACAACGAAATCTGTTCCATTGGACAACAGAGCCAGGTCAATCACCGTGGACGTCGATTCTTTGCGTGTGTTGATCAAGTGTCGAACTTCAAGCAGTGCTTCTCTTGAATTATCGTTGCAAAGCATTGTGTATCAGATTCCAGCATCCACGGGAGAATACTCCTCGAATTGCGAAGTGTGGCAACTAGATTTTGACAAACTTGTTGTTCGGCATATGCCCACCTCACAAAGTGCTCGATCAGGTGCAGATGTTATTCTACAGTTGTGCGGCCAACGTCCTTCTGCACCGTTAGCGAACCATCCGGTTGTCAGCAACACAATTTTGATGGGGCGACACTTGACATGTATTCTTCAACACCTTGTATTGGTTCCGTTCCAGTTTAACGAGTCCTTGATTCACTTTGCGGCAGCTTTCCGAGCGCCCGTTGTGGATGTATTGGCCAAACTGCCACTGACGGAGAGTGCTGGCGTTCCGAAGGTTTCAGTGTCTGTGCGGAGTGTATCCATTGAACCCCGCCCACATCTGCGACGCACGCCAAGCAACAGTTCACTGATGTTGCAAGACCTGCACTTGGACTCAAAGGAAACTTCCGCCACGACACAGTTAAGAATGCGCATCAAAAGTTGTAGAACAAATGGTATGGTGACAATGCTTGTTGCGGATGTGCGGGGCGCGAGCATCGTCGCAAAAGAAGTTCTGCGGCATGCTGAAAACAAGGAATCAAGTTTCTTGGCAGTTCCTTCACTTCAAGCAGACTCCCTGATCGATTTCGGATTGGATTTAGCGATCGAGAATGTCGATCTGGAGCTCAATTTGGCGGCTCAATCATGTGTTGTTCGAGTGCAGCAAGTCACCATGGCCGATGCTGGAGCCCGCCATTGTACCGACACAGCAACCCTGTCAAGTCCTCCTGTCACCTTGCTTGCGACGCAAGTGTATCTCGACGCGTTAGGTGTGTCAAAGATATGTGTAAGTCGTGTGCGGATTGAGCCATACCGTATGGCAAGCCACTTACGTTCTGCAGGGACGTCGAACATTGCAACAACCATGAAAAGCATCGGTGTGCAGGATGACTATTGTGGGGATACATTGTTCGACGCTATCGCCGACTTCTTTGACGAGCAATTGGCTGTGTCTATGAATGATATTGAATACTCCCGTCACGAAGCGACACTGACTGCATCGGGTATTGTTGTTGCGTTGCGGGATGATGACACCTGTTCGATACAAGGCCTTCGTTTCTCATGGCAACAACCGAGCGCGTCTGAACTTTTGGTTGATTCAATTGATCTTGAACTCAAATCTTCTTGGAATCACCTCAATATCTTTGCAACGAAAACAAGAGAAGTCATTCAAAATATGCCATCTTCCAAATCCTCGGAAAGTTCTGTTGAGAACCAGCAACAATCACTAACTTTTTCTTGCTCACAAGGATCTTGCTTTGTGGCATGGGGACTGTCATCCACAATCACATTGGACAGTTTGCGTGTTGCGATGAACCAAGCCTCGTCCGCGATTGACTGTTCTGCACGCTTAAAGCAGGCTACTTTTGCAAGCAAGTTATTTCCTCTGGTTACGTCGAACGTGCGCCGGATATCATGCGACATAAAAGGGCTCACAAAAGGGAAGCCAATCCGTCCAAGATTGAGAGTAAGAGCCAAAGAAATTTTTGCCGACGTTTCGCAAAACCCTCTTTGTTTGCTTAGCAATGTGTCTATGAGCACCACTCTTGGGCGTGACCCCCTCAGTTTCAGTGTGTCTTGTATTTCCTTCCACACATGGACTGATCAAGCCAGCATAACCATGTTGGCAACGATAGTAAACACCGAGAAACTTAATGTCGTATCAGATCAAGACGTTGACGTGGCCCGCGACCGCGGTTTGATCAATGTTGGTGTGAAAATATTACATTCCCGGCACTGGATTAATGCTGGGAGCAATGAGCGAATATGTTGTGCTATTCTCGACCGAATTAAAGTGTCGTCCTCTCGCAGCGCTTCTGATGTCAAGGTGCAAGTGGGTGCGGTGTCATTGGGTCTGACAGGGCAAGCCACGGCTCTAACGCTTAATAACGACGTTCACAATTTAGTGAGGGCACTGGACGCAAAGTGTTCGCGCGTTGCACAAACTACCACTCTTGATGACTTTCTCACACTGGCCAAAACAGGTCCAAGTGGTGAAACTTCAGTCGTCACGGCTGCTGTGGTTTGGTCGCAAGTGATGTCGTTTTTGAGTTTGAGAGACAGCAGTGCAATGTTTTCCGTTTGCAAGCACTTTGCTGCAATGAACAAAATCAATGAACGCGGAGTTTTTCCATTTGCCAGATCATTCTCTGCCATCAACGTTGACATCGGAAATGATACGGTGTCAAAGACAATAAAGGTATGGATGGGACACTCCACGGTTGATATGTCGCCAGCGGTAGCTGACAGTCTTCAACATTGTGCAGCAATGGTGACAGATGCTTGGAGGCCAACACCGCAGCTTGGTGACGCTGTCGCAAGCTCGGGATCGGACGTAAACCACAATTTAAGAATATCGACAGACCACACTGCACAATTGCATGTGGCCAGTTTGAGTATGAAATGGAACTCTGACGCTGATCTCGAGCACGTGCGTGGCATCCATTCAAATCGGCGCTGCTTTCAGTTGTTGTCCTCTTCGCTGCAAATTGGTCGGTTTGTATCGAAGGACCACGGCACAAAGATCCGAATTTCGTTTGGAAAGCGACACAACGCTCGGATTGTACTTGCACTGGACTCACAGACGTGTGCGACACTCTCCGACTTGCAGGCTGTGTACTCGCTGGGAGACACACCCTCAACAGCGAGTATTCCGCAGGTGTCAGTCCAGTGTGCCACCGTTACTTGTCACGCAGATAAATTGTTGGTTGGCTATGAGACCATTATTTCATCATTAACACAGCCATCGAGCGGCGACTCTCAACAATCGATAACCGCTGGTCTCGAAATTGAACTGAAAGCAAATCGCATGAGTATTATGTCCTCGAACAGTGGGCGTCTCTGCAAGACTGAAGCTCTGATTGGGTTTGACAAGATTGCAGCAACAGCGACCCTGCAGAGTGGATTTGAGTTGTCTACATGCTCCCTGCACTCTGACTGGGCGCGATTCGATATCGCACGTCAAAGCTCTCAGTGGCGTCTGCTGCAAGTAAAGGAGTTGTCGATTGCGTTTATAAAGTCGCCAACTGAGAGTCTCGTAAACCTTGACGTCGAGCATGCACACATCTTCATCATCAATGTTGAAGATCTAGCTGATGCCATCGCGCCATTTTACCGTGTTGCAACCCTATTATCTGGGAAAGTTGGACAAGATCCCACTGACTCAACCTCAGGCAGCAAGAAAATTGCAGAGTATGACATTTTCGATATCAGGTACGACGGACAACAGCCGCTTGGAATCGTGCTGCGGAAAGTGCAGAGACATGGGACTTTGCATACCGTGCGAGTGGACAGTATTACTAACAAAGATTCACCATATTTTGAACAACATAACATGTCCCTCGGAGACGAATTGGTATTCGTCAACGGAGTAAGTGTCCGCAGCCAGCAGTTCCCTGATGTTCTTCGACAAGTACGGACGTCATGTGATCAACACCCAACAACATTGACATTCCGTCGAACCGTGAAGGAGCGGACGTATTTGCTACTCCCAAAGTTTGTCGGCACAGTGCAGAACGTTATCATTTCAATTTTTGCGTGCAACAGTGAACTGAGCGCTGCTGTGCCGTTCATGCAGTGCTCTTTTGTCGGTAATGTCGCGAAAGCTTCAATTGCTAAACCGTCAAATCTTCTGGAGGCCGTCTACTTATCGAAAATTGTCCTTCAAGTTTGGGATGGTACGGCGTGGCAACTGGTCGTAGAGCCTACGGACATTGAAATCGCGACCAGTTTCAACGCCTCTTTGCAGCCTGCCAGTTCACGTGTGTCAATTTTGAACTCGCTGGAAGTCAATATCACGCCTCAAGTTTTGGATCGCGTGCAAAGTTTCACCGAGCATTTGGAACGCAGGTCTCCACGGTCACGTGTTAAGCTGTGGACTCTTCCCAAGTATTCTGTCAGAGTTCGAAATGTGTTGGGTGTCAGTGTCAGCGTCGTATTCAATGGCAGAACCCTGGATGTTGTGGATGGTGGAGATATTGCTTTTGAGCACCACTTGCACGAGGCTGCAACGCTCAAACATGACGAGTCAGTGGTAGCTGTGACAGTTTGCTCGCCTGGGTCTGACATTGAATTTGAACAGCTGGATATTTTTGTCAACTCTTCTGATGGTGTTTTCGAAAAGGAATTGTTTCCGGTCTCAAGGAAAGCGTCGGATTCCGGCGATGCAGATGCGTTTGAATTGTTAAATGTCGAAGGTTCCTTCAGTGTAATTTGGTCCGTCGCGCACTTGGATGGCTCCATCGATATTTGCTTACGTTCGTCATTTATGTTCGAAAATCATCTGGCGACAGCAGTGGATGTTTTGTTCACACCTGCCACGAAAAATTTCCCGCGCAACCATTTGGCGACAAAAGCAGAAACATTCACCGTGCTACCGTCTCAACGATTGCACCTGCCTCAACACTACGCTGTGCGCCCTTTCCATGTTCGGCCACATATTGGATGCAGTGATGCATTTTGCAACACAGAAGCTTTTGCGACGATTTGTCAAGCTTGTCGTCGAACTATAGACCCAGTCAGCGCTTACGCGGTTTATGTTGCACATAGGGGGAATGCAAAGGCGATTGCGCAATGGTGTGCAAAGTTTGCCGAGATAAAGGCAACCGAGAAATCGCAGCTGCAACAAATCCTGCTGGAGCTGCAACAGAAAGTTAATTTCCAATTCAATGACCGCCCTGTTTTCGATTCTCATCCCAGCTCCGAGGTACCCACTGTGGTATCCGTGAAGAATTCGGGCATGAACGGAATTCGTCTCGAACATTGGTGCCATGTTTCAAAACAATCTGTTCACTCTCGCATACATTCCGGACCAGTGCCAGCATCAATTGTCGTGCTTCGGCCGCCACTAGAACTGGTAAACCGTATTGCATATCCTTTGGAGGTCATGGTTCGTGGACACTCCAGTTCGACATCCATGAGCGAAACTCGTCAAATTCTGGAACCAGGCGCACGGTACGCCGTCACGTTACTCCCAGTGCGCGGGAGACCACAAATTCGGGTTCGACTATTGTGGTACAATTGGTCACGTTGGGAAGATATTTTACTTGTTGGGGGTCAAGGGTCACGAAACGATCGTCAGGATGACAAAAACGTTTCGTCATCTGCTTTATTGCGGCCACAACTATTGGAACTACGTGATGAACAATCATTGGTGTGCATATCAATGATAAATTCGCCTAGTTCTGACAACGTGAGTAGGGTTGTGACACTATTTTCGAAGTATTTAATTCGAAATCGGTTTACTTCGGCATTTGACGTCGCAGTTGCACACACGACACAAGATGTGGGTTCAAGTTCTGCAGCCAACAACCGTGCAGATACCAATCATCAGACACATGTTGCTCAGTCAACTTTCAGCAGCACTGCCCATTCTTTGGACTTTCAGCACGTGCTGTGTCGACCAGCTATGCCGTTCGGTGACAGCGGATACGTGGTTGCTGTTGAAGTTCAACATCTGGACTCCAAGACGAACAGATGGGTCGAGGTTGACGCTTCAAAGGCTGACCTCTCACCGTTCGTTCGCCATCTTGCCCAACAGCGACACACTCTCCTCCCACACGCGCAGTTCTGGAAATGGTGCTCCGACTGGATTCCCGAAATCGACGCCACAGCGTCGAAGGTTCCAGTTCAAGAACACGATCCCTCTCGTGCAACTTGGTGCTACGGGCGCACATTTCGAGATATCTTCCCTCCAAGTAACTCAAAAAAGGCTCCCAAGTTTAAATATCAAGATGGACTCTGTTGTCGATCGCGTTTTATTTATAGACGCTTTTGCACATCCAACGATAACTATGCAGATGGTTCATGTGCAAGCAGTCAAACGGATCAAATTATCTCTGCATTTTACAGTCCGAAGAAGCTGTTTCCGTTGCACACGCGTCCGAGTTCACGCAAATCGGTGTCCTCACCCGAAGATTTGCTTGTTCCCCAATTCGAAGAACGTGCTCGAATTCACTTTTCACTTCGCAATGTGTCATTGTTCCATCACCGGTGGCTACATGTGTCCATCAATGGATCACCATGGTCGACAGCAGTGGATTTGGAATCACTCGAGGTCTCTGAATCGATTGACTTGCAATTATGTGGTTCGGTGCCGTCCAACCTGCAACCCACGGCTGTGTACTGGGTAACCTTGACGAAGACCGACTCACAAACCCCGGTGGAGGTGGATGGGGGCCACGACGCCGCTAGAATGGGCTCTATCAGCAATTTTGCTGGGGGCTACTCGATTGTTTTGCAGTCAAAATTTCGCTTGCACAATAAGACACAGTTTGTGATGAATTTCAAGCAGCAGGGGTCTGATGATCAAACAGTATTTTCTTGTCCGAGCCAAGGAGTCTGTGACTATTTCCTCCCTAACCACCTTGCACTATGGGCGCTTCAAATACGTCCACAGGTCGCAAACAACACCTTAACCGAACTGACAGCGTGGTCAACTTGCTTTCGAGTTGACATCAAAGCCGCCAACGTTCTTCGATGTTTTATCGATGGTTCTGGAAGCAGGGACCTTCGACTCGAAGTGGATCATGGCGTGGTTGTGATTTCGGAAGAAACACGAGATGACTGTCTCTGCAGTATTCGAAATCATACAAACATTGATGTCGGATTCGTCGAAAGCACTCTCTTGCACAAGAATACCACAACCAAACCCTGGTCCATTTGCGGCGCAGGGCAACGGGCGACATTTGGGTGGTTCGATGTGCATCGACCTGGCTTCCTCGTTTTACGTAAAGAAGGCCAAACAGCGAAGAACGAGTGGGTTCGCTGCTCTCAAAGTTCCGGTAGTCGATGTCTTGAAGGCGTCGACCAATACTCTCGTACGTTTCTTGGCGCAGAGTTCATTGTCAAATTGGTACAAGTTCGACATTTGTTGCAGGTTGATATCTTTGATGTCACCGATGAGCGCAGCATTCGTTTGGAGCAAGACTTTGACCATGTTTTCCGATTCATGGTGCAAGTACCGCACCGCTTCGGCGTATCAATCATGTCAGAGGCCACAACGGAGTTGTTTTATGGCGCTTTTTTCTGTACATCTTTCGACGCCAGTGTTGCATTAGCATCTGGTCAATTCTCAGCGTCTCTTTGCATGAATGCAATCCAACTTGATTGTCATATACCATTGTCCTACTTTCCGGTGGTTCTGCACAGCCAACACTCCGATGACACTGCGAGTCAAATTGGCAATCGTGGAGAAGTGCAGTGTCGACTTTCTGGGCGTTTGAAAAATGGTCAACTCATCTATGTTCACGAATTGTATGGTGGTTTGAGGCCTATGTGCCTGAATATGGACCCGAGAGTCCTCTCAGTTGTTGCAGAAAGCTACCAACTTAGCAGTGCAACACCCAACGTCAACGGTAGTCCTGCTTCCACTCCGTCTTCATCTCAGCAGATGGTTCTGTGGGAGAAAGTTGAGATTGAGGAGCTATCCCTTCTTTTGAATTTTGCCACTTCGATTGGAAAAGAAAAACACAAAAAGCCCTTGTCCCGCTTTTGGGCTTCACTGTCACGCATCAGCGACGCCAGTTTAATCTTCCGGCACTTTGTCAGGTTGAACATGACATCTTCTCCCAGTGACGTACTGTGGACGCTGTACAAGCATTCTACTTCGTTGCTGCGTAACAAAATTTTGCTCGTCGCTGGCTCTCTAAATGCTATTGGAAACCCCGTTGGATTGCTCGGCAAAGTGGGCGAAGGAACCATGGATCTACTTGCTAAACCAATTGACGGAATGCGAGACGGAGGCATTGACGGTGGCATTGATGGCGGACTGGACGGTGGAATTTCTTTGGTGAAAAACACTGTGAACGGCGTAGTGCAAAGTGCCGGTGGTCTCACAAACACTTTAGCTGCTGCCGCCGCGCATGCGTCATTCGATGAACGTTACTTGAATAAACGCTTGAACGCAAATGCGACAGACGGTGCGTCTGGCCAGTCTGAATTTGCAAGATCATCCCGTCACCCTCGTGTGGACACAACGACAGAGCCGAGAGATGTTTTTGATGGTCTGGCACTCGGCACCATAACGCTCGCAAAAGGATTGTGGGATGGCCTCACAGACGTGTACACCCAAGTCAAGCGCAGTACAGAGCGTCACCGGAAGCAAGCGCGTCATCAATCGAAGCAT
>ENA-OWNT01003161-OWNT01003161.1-seawater-metagenome-genome-assembly--contig:-NODE-3161-length-15904-cov-4.060024_pt1 | contig 15904 bp, 19 predicted proteins | sample MGYA00238136_ERZ651165 | MGnify/ENA primary metagenome ERZ651165 (study PRJEB26861, sample SAMN08777766) | seawater metagenome | isolation source: coastal seawater | place: USA: Florida | collected...
CCCCGTGAGCGAGTGGTGAATGGATCAACTTCACATTTTCCACAGCACCAAATGTTCACAGACAAAAGTGATTTGGCCGTTACCCGTCGTGGGCAGAACAATGACATGTTTATGATGTTAGAACGTCCTCGACTACAGCACCACTGTGCCACAGACACTGCCAAAATTGCACGACCACTGCCCATCTCATTTACAGGTCTGATTTGTCAGAACCTTCCAGCCAGAATTTACCCCACTTGGCCTACGTATCACATATCATTGAAACAAAAGTAATGTAAAAATGGCTTCAATGTTGCGACCTATCCAGCAAAAAGTACCGTTCTTGCAGGATCGGCGTGGAATGTCGCAGCGAACCAATTTTTCTTTTCAACCAACTCCTACCAGCATGTATTGCAGTGACCACAAGAGTATTCCATCGCAGGGCAACAAAATACATACCTCTGGTGTGTCCTTGTGGAAATTTCGCCATGTCAACTCCTCGGGAACCCCCATTAAGTCACGTTCTTCTTGAATTTGGAGAGAGTACCTGCCATTTGGAGGGCGCAGGTGGATCAACGCACTAAACTTCAAGTGGCGTTCAAGATATTGTAAGGTCAAACCTGCTCTGGGCAGTGCCAATGAAGCGATTGGCTCGCGCTGCGATCCACTGTTCTGTGATTGCATTGAGTCCGGGATGGCCTACGTGTCGAAGATGGAATTCCGTCAAGTGTCGCTGGCGTTGACAGACGCAATAGGCTCCTAACACACCAAGATCTTCCTCTAAAAAGTTGACTTCCAGAGGCAATAGGTTTTCCTTGAGCGTTTCCTTCTCAGCCGGAGTACCGTCAGTGCACACAAATACCGCCTTTGCTCCTACATACCATACCACAAACGTTACAAAAGGCGACAGCTTGCGTGCGAAGGATTCAGTCTCACCAAGTTCTTCCGCCACACGCCGAAGAGTAGCTAAGCAGCAGCAAGAGTCGGCATTGTCAGGTACAAGCGCGAACAGACACGTGTGTTACAAGAACAACAAACCTGCAGCAATCTCTAGTGATGGTGTTGTCTTCGTACGTGCATAATTTGGAAAGTCACCACGTCGTACCTAGAAATTCATGCACATTAAACCGTCGTGAGCACGTATATCGTGATCTGCGAGCCACAGACAGCACTTGAGTCGTACATGTGCTGCAAGATATGGCCGAGGCAGGTGCTCGGCGATGTATGCCTCTCCTGACTGACATTGGCACCAAGCACGGAATTCCTGTTACTACGACTCGTGATAGTGGGTTAAACGAACAAGCGCACCTTTATCACTTCTGGGGAAGGAACCAGCAACTTGCGTCCGGCGTGATACCTCGCATCATGCGGCCCAGAATAACGATCAAATCGGCGCATCAGCACCTACAGTTAGCAAAACACTTGGACTCAGAAAGACGTAGTTCCAACGATGCAGACCACGGTATATCTTACCGAACGGGGAACTGCAGGCGTTTGTTGCCCAATTAACGTTGGAACTGCGCCCACCATTTGAGGCCCTCCGCGGTAACACTTGACGTCCTGAACATAGAGTAACAGGACACAACAATTGTGATATATCATGAAGCTCGCGAAGCAATGACAGGCTAGTCAACAGGTTGGCTGTACCTTGACCACGATGTCGTTGCAGCTGCCAGAGTAACCGCTTCTGACGTGTGTTTCGTTCAATGGTTTCCAGTGGTCCCTGCGGACAGACAAAGACGTTGAACTCCCAAGTTCTAGTGATGCGAATGCGTCAATCGTAGTGCTTCGTACTTTGGATTGTTTCCTAAGTTGGCTGCATCCGCGCAGTCAATCTCTTTGGAGGGTACACGAACGTCTTTTGGCAACCACCCACGGCCATCTACATCAGGATCCAAAACAAGATTCAGGAGGATTTTTCACATCTTGCCACCAGGTGTTCGACGCAAGTAATGACGTACTCGGTGGGGACTCCATTTCCGCGAAGAGCGAAAGATCAACCTGTGATGAAAAAAACGGTCACTCGGTCAGTACCCGGTCCGTGCGCGGATGATTCGTGATGGGTTCGCACATTATGTCCATTGATCTCACTGTAGTCATCATATTCGATGATCTTGGCATTTCCCGACTGCATCGCCTGCCAAGTTTGCACAGTTACGAGTCGCGAGTCAAACCAATCCGAAGAGAGATGGTTAGACACAGTGCAATCAATGTGATCTGTTACCTCTAGATCGAAAAACGCGCTCCAAGGCAGCCTGGGTTGTGGGCGACCACGACCACCTGCAATATTCCAGTGCGCCAACCTGCAAATCAACAATTGCGACTCATTAAGTTTCGCCAGTTCCGCGTTGCCATTCTATGACGGCCTCGTACCTGCACCAAGGTGGCAGGACAAGCGTCCACTCCGCGTCATCTGGCTCCTATCGCCAAAAAAGGTACTTATTCATCTTGACCAAAACAGTGAATATTGGGGCCGCAAACAGAGTCAAGACCTACCCTGCCTTCGTTGAGAAGATCCACGGCCGTTACGGCTCGGACAAAAATTTCTTTTTGCAGATTAAAGCCTTCTCCGTATTTGACGTCGTACAGTAGATACCTGGATACATCGGGAAACAATACAATTGGTACAAAAAGCAACTGCATCGGCCGTCCAGAAATGTGACATACTTCGTTCCACCGCCGCTGTGGTGGGTCCAAGTCGCTTCTATGGCTGCTTGTTCCGCCTCCTTCTGTTGTTCGAGCCGACGGTCTTCCTCGACTTGCAAAACTGCACCCGCACACGTACACGGACAATCGTCCACCCATCTTTTGCACCTTGGGTTTTCACTGCCATCGTCAAGCGGTTTTGTCGATGGTGCAGTCTTGCACCAAGATTTTTCTTCGCACTCTCCACTGCAACGTCCCAGCAGAACGCCTGCAGATACTAGGCAAGTTGCCAGCAACTTCATTTTGCTCTTGTCGTAGTGCGCTGCCCGCCGCCGCGGAAATTGGATGCTCGCTAACACGCAGTCTGTCCACAAAGAGTTCCCAAGATTTTTTCTGGTATTGTACGGTTGCGTGACAGTGGAGGGCAGGGAGCACTTTGCGCGGCGTGTGTTGCTGCCACATGGATACAGATTGTCCGTGGCCCGCAAGTCTGTGCACTGCCGTGCGGTATCCATCCAAGACGCAACAACATACATTGGCGACTACGGATTATAACACTGCAGCGGGTCAGCAGATCAGCTGTGACAACGACGACGACCACTGCTGCGACGACCAGCGACAGCGACAACGACAGCGACGACAACAACGCAACGACGACAACCCAACAGGAGCAACAACGGAGCACACAAACACAAGACAGTGTGGTGCGTGATGCGCAGTATGGATATGCTATACTTTCTATTTTCTGACGTACATGTGTACAGTTTAGAAGTAAAGCACCACAGAACAAGCGCACCACAGAACCAACGCACCGACGACCAACGACCAACGCACATGGTGCAAAAAAAAGTTGGACGAAGGCGCCATGACAACGAACGGCAGGCAGGCAGGCAGTGTGATGTGTGATGGCAATGGGCAATGAATGGTGCCAACGAACGAACGACTTCGAACAACAACGACCTTGCAACCAACAAACAACAAAGAAAAAAGAGCAAAAGAAAAGAGTTGTTTGCCTGACGTGGGGCTCGAACCCACGGCCACCAGCTTAAAAGGCTGGCGCTCTACCAACTGAGCTAGCCAGGCGGCGAACTGTTTGGCTTTATCCTTCAAGCCATATATTAATACCACCTTTGGACTACTGTTCGAGACCCAACCAAAGTGAGGCTCAGCGGTCAGCGGCAAGGCCTGAGAATCAGAGTATTCTCTGAAACGGAAGAGTTAAGATTAATTGCACATAGTGAATTATGAGATATCTGTTATTAGTAATTTAGAGGTTTTTTGGTCGTTGCAAGTGTGGACGGCCTGGATGCCTGGACGACCTTCTTCAGTTAGTGTGGTCCTGCAGTCAATGTGAGCTGGCGGCTGTTTGTTGTGCCGTGTGACGTGTATTGGTGTATTGGTGCGTTTGTTGTTTCGCGCGACGCGGTGCCGTTGCTGTTGTTGACGACGACACGACACGAACCCGCATGAGCAAGCAAGCCATCACGTATTGTGGTCTGTGTGTTTATGATATACAAAATGGAAACGTGGATGCATAAGTTAGTACTCGAGCATGATAAGTGGTTGTGAGCTTTTCGATATCCACGCCTCCATATGTCTGCTGCTTGGTCGCGTCTTCTATTCTGCGCGCCGGTAAACCCGTCCTGAGCAAGTGCCCGGTGTCGATGGTATTTGTATGTCAGTCGCCTCGTAAAGTTTGAAGTCGTAGCGACATGGGACACGTCGGTCACAACTTGGTCGTCCCCTCACAAAAAATATAAGGAGGTTCAGGCAATTTTGGTTACTGAACCCTCCGAAGTTTTAAAACTTGGGGAACAGAATCCTACGCCATCGTGCATCGACGAAACCATTCGCAGTACTTGTCAGGAACCACCCGGCACAGACATTTCATCATGATCAAGTTTTATTCAAAGAGCAAAACTCATAAAGTACTATCCAACTTTTATGTGAGTCCCTTCGAGATGGATGGACTCACTTTTGTGTCTGGAGAACATGCATTTCACTATAAGAAGTTCAAGAGTGTAGCTGCAATGTACAAGACAGCGAAAACAAAGGATACTGGACCTACGAGTCACAATTCCGACACCCAATCATCTGCACCAAGAAAACGAAAAGCCGATTCGTTGTCAGAGCCCGTGAATGCTAAGAAATTTGACGATTACGCGTTGAAATTTGCTTCGAAGTCAAAGTTTTCTTCTCCTTTGCAAGCGAAACGAGGTGGAGGCAAGCGAGGTTGCATGTTGTTTCCGGAGGAGCAAGCCCGCTGGCAAAAGGTGTGCCAAAAGGCTCAGGAGCAAATTTGCTGGAGTCGATTGAAGTCGGATAAAGAGCTAGCAGCAACATTGTTGGAAACTGAACCAAAGTACCTTCTGCACCAAGAGAACCGGGGACGTAATCCGATTTGGGGAGGACGAGTTCAACGGGACTACGATGGCCCGCTTGACGCCTCTGCGCCGATTGTTGGACAGAATCTTCTCGGAAAAATATGGATGAAGGTCAGGGCAAAGTTGAAAGCAACGACGGATAAACGGAAGGTTACTACAGCACTCGACACCAAAACTTGACATCACTTCACCATGACAACTCACATAACGTTATTGTAAACTACAACCCCGTTGGTATTCCACAATGAAAACATAAAGTCAATCCAGTGTCTATCCTCGGTTGCTAAATGCTTAGTCGGCGACGCTGGCGCGAGCTTCTCCAAACAAACGTTGTGTTTCTTGAACACACTCAGCTTTTCGTTCCGGCACCACATACTTGAGTTTTAGCGTAGTTTCTTCTTCCGTGTCGGAACTTACAGTGAAATGAAAAGTGATGAGGTCCGCGTTTGACTTCTTCATCGTCAACTTCTGCAGCTGCACTAGAGCATGCTCTTCGTAAACATAACAGTCGCCTCGCTACATTCCAGAGCAAATTTCAAACATCTCGTGAACTTGCAAATAAAATCATAGGAACACTCGGCTGGGAAGAGAACACACCTCTCCTTTTGGAATTAGACATTGGAATACATATGGGCGAAGGACCAAAAAGCAGGGTGTCCCACTTGTGCCATTCTCGTATCGGAAGGCCTGAGCAGACACAAGAACGAAGACGGCTGACATCATGGCAAGCGTGAAGCTCACACCATTCGCTTCTGGTTTCACCTTGAACAACTGCACGCCTTCTGCTGTGATAACCTTCGACAACTTGACAACTGCTTGATTGTTGACTTCTTCCTTGCTTTGAATGGTATCGTTCGAGTTAATTTCCAACTCGTCAGAAGCCACTTTCTCTTGCCGCTTCTTGGCAGCCTTCGCTTTCTTCCTCGCTTTCTTAGCTTCCTTCGATCGCTTTCGGGCCAATTTGTCCGCTGTTGCGCGACGTGGGGCTGGCCCAGTCGCAGCTGAGCGAACCATCTCATCATTTATATCCTTTCCAATCTAGTAGTGAACAAGTACAGCACCAAAATGAGTCAGACACCGGTGTCACGCCGTGACGGGAAAACCACGTGTCGTCACTTACTTGCTCCAGTTTTTCCTTAAACGATTGAAACCCCAATTGAAAGACGTGCCCAATTTTCCGTAACTCTTCTGTGGCATCAACCTTCTTTGAGGACAAGTCCGCAGTTGCCACAGTTCGTTTTTGGAACAAGTCTGATGTGGTTTGGGATGAATTCTTCGAGAGTTTCGCTGCCTACACACGTAACAGCGGCAGAGGTCAAACACCTCCATCTACTCAAACTAGCGCTTGAACGAACACCGACCGCGTGCTTGCATTGGATGTATCCACCATCAACCACCGCACACCGTCGAACCCCCCTCTGTGACAAAAAAGATATCCACTGATCGATTGTTTCCGTCACAGTAGGCGCAAATACGGAATGTGGTCGCGTGGCAGATTCCGAGGTCTCAGACTCCGTGGACAAGCCGCGGTTTGGACGTTCGTCCAAGAAACAAAGCAAACAGCCCTGTTCACTCATTGCCAGCAAGGAGTCGACGACGTGATTACACTCGTCTCCACCACTTGAGAGGAGCTCTGCGGGCAAGTTGAGGGACGTGACTATACATTCGTTGTCGTATTGTTCACGACTACGACAATCCAGCACAAAATACTTTGTCTTCGCTGCATTCGCTCTTGTGGTATTGGACGGCGCTCCGCGACTCTGGCGAAAGAGCTGTGACACAAATTCCTTCGGAGAAATCGACACATATTTGTGCTTCTGAAGTTCAACTAGATCATCTGGTGTCGGCTCATAACTGCAGCAACACACGCATAGTAATGAACACCTATTACGGATACCATGCATGCATGGTAAGCGGCAAACCTCCCGCAACAAATCGTTTCGATCTGAGCATGAAACGATCTTGGGGTCTGTGAACTCATTTCGAGTGCTCGCCGGCAAATAGACAACATTGGGAGGGCGGTGTCTTGCCGAACACGTTGTTTGATGTCAAGCAATTCTTCAAATACGCAATCTCGGGCTGATTCTTTTGTGCCGTCACTTTCCCGCTCGATCTAGAAAGAGAAGTATTCACAGCACTGTTTGGCAAACAGATACACCTACGAAAGCGTAGAGCCGAGTGAAGCATTGTACACACCTGAGAGTTCAGAAGTCGGTCACGAAAATGCATAATCGTGGCGACTGCAACGAAATAGATAAGGGTGGAATCGTCATGGATGATCAGCGCATCCCATACTGTCTCAACTGTTCCTATTTCTGTGCCGTGAGCGAATGCGGTCAAGAACCAGCTCATGGCAAATAATTCGGGGTCCACGGAAAACTGTGCTAAAAATTGGGCTAGCTGGGGATCGTGGAATCGAAGAAGCAGTGTAAAATGTGCCAGAGAGCATTTGAGAGTGCAAAAGTTGTCGCTGCGGAACGTGTTGCAGAGAAATCGGGACATGAAGGCGTAAAAGCAATTGAAAATGCTTGCTTGGTGTTCGAGCACAATGTCCACCGCAGATTTGGTTTCACTGACATCAAGAGCAAAAGAATTAGCACTGCCAGTTTTTTGTCACTTTGATGCAACACAAACAAACCTGAGCTCGTCTACAAACAAGTTGATAAATGCTGCAAGAACTTCATTCATACCCTGGGTGTACGGCGTCCCACAGCGTTTGCAATAGAACGTGAGCAATTTGACCATCAAACTCTGAATACTACTGTCTTCGAAAAATGGTAAACTTCTTCTTGTCCTGTTCACATCGCTAGCAATGATTCGTTGACTTTCAAGATCTTGATCTGAACAATAAAATATCCAATGTGACTGAAGCACTGCTGTGCACTACAACAACAATGTTCGGGCGTACCGATGCCGGCGATGTCGGCTACGAACGATGTGTCCGAATCGCTCACGCCCAAAAGAACTGGATACACAAGTTTGCGGGTGCTTGAAGTGAATGTCTCCAGTTGTTTGGAAACCTCCCGAATTACGAAGAGGTCCTTCCTCCGTTTCAGCATCAAAGATTCCAACTTCTCCACGCACTTGTGGAAATCTTCACAGAGCCGTTCCCCTCTCGCAGTACATGACACTGACGACCGGTCCCCTTCCTCAGCGGCGGCAAGGTGACTCATTTCGCACGCAGCGTTTGGATACAAGTCACGTTGACCTTGGCTGGTCGCAAGCGCGCGGCGGTTGTGCCGAGAGTACACTCACATGACGGAAAATGATGTTTCAATTCACAACATTTAAGAGAACAGTTAGGGAGAAAGTCTGCAATTTTCGCAGTTAGCATTTGCCAAGAACCAAGCAAAGTAGACACACGGAAAGCGTCCCAACCAGGTACCCCCGACGTCCACGTTCACGGACATGGACAGACATTCTTCTAGCAACCAGCTCAACAACGGCATGTGTAGCAACGACACTAAACACGCTCACCAAAACAAGGCCAACGCGATAATGACCCTCGCCCATCGGCTAAATTTCCTTCTGGATACGCTCGTTTTGAATCCTGTGTACGAGGCTTGTCCTTTGCTGCCGTGTACTGTCCGAGCCATGAAACAACGACGACGCCATCAACACCCACGCCACCCACACCAACAAAAAATTGACAAAACCACTTTCATGAATGGAGTCCAAAGAACAACATCGACTAAGCAAACACCACCATAACAAACGACGTACGCTGACAAGGACGAACAATGAACGACACGAACAAGGACGAACAACAACGAACAACAACGAACAACAACGAACGACGACAAACAACGACGAACGACGACAAACAACAACGAACAACGAAGACAAAAGACAGCGCATCGCACCAAATTCGAAGTACAACCTGTACAGAACACGTCCAACAGTCGTTTCATCTCGTGGACCCATTCAACGTCTCACTCAGTCACTCTCACGCACAGAGATCAGTCAGTTCGTCTGTCCGTCGGCAGTCCGTCTGTCAGTCAGCCAGTCAGTCAGCCAGTCAGTGTGGCCATCACTGTCGTTGTCGTTGTTACGCCGCACCGCGTGTCCAACGACAACAACAATAACGACGACGGCGAAGCAGGAAGACCACACTGACCTGGACGTGTGTGTATGGTTATATCACACTCGAGAGTGAGCCCTTGCTTGTTCCAGAACCCCTCCACGCTTGCTTACTCGCGTGACTTCTTTGCCTTCTTGTTGTGTGATTGCTTGCTTGATGGGTTGGTTGCGTGGAAGCAGTTGAGTTGCGCTGACTTTCCTTGGAGTGTCCTCCAAAGTGATACATCGGCAAGGCGCCGCACACGCGCAGCTTGGCTTATTGATGTTCTTGGAGACGGCTTGTCATCCGACTGGTGCTAGTGACGCGTGGTGTAACCGTGTCGACCGAAGTATCCAATTTTTAAACAAATATTTCAATTATTAACTTTTGGCTGGATTTTCCGCAGCACACTGGGTGAGCAAAGAACCCGGCACAATGCTGTCGTCCTTGTCCAGGGCCGCTCCAGCCAGGCGCATGCTCGCAGGTGTGGCAGGCCGGCTCGGTCCTGTCCGTTCGTTATTCTGGTCCACGAAATCAGAAGAACCTCTTCACCCGATCCCGCCTCACATTAAAATGCCCGGTTACGCACTGACTGGAGAGGTGGAGCCTTGCCGGGATGTCTGCGTGCACACAGACCCAGGTGACATTCAGCACCTCCGTGAAGCCGCTGAAATCGCCGCACAAGCACTTGTATTTGCCGAGGATTTGATAGAAGTAGGTGCATTGACGGATGATATCGATGCTGCCATCAGGGAATTTATTTTCGAGCAAGGTTAGTTGGTCGCAACGATGAACTGCTTTCCTTACGCAGCGCGAATATCTTCCGAACGAAGACTTAACGCACGTTCATGTTGTTGCACACAATGTTAGGTGCCTATCCCGCCCCCCTGAATTTCGGCGGGTTCCCAAAGAGCTCTTGCATTTCTGTGAACGAGGTATCAGTGTTTCGACAGATTTGTGTTCCCAGTGTTTATCTCACATGTTCCCATTGTGCCCATTGGCAAGGTGGTCTGCCACGGAATTCCCGGGGGAATGCCTGATGGCTTGGGGCGACAACTTTGTGACGGAGACATCGTCAGCATCGATTCTTCAATATTCACTGGTGCAGGTTTCTTTGGTGACAATTGTCGAACTTATTTAGTTGGTAAGTTTGTGACTGTTCTGCGCTGATTTCTGATTCGAAGTTTGACCATGGCATATTTGCTACGACAGGAAACGTCTCTGATGAAGATCGGGAGCTTGTTGAACACACTAGGCGCGCGATGTGGCATGGCATAAGGAGTTGTAGACCAGGTGCTCACTTGTGCGACATAGGCACTGCCATCGAAGAGTATTGCAATAAACACGGTAGGCTTGCTTCAACGGGTACCTTACTTGCCATGCTCTGATATCTGTTCAAACCATATCAGGCCTTGCTTCCGTCGAACGGTTCTGTGGCCATGGGATTGGACGAGCAATGCACATGCAGCCGATGGTCATGCATTTCAAGAACTCTGACATGTTTCCGCTCATGGAAGGCATGACTTTTACAATAGAACCCATGATTACTCGTGGAAAGCAGGACTGCTCGATTCTCGAAGATGGTTAGTTATTGTAGGACCAGTATCTCGCCATTGTCTTCGCAATTACTTGGTGTCTGTGTTCGATTGTTCGCAGAATGGACTGTGGTGACCGACGACGGGAAGCGCGCTGCGCAGTTCGAGCACACCGTATTAATCACTGCCGACGGTGTTGAAGTTTTGACGGGCTATGACGGCGAGACGCTGGAGTGGGATGAAAATGAACCCATTTAAGACGGCTTCGTCGTAGTAGATGGGCTCCGGTAGTCTACCGTGATTAAGTTTACTTTTTATCGGCATTGAACATTTCCTCGGCACTGCTGGTGTCCACACCTCCAGTCTGCAAATACATTGGGTGGTACATTCGTCAATCGAATGTACTGGGCAAGATTATTGCGAATCTCGCGAGTGAGATTCATCAATGGCCTGAAATCGCTCCATGGCTTTCAGGCGCCGCAACCGTTTTGCCCGTGCCGCCTGCACCAGTTGAGCACATATTCCGCGTCAGAGGATGTTATGAGCGCGCAAGAAAAGTTATTGGGAGGACGTAGGCAGCGAATGTATACCGGGTCACCATCGACAATCGAGCGTTTTGGAGGAGCAGCCCCAAGTCCGGCACTACCATCGTTACCATGGAGAATAATAGGTGCCACCAATCCTTTTCCGCTCCCATCGTCTCGTCCAAGTGTCTGTCCCTCTGTCCATCCCATCGCCTTCATCATTTTGGCAGCCTAAACGAAAAACATAACGCATGTACCGACGATTGTGGCATAAGTTGTCTATTCTGACGGCATGGAAGATTCGGGTGGACACATACCATTGTGTCACGCCCATCTACGCCCTTTGTTGCCATTGGTTTGTCCTACGATTCGGAACGATTGTCGACTCCACATTAGTCCGCAACAAAGAGCCACAGCTACCAGGACCAGCGTACCGCAGAGATCAGGCTAGTCGGACGGGCAAATCCGGGGACCTGGCCTGGTTCGACGTGGTCCGGAAATTTCTGTCGTCGTTGCTCCGCCCGATTCGGAATCCGTGTTGCCTTGACGAGGCAAGTGTTGTCCCCGACAAGCTGTTGTCGCAGTCGCATTTTCGATTTGATTAATTCGACATGCTTTCCTTCACTACTGCGGACGCGTGACTCGAGGTGGTCAATTACTTTTGGATTAAGTTGGAACTCACTGCGACAGCCACAAAACAACGTGTTAACAAGACATGGTTGTGCAATCCACGAGACCAAAGCGTTACCTGGACATTTCAGCGTCGTTGGACAAGTGCCGAAGCCGACGCCTCAACGTGAGCTCCAGTCTGCACCGTCCCAGCCACACAATGAGACGATTCCGTGTCGATAAATGAGATTGAGGCTGGCCTGTCTCCGGTGTGGTGGATTCTTCAGGCTGCGCTGGGTAAAGAAGTTCAAAATCTGACTTTGGCTGCAAGGTATGCACCAATGTTTTCGATGATGAAGGCGAGCTGAAAACTCCGCCAGTGTCTGTTGACAACCTCGTTCCCTGGTATATTGCAATAGGGAGAACAGGATAACCATCAATCAGAATCACGTTGCGCTGTGTGCGGACAACATCATTGTCTAACCAGACGACTTCCACAATCTTGCACGGAAATCTGTGTCATGTAGTCGGAGTCTTGAACTGCAAAGGACTTTTGCAGCTTCGAGACGTGCGAGCTCGACCGACGAGATATGGAGTCAACTTTTAACTTGAAGTGGGCTGCAGAGACGTCTTCGTGGTTTATTTGGATACGATACTGATCATGACTCTCGGCGCTTCCTGTACGAACAACCTTGTTGAACAACGCTGTATTCAGCACAGCATTGCTTGAGTTGTACGAACCAAACGTCACAATCGAATCCTCGCGAACGAGAACGGTCTGCTCGTAAATGAGTTGCCTATTCGACCGGGAAGCGGGGTCATTTCCGGATGCGGCTTTGGACACAGCTGAACCAAGACGGGGTTGTGCTGGAGTATTGTCGCGCAATTTTTGCTGCCGAGCACGAACGGCAGCTTGGAGCCGTGAAGCAAATGCTGCAGGGGTCACTCGATGCTCCAACACACGGAAGGCTCTAACGTCAATTGCGATGGTTGCCCGACCTGACGGCCACGCATGCTGATGGGGTGCACTTCCTGTGAAGTTGGATTTGGGTTGTGCGTCACTGTACTTTAAAAACGCAAGACGGGCCATTTCAGCATGATACGCCTCGTTGGCCAACCAGGCTTCACAATGACTACGCAAACGAGTCACAAGATAACCGTGAGACTCAATATCGGTCGATGTGCGGCGTGTGACAAACTACCTGTAGATTTGAGCTGGACGTCGACGTGAATCTATCAAGCTATTGCCATCTCCCACCCAACACCGCAAATCACTAAGAGGAGATTCATGATGACCCCATGTCTCCCGATGTTTGAGGAAGCGACGTTGCTCAGGTACGACCACTGCGTCACAAAAAGACCTCAAACCGCTAGATGTATTCTTGCCATCAACATCAGAGATGACTGGCGATAACTGTGGTTCTCGCAGAGTTCTTTTCGATTTTGCGTCGGCCGAGTTGTCGCCACTGGTGGCGGTGGAGTACGATGGTGCATCACCATTGCTTTGGGAGTGAGCAGTAGAATCATGACCAGTAATCCCTGGCCTGTGTGAACAAAACTAGTTAACGTCGGAATGTTGTCTTCAACATGTTGTGCGAGTGTACAGACCTGTTCCATTGTGATTTTCCAGAAGGTGCATGATGATAATACATATTGCCTTGTCCATCTGGAACGGCGTGCCATCCATCCGGGAGAGTGGTTGCCAGCGGAATAAAAGAGGGTGTTTGATTCCTAGCTGACATAATTAACTCATAGCATGACTCGTGTCCGCGCTGTCTGGCCGTGGCTGCGGGCCCTTCCCCGTATTGATTCAATACTGTCCAATCTGCGCCAAACTGTAAAAGGGTCCTGCGACAACGGACAAAAACTGCAAATGAACACCAGAGATGCAATAAAAACCAAGATGAAAATGCCTACCGTAGCACCGAGAAATTCCCGTTGAATGCGGCATAATGGAGAGCAGTGAACAATTCCTTGCTCTGAGCATCAACATTTGCTCGACTTGCCAATAACATCTGCAGACACTGTATTCGCCCTAGCTTGGCAGCTTCCATCAGTAGGGTCCTTCCACGACGTCTTTGACTCACAAAACGAACCATGATACCAAATGGATCAGCTACAATACTGTTTTCGACCGTGTCGTCACCAGCAACTGTTGGTGCCAGCATGGAGCAGGTTTGAATGATTGCGCGAAGTTTCAACGGATCGTCTGAAAGCTTCATGGCTTGGCTCGCAACATGAAAAGTTCGTTCCAGTTGTTGTCGCTCCTCTCGGCTGTATTGAGTTCCCTGGACATCGTTCACAGTGTCTTCTATCCAAGAAGCCACTGACTGTGCCGCTTTCGCGACACGCTCGTCTTCACCGGGCAGCACCTCCCCGAATTTGTCTAGCCTGCGTCCCGCAGCGTCCATCGTACCACGGTCACAGGACTGCCAGTGGTTCCACCATATTTATCTTGCAGGATCAAAACGAAACGTGCTGCACACACTGAGCTATTTCGTGCCGTGCAAAAGTTGGAGTTATCATCGTCTCACGAATCTCGCACCGCACGGCGTCCTTACTATGGCCAGCGAAACATCTCGGGACACTTACATCTTTATTGTCACGTTTTTCGTTGAGCAATGACACGAAAGTGTTCTGTTTTGAATGGTATCTCCAAGAAAAAGAAAGATGACCTACGACGCTGGTGTCCGTGTGGAATACCAGAGTTTCAGCTGCTATGCCTATAAGAACACCCAGCCGTGCCACACAGCGGCCACGGCCGACCCTCGGCGGCTCACACTATTTTTTCGAAGATTAGAACGGGCACCACGTCGGAAGTCAGCCGCTCTCACCCAATTCCTCTTTCTATTGCCCTCAGAACGTCAGTCACACGGAGCGCGCGACTCAGACCTCGCCACAGACCGTGCGGGTGGTCTGCTGAACACATAATAAACAGACTGAGAGACGCGGACCAACAAACTAAACGACAGTCCGTCGACGAGCCAAGTTCAAACAAATCAAATACGAACGAACGAGCGAACGAACGAACGAATCGCAACAGTTACGACGTCGGCCGGACGTCGACGACGTCTGACCACAACCACAGAATCAGTTCAATAAACTTGAAAACCAGAAATTCAACGAGTACTTCTGGAAATACTAAGTACAATGATTTTCGGCTTTTCAATTCAACGCGATGTCGCTCTGCTGTGTTGTGTGTTGTCACTTCGTCGACTTCACACGTCATCGCTCCATTGAGCAGCACACAGTGCAGCGATTCAAACGAACAAACACTCCCTCACAATCAAAACGACCACGAAGCCGAACATCCCGCATTCCGTAAAATAGAAAAAGTAATTTACGCTCTTCGACGCTGCGAGATGCATAACACTGAAATGTTTTACTAACTGTATTCCACTATGTGATTGAGTTAGTTGTCTGGCTGGTAAGATCTATACAGTACCTAAACTTGAAAACTATAATTACAGTTTTCTTGTTTTTCTTGTCAAGTTCTGAATTCTTCTGGTGTGTTGGAGACGGCATCAATCAGCACAAGTTGACACGGAAGAAGTTCGCGCACAAACAAGTAAGTGCGCGCGCTGTCGACCGACTGACTGTCGACTGTCGAGGCGTCGAGTGCGTTCGTTCGTTGTTGCCGTGGTCCTCCGTTATTGTCTGGCTGATGCTGCCTCGTCCCTGTGTCTGGCGTCCAATGTCTGTGTTTACTCCACCCTCGTCGATGGACACGAGTTGTTTCAAGACTGCATCCTATGCCAAGAAGAGGGAGAAAGGGCAAGAGTGATCTGCGTCGTGCCCGATTTTAAAATCTACAGGACGACGGTGAGCAATCGGAGTCAACAGACATGGACTGTACAAACGCGTGACTTGCGTTGAACGTCCATGATTTTTTTGCGAGAAAAAAAAAAGCTGTCTCGTTGGATCCACCAGCATGTGCTGCTGCCTTGGCGTGGCGCTGTAGCCGCAAACCTTGGCGTCAAGGCAAGAGTCTGGTGGTTGAATGGGGTTTGCATACACGGTGGCTTGAACACGCCGCCATGCTGCCACGTCGCCCGCGCGCGAAGTCACGCACCAAGGCACTCAAGGACGAGTTTGCGCGAGTCCTGCGTAAACTTCTAGAGGATTTGCGAGGATTAGATGTTCACGATCTATTTCAAAGACCAGCTG
>ENA-OWNT01003164-OWNT01003164.1-seawater-metagenome-genome-assembly--contig:-NODE-3164-length-15902-cov-3.881390_pt1 | contig 15902 bp, 15 predicted proteins | sample MGYA00238136_ERZ651165 | MGnify/ENA primary metagenome ERZ651165 (study PRJEB26861, sample SAMN08777766) | seawater metagenome | isolation source: coastal seawater | place: USA: Florida | collected...
GCTGTCTCGTCCCTGTCAGTCACTGTCAGTCACTGACTGTATCAGAGAAAAGTTCGTTCGTTCGTTTGTTCGTTTGTTCGTTGGTTCGTTGGTTCGTTCGCTGTTGGCGTTTGGCGTTTGGCGTTTGGCGTTTGGCGTTTGGCGTTTGGCGTTTGGCGTTTGGCTGTTGGCTGTTGGCTGTTGGCTGTTGACTGTTGGCTGTTGGCTGTTGTCTTGGCTTTTTTTCACCACCACCACCACCACCACCACCACAACACCACAAGCAGCTGTTCGCCAACCACTCCACAGGCGCATGCACGCTTGTGAACGTCAAAAATGTGCTCAGTGGTTGAAATTGAACAAGAAAAGCAGTGTTTTCAAAATTGTCCAAGAGTGCGCACGGCACAACGATTGCTGGACACCATTGAGTGTTCGGAATCGTCGTCGTCGGACGGTCCGTTTCCGAACAGCACAGAAACACGCGGTCTGCCGCAAGGACCAAAACTCTCGAAAGGCTTCTACAGCAGTTGGGATCCTCAACAATCACAATGGGAGGCAGTGGCGGCGGTCACGCTGCTTGCGATTTGAGAAAGTGCAATCGCCTGCTTGGGCTCGTTTCGTTTTTTGCAGCCGTTGGTGGGTTCCTCTTCGGATACGATCTTGCACTGATTGGCGGAGCTCTGTTGTACATCGAAGATGACCTCGGAATTGGCGAGGATCAAGTCGAAATCATTGTAGCTGGCACAAAAATCGGGGCCGTTTTCGGAACCTTTCTTGGAGGTTGGCTAATGCAGCAGTTCGGACGGCGGGTGGCACTCACCACGGTCACAGCATTTTTCATCCTCGGCCCGATTACAATGGCTGTCGCGGAGACATCTGGTGTCCTGGCATTCGGCAGAGTCTTGGCCGGACTCGGTGTCGGTGCTTCTGCCGTCGTGTGCCCCGCGTACACCGCCGAAATGGCACCCCCGAGCCTCCGAGGCGCTATGGTGTCAATGTACGAAATAATGCTCTGTGCGGGAATGTTTGTCGCGGTGATTTGCGACTATGCTCTTGCGCCTCTTCCGTTGGGAACAAACTGGAGGTGGATGGTTGGGCTTCCGGCTCTATTTGCCTGCGTGCAGTTGCTCATTCCCTGTCTTTTGCCGGAGTCACCTCACTGGCTAGTGTCCAAGGGAAAATTGGACGAAGGACTCAAGGTTTTGCGGGCGATCTACGACACAAAAGAAGATGTGGAAAAGGACGAAACTTCGGAGATGGCCGAACGTGAACTACTATCTGTGTGGAGCTCGTTCGAGAAGGCAAAGAGGGACGATGCGCAAATGTGGTTTGAGCAGAGTGCTCGTTGCTGCAATGGATGCGCTTGCTTGCGTGGCTGCGAGTGTATTCGCAATTTGTTCAGACGACTCGCGGCCGTCAGTGTTGAGTTGTGGTCCGGCGTGGAGCGGCGTGCAACGAGGCTGATTATGATCATGGCCCTGATTGACCAGTTGTGCGCGTCTACTGCCATCATTAACTATGCACCCACGATCATTGTCTCGTTGCAGAACAGAGACTCTTTCTATAATGGGACCAATATGACGTCAGGATTGTGCATGCCTTGCGGCGGCACACGGGACGATCCAACTGGGTTTTGTGGTCAATGGGGCTACGGCGAAGATCCATGGGTACCGGTCACTTATGCGGCATCTAGTGAAGGTACAACCAGTGGCCAGGTTCGTACTGTCACCGGCTTCGGGCTTGACATTGACGCAGGCGTGTCACTGTTCACCACCGAGGCGAGCATCGAAGACGGACCCTACAACGCGTACGGCAGAGCCATCGTTGTACATGCATCAAATGGAGATCGCATTGGTTGCGGATGCTGTGCTGGTTCCGGGGACGAAGTCACGGGATCGAGCGTTATCTCCATTGAACGGTACCCTGACTATACGGGCAGCCTCGATGTTTCTGGGGTCATCGCGGTATCTGTGCCAGAGGACATCGGCGGCAGAGTCAGGCTAACGTATGACCTCGATGGTCTTGAGGCGGATGCTGTTGGTGGTCTCCATATTCACACCGGCACTAGCTGCGCTATCGCGTCGGAGGTTGGTGGGCATCTCTATGCCGTTACGGAGGCAGATGATCCAGGCCGAGTTCTTCAAGTTTGCAGTAAGTTGCAAGGATACTGCACTCCCGCCGACAACTCGGATTGCATTTGTCAAAGTATTGAGGCCGACGAGCTCTGCAACGTGTCGCTGGCACCGGACCCGTGGACGGATTGCCACTACTGCGACAACGCCACGGCCGCATTGGAAGATGCTGCGGAAGCGGTGGGCGAATCGGCCGCAATTGCAGCTGCGAAGTTGATAGGGATGATCATCGCCATTGTTCTCATTGACTCAAAGTATGGAGGTCGACGTCCCCTACTGATCTACGGTAGTTTCGCCATGGGTGCGGGGATGATCATGCTCACTGTCGCAGTGTCGATCGAGTCTCTGGGATTTGCCTTGTTTTCGATGGCAGTGTTTATTCTCGCGTTCAGCGCTTCTTGGGCGGGTGGATTCTGGGTTATCGTCAGTGAGGTGTTCACGATGCGGACAAAAGCTATCGCGGCCCCAATCGCAACTGCCGTGCTGTTTGCAGCGGGGGCACTTGCCAATATCACTTTTTTGTCTGCATACAACGGTATGGGTGCAGGGTGCTTCGTAATCTACGCAGTGATATCGTTTGCTGGCGGTATGTATCTCCAAGTGTATCTCCCGGAAACGAAAGGAAAAACATTGTCAGAAGTTCAGGCAATCATGCAAGATGCTCGTAACAATTCTCACGGTCATTTCGGATACGTCTGCGGTTGTTGGCCGTGTTGCCCAGAATTTGTGCCCCGCGGTAAAGTGACGACGGCTGACAATGCCATCACATTCGCAACTGCCAGCCAAGATAGTGCGGCTGGGGTCAACGTTGCTAAACCAGTCCGTTCAGGTGCCGGATACCAAATCGAGAGTGACAGCGACAGCGATAATGTTTACGAAGACGCGGAAGTCGCGGCCAGCGTGGCCCGCGACAAGCGAGAAAAACGAGCTCTTCAAAATAACAAAAACGCTGGGGCTGACTACATTGTTGTGGAACCGGCTCACGGGGACGATGACTTTTCGGACAGCAGCGATGAAGGAAGTGCGGGAGTCGAGGTAATTGAAGTGGTTGAACCAGAGAAACCGAAGACGACGCCACCACCGGTGAGGCGCAGCGAAAAACCGAAATTGCAAGCCGACCGCCCACCGTCAACGCGCAGCGATGCTGCAGTGGAAGGTGACGAATCAAGCCTGGATGGACCGAATAGCGGTACTGCTGCCGGAGGCGACGATCCAGCAAAAACGAACGAGGATAGCTTTAATGTTGATGTTGCGCAGGACAGCGATGAGGAAGACTCTGCAAGCAACCACTCACGAACAGAATCAGATGTGGACGAAAGCGAAGCGCAGTAAAATCGGTTCTATGACGCGATTCCCAAACGAATCACGTGGGCTGGCCCGTGTCAACATAGATGTATGTTGTGAAGGGTGCCCTCATTGGGAGTGCGGACCCTATTGCGCGATGTTGTTGTTTCTTTACCGATTACCCGGGTAGACTACCGAAAAAAATAATATACTAAGTTTCGCGTGGCCTCAGCAAACGTAGCTTCAATCCGAAGTCAATGTTCACCGCGTTGATAACCGTCGCTTCTTAAAGCGGCCCAATGGGTTTGCTACCTCAGCGGTTGCTTCGGCAGAGCCGCCTTGTTGTAATTTTTTCTTCTTGCGTCTGGCGGCGGCCTCCTGTTTTTCGCGCTGCTGTCGACGGGCTTCAATTTTCTCGATGAGTTTCTCTTTTTCCAGCGACTGGACATTCTGCTGTTGTTTCTTGAGCTGTTTTCCAATCTTGTTGCGCCTGTGGGTACCCATGCACGTTAGCAACACAGTGGAAGTGGTGTTTACGCCAAATAATCGCTGTAGATTTTCTGGAAAACGCACCCGCGGGCCTTATTTTTCTTTTTCACCGGTCTACCTTTGTTGTTGGCCTCCTGAGCCTGAGAGTTGACGAGACAGACAACGAATAAAGCCTTGGTTGCGGTAAGATGGTTTGAGCAATAGCAGGGTGCTGCAGTGGGTACAAACCAATTTTCTCTCACGCATCAAAACTTCCTGTGGTGTTCTATCAACTGTACCAATTTCTTCCGGATTCAAAACAATTGTATCCGGAGGAAGTTGGTCGAGAAGTTTGTGAACACCAGCTTCTCGGCGTTGCTTTTTGGTTTCATACCTTTTGGTGCAACGAACATGCATGATGTCAAACTCTGTGTGCTCGAACGGGTGTTCGCGCGATGACAAAAACGTACGGGTTGGCCTCGAAAGCATCATAGTTTGGCTCCCCACTACCAGGCACTACCATCGAGCAAATTCCTTTGTCGTGGCCCACGGCGACCACATCCTCGTAAGGCCGGAATACCGCGGTGGCAACACGCTTTCCTTGGAAGGTGTGGCTCATGTACCTGCATCACATAGACACAAAGGTTGAAGTTAGGGTCAATTTCTGGAATTGAATGACATCTAGTTCTCCATTTCAAGACAAGAAAAGTACGTACGGGTTGGCGGCTTTGGTTCTGAGCGCATCACTCCAAATCACCACCTGCCATGCACAATCGAAAGTGAATTTGGGCACACTATGGAGCTGCCTAGGCTTGCGGCGTACCTCTGATCCGCTTCCAACCGCCAATAGACCACGCTGCGAAATATCGAGACTTGCAGCAGGTTTGGTGGTATAATATGAATGCAACTTCTGAAACTTTCGGACGTCCCACACTTTCATTAAGCCATCCAGTCCAGCAGAGACTAAGTACCTAATCACACCAAGTGTCGTGAGTTCTTCCGTAACTGTGTTGAGTGCTTCTGCAAATTCACAACAACAGGAAAATACAACGCACCGGCCCTCCCGGCCCACTGCTAATGCTTGGAGTGGCGCGTCGTGGCAGAACATGCGCACGACGGGAGTGTTCATGTTCGGAGTCCACCTTCATTCAAAAGGGCACCACATGTGACATCTCGATAATATTCGATGATACACAGTCAGTACGACAATTCACCCAGCGTCGTACTCACATAGTCACCAATCCATTGTTGTGGCCGAGACACATGACGGCATTGTACGGGTTCTGCTTCAAAACAGAGCAAGATCCTAATTTTGTCCGGTGCTCGGCCACCACAGATCCTGTGGTTACATCTTGATACCTGAAACGTCGTCAAAACGTGAGTGATAGCGAAATTCCGACGAACAAGTGTTGTTTCAGCACGTACTTTAAAAATCCTCCCTTGCCAACTGATGCCAGCAAGAAATGATACGGCAAGTAGTCAAGTGCTGTCGGGTGAACATGTTTCTTGAGACAATGCACTTCAGCTCCAGTGCCATCGTAAATGTAAGCGTATCTGCAAGGCAGTGTGAGCGATGTGTGAGTGAAATCTACTCCGAACGTGTGGACCGCTGATGCGAGCCACGTACTTTTTCTGCGCAACAGCAAACATGGTGCTGTTGTGAAGGTACTGGATGTCGCGAGTAGTCTCGCGTAAATGAATTTCAGTTGAGAGTTTGAACGTGAGAGCATCAATCGATGCTACGTGACCTCTACCGCCACATATGAGCATGTTTCGACCGTTGCGACTGTACTTGACTCGGTATGGTCCAAACTGCTTCAGCTCGAGATCAAAAATGTTGCTTTTTGTGTTGTGATCAACGGCCCCAGCAATAGCCTCTTGAGAGAACTTATAGGTTTTGGAAATCGGTCCCTCAGCTTCCAGAAAACCAGCTTCTTCCGTTTGCAGCATGCTGGCCTCTTCCACTGCCTTGGATGCTTGCTTGATGTAGTTTTCATTCCGATCCACTTGGCGACGGGTGATAGCCCCATCCTTCTTCGAAGCGAGCTTGCTGTGTTTGACCCGGGACTTTTTCTTTTTCGACGACTGATTTGGACCCTTTTGTCCTTTTCCTCCTTTCTTGCCACCCCCAGATGGCCGGCGGCCACGTTGTGGTTGTTCGCTCATGACAGCTTGCAAGTACGCGTCGCACACGTGGCACGGCCAGTTGCGTCGCCCTGCCTGATACTTATTGCGGCAAACACTTCTAATCCGTTTATTTTTGTTCAGAAACTGCTGACCCGCAAGCTTACCATCAGCCGGTACACAACTCCCAATGGCTTCCAATACTCAATCAAAGGGAAAGAAAGTGGCATGGGCGTACATGCACACCCTCTTTCAGGACAAGTCAGTGGATTGGACTTGACAGGACGATACGAGATGACTAGACATGACGACAAGACATCATCACTACAAGACAATACTAAGAAAACAACACACAATAACAACACGATGACAAGGAGACGAGACGACAACACACGCCGACAAGACGTCAAGGCGTCAAGGCGACAAGGCGACCACGTATAAGGCGACACCAAACAACACCACGACCACCACTGCCCACTGCCATGCCACCACATACTGTAGAACACGTCGCTGGCCACAGACGACGGACGAACGACACTGCTTTGGCCAACGAAACGACGAACGAACGAACGAACGAACGAACGAACGAACAAAAATGGGCAGGAGAGCAGGAGAGGGAAGAAAAGCGTGAACGTTGAGACCACTGCAAAACCATTGCTGCTACATGAACAATGACCAAAGGAAGTAAACGCCACAGTGGAAATTGAAAACATGTACTGTACTGTCAATACAAAGTGTTTTGTTTGTTCGCCGTTCGTTTGCCAGTCGCAAAGGAGATCGAACTAATTCAACTTACTGCACTACATTACATGTTTTTTAAACATTTGATTGAGTAGTCATCACCGCTAATAAAATTACAACGTAGTACTGTACTGAATATAGCACGGTTCAACGGAGGAAATGAACACATGTGTTCCGGATTCAGGAATATTTGTTATTGCAGGTAGTTATGTGGGTCTGAACGGGTAAAACCTGAGTATAGAGAACAACTCGTCTTTTCCCCAAATTTGTTCGCGAGGTGTCGTGTGTCGTCCCAGAGAAAAGCCAAGCCGTCGCGTTCGTCGTGGTGTCCGCGTTGGTCCCAAGTCCCAAGTCCCAAAACACAAAGACCATGACGGTCCTCTCTGACCTCTGAACTTCGCGTAATTTCACACGGAATTTTGGGACGCATTTTCGTATTTTCACTTTTCACACGGTTTTGTTGTTGTATTTTTGCGTTTTTTTACGCAACCACGGAGACTGTGCACTGTGAAAATAGTCTGTATCTACGTGTAGGATTACGCCGTTTTCAAAGGTGCCTAATCCGTGAATTGGTGCAGTGTTAAAAATGGATACTACGTCGACAACAAGTTGGTGTTGTTCGTTGTGGGGCGGCAGTCTTGGGACATTGCGCGCGCCCTGATCAGTTGTGTGAATACGTACGTGGTGATGTTGTTGCAGCTGTTCGCCCTCACGCTTCTTCCTCTTTTCAATCGTAGTGATTGTATGTTTGAGGAAAGCTTGTCGCAAGGTGGCGATGAGCGGCGAGAGCGTGACGGCAAGAAAAAGAAACTGCCAGATGAACGACACCGTCTCTGCACGCTTGGATGATTGACAATTGACAGTGATGCTGTGGTGTTCTTCGACCTAAGTTGTACAATGAAGGATCTGATCTCTTGCCACGACTGCATCGTGTAGAGTGGGGCACGAGGAGGTTCTGCGACGAAAGTGTGGGCAGTCTCTGCAACATCTCTTGCCGCTACGCGCATAGTGACTTCAAACAATGCACAAACTTCGTGAACTTTCCACTTGTTACAATTTGATGTGCCAGTATTACATGTGACTCTGTGTCTCTGTGAGGGAGTCTCTTGAATGCGAAAACATAAGAAAATGTTCGTAACCGATGGATCGTGATGCAAGTATGCAAGTCATAGTTAATCAATGCAAGTCATTGATGCATTCGTGTTCATCTCACGACGACGTCACAGAATCTGACAGATCAGTTTTCTTTATTGCGTATACTTTGTAGCGATGAAGAAGACACACAAATACAACATACTCTCGAGTACGGTACACATTTAATATTTACTTGACTCCTTCAACCCTTAGCTAGGTCAATTGCGCTCTGCTTTGCGGCACCATGCTCAAGACTGCCGCGTTTGTGGTACCAAACCATGGGCTCAGAAATGTGACGTGCTTGGACCAACAACTGGGTGCGTGCCGTCCTGCGGTGCTTGACCAGAAGAGTATTGAGTCTGGAGTTCAAATTGACCAGGGAACGGCACAGAACCATGCGTAACGGTGGCTTGGCCGACACCCTGAGAAGGCCACTGCTGATTTACCCATTGCTGACTGCCCTGGTTCAATTGGCCGAGAGGCAATGTAGAGGGCTGGAATTTCTGAGGCTGCATGGGCTGTCCCGTAGCTGAGGGCAACATCTGGGGATGAAGATATGAGCCATTTTGCCGCTGTTGTGGTTGGTGCTGGGGAATCAGTTGTTGTTGCTGCTGCTGCTGTTGCTGTTGTTGTTGTTGTTGTTGTTGCTGCTGCTGCTGTGGCTGCTGCATATGTGACGGTGCCCCTGCTTGTGGTTGGCGGTGCATCAGGGGTTGCCCAGGAATTGATGCCATTGATGGAGTTCTCGCAGCAGTGGCACCCCACCACGGTGCTCCAGTTTGTTGCGAAGCCATGTATGGAAATTGTTGAATATGTTGGAATTGTGACGGAGATGCGTGCTGAGCCTCATGGAACGGTGCTGTTTGCTGTCCTTGCATGTGCATCGGTTGCCGCTGCAATTGAAGTGGCTGCCGCGGCTGAGTGAACTGCCTCGACCCCATCGGTAAGGCCCCGTAGTATCCGCCTTGCATTTGCGTCATCAATTGAGGGCTGCAGGATTTGAATGAAGAGAGCAAAAAAACCTTGGTTAGTGACGACTACACGCGCATTAGTACAAGAACACGCCACGTACAATGAATGCTGTGGAGCCATGCCAGAGTTCGGCAGTTGATTTTGCTGATGCATGTGGTTATTCCCAAAATCGACCGCCTGTACAGAGCGAACAAAGGCGGTGAACAATTCACTCAGCAAGTTGATTAGTGCGGAGATGCAACATACCCCGATAATACGTTGTCCCATGTTTGCATTTTGAAAGGCATTCATTTGGGCACGGGTCAGTTCTTGGGCCGCCCGAAGATTTTTCTCCTTCCGCGTCTGCTCCACCATTTTGCGCTTTCGCTTTTGCTGTCCACGAATGGTCCAAGTTTTCAGCCACTGCCGAATCACAGATGTAATGGAGACCCTCTCACGAACATTGTTGTACTTCGTGAAACACTCCACGAATTCTTTGGAGTACTCAACCAGTTTGGCTTCGTTCAACGATGCCTCGCCATTGTCACGGCCGAACGAGACAGTGGCGCGAAACGCACGCGCCACCGCGTCCGCACCTTCCATCGTGGCAAACCGTGAGCCAACTCGAACCTGAATCTGTCCGAAGCGAAGACGTACACCGTAGCGGACGGGCTTGCCGGGCCCTGGTGTCCCAATCAAGCTGACTCCTCGGGGAAATTGCGTTGGTTTTCCAGAGCTTTTCGTGCCATTGACAGGTTTGGCAGGAACCTTTGATGAGTTCACTGGCTTGCGATGCTCCAGCTGCAGAGTTGTTGCTTGAGGCGTCAGCGTGGATGCTTTACGCTTCGCCGGCTGTACTCGTTGGCTCGAGTCCGTCGCACTTTCGACAGGTGAAGGACTCTTTGGTTTGGACTCTCTTTTTGTGGACTCAGACGCCGGCCCGCCCGACGGAGCTGAGGAGGACCCCACAACCTTCGAGGAGGATGCTGGACGAGGATTCTCACTGCTTGTGTCATTGCGCGTTGGTTGCGCTGCGGGCTGGTTGCTGTGATCGTCAGACATTCTCTGCGTTTTCACAGAATCAGGTTTTGAACCCTGAAGTTCCGTCATTGCTTTGCAAAATTAAACAAAGCGTACACACAATGCGTTTGCGTTCATGGCGCTGCTGCTATGGTCAGTTGGCGTATTAGTTTGATCAAATTTTTGGTCGAATTTGTACAACTTTGGAACGCCGTCACGGAATGCTGCCAGGACGTGGACGACAAGTCCCAGTCGTGAAGGTTCGGTGGTTGTGCGTGGTTATTGACTCGGCGACCGTCCTGCCTCGCTCATGCAGAGTTACCTGTTCCACTTGCCACCAGTAGCCATTGAGCCAGTTGATCCCGACAGACTTAGCCTCTGGTCGAACAGTTGACGTTGCGGTGCCATTGCTGACCTCGACAGGGTTGAGCAAAGATACGTGACCTTCGAGTGGGCGGGCACATCGATTGCGTGACGCACGTCCGTGCGTGCTGTTCAGCGACACCAGGTTTATGACAGCACGTCGCCGGCTCCCCCCATGCGACGCCTCCAAGTTCGAACCCGTTCACATTCTCGTCTGGTTTCCCCGCAAGGTACAGCATCACTCAAGGGGTCGGAGTGTCGAAGCGTCACGGGAACGAACTGACACAGAAACAACGGGTCAGGGGATGTCAGGGTTGTAATGACACCAGCTCAAAAAGCAGTCAGCGTCCTGGAAGAAAGTGGGGGACGGAGACTCAGCAAGCGCGGCGTCGTCACCTCAGCAATCAGCATCTTGTCGCAACGCGACGCAGGCACGATAACACACGCACGTGCGGGCGGCTGCGGGGTGGGTGGGAGCGCGCCGACGCACTGACTGGACTTCCAGGACACAAGACACGGAACCCTGCCCTCGCCCTAACTATCGCGGCGCGCTGGTGTGCCGTTCGTCCACCCTCAGCCCCCAACAAACGAGGTAGGCAAAACAACCGCGAGAACGAGTGAACGACGAAAGTAAGCAAGTAGAGTGAGTGCACGCACACACGCACGTCCGTGCATCATGAGTGAGTGCGCGAGCAGCGAGCAGCGAGCAGCGAGCAGCGAGCGAGTGAGCTGACAGTGAACGGTGAGCGTGTGTGTGTGTGAGTGTTGCGTGTGCGTGTGCGTGTGCAGTGGGTGGGCAAACAAACACCGTGTGTCCCCCATACGCAGGCAGGCGGGTAGCCAGTCAGTCAGTCAACCGGCCACGCGGTCAGCCAGTCAACGAATCGCTCACTCAAGAGCTCAAGAGCTCAAGAGCGGTTCTCGAGTGCGCGTTCGTTCGCTCGTTGAGTTGGGTTCTCGAATTCTCGGAGTGGGCGAGTGAGTGTGATGACAGAAAATGAATGAATGAATAAGTGAGGGTGAGAGTGAGCGAGTGAGTGAGTGATCAAGTTGGTGAGATGCGTTGCGTTGCGCTTCGCTGCGCGGCGTATGTGGGTGTGTGGGTGCGTATCTTGTGGGGTTCCGTGAGTGCGTGCTCTTTGCATCCGCCCTGCCGTGCCCTAGAACCGGCGCACTGTCACACTCAAGAACCCGGAACGCACTGTTTCGTGGTTTGTTTGTGAGGCACAACGCTGGAAACCATGGGAAGGACAGGGGAAGGGACAAAGGAACTCTCGAGACAACAGAGTGACGCTGCGTCACGCACAGCGCACGCGGCGCCGCTCACTCACTCACAGTCACTCACAGTCACTCACAGTCAGTCAGTCAGTCAGTCAGTCCACCGACGTTGTGCGAGGTGCGTAGTGCGTAGTGCACAGTGCATTGTGTGTGATAGTGCACGGCACAAGAAACCGTCGTGCACGACGCACGACAGCGCACGACAGCGCACCTGTTTCACCTCTTTGCCACCACCAGCGCCGCGCGACACCCTGCGACACGCAGCGACATACAACGGCGCAGGCAGCGACACAGTGCAACAATGGGAGGGGGAGGGGGCTGGCTGACGTTCGGGTTTGGGTTTTGACTTGTGACAGCGCGGCTCGTTGTGGCCGCCGCCCCCCTCGCCCATTCTCACCTGTCGTGGGCGTAGAAGGGCAGAGGGCCGAGGGCCAAGGGCTGCGGGCGGTTCGTGAATTTGGCGTGTGTGTGCTTGTGTGTGCGTGTGTGTGTGTGAGAGTGCGGGTTCGGCGTTGCCTGCCCTCGCCCTGTCTTGCCTCCCCTGCACTGTCCGGCAGCCCTCGTCCTTGACAACAGGGCCACCCGTATCCGCGGGGCGGCCAGGCAGCCGGCCAGTCAGTCAGTCAGTCAGTCAGTCAGTCAGTCAGTCAGTTAGTCAGTCAGTCACTGCGGCGGCCGGTCACTCACTCCGTCACCAACTGTCATTGACAGACAATCCACCCCACTTCCGCCCACTCCCACCCACAGTCCTTCCCGATGACTACACAGTTGGGTGAGATGGGGTTGCGTGTGCGCGCTGTGCGCACAAAAAGCGGCATGCTGCCACTTGTCTCATTGCTTCATCACTTGCATCTGCATTACTAACTGTACAGTACATAAAGTGTGATTTTGACACTCCGATGACAGGCAGTCGATTTGATTTTTTATTTGCGAGATCGACGAGCGGCAGCGTTCCGGTGTTCGTTCCTTCGAGTTTTCGAGTTTTCAGTTTTCGAGTTTTCAGTTTTCAGTTTTCAGTTTTGCGTTTTTCACTTCCGTTTGAACGCAACCAACCTCCCACATTGGGGTTGCGTGTTCGGCGTGATGCTCGGTCAACTGGACTGGCTGGCTTGCTTCGCGTGCACAATCAGCTGGGCTGATTGAAAACCAGTGCGTGGCAGTGAACGAGTGATTGTTTCAAACGCGCCCGCACTGCGGGGCACGTGACGCCGCGCTGATTTGTCCTGCGTTTGTGTGTGGGCTTGGGAGTGAAATTGTGTGCGGTCCAGCCCTAGTGGGGAATTCCAGCTTGCTAAGGCCTTGCCGACTGATCGACCACAACACCGCGACAGCGCACTGTTGTGGGCGTTGTCGTCGACCAAACATCATCAATCAACTGACAGTCAACGCCAGCTCCCCCCGCCGTGTTCACGCCGGCCGCCGCAGCAAACAACTGACAACACGCAACTGCAACCATCTCCCCCCAGGCCGCAGGGGAGGAAGTCGTGCATCCGCAGGAGCATAGAATTCCACCACCAACAATGAACAATGAATGAACAAACAATCTCACAGCAAGCTGACAGCCAGAATTCAGACTCATTACGCACCTACCTCGCACCTGCCTGCCCGACACCGCTCCGCTGCTCAGTGCTCAGCCTCTCCGTCGCTGAGTCTCGAGAAGTCGGTGCTCACTGCAGCTCCTGGCCGCCCTAGGGGAGGCTTCTCTTGAATCGACCAATGATTGGTCGTGAACGACAGTGAGACAGTGAGCGAGCGAGCACTGGGGAGCTATGGCAGTGCTGGGTGAGGAAACACCTCCCCACTGGGCAGCTGAGGGCGGTGGGCAGCTGAGGGCAGTGGGCAGCTGAGGGCGGTGGGCAGCTGAGGACTGGCAGCCAGCTGGGCACTCACTGGGAGGGAGTAGTGAGCTGAGCAGTGAGTGAAACAGTGAACAGTGAACAAAAATTACACACCACCCCACACCCAGAGAACTCCAATTCAGAACACAGCAGTACTCCGCACGACACAGTACTCGCAGTACAACTGCGAATGATGCCTTCGACACCACCTCGAAAACTCTGGTCATTTGTGGTAAGAATTACGGAACGTCGACCGAATTGTTGCAACTGACTCTACGGTTTCCTCAATACGTACAGGCTACATCATATAAGAATGAATCTCCAATATCACCCCCTCAATGCTGCCTTTCCAGGCGTTCAACCTAGCTATTTGGGAGAATGCAGTGTACAGTACACAGATAGATCAGGTTGAAGTATGACAAGTAAGTGCAGATATCACTATGTACATTGTACTGCATAGTTGAAAAGTAGCTAATGCGAAGAGCAAGGGCTCTCGGAAGGAAGTGTCGCGTTGGCTGACCGCTTAATTTTAACTGCCGGATTGGGGTGTTTGCTGAATTCGTGTCTTCGCCGTTGTCGTCGTCGTTCTGCGTGTTTTTGAGTTTTTGTCCGTCGATCATTTCAGTGCTCAGCCGCACTGTTCCGCGGGCGAACAAACTCCCACTTTTCGACGAAACAGTTTTCAGTTTTCCACTTGCAACGATAACCAACAGACCCAACAAACAGTGCCTCACTTCACCACCGTCCACAGTCATCACGTCATCACAACCCGATGCCAGCGTGTGAGGAAGTCAGTGCGCGTTGCTGGTTGGTGACATGGATTGCTGACTGCGTGATGAGTGGTGAATTGAGTGAGGGCACGAACGTTTTGAATCCCTGAATCCCTGAATCCCTGAATCCCTGAATCCCTGAATCCTGATGAAACGTCCAAAGGACACATTTGGGTTTTGTCGCACCGGTGCTGCCATCCACACTGCGGTGGACTGGCGGAGTCGTCGCGCTGGCTTACTGGGCACGAAGGCGGTGCGACGCTGCTTTGCGGGAGTCTTTCACAATGTGTGCCGCGTAATGCGCTGGTGGACTGAGCGCTGCACTAAGCGCGGCTTCCTCGCACACACGCGCACGATTCCGTGCCCTCCAACGGGCACCGTGCACTGGGCGCGTTATGCACAACTGACTGACGACCCGTGGATTCTGGCCACGGTGTGTGTGTGTGTGTGTGTGTGTGTGTGTGTGCGGCGTCGTCGGTTGTGGCTTGGGTTTGGTTGGGTTCTGTCATCGTCCTGGGTGTGTATTTGCCCACCCACACGCTGCAGATGACAGGATTCATTCAGAATTCCTGGATTCACAGACAAACAGACGGCATCGACCATTCACAAAACAGGACAAGTGTATGCACAGTACAGAAGTACAGAATTGGCATAAAGCTGAAGGGCTGTTCTGAAAACATAACTTCGGGTAGATCAATGATGAAATGATGATGCCAGCCACCAGGAACGCAGGAAGCGCCTGCGGAGCGGCCAAGCTGTGTCAAACGCGAACAACAAAAACAGTGAGTGAGAGTGAGGGCGAACGAACAAACAAACAAACGAACGAACGAATGAACGAACAACCGACCGACCGAACGAACGAACGCAGAGGAAGGAAGGAAACCGTCACACCAGCGCAACAGCACTGGCCCGCTCCCCCACTCACGCCCACAAACAACGTCATGTCTCCCTCCGAATTCCAAATGCAAACACCGCTCCCTGACTGACTGACTGGCTGACTGACTGACTGACTGACTGACTACCGACCGGCAGGCACGCCTCTCTCAGTCCACTCTCTCTCACAGTCATAGCTCAAATCCCTCCCCCATCGACTCCACAATTGAACAGGCCCCTGGGTGCCTTCGCTTCCGTCCGCCCCACACTCTCACTTTGCTCTGCGCTCCTCCTCTGCTCTCGTCCTCTTCGCTGCGGGAGGGGAGGGGAGGGGAGGGTGGGGTGGCCACGCCAACCAAACCACACCAAGCCAAGCCAAGCCAAGCCAAGCCACACTGTCAACCGAACCGAACGCCACAACGCCAAACCAACGAACCAAACAACGCCAAGCCAAAGAAAGCGAACAATTCGGAATTCGGTGGCTTCACTCACCTCAGGCAGGCAGACAAACACTCAGCGACTGTGGGCGCGGGCGCGTGCGTTCGTTCGTTCGTTCGTTCGTTCGTTCGTTGGTTCGTTCGTTCGTTTGTGTGCCTGTTGTTGGGTTGTGGGCGTGGGAGGGGAGTTCGTGCAAGACGGTGTGTGCTGTCCGTAGGGTGTCAGCGGCGGTGCCCGTGCGTGTTTGTGTGCGTGCCGCGACACCACCTCGACAGCGCGTGACAGTGTGACAGTGGACGATTGGGGGTGTTGGTCTCGCTGGATGGCAGTGGAGTTGGCTGCGCTGCTCTCGCGTTGGCTCTTCGGCGGCTCCGTTCGCTGGGCCGGGGGTCGGGCCGGCCGTTCCTTCTTTCGTTCGTACGCGCGTTGACTCACACACACACAGTCCACTCCCAGCCACAGTGAGTGAGTGGGGGGGGAGTGAGTGAGTGAGTGAGTGGGTGAGTGAG
>ENA-OWNT01003166-OWNT01003166.1-seawater-metagenome-genome-assembly--contig:-NODE-3166-length-15897-cov-4.010114_pt1 | contig 15897 bp, 11 predicted proteins | sample MGYA00238136_ERZ651165 | MGnify/ENA primary metagenome ERZ651165 (study PRJEB26861, sample SAMN08777766) | seawater metagenome | isolation source: coastal seawater | place: USA: Florida | collected...
CAGCGCACCGGCCCCGGCCCCCGCGGCACCCAGCGTGGCGCCCACGGAGCCGCTCCCCACCCCGGCGAGCCCCGAGCCCGCCGAAGCAGCAGCGGAGCCCCTCCCGGCGCCCGAGCCCGCCGAGGTCGCCGAAGAAGCCCCCGTTCCCGCGCCGGCGACTCCGAGCCCCGCCCCGAGCGCCGAGCTCCCTGCCGGCCCCGACCTCGGTCGTCTGGGTGGCACCTACCAGGGCACCCGCGGCGGTCGCCCCCTCAGCATGAGCCTCACCTTGGCCGACGACGGCAGCGCCTCGGGCAGCGTCACGGTGCAGGTCGGCGCCACCGACCGCTCCTCCCCCCTGCGGGGCACCTGGTCCGACGCGGGCGGAGGCGCCGTCCAGCTCGATCTCACCGAGGCCTCCGGCCCGAGGCCCGTCACCTACCGAGGCCAGCTCGGGCCCGGGGGGCTCCAGGGCCGCTGGCTCGACCGGGGCAAAGACAAGGGCGCCTTCGAGGCCCACCGCTGAGGTCCTCCCCACCCGGAGGTTAGGGAGCGCCCATGCGCACCCACCCGTTCGTCCTGCTCCCCCTGCTCGCGGCCATCGCGTGCAGCAAGGCGCCGTCCAAGATCAGCCCCGAGGCAGCGGCCGACGACACGCCCGTCACGCTCACGATCCTGGCGACCAACGACTTCCACGGCGCCCTCTACGAGACGCCCATCCCCGGCGACAAGACCTCCGGCAAGGCCATCGGCGGTCTCCCGTGGCTGGTGGCGGCCGTCGAGCACCATCGCCAGGAAGACCCTGATCTCATCGTGCTCGACGGTGGCGACGAGTTCCAGGGCTCATGGCCCGTCAACGCCACCAAGGGGCGCGGCTCGGTCGAGGCCCTCACCCTGGTCGGCGTCGACGCGAGCGCCGTCGGCAACCACGAGTTCGACTACGGCGGCATCGAGGGCGGGCACCCTCTCCGGGGCGCCCTGGAGAAGGCCGCGGCGGACGCCCCCTACCCGCTCCTCGCAGCCAACATCACCAACGACGACGGTACCCGCTACGCTCCCGAGGGCATCGCCCCGTGGACGATGCTCGAGCGAAAGGGCCTGAAGATCGCCGTGGTCGGGCTCGCCACCGAAGACACGCCTCAGGTCACGGTGCCCCAGAACGTCGAAGGCCTCCAGTTCCACGACGTGGTGCAGTCCGTCCGCGACATCCTGCCCGAGGTCGAGGCCGCATCGCCCGACGTCACCGTGCTCGTCGCCCACCTCACCGGCAGCTGCCGGCCGCCCGCCTACCTCGCCGCGCCGGCTGCCGACTGCATGCCCGACGGCGAGGTCGGCCGCCTGCTCACCGAGCTCCCCGAGGGCACCTTCGACGTCATGGTGCTCGGCCACGCCCACACCATGCTGCAGCAGCGCATCGGCCAGACCCTGGTCATCGAGAGCCGCGCCAAGGGCCACGTGCTGTCCCGGGTCGACCTGGTGGTGGGCGCCGACGGTGTCGACCTCGATGCCTCCCGGCTCCACGAGCCCTGGGCCCTGGTCCACGACCCCGCCGACCCCGGCTGTGGCGGCGGCGACTACCCCACCGAGCCCCTCGACGTCGGCGGCATCACCCTCACCCCCAGCGCCGAGGCCGTGGCCCTCATCCAGCGCCTGGAGGCCGAGGTGGGCTCCTTGTGCACCGAGCTCGGCTGCGTCGACCACCTCATGAGCAAGGGTCGTAGTAGCGAGACCGAGCTGGGCAACTGGATGAGCGACGCCCTCCTCGCTGCGTTCCCCTCCGCAGACCTCGCCATCCAGAACAGCGGCGGCATCCGGGCCGATCTGCCCGAGGGCGTGCTGCGGCGGGAGAACCTGCAGAGCGTCATGCCCTTCGACAACCGCACCTTCCTGGTGGAGATGAGCGGCGAGCAGGTCCGCACCCTGTTCCGCATCGGCTCCTCGGGCGGCCACGGGCTCTTGCAGATCGCCGGCGGCACCTACCACTACGACCCCGCCCAGACCGCTGCGTCCGACCTCGACGGCGACGGCGAGACCGCCACCTGGGAGACCGACCGCCTGTGTGCGGTCACCGTGGGGGGCCAGCCCCTCGACCCCGCCAAGACCTACCAGGTCGTGACCTCCGACTTCCTCTTCGGCGGAGGCGACCACCTGGGCCCTGCCTTCGCCGGCGCCACGAAGCTCGAAGAAGGCCCCCTGCTCCGCGAGCAGCTCTACACCTACGCCGAGCAGACCGATGGCTGCGTCGGTGATCAGCCCGTCATCGACCCCAGCGTTCCCCGCATCGTCGTCGGGCCCTGCGAGGCATCCCCATGAACACCGCCCTCATCACCGGCTGCGCCACCGGCTTCGGCCACCTCCTGGCCGCCCGCCTCCTCGCCGAAGGCTGGCACGTGGTCGCCACCGATCCCGTCGTCGGCGACTGGGCCCAGGCCCTGCCCCACCCCGAGCGCCTCACCACCGCCGCCCTCGACGTGCGCGACGCCGCCGCCGTGGCGCGGGTCGTGAGCTCCCTCGAGCGACTCGACCTGCTGGTCAACAACGGTGGCTACGCCGTGTTCGCCGCCCAAGAGGAGGCCGATCTGTCCGCCATCGCCGACCTCTTCGACGTCAACGTGATGGGGGTGGCCCGGGTGACTCAGGCGGCCCTGCCCCTGCTCCGCGCCGCCAAGGGCATGGTCGTCAACCTCTCCTCGGTGGCCGGGCGCACCGTCTTTCCCGAGTCGGGCTACTACGCCGCCACCAAGCACGCGGTGGAGGCCTTGTCCGAGGCCCTCGCCCAGGAGGCGGGCCCCCTCGGGGTGCGGGTGCGGGTGGTGGAGCCGGGCAGCTTCGACACCCAGTTCCTACCCACCGCAGCCGCCAGCTCGCCCGCCCCTCCGCCCGACTCTCCCTACGCGACGCTGAGAGAGCTGTGGGGCCAGCGCAAGACCTCGGTGCTCGAGTCACCCCAAGACCCCACCATGGTGGTCGACGCCATCATGGCCTCCCTCGGGCGTGCCGTCCCCTTCGAGCGCGTCGTCGTCGGGCCCGACTCCGAGCGGATCCTCGCCACCCGCGACCTGCTCGGCGCCGATGGCTTCAGCCTCCTCTCCATGGCCCGCAACGGGGTCGAGGGGGCGTTCGACCACGATGCCCTCGACGACACGACCCGGGCGCAGGTGGCGGCACTAGGCCACCTCGACCACCTGGACTGAGCCACGCTATAGCTGCTCTTCGGAGTACTACACCGTGCGTCCTTTCGTTGTTTCGTGGTCCGTGTGGACGCTGGCCGCCTGCCACTCGCCGTGCGAGACCCAAGAGCTAGGCCCCGCGGCCGAGCCCGCCGCACAAGCCACCCTCCAGGCGCTCACCGCCAGCCTCACGCTTCCCCTCTGTGTCGACCGGGTCGAGGTCGTCGACGACGCTCGAGAGCCTGCTCGCTACCGCCGTGCGAGCCGGACCATCAAGCTGTCGTCCGCGCTCACCGACGACGAAGCCCGCCGAGCCCTGCGTCACGCGGCCTACCACGCTCTCGAGGCCGACCACCGCCTGTTCGCCACCTATGGCGACGACCTGCCGGACGAGCTCCGCGCCATCGATCGCCACGACGGCCTGAACCGCACCGAGGAGGCGCTGGCCATCCTCTTCGCTCTCGGCCCCACCGCGTCCATCGGCTTTGCCCCCTTCGACTGCCCGAGCGCGGCGAGCCACACCCCCGACCTCATCGCCCGTGAGTGGCTGGCCCGCACCGTGTTCGACGCCGCCACAGCGGATGGTGTCGAGATCCGACCCGCCGGCAGCATGCCCTGGGCGCGCAGCTTCTACCCCTATGGCGCCGCCTCCGATGGTCACCACATCGCCGTGGGGCAGGTCCCTACGGAGCTCGGCCTGGGGCATCGAGCCTGGCTGAACCCACGAACGGGCGAGCTGGTGCCCGCCGAAGACGACCGCACGGGATGGACGCCCCCCACCTTCGCCGACTGCCCCCAAGTGGGCCCAGAGGACTGGCGACCTACCTGGTACGCCCCCGTGAACCGCATCGCCTGTCTGCCGAGCGGCACCTCCGTCGCCATGGCGACGCACCCGATCGGGCCGACCCACCGCCTCATGACCACCGACCCCGCAGGCGTGTGGCGTAGTGCGGGCCGCTGCGGCGCCGACGTCTCGGACCTGGTCTGGCTGCAAGAGGCCCTGTGGCTCGTGGAGTGGAGCGACCAGGCGCAGGAGCTCAGCTGGTACGAGGTCCTGGACCGATGAGCCGCCTCGTCCTCCTCGTGGTCCTCGGCCTCGGCGGCTGCCAGCCCCACTGCGAGCTGGCCACAGTGCCCATCGAAGGGGAGGTCAGCGCGGAGGCACGCGGGCTCACCGCGGCGGTCCTCGAACGGTTCGGTGCCGCCACCCCCCTCGAGGTCTGCGTGCCCGCCGTGCGCTTTCGCCCGGGCGACTACCGCGGCCGCTACCACACGCTCACCCATGGCATCCGCATCCACCCGGAGGTGACGCCGGCGGAGCTTCCGCGGGTGCTCCAGCACGAACTCTGCCACGCGACGGAGCGCCAGCATCGCCTCGTACGAGGTCCAGGCGACGTGTTCGACGAACGCCTCTGGGAGGTCGGCGACGCTCCCTTCGCGCCGAGGCTCGAGGCCTTTGCCCTGGTGTGCGAGGCGGGGCCGGATGCGCTTCGTGCCCTGTGGCCCGCAGCGTGCCCCTCCGACCCCCGCATTCTCGACCGGGAGGGTGCCGTGCGTGATCGGGCCTTCGGTGGGCCTGCCTCCGCCCCCCCCGGGACCGAGCTCCGCCACGCCGGGCACCGCGACGACCTCGACAGCGTCGACGCCCTCACCCCCACCGAGCACCCCACGCTGCTGACGGTCCACCATCGAGGCTGGAGCGACCGGCTCGACCTGGCCGACAGCTGGCTCCCACCTCGCCCGACCGCCCTCGCCAGCCCTTGCGACGTCGACCTCCCGGCTCCGTGGAGCCCCGCGGGCCCCGGTGCCTGTCTGGACGACGAGACGCCCCTGGCCGTCATCGCGGAGCTGCACGGGGCCCACCGCCTGCTGGTCCGTACCCCCGACGGAGGCTGGGCGGGCGTGCATCACTGCCTCCCGGAGCACGCCGCGCTGGGGGTGGCCGGCGACGGGTCCACCTGGGTCGCCACGTCCGACGGCGATGGCCTCGACTGGTTCCAGCTCGTCCTGCCGCCGCTCGCCCACACCCGCTGATACAACCTGTTTCACGGCCTCGGCTTGTTTCCAGAACCCGACGCCCCCCCAGGCACTCCATAGATCGCCTTCCAAGACGGAGGTGATGCGATGTGGGCAATCCTGATGGGCTCTTCGGTGACCATGTTCCTCGGCGGCCTGTTCCTGATGGCGGCGTCGGTGTCGAAGCTGCTGTCGTTCCGGCGTGAGCTGCAGCGCATGCGCATCGCCGACGAGACGGACATCGCCCCGGGTCGCATGGTGGCCTCGAACCGCTCGGGCATCGCCGACCTGCGGGAGGCCGACATGCTGCTCTCCACGGCGGAAGGCACCTTCGCCCACGCCCTGAAGCGCACCAAGTGGGGCCTGCTGGGTCTCACCGACCCGCAGCGCCAGGAGGCCGAGCTGGCCGCTGCCTGCCGCGAGCTGCTCGAGGCCAACGACGCCGTCCGTCAGGCCGCCCTCAAGCTCCCCCACTTCGAGGCCCAGGGCATCGACGAAGTGCCCCTCTTCCACGACCCCGTCCGTCACCTCGCCGCCCAGGGCCGCTGGGGCGCCTTCGCCTTCTTCTCCCTCGCCCCACGCTTCGTGCGCGGGATCTACGCCTTCCGCCGAGTGCGCGCGCAGCTCATCCCGCTCCTCGACGCCACCCGCGAGCTCCAGGACCAGGTCGCCACGTACCGAAAGACCCACGAGCCCGCGCCCATCCGCCGGCACAGTGTTCGTCAGCGTGTCGAGGGGGCTCGAGGCCTGCAGGTGCCGCATCGCGCTGCGGCCTAGCGCCCCGCGCGTCGAAGGCCCTCCGCCCCTGCTAGCATGGGGCCGGAGGGTCATTTTGCTGAGAGGGTCCACTGTCCTGGTCCTGCTGACGCTGCCGGCCTGCAAGCCGTTCAGCCCCGCGCCCGAGCTGCTCGACGACACCGTCGACACCGGGTCCACCACGACCACGACCCCCACCTCCCAGCCCACCGCCGACACCTCCGGCCCCACGCCCACCGCCGACACGGCCACCACGCCCATCGTCGTCGACCTCGGCCTCGATCACCTCTCCCCGGTGAACAACGGCCGCTTCGCCACCTCCCTGGTCTGCAGAGACTGCCACTCCGCCGGCACCGGCACGGCCATGCGCGACGACGACGGCGACGCCATCGGCGCCTACGACGGCTGGCAGGCCACCATGATGGCCAACGCCGGCCGCGACCCCCTCTGGCGCGCGGTGGTGTCCGCCGAGGTCGCCTACTCCCCCGATGCAGGCCCGGTCATCGAAGCCACCTGCATGAAGTGTCACTCCCCCATGCTGCGCGCCGACACACAGATCACCGGCGCCGGCGACCCCATCATGGCCGACCTCGCCGCTGGCGACGAAGCCATGCACCTCGCCCTCGACGGCGTCTCCTGCGCCATGTGCCACCAGATCGAGCCCGACGGCCTGGGCACCGAGGCCGGCTTCAACGGTGGCTACGTCGTGCGGGGCAACGGCACCATCTACGGCCCCTACGCCGACCCCGAGGCCAGCCTCATGCAGGCCACCGTGGGCTTCACCCCCACCTACGGCCAGCACGTGGCCGACTCCCTGGTCTGCGCCACCTGCCACACCGTCCAGACCCGCGCCCTCAACGACGACGGCTCCGAGAACGGCGGCCAGGTGCTCGAGCAGGCCCCCTACCTCGAGTGGGAGAACAGCCGCTGGCCCGGCGCCCTCGGCACCTGCGTGTCCTGCCACATGCCCGAGCGCGACAACGCCAACCAGGTGATCGACACCCCCATCGCGCGCAACCCCGACGGCACCGACGACCCCACGCTGCCTTCCCGCTCGCCCTACCGCCGCCACGTGCTGGTGGGCGGCAACACGCTCGTTCCGGCCATCCTCCGCGACAACGCCGAGCTGCTCGGGGTCACGGCCCCGCCGGAGGCCTTCGACGCCGTGATCGCCGAGGCCCGCAACAACCTGAACTTCTCCGCCTGTTCGGTGTCCCTGTCGCCGGCCTACTTGATCGACGGCACCCTGCAGTTCTCGGTCACCCTCGACCCACAGACCGGCCACAAGTTCCCCACCGGCATCCCCCTGCGCCGGGCCTGGCTGCAGACCCGCGTGTGGGACGGCACGGGGGCCCTGGTCTACGAGTCGGGCGTCGCCGACTACACCGGCCGAATCCGCGGCGCCGACGGCGCCCCCTTGCCCTCCGAGCTGGCGGGTGGCCCGATCTCCCCCCACTACCAGGAGGTCACGGGCCCCGACGAAGTGCCGATCTTCGAGGCCATCTTGGCCGACGTCGACGGCCTGCCCACCTACCGGCTGATGCAGGGGGCCGGCTTCTACAAGGACAACCGCCTCCTGCCCCAGGGCTGGAGCGCCAACCACCCCAACGCGGCCCTCGTCGCGCCGGTCGGCGTCGACGGCGACCCCGACTGGCAGACCGCCGGCGACCGAGTGGAGTACGCGCTGCCCGTGGGCGAGCTGACCCGGCCCCTCACCGTGGAGGTCCAGATGTTCTACCAGCCCCTGGCCCCGCGCTTCGCCGCCGAGCTGTTCGCCTCGGGCACCCCCGAAGCCCTCGCCTTCCAGCAGATGTACGAGCAGCAGGTCCGTTTCGGCGAGCCCGTCGCCTCGTCCACCACCACGGTGCAGTAGCCGGGGCGCGGCGGGGGGATAAGCGGCCGCATGAAGAAAGCGCCCGTCCGCGTGCTCCGTCGCACGCTGCGGCCCGTGGGCTACGTCCTCTACGGGCTGGCAGTGGCGATGCTCGTCTGCGCCCTCGTCGGCACCGCCTTCCAGGCCGTGGGGTCCTGGCGGCCCGGGGTCGACGACGGCGGTGTGCTCTCGCTCACCGTCTCCGCCGGCGTCACCGCCGCCTTCGGCTGGCTCCTCACGTGGCTCGGCCAGTCCGTCGACATGGCCGACTTCGGCCGCCGCGATGCCATCCTCACCACGGCCGGCATCTGGCTCGCCAGCGGCGTGTTCGGCGCCCTTCCCTACGTCGTCGGTGCCGGAATGTCCCCCGCCGACGGCCTCTTCGAGGCCATCTCCGGGTTCACCACCACCGGTGCCACCGTGGTCGGCAATATCGAGGGCACCCTCTCCCGCCCCGTGCTGCTCTGGCGTAGCCTCACCCAGTGGCTCGGCGGCATGGGCATCGTGGTGCTCTTCGTGGCCGTGTTTCCCCGCGTCGGGGCCGGCGGCAAGCACATGTTCCGCGCCGAGGTGCCCGGCCCCAAGGCGGCGGGGCTGTCCCCCCGCATCGGCGAGACCGCCCTGTGGCTCTACGGCATGTACGTGGGCCTGACCCTCCTCGAGTTCGTCGTCCTGATGGTGCTCGGCATGCAGCCCTTCGAGGCCATCTGCCACAGCTTCACCACCGTCAGCACCGGCGGCTTCTCCACCCGCGACGCCTCGGTGGGCGGCTTCGACTCCGCGGCCATCGAGGTCGCCATCGCCTTCTTCATGATCGCTGCGGGCGTGAACTTCGGGCTGTACTACGGCGTGCTCCGCTCTCGCCGCATCGGGCTGTTCTTCAAGTCCTCGGAGCTGCGCGCCTACCTGCTCCTCGTCGCCCTCGTCGTGGTCGGGCTCACCGCCTTCAACCTCGAGCTCCACGACGGCAAGATCCTCGAGTCGGCCCGCTACGCCCTGTTCACCACCGGCACCTTCATCACGTCCACCGGCTACGGCACCGAGGACTACATGGCCTACCCCCACCCGAGCCTGGGGCTGGTCTTCCTGCTGATGTGGGTCGGCGGGTGCGCCGGCAGCACCGCCGGGGGCATCAAGATCGCCCGCGTGGTCCTGGTGCTCCAGAGCCTGGTGGCCCAGGTGCGCCGCTCGGTCCGGCCCAATGTGGTGCAGGTGGTGCGCATGGGCGACCGCCGCGTGGCCGACACCCTCCTCCTCGAGGTCGGCGCCTTCATCTGCCTCTACGTCGCCAGCGTGGGCGGCTTCACCTGGCTGCTGAGCGTGATGGAGGGCGTCCCCCTGGGCACGAGCTTCGGCGCCACCCTCACCAGCATCTCCAACATGGGCCCCGCGCCCTACCACGGCGGCACCGACAACTTCGTCGTCTACAGCGACCCAGCCAAGCTGATGTTCTCCTTCGAGATGGTCCTCGGCCGGCTCGAGTTCATGACGCTGCTGGCCCTCGCGGTGCCCGAGGTGTGGGAGCCATGACGAGCTGGCTCCTGGCGCTGTCCGTGGCGTCCGGGGCCTGTCCCGAGCGTCGCGCGGAGGTGGCTGGCTCCGTGGCGGCCGGTCCCCTCGACGAAGCCAGCGGCCTGGTGTCGAGCCAACGACCGGGCCGCCTCTGGTCCCACAACGACAGCGGGAACGCCGCCGAGCTGGTGGCCCTGAGCCCCACCGGCGAGGTCCAGGGGGTCTGGCCCGTGCGCGCCACCGCGACCGACTGGGAAGACATCGCCCGCCACGGCGCCGAGCTGGTCGTGGCCGACATCGGCGACAACCGGGCCCGACGCCGCCACGTCTCGCTGTGGCGGATGGAGGAGCCCGCGGCAGGCGCCACGCCCCGCCCCCTCAGCGCCACCGAGCAGCGCCTCCGCTACGCCGACGGCCCCCGCGACGCCGAGGTGCTCCTCGTCCATCCCGCCACCGGCGAGACCCTCATCCTCACGAAGGGCCGCGAACAGGAGCACGCGATCTACCGGGTCGTCGCCGGTGAGGAGCTCATGCAGCGGGTCGGCACCATCCCGTGGCTCGCCCCCACCCCCTTCCGCACCGCGGGCGACGTCGCCCCGGACGGCTCGGCGGTCGTCTTGCGCGGCTACACCTTCGCGTGGTGGTACGCCGTGCGCCCCGGGCAGACCCTCCTCCAGGCCCTCCAGGAGGCCCCGTGCCCCTTCGCCCTGGCGCCCGAGACCCAGGGCGAGGGCATCGCCATCGGCCTCGACGGCGTCGTGTACACGCTCTCCGAGGGGGGCGACCAGCCCCTGTGGCGCTACCCACCGCCCCCCACCCCCACGCCATGACGATCAGGTGCGAACGACGGCCGTTCCGTGGTATCGATCGGGCGATGCAGCCGGAGCACGATGGGCAGGCCTGACGATCCGGAGTGGCTGGACCCTTCCAAGACCCTGGGCTCCACCACCCTCACCGACATCCGTCTGCCCACGCAGACGGAGCAGCGCCTCCGTGGCACGCTGCTGGTGATCTCCGGCACCCCGGCCGACCTCGGCGTGCACCTGCTCGTGCGGGGCGAAGTCATCGTCGGCCGAGACTTCGGTCAGCTCAAGCTCCGCGACGGCCGGGTCAGCCGCCGGCACGTCCGCGTCTGGGAGGAGACCGACGGTCGCTACATGGTGGAGGACATGCGCTCCACCAACGGCACCCTGCTCAACGGCCGCGCCCTCGAGGTGCCCACCCACGTCGCCGACGGCGACAAGGTCTACCTCGGCGGCACCGTCCTCAAGTTCACCTTGGTCGACGAGACCGAGGCCCGCTACCTCGAGCGCATGGAGCGCCTGGCCGGCACCGACCCCCTCACCGGGCTCCACGCCAAGCACCGCTTCGACAGCATGCTCGAGGAGGCCCTGCGCCAGGCCCGCCTCTCCCGCGAGCCGCTGTGCATGATGATGATGGACATGGACGGCCTCAAGAGCATCAACGACCGCCACGGCCACCGCATGGGGGCCCACACCATCGCCACCGTGGGCAAGGCCATCGGCGAGGTCCTCCGTGGCCGGGGCGAGGCCTGCCGCTTCGGCGGCGACGAGTTCAGCGCCTACCTGCCTCGCCTCTCCGAAGCGCGCTGCCGCCTGGCCGCCGAAGAGATCCGCCTCGTCGTCGAAGATGGCGTCTACGAGCTCGACGGCGCCCAGGTGAACGCCACGATCAGCATCGGCATGGCCTTCCACGACGAGAGCATCACCTCCGTCGGGGCCCTGGTGGCCGCGGCCGACCAGGCCCTCTACCGTGCCAAGGCCGCCGGCCGGAACTGCGTCAGCCTCTAGCAGGACGTTGCACTAGACAGCCTCAGGGGGCGTTGCCGCTCACGGTCGTGGTGCCCTGCACGGCGTCGATGGCGGCCGCGAGGGCGTTCGCATCGGCGGTGGCCAGGGCCCCGTTGCCGGTGATGACCAGGTCGCCCGACACGGCGTTCACCCCGTGCAGGGCGAGCACACTGGTGAGGGCGTCGTTGTCGTCGATCACCAGGCTGCCGTCGACCGCGACGACGTTCCCGAGGCCCGCGAGGGTGGCGATCTTGCCGTTGTTCGCCAGCTCGAGGCTGCCGCTGAGGGTGCGGACGCCGGACAGCCCGCCGAGGTCGGTGAGGTTGCCGTTGTCGGCCAACCGTAGGCCGCCGAGGCTGCTGACCGACCCCAAGGGGTCGACCCGCTCGAGGCGAGGGTTCTCTTCGATGACGAGCGCGCCGCCGATCTGCTGGAGCGCAGGGCTCAGCCGCACGAGGGTCCAGCCCACCCGGCGCTGCACCACGTCGCCGCCCACCAGGCGGAGGCGCGGCAGCACCGCGAACTCCACGATCTGCGGGAGGTCCTCGGCGACCAGCTCCCCGCCGATCTGCTCGACCTCGTCGAAGGCTCGGGCCTCGGTCGCCGAGAGGAGCCCACGAATCTCCAGGTCACCATCGATGGAGGTGATGTGGGAGAAGCCGGACAGCTGCTGTGCATTCGGGAGGTCGTAGAGGCGCACGTCGCCGGGGACGGTGGTGACGCCCACGAAGCCACCCACGCCGGGCAGGCGCTCGTTGTCGCCGACCTCGATGCCGCCGACGCTGTCGGCGAGCACCAGGCCGCTCAGTGTGCTCAGCTGTGCATTCCCGACGATGCGCACCACCCCACCCACCGAGGTGAGGAAGTCGAAGGCATCTTCGGTGCCGAGGGCAGGGTTGTCGGCCACCTCGAGGTCGCCGCCCACGGTGGTGAGCTGATCGAACCCATCGAGGAGCACCAGGTCGGAGAGCCCGGACACCACGAGGTCGCCGCCCACCGTCTCCAAGGCCGTGAAGCCCTGCACCGTGCCCCAGCCGAGGTTCTCGAGGCGGAGCGAGCCCCCGACGTCGACCAGATAGCCGAAGCCGTAGAAGCCCTCCCACAGCGGCATGTCGGTGAGGAGGAAGTCCCCGCCGACGCTCTCCACGGCGTAGCCTTCACCGAAGAGCGTCGTGAACGCCGGGTTGTCGTCGAGGACGAAGTCGCCCGTGACCTGCTCCAGGCGGGGGAGCTGCATGCCCTCGAGCGCCGCATTCCCTTCGACCCGCAGGGACCCGCCCACCGAGACCAGCTCGGCCAGCGGCAGCTGGAGCAGGGCGTCGGCCCCCACGACCTCGAGGTCGCCACCGACCGCCTCGAGCCGCGCCACGGCGAGCTCCTCGACCGCCGGGCCCGTGACCCGCACAGCGCCCCCCACGGAGACCAGCTCGGAGAGCTCCACCGAGGTGCCACCGGAGACCCGGAGGTCGCCCGTGATGGACTGCAGCGCGTCGAGGCCCACGGCCCCGCCGGTGATGTCGACGGAACCATCGACCTCGCACACGCAGGAGAGGTCGGCGTCGGCGTCGATGGCCACATCGCCCGTCACCCGGACCGGGTCGGTGCAGGTGGCGGGCAGGGCCGCGACGTCGGTGACGGTGTCGCCGCAGTCGAGGGGCTCGGGCTCGGGCTCCCCGGGGAGGCCACAGGCCAACCACAGAGCGAACTGCTCGATCTCCAGCTCGGACACCCCGCCCGCGGGGGGCATGGTGAGCGGCTCGACGGTGGCGGAGTCGACGATGAGGAAGGCGAAGCCCGCCGTGCCCGCGTAGGTGTCGAAGTCCATGCCCGGAGGGGCACCGTAGCGGTCTTCGGCCGCCAGCTGCCCGCTGTGGCAGCTGGTGCACCAGGTGGTGACGAAGGGCTTGCCGGTGAGCTCCCAGCTCACGGTGTCGCAGCCCTCGGGGAGGGGCGTGCCCGTGTCGCTGGTGGAGAGGGGGGTGGAGTCGGTCGTCGTCGGGTCCGGCCCTGGCTTCTTCTTGCCGGGGTCGGGGTCTTCGCCCGAACAGGCGACCAGCAGCGAGAGCAGAGCGACGAAGCGTGTCATGACGGATGAGCCCCACGGAAGGGGGTGGCGCCGGGGAGCCATTCCTCGGGGTCGACATCGACCAGCTCGAGGAGCCCCGCACAGAAGTTGTCGTACTTGTTGAGCTCACCCAGCTCGGTGGGGACCCCGGTGGCCAGGTCGACCGGCAGGGACTCCAGGTAGTGGTCGGTGGCGCCGCTCACGCGGTTGCCGTCGACCGCGCCCAGGAGCATCGAGGAGGTGTGCCCCCAGTGGTCCTTGCCGGTGGAGGCGTTCCGCAGCGGCGTGCGGGTCATCTCGGAGATGACCGCCACGACCGTGTTGTCGAGCAGCCCCTTGGCTTCGAGCTGCTCCATCAGGTGGCTCAGCCCCTCGAACAGCCCGTTGTAGTAGTTGTGCTGCAGGCTGTTGACGTCGTGGGTGTCCCAGTCGAAGGTGGTGTCGATGGTGACCGCCCGACAGACCGACTGGTCGATGAGCTCCACCGCCATCTCGAGCTGGTCGAAGAAGGCCGACTCCTGCCCGATCTGCAGCGTGTCGAGGATGCCAGCGGCCTGGTCGACGAAGCGCCGACTCCGGTCGACCGAGTCGATGAGGTTGCCGAGGGCGAGGTCGTTGGCGGCCGCACCACCGAAGCGGTCGCGGAGCTGCTCGGCCCGGGCCGCGAGGTAGTCCTCGATGGCCGCCTGCTCCCCGGCCTTGGGCTGGTACAGCGGGTAGTTCCAGGGCTCGTCGCGCGGCGCTCGGAACTGGGTGTTGGGGTCGAGCAGGGCCTTGATCTGGCTGTTGTGGCCCACCCGGCCGCTGGATGCCGCCAGGGCGCCGGAGATGGACCACCCGGAGAGGTCGACCGAGCCCAGAGGGCGACTGCCGCCGTTGACGAAGCCGAGGATGCTGGCGATGTCGGTGCGGTCATTGCCAAACTCTCAAATCTGATCACATTGGATCAGGAAGATGTCGAACGCGCCATGGCAGAGATGCGCCGCTCGCCACCTTTCCTGCCCATCACGCTGGCGGACCAGTTGAACTGGGACGAGATCTCTCGGGTTGCGGTCAATGCTCCGGCGCTTCCGGGTATCACACCCGAGGTCGGCCTGACGCGGGTCTACCCCCACGGCCCGGACCTTGCGCATGTGATCGGCTACGTGGGCCCGGTCAGCGACTACGACCTGCAGAAGATCGAGGATCCGGAACCTGTCTTGCGCATTCCCCGGTTCCAGATCGGCAAGGTCGGTCTGGAGGCGCGGCAGGAAGAGCTGCTGCGCGGCAAGGCCGGGGCCAAGCGGGTCGAGGTCAACGCCACGGGCCGGGTGATGCGCGAGCTGGACCGCCGCGAGGGCCAGCCCGGCGCCGACCTGCAGCTGACCGTGGACATCGGGCTGCAGAGCTACGTGCAGGCCCGGCTGGGCGACGAGAGCGCCGCGGCGGTGGTGATCGACTGCGAGAACGGCGACCTGCGGGCCATCGTCTCTTCGCCGAGCTTCGACCCGAACCTCTTCGTCCGGGGCATCTCGGTCGCCGACTATCGCAGCCTGACCGAGGACAAGCACCGCCCGCTGGCCAACAAGTCGGTGCAGGGCGCCTATCCGCCCGGCTCGACCTTCAAGATGGTCACCGCCCTGGCCGCGCTCGAGGCGGGCGTGATCTCGAACAACGACACCGTCTGGTGCCCGGGCTACCTTGAGGTCTCGGGCCGCCGGTTCCACTGCTGGAAGCACGGCGGGCACGGTCACGTGGACCTGATCAACTCGCTGAAGCAGAGCTGCGACGTCTACTACTACGACGTGGCGATGCAGGTGGGGATCGACAAGATCTCGGACATGGCGAAGACGCTTGGCATCGGGGTCCGCCACGAGCTGCCAATGTCGGCCGTCGCCCGTGGCCTTGCGCCGAACCGTGCCTGGAAGCAGGAGAACTACAACAAGACCTGGCTGATCGGCGATACCGCCAACGCCGCCATCGGCCAGGGCTATGTGCTGGCCTCGCCGCTGCAACTGGCGGTGATGACCGCGCGCATCGCCACCGGACGCTCGGTCACCCCGCGGCTGGTGAAGTCGATCGACGGCATCGAGCAGCCAAGCGGCGCGGGCGAAGCGATGGGAATCAACGAGAACCACCTGCGGCAGGTGCGCAAGGGCATGTTCGCGGTCAGCAACGACCGGCGCGGCACCGGCTACCGCTCGCGCATTGCCGAGGACACCATGCAGATGGCCGGCAAATCGGGCACCAGCCAGGTGCGCAACATCACCAAGGCCGAACGCGCCGCCGGGGTGATCAGCAACAACGATCTGCCGTGGGAGCGGCGCGACCACGCGCTGTTCGTGGGCTTCGCCCCCGCCGACCGCCCGAAATACGCGGTCGCCGTTGTGGTCGAACACGGCGGCGGTGGCTCCTCGGCGGCGGCACCGATCCTGCGCGACGTGCTGCTGCAGGCGCTCTATGACGGCACCCCGCCGCTGGAGGCCTATCCCTATCTGGCGGACGTGGCCCGGGTGGAATGGGCCTGGCTGCAGGCCTATCATGCGGCCGATGCCGCAGCGCTGGATCCGTCGGTTCTGGGAGCGCTTGCGCCGGATGCGGTGGCCGAAGCGCGTTTCGTCAGGCATCCGGCCTCCGGCGTGATCTCATCGAAATGGCCGGTGCTGGATCTGGTGCGGGCCAACAGGTTCGAGACGGGCACGACGGAGCCAATCGACCTGAACGAACCGCAGGCGG
>ENA-OWNT01003167-OWNT01003167.1-seawater-metagenome-genome-assembly--contig:-NODE-3167-length-15883-cov-4.383589_pt1 | contig 15883 bp, 13 predicted proteins | sample MGYA00238136_ERZ651165 | MGnify/ENA primary metagenome ERZ651165 (study PRJEB26861, sample SAMN08777766) | seawater metagenome | isolation source: coastal seawater | place: USA: Florida | collected...
AAGAGTGATTTAGGTGTAAAATCTGCATGAGTGAAGAACTTAGCGCCCCGGAATCTGCAGCCCAGCCTGCCGAGACCTTCGATCCGACGACTGCGGAGGTCGAAACCATTATGGCAGACCTGTCGCTGGTAAAAGAAGAGATCGGCAAGGTCGTCTTCGGTCAGGAGCGTACAATCGAGCTTGTGCTCTGTGCCATTCTCTCCGGTGGGCACGCCCTGTTGATCGGTGCGCCCGGCCTTGCAAAGACACGCCTGATTGATGCGCTGGGCACTGTGCTCGGCCTCGGCGCAGGACGAGTTCAGTTTACGCCAGATCTTATGCCATCCGATATTCTGGGCTCTGAAATCCTTGAGCAGACCGAAGACGGCAAACGGTCTTTCCGTTTCGTCCCGGGCCCTGTTTTTACAAGCCTTCTTCTTGCAGACGAGATCAACCGCGCGACCCCGAAGACCCAGTCCGCCCTGCTCGAGGCCATGCAGGAGCGGCAGGTCACCATCAGCGGCACCCGTCGGCCGCTCCCCCAGCCCTTCTTCGTGATGGCGACCCAGAACCCGCTGGAGAGCGAGGGCACCTACCCCCTCCCCGAGGCCCAGCTCGACCGCTTCTTCTTCAAGGTGGCGGTCCCCTTCCCCTCCCTCGACGAGCTGGTGCAGGTGATGGACCGCACCACCGGCAACACCAGCCAGCAGGCCAGCGCCGTGCTCAGCCCCGACGAGCTCCAGCGGCTGCGCCACATCGTGCGCGAAGTGGCCATCGTGCCGGAGGTGATGCGCTACGCCATGCGGCTGGTCCTCGCGACCCACCCCGACCTCGACGCCGGCTGCCCGACCGCCAAGAACTACCTCCGCTACGGGGCCTCCCCTCGCGGCGCCCAGACCCTGGTGCTGGGGGCCCGCGTGCAGGCGCTGCTGGCCGGCCGGCAGCACGCCAGCATCGCCGACGTGCGCGCCATCGCCGTGCCCGCCCTCCGCCATCGGGTGGGCCGCTCCTTCGAGGCCGAGGCCGATGGGCTCACGGCCGACGAGCTGATCCGTCGCGTGCTGGCCGAAGTGCCCGAGACCGAGGGCCGCGTTGCCCAGGAACTCCGTGCCTGACCAGCACCTGCCTTCCCGCTGGGTCGCTCCGCCGTGGGCGTGCTCGCCCCTCGCTCGATAGGGGCCCGCCCCCGGAGGACCCTTGCCGCAGGCCATCGTCGCATCCATCCCCGAACCGCACGCCACCCAGGTCGCCGACCTGTGGCAGGCACTCGAGGACCGCTTCGGCGTACACAGCCACCTGACCGAGGAGTTTCCACACTTCTCGCTGCACATGGCGCGCTCCTACGGCCCCGAGCTCGAGGAGCGCCTGCGGGCCTTCGCCGTCACCCACCCACCCCTTCGGGTGCGCACGGCCGGGCTGGGCATGTTCACCCGCGACAAGCAGGTGCTCTACCTCCCGCTGGTTCGGAACCCCCGCCTCAACGACTTCCACCGCGAGCTGTGGCGCGCCGTGAGCGGCCTCGGCGAAGACGTCGCGGCCTACTACCGGCCCGAGCGCTGGATCCCGCACCTCACCCTCGCCCTCGATCGTCTCGACCAGTACAACCTGGGCGGCGTCATCCACTGGCTCTCCGACCAGAAGCTCGACTGGGTGTTCGACGTGAGCGAGCTGGCCCTCCTCACCTCCAACGGGGAGCAGCGGGCCGAGCCGTTCCGGGTGCCCCTCGTCGGCAGCGCCGAAGGCAGCACCCGCAAGAGCTGAGGATGCGTGGTCGGTGCTGTAAGCGCACCGGCCCGCCCACCGTTGGCCAGGCGTCACGCACCCGCGACCGGGTGCCCAGGAGCCTGCCATGTCCCATCTCGCCCGCCTCTCCCTCCTCGTCGTCCTCTCTGCCGGCCTGGTGGTGCCCGCCTTCGCCAGCCCCACGCCCAGCCCCGAGCTGGCCGAGCTCGTCGAGACCCTCGCCGAGGAAGACGCCTGGGACGGCGCCCGCGTGGGCTACGCCGGGGTGCGCACCGAGCGCCGGGCCGCGTGGGAGCGCTTCGCCACCCTGGCCAGCGTCGACGAGCTCCTCTCCCTCGCGACCGAGCACCCCCGACCCGGTGTGCGCTACGGGGCCGTGCGGGCCTTGGTGGACCGAGGGGCCGACGACAAGCTCCCGGCCTGGGTCATGGCCGACGACGCCGCGGTCATGACCTGCCCGGGTGGCTGCATCTGCGACAGCGACACCGTCGGCGCCTACCTGCGCCGGATCCGCGACAGCCAGGCCGGCTGAAGTCCCCGGACCGCCGAAGGCTCCTTTTCCGCCGGCACGCCCTCGCGGGTCTACCCACCGGAGGTGCGGATGGACCCGACGCGGCGACACCTACTGACCGGCCTGGGTGGCCTCGCGGCTGCCGGAGCCCTCGGCGGATGGCCGATGCCCAGCCTGGCCACCACGCGGGCCCCCAAGGTCGTCATCGTTCGCTTCGGCGGAGGCGTTCGACGGCGGGAGACCATCGCGCCCGACACCACCTTCAGTCCCTTTCTCCAGCGGGAGCTGATCCCTCGCGGGCTGCTCTACCGCGACATGGTGATCGAGAAGCTCGACGGGGTGAAGACCAGCCACGCCCAGGGCACCCTCTACCTGCTCACCGGCCGCTACGAGGACTACCAGGACATCGAAGGGGCCTGGTTCGGCGACCGCTTCGAGCCCACGGTGCCGACCCTCTTCGAGGCCGCCCGCCGACAGCTGGGCCTGCCAGAGCACGAGGTCCTGGTGGTGAACAACGAGAACCGAGTGCAGGACGAGTTCCTCACCTTCTCCACCCACCCGGACCACGGCGTGGCCTACCGCGCCGGGTCCCTCTCCCGCTGGCGCTACCGGCACCATCGGCTGAGCGCCCGCGTCGCGTCGGGCCAGGCCACCTCCGCCGAGGCGCGCAAGCTGCAGGAGCTCCTGGACAAGGACTACCGGCTCGACGCCACGACCAGGGCCCAGAGCCCCGCCCTGCAGAGCTTCTGGGGGCGGTGGCTCGACTACTGGGGCGACACGGGCCTGGTGGAGCCACGGGGCGATCGCGGGCAGACCGAGCTCGCCCTGTGGGCCCTGCGTCACCTGCGACCGCGGCTGATGATGATCAACTACAACGACTGCGACTACGTCCACTGGGGGCTGTCCCACCACTACCACCGAGGCATCTCGGTGATGGACGACGGCCTGCGGGCCTTGGTGCAGCACCTCGACAGCGACCCCTTCTACCGGGACGACACCCTGCTGGTGGTGGTGCCGGACTGCGGCCGCGACGACAACCGCTTCCTCCCCGTGCCCTACCAGCATCACTTCGGCGACCGCTCCGCCCACGAGATCTTCGCCCTCTTCGTGGGGCCGGGCGTCCGGCCCGGTGTGGTCGACCGCACGGTCCAGCAGGCCGACGTCGCCCCGACGGTCGCGGGCATGCTCGGCCTCGAGCTCCCACATGCCGAGGGCACGGCACTGACGGAGGTGTGGGCATGAGCGCGCAGACCATCCTCACGCTGCCGGACGACCTGGAGAGCAGCCCACGGCCCCGCGGTCGCCTGCGGCGGTGGGGAGGCGTACTGGTTCGCTGGCTCGGGGGTGCCCTCCTGTGCCGGACGCCGCTCACCGCCGCCTGGGTCCTGGGCTGGCTCCTGCGCCGGGCCGAGGGCGCCACCTGGCGACGCCTGCACGCCCTCGGCGGCCACGACGCCCCCGAGCGACGCACCGAGGGGGTGTGGGCCCGGGCGAAGGACGCCGCCACCCTGGGCCTGCAGGGGGCCGCGACGACCTGGTTGCTCACCGGCCCCGGGGCTGTGCTCTGGTGGTTCGGCTGGCGCTACGGCTGGGACAACTCCTTCCTCAAGGGCTACGAGTCGGCCGCCATCGGCCCCCTCACCAGCCTGCTGGGTGTGGCGCTGTTCATCGCAGCCATGGCCGTGGGGCCCATGGGGCAAGCCCGCCTCGCCTTCACCCGCAGCTGGCGCGCCGCCCTGGACGTCTCCCTGCTGTGGCGCCTGGCCCGCCGGCGATGGCCCGGCGGTGTGCTCCTCGCTGGTGGCTATGCGGCCCTGGGGCTGCCCATCCTGGTGATGTGGATGGCCATCGCGTTGGCCCCCGTCAACCGCTGGGAGATGGCGGACTGGACCGAAGCCCAGGCCGCCGACTGGCTCGGCGGGCAGTTCCTCCTCTACGCACTGCTCTGCCTGCCTTGGCTGGTGGCCCTGAGGCGAGCAGCGGGCCGCTGGTACGCCAGCGCGCTGGTCTCCGCCGTGCAGGCAGGCGACGTCGGCCTCGCTGCGCTCCACCGAACCGAGGTCGACACCCTGCGGGCCTTGGGCTTGCTCACGGTACGAGACCATCCGGATCGGCATCGCCTGGTGCGCTTCGCGGCGTGGTCCGCGACCCGCATGGGCCGCGCCACCGGCCTGGTCGTGCTCGGCGGCCTCTGGTTCCTCTTCGTTGCGCAGATCTTCGTGGCCCAGTTCTTCCACTACCGCTCGGGGGTGGGCTGGCTGAACCTCCCCGCGGTGCACCTACCGTGGTTCGGCTGACGCCCCGTGGCCTACCTTGGGCAGGGCCTCGTCGAGGTTCCAGTCCGGATCCATCTCGGCGGTGTGGCAGGAGGTGCACACGGCCTCGATGACGCACACGGGGCAGTCGTCGCCCAGGCCCTCGATGTTGTCGGTGCCGCCCTCGGCCTTCACGTGGGCCTCTCCCGGGCCGTGGCAGCTCTCGCAGCCCACACCGTCGAGGAGGTGGAAGGCGCCGAGCTCGGCTGGAGCTGGTCCCGCCTCCTTGGGGGTGGCATGACAGCGCACGCAGGCGGGGTCCTTGTGCTGCTCCTTGGCCTTGAGGGTGGCCATGGCCTTGCGGTGCGGGCCCTCGAGCCAGGAAGCGTGCTCCGTGGGGTGGCAGGACAGGCACTTGGCGGCGCCCACGTTGGTGCCGCTGGGAAACTGCACGAGCTCCTGCGGCGCCGAGCCATCGAAGAGAGCGATGCGGCGGGTCCGGCGGTCCTCGTCGCTCATCCCGACCGCGGCGAAGTGGTCGATGAGCGGCACAGCCTTGGTGAGGTCGAAGGCGATGCTGTGCTTGTCGTCGTGGCAGCCGACGCAGGCAGAGGTCGCCTCGATGGTCTGGCCATCGTGGGGGCCACCGGCTGAGTGGCAGGACTCGCAGCCGACGTCGACGAACACCGAGTCGACGTCGTCGGGGTTCCAGCCCCCGGCCTGCCCATGGCCCGTCACGTGGCAGCTCACGCAGGCGGGGTCGGTGGTGGCCTCCTTCCGCTGTAGGGTGCGCCAGGCCACCGCGTGGTGCGTGAGCTGCCACGACAGGTACTCCTGCCCGTGGCAGGTGCCGCAGAAGGTCGAGCCGTGGAAGCGCCCCTCCTCGAAGACGGCCATCACATCGCCCCGAGCACGCCCCTCGACCAGGGAGTCGAGGCCCGGCACGTAGGGGTACCAGAGGTCGACGATCTCCACCTGCTTGCCCTTGACCGGCCGCACGAGCATGGCGTTCGGCGTGGAGCGCACGGCCATGGCGGCCGCCACGCTGCGGTCGGTGTCGACCACGATGTCGAAGGTGATGCCGTAGACCTCACGGAAGGTGGCGAGGTCTTCGGGGGTGGACCGGCCCGACGCGATGCCCAGCACCCGCCCCCAGCCACCGGCCTGCAGCCGCGTGTGGAGACGCTGGAGCTCCGCCGCGACCGCCATGCAGTGCGGGCAGGTGGGCGAGAAGTAGACGAGCACCGTGGGCTCCTCCACCTTCACCAGGCGAGGCAGCTCGATGCGTTGCGTCTCGGGGTGGCCGGCGATGATCTTCCCGGCGTCGACGGCCACCGTACCCGTTGACCACGAGGCCACCGGCTCCCCTTCCGCGGCCACGGCCAGCACGCCGCCGAGCAGGGCAAGCCCGACGCCCAGGCCCCAGCGGGCGCTACTCGGCGTCGGCATCCGGCTTCTCGATGCGCTCGGCCTTTCGCTCGTCGCGCTCGGCCTCCCGCTCCTTCCGCTCCTGCTCCCGCTGACGCTTGCGCTCATCGGCCTCGAGCTTCCGCTTCGCCTTCTCCTCGGCGGCCGCCTCCTTGGAGGCGGGGTCGAGCCCGAGCCGGAAGGCACGAGCTTCCTCCGCACGGCGACGCATCCACGACCGCATCGGGTCGAGCTTCATCACGTCGGACAGGGTGTAGTAGGCCTCGTCCCAGTGCTTCTTGGCCGCGTCGGGGTCGGTGGGCTGCAGCGCCTCGGCCTCGGCATAGGCGGCGAGCCCCTTGGCCTGCAGGCGGTCGGCCACCGGCTGACACGCAGCCTCGAGCTCGGGATGCTTGCGGTCGAGGAAGCGCGCGCGGGCGAGGAGCTCCACCTTCTCGGCGTCGTCGTCGGTGGCGAGGGCCTCGCGGATGCGGCAGCCGGCCCGGGCCGTGTTCACCGTCTGCTTGTGATGCTTGAGGTAGTCCTCGTCGTACGGGCGCTGGCGCCGGGACACGAACCAGAGGTCGGTGGCGTCGTCGCAGCGGCCTTCGTCGGCGGCGGCGATGGCGGCGAGGCGGTCCTTCTTGGCCTGCGCAGCCCGCTGCTCCACGGTGACGATGGTGACCGCGCCGTCGAAGCGGGTCTCGCCGCGGGCGTAGATGGGCGCGGGGCCCTCGGCGGCAGCCCCGGCCTCGGCGGCGCCTGCGGCGTCCTCGTCGGACAGGAAGGGCATCACCTCGCCCTTGTCGTCGAGGAAGACGAAGGCCACGTCGTAGGTGCCGGGGGTGAGCTTGGGCGGCAGGCCGATGGCGTACTTGCCGTGGAAGGTCTGCAGGTTGGGCCACTCCTCCGGCGGCCACCAGCCGTAGCCGAGGGGCACATCGAAGGTGTGGAGACCGCCCGGGCCCTTCAGGGCCATCAACAGGCGGAAATTGCCGGCCTTGATCTTGCGGGACTTGGTCTTGCTGACACCGACCTCGAAGTACATCGCCCGGGCCCGTGCCGGCTGCACAGGGAAGGAGATGCCCTCGAGCACCACGTGGCCCTCGGCCTCCCGACGGTCGCTGCCGTCGAACGGCGAGGTGGCCTTGACCATGAGGTCTTTGCGTAGGTAGTTGCCGATGTGGATGTTGCCGCCACCCACCGGGAAGCCCGGGATCTCGTAGTAGTCGCGGCGCCACTCGGGATGGGTGGGGATCTTGGAGTTGCCGGCCCAGCCGCCGTGCACGTGGGCGAAGTGGGGCTGCTTTTCCTGGAAGAGGTACTCGCGGATGAAGCCCTTGTCGAACTTGTGGTGGCCCATGGGAATGTCGATCAGACCGGCGATGTCGAGCATCTCGAAGTCGGACCAGAACAGGTGCCCCCCCTGGTCGACATCGAGGTCGATCCAGCGCTCGTCGTCGAGGAAGAGCTTGTCGCGGACGGAGTCGACGAAGTTCACCCGCACCCGAATGCCCTTGGGCGACGGGTCCTTCTTCTCGGCCACGCTCTTGGTGTGGAAGCCGTGGATGGTGGCCAGGCCGGCCACCACCGCCAGGGCCCAGGCGTAGGCGCCGTAGCGGGCCGGCTTGCTCTCGTGGGCCTTCAGGAAGTCGGCCAGGGCGTAGAGCATGGAGTCGACGCCGAGGGCCAGGAGGACCGAGCCCGGCACGGCCACGGTGGCGTACCAGCGGTAGCCCTTCATCCAGTCGAACTCGGCCCACACGGCGAAGAAGGTGCCGGTGGCGGCCATCAGCCAGCAGGTGATGCGGGTGCGCCAGCCGGGGGAGCCGTAGGTGAGGAGGGGGGCCAGCACCGTGCCGCCGATGAGCACGTACTTGGGGAACAGCTGCCGCACGAAGTCGCTCGTGGGCACCAGGTTGGGCTCCATGCCGTTGTAGCGGAGCGCCTCGGCGAGGCCCATCAGGCCCAGCGCCGCCAGCAGACCACCACCGACCAGGCCGCGCGGGGCCTCCTCGTTGTTCCAGGTGAGGCCGAGGGCGAAGAACATGTACGTCGCGCCGAGCACCACCGGCAGCAGCCAGCGCTGGTCGTCGCCCAGGGAGAAGGCCGTGCCCACCACGGCGATGAACATGGCCGTGACGAGGTAGCGCCAGTACTTGCCGTGCCCGAGGATGCCGAACAGGTAGAGCGCGTAGAAGTAGCCATGCCCCAACTCGTGGGCCCAGTTCCGCTGGTACATCCACGGGATGCGGTTCCAGTAGCCGGGCTTGGGCTCGCGATGGTCGAGCTTGGCGTAGTAGGTGTTGGGGAAGGGCCAGGCGAAGTAGTTGTAGCGAATCGCGTGGTAGGCCAGGAACGGCGGCCAGAACACGAGCAGCCACTTGATGCTGGGCATGAGCCCGCGGCCCGCCTCCAGGTGGAAGACCATCGAGAGGAAGCCGCCCACGGCGGCGTAGGTGATGGCCTCGGGGCGGGTGAGGGCCACGAGGAGCCACAGCACCGACGACCACGGGAACTGCCCGGTGCGGGCCTCCACCAGGAGGCGCCAGATGGCCAGGGCCATCAGCATATTGAGCAGGCCGTTCTCGAGCCCGGCGCTGGCGTAGATGGCGAACTGGGCGTTGCCCGCGACGAAGGCCGGCACCAGGAGCACGGCGTCGTTGTCGGGGCGGTCGCGGAAGGCCTCGCGCCCGATGAGGTAGCTCACCGGCACCGTGACGAGGATCTGGCCCACCTGCAGCCACTTGGTGACCTCGAACAGGTCGAAGCCGAGGTAGTACAGGAAGGACAGCAGGAAGGTCCATGTGGGGTTGGAGTACCCCTCCACCCGCTCGCCGCCCGGGAAGGCCACGAAGCCCTCACCCTCGGCGAAGTGCTTCGCGAAAGCGAAGGTGATGGCCGTGTCCTCGACGAACCACTCCCAGAAGACCGCGTGGTGGCCGATGGCGGCGGCGGTGCAGATGAAGACCACCGCCAGGTGAGCCTTCTGTCGACGGGTCAGATTCTCGAGGGGATTCGCCATGGCGCGCTGCCTATCGCGGATGAGCCTCCCCGGCCGGTCGGAACCCCTCCGACCCCACCGGGACGGCGAAGCGCCCTACCCTAGCCGGTGGTTCTCGGTCTCGCGCACCCGGCCGCAGGACGAGACCGGCCGTGACAGGTCGCTACTCGGCCAGGGCCGGTACCCGCGCCAGCACCGCCGTGAACTCCGCGCCGGACAGGTCGCTGAACACCTTGTGCTCCACCACGCCGGGGAGGTCGACGAACAGGTGCTGAGCACGGCCCAGGTTGTGGAGCACGGTCACGAAGAGCCAGCCGCCGGGAGCCACCCACTTCAGGGCATGGGTGAGGGCACGGGAGGGGCTGTGGGTCTCGTGGAGGGTGGAGCCAATCACCGTGACCAGATCGAAGGTTCCGGGCACGATCTGCATCATGTCGGCGTGAAGGACTTCGGCGGGATTCGGGTGCCCCTGCTCCGACTGCCGCTCGCTGAAGCGCCGCGCACAGTCCCCGTCGATGTCGACGCTCACGAGCCGCGCGTGGCCCTGCAGCCAGTGGCCCAGCCAGTCGTCGAAGGTGCCCGCCCCGATGCCGATGTTGCACGCACTGCCCACGGCCGCGGCGTCCACGTGATCACGAAGGAACACGCGGGTCCAGCAGTCGATGTACAGCCGCTCGGGCGACACGTTCCACACCGAGTCTTCACCCACGGCGACCTCCACGGGCGAGTCGCCCAAGGTTTCTATCACGCCCCTACCAGGGGCTCTCCGGCGCCCACTTGACGCCGGCCATCACCTGCAGGGGCGCCGTGGGGCGCGCGCCGAAGGGCCGCCACGCGACGGTGCTGGTTCGCCCGGTGAGATTCGAGCCCGTGACGTACACCTCCCAGGCCTCCTGGAGGGCGACGTGGGCCGCCGCATCCATGAGCCACAGCCCTGGGACCTCCGGCGGGGCATCCAGCGGCCCTGCGGCATCACGCATGCCCCCGCGGTGACTCACGCCCAGACCCAGCCGGACTCGCGGGTGCTCCAGCGCGACCCGAACCGCCCCCTGCTGGCGCGGCACATAGGGCAGGCCGAAGCCAGCGGTCACCTCGCCGAACTGCGGGAAGCCCGACTGGAAGGACGTGAGGAAGCGCCCCTCGGTGTGGGTGTAGGTGGCTTCCATGGGCAGCTGGAGCTGGGCGGGGAGCAGCACCCGGTGGCCCAGGACGGCCTCGAGCCCCTGCAAGCGCACGGCACCGCCGTTGAACTGGGCGTCGACCGCGTCGCCGAGGCACCCCCCCGACACGGTGCACTGCCCGGTGAGGTTGAGGTACTCGTTCTGGAAGTAGACCAGCTCGGCGTAGGCGGCCGAGGGTCGACCGAGCCGACTGCCCGCCTCGTAGTTCCAGGAGGTCTCGGGCTGGACCTCCTCGGCCTCGCCCGGCGCCACGGGGCTGAAGCCCCGGTACACGCCCCCGAAGAACTGCACGCCATCCACGGCCTCCACCAGCGCGCCGAAGCCGGGCAGCGGCGCCACGCGGGTGACCGGGTCCTCCGCGGGCAGCCCGGCATCGATGCGCTCCGTGCGCACGGCCTCCACCCGCAGGCCGGGCAGCAGGGTGAGCGGCCCCACGGAGAAGTCCTCGTGCACGTAGGCCGCCAGGGCCTGTGCCCGCGTCACGGCATCGAGGAGCACCAGCGTCGGCTCCCCTGCGTCCACCAGCGTCCCCCCCACCATGTCGTGCGGGTCCTCGGTGTGCAGGCGCACCACACGGTCGGCGTGGAGGCGCACCCCGACCTGGAGCGAGCTGTCGACCGGGCCCGCGTAGGTCCGCCACCGCAGCGTGCTCTGCAGGCCCCAGTTGGTGAGCTGCCGGTCGTTGGTGCCGAGCTGGATGCGCTGGCTGGGGTCGGTGGTGTCTTCCTCCCCGCGCAGGATGTCGAGGAAGACCGCACCCTGGCCCCCGACGTCGTCGGTGAGCAGCAGGTCGTGCAGGTCGGGCCCGTTGGCGAAGCGGTTCACCTTGGTCCACGCGCGCTGGAGCTCGTGGTGGTAGGCGGTCGTGCGGACCGACAGGTCGCTGCTGAGCTGCACCGGCCAGGAGATCTCGAGCTGCGTACGCTCCCAGGCCATCTGGTCGAGCTGGGTAGCTGCATAGCGACGGTAGGGGCTGTCGAGGTCGTCCACGGACAGCCCGAGGTAGGTCTCGTTCGACCGCTCGGCCGCGTAGCCGACCTTGGCCTCGAGGGCGTGCACGACCTTGAGGTCCGGGTCGGTGCTCACCCGCATCTTCAGCATGCCCTCGCCACGCAGGAACCCGGTGGGGCCGCCGCCATCGAGCTCCTTGAAGCCCTTCGTGGTGAGGAGGGAGACCTCGCCCAGGGCGCCGACCCGCTCGGTGCCGGTGCCCACCCAGGCATGGAGCTTGCCCGTGTCGCGCAGGCCGGCGGCGGCGTCGATGGCCCCGAGGGTGCCCTCGGTGGGGACGGACCTGGTCACCATGTTGAGCGCCCCACCGACGGTCTGGGGGCCTGTCTGCACCGCGGCGGGCCCCTTGAACACCTCGACGCGGGTCATCCGCGTGACCATCGGGAAGTAGTACGCCGCCGGTGCCGCGTAGGGCGCCGGCGAGACGGGCACCCCGTCCTCCAGCAGGGTGAGCTTGCTGGACCGCTCGGAGTTCGCTCCGCGGATGCCGATGTTGGGCCGCAAGCCGAAGCCGTCTTCGCCACGGAAGTAGACGCCAGGCACTCCCTGCAGCACCTGGTGGATGTCGTCGTGCTCGAACAGCGCGAGGTCTTCCTCGGTGAGGACGTGGGCCGAGCCGGCCACCCGGGGCACCCGCTGGTCGGACAGCACGACGATCTCGACCTCGGCATCATCGTCCGGCGCGGGCTCGCCCTCCTCAGAGGCCTCGTCGTCGGCGTGGGCCAGGCTGGGCACCAGCACGGTCAGGCCCATCACCGTCACCGCGGGGGCCGCACCGCGGAGCCGATGGCCGATGGCGACCAGCGGGCCGACCCAGGCCGACACCAGGTCGTGGCCGTGGTTGCGCGGGCCATGCACGCCGAACACCGCCGGCGCCTCGGCCGGCGCCCGACGCCAGGAGCCCCCCAGGCGGTCCCACAGCGCCAGCCAGGTACCGTAGTTGCAGCGGTCGTCGCCGGGGGCCGCGCTGTGGTGCAGCTGGTGCTGTGCAGGGGACAGGAGCCAGCGCTCCACCGGCGCCGGGAACCGGAGCCACACATGGCTGTGGCGCAGGTTGCCGGTGATGCTGTTGAACAGAAGGCCCACGCCGTTCACCCCCAGGAGGGTCCAGTCGGTGGCCTCCCCCCGGGCGAGCCAGAAGGCCAGCCCGGTGACCGTGCCGGTCACCAGCACCCCGCGTAGGCCGTAGATCAGGCCCTCCAGCGGATGGACCCGGTGGAAGCTGAGCGGGCTCAGGACCTCGGCCGAGTGATGGACCTGGTGCAGCTCCCACAGCACGGGGACCTCGTGCATCACACGGTGGACGACGTAGCGAGAGAGGTCCCACAGCACGAAGAGCACCACCGGGAAGAGGGCCGCCACCACGCCGACCGGCACCTCCGGCGCCCCCACCGCCTGGTCGAGGGCGCGCACGAGGGCCACCGCCACGCCGTGGGCGCTGCCCACCACCACCACGAGACCCGCGGCCTGGAGAAGCTGCCGCGCCATCAGCAGCTGTAAGTCCAGGCGACTGGAGGCATGCCCCCACACGCTACGAGGAAACACCTGGCTCAGCGAGAGCCGCCCGGTTCGCTGCCAGCCCACCCCCAACGCCACCAGCACGAAGGGAACCCAGGCGAACCACACCGTGCGACTGGCTGGGTCGACGAAGGGCGCCAGCAGGCTCTGCAGCACCGGGGGGAGAGCATCCACGTCAGTCGTTGTCGCCGGCGGCTTCGGCCGGGATGGCCAGGGTCAGCACGGTCGCTACATCGCCCTTGAGCAGCGCCCCCACGCGCTTCATGGCTTCGTGGGCCTCATCGGCCTCGGCCGGGGCAGCCACCACCAGCTCGTCGATCGGACCGGACAGCGCCGCCAGGGCCGCTTCGGTGGCATCGAGATCGGCCGCCATCGCATCGGCCAGGTCGCTGTGGCCCTGGTCGACCAACAGGTCGTCGAAGCCCCAGCCGTCGCCGCCCTCGAACACCTGGCGGAAGGTGGCGATGTTCACGGCCAGCCAGCGGTCGGAGGTGCCCGAGGGCAGGGCCTCGGCCTGCTCCGGGCAGCTGTCGGCGCTGCAGTCCTTGTCGCCCACCGGCGTGCCCAGCTTACGGTCCTTCGTCATCTTCTCGACGTAGAACAGCCCGTCGAAGACGGCGTTCAGAGCTTCCTGCTGGGACGCGTAGACCCCGCTGCCCTGGGCCAGCTGATCGGCGAAGCCCCCCTCCCAGGTGGCGAGCAGCCCATCGATTCGCCCGGAAACGTCGGCCGCGGCCGCGGCCGCGTAGGCGGCCCTGTTGGCCTCGGTGCCGGCGTCGCCGAGGGCGTCCCAGCTGCCGGAGGTGTTGATGTCGACCTGTGACGGGCAGGCATTCTCGGCCGGTGCCCACAGGAGATACTCGATGGCGTCGAGGCCCAGCACATTGACCCGCTCGTCGTCGAAGAACGCCTGGGTGGTGTAGTCCTCGTCGACGGTCTCCTGATCGACTCGGCAGGGGTTGATGGTGGGCCAGCTGTACACGTAGTCGCGGACATCCTCCCCACCCACCGCCGTCAGGGACGGGGCCGCGGGGCCGATCTGCAGCACCTCGACCACCTGCCAGGACGCCATCGCCTCGGTCCACGCGTCCTGAGCCGCTGCGCGCTCCGCCGTGCTCGTAGGGTTCGCCGCCCAGGCCGCGGTCGCCGCCTCGAGCGCATCGGCCTCGGACGCCGCCACTCGCAGAGCGGGAAGCACGACCTCATCGGCCACGCCTCGCAGGGTGGCCTCCAGCACGTCGCCCGCCGGCCCCGTGGCCGTGCCCGGGTCTTCCAGAGGCCCCGCACAGCCGCCTGGCGCCCACCAGGCGACGGCGCCCAGGGTGCCCAGCACCCCCCAGGAAAGGAACGGAGCCAGCTGCGCTCGCGGTGCGGTCGTGTCCATCGTCACACCCTCTGCCCGTGCGTCAGACGAAGTTGAAAATCAATTTCAACAGCACCTAACGTGTGGACGCGGCACCGCCGAGGGGCCAGACACGCACCGGCCCAAACGCGGCCTACCGGCGGGATTTCTTACCGAGGCGATTGGTGCGGCTCGTGGGCCGACCGGTGATCGAGGCCCGCATCCGGTCCTTGATGCGGCGCATCCGGCGCGACCGGACCTGGGACCACGCGTCTTCGAAGGCCGACCAGCTGCGGTCTTCCGGGGTCTCCGGGGCCATCAGGAAGAGCTTCGCCGCCTTCTGGGCCCGGTCGAGATCAGACCCCGGCTCGACATAGGCCTTGTCGCCGAGCAGCCCCACCAAGCGAGCCGCGAGCTGGGGGCGGGAGGCGGCCATGGCTGCCTCGACCGCCTCGGCGATCCGATCAGGGTCGTCGACCTCGAGCCACGCCGCCACGTAGGCGTCTTCGGCCTCTCGCTTTCGTGGCGGCAGCTCGAGGGAGGCCACTCAGATGGTCTTCTTGACGCCGGCGCCCGCGCCCTCGGCGGCGGTCTTGCGGGCGGCCATCTGCCGCTTCATCTCCTCGAGCTGGCTGCGCGCCGAGCTGTTGGCCGCCTTGTCCTTGATCTTCTTGAGCTTCGCGTCGAGCGAGTCGCCCTGGATCTCGGAGCCGATGTCGGCCTCGGCCTGGAGCTTGGAGATGTGCTCGCGAACGTTGTCGAGGGCCTTCACATCGGCGTCGGTGGAGAGGCCGTCGAGGGTGTCCTGGATCTGGATGCGCGCCTCGGCGTTGGCCTTCTTGGCGATCATCTGCTCCTTCTCACGCTTGAGCTTCTCGATCTCCGCCTGGAAGGAGAGCAGGCCGGACTTGGCCTCCTCAGCCTGGTCGGACACCTTCTTCAGCTCGGCGGAGAGCGCCTCGATCTGCGTGGTGAGCTCATCCTTCTTCTGGATGAGCACCAGGGCCACTTCGTCTTCGCCGTCGTCGATCGCGACGGGAAGCTGGGCCATGACCTCCTTGAGCTCCCGCTCCTTGCCCTCGAGCTCGGTGGAGAGCTTGTTGCGGAGGTACACGATGCCGGAGACGGCCTTCTTCAGGTCGCGGTGCTTCCGCACGCGCTCGTCGATCGCCGCCTCGTACACTGCCTCGGGGTTGCGAGACTCGATGTCGGACACCCAGAGGGACAGGAAGCCCTTCCAGACGTTGGCGAGGCGGTCGAAGAAACCCATTGTTCACGCTCCGTACGTGTGAGCAGCCTAGTCGAGCGGTCGCACCCGAGCAACCGCGATCCGAAGGATGCTACGGGGCCTCCCCAGGCCCTATTTCAGGGGGTGGAAGGCTCGCACCGTAAGGGTGTCACGACCTACCATGTGCTGTCATCGATGACCGGGCGCACAGGCCGCCCGAGGGAGGCGGCGTGGCCGAGTGGGTGTGGATTGCGGTGGGGGGCGCCGCGGGGGCGATGGCCCGCCACGGTGTGGGCGTGAGCGCCAAGGCGTTGCTCGGGGCGCAGTTCCCGTGGGGAACCCTCGCCGTGAACGCCCTGGGCAGCCTGCTCCTCGGCGTCCTCTTCGAGCTGTTCGCCAGGGAGGGTGCCCTCCCCTGGCTCACGCCGGACATGCGGAAGATGCTCACCACCGGCGGCTTGGGCGCCTTCACCACCTTCTCCACCTTCAGCGTGCAGACGGTGGAGCTCTACCAGCGCGGCGACGCGGGCCTCGCCGCCGCGAACGTCGGTGCCAACGTGGTGCTCGGCCTCACCCTGGCTACCCTCGGCGTGTGGCTGGCCCGCACCCTGGCGTAGCTGCGGGCCGACGCCGCCGCGCGACGCCGAAGAGCACGAGACCCAGGGCCCACGCCCCGGCGCCGGGGGACGCCTGGCATCCGCAGC
>ENA-OWNT01003168-OWNT01003168.1-seawater-metagenome-genome-assembly--contig:-NODE-3168-length-15882-cov-5.029548_pt1 | contig 15882 bp, 11 predicted proteins | sample MGYA00238136_ERZ651165 | MGnify/ENA primary metagenome ERZ651165 (study PRJEB26861, sample SAMN08777766) | seawater metagenome | isolation source: coastal seawater | place: USA: Florida | collected...
GTGGTGTTCGCCCTGGTGGCCGCGCGGCGGGTGGGGCTGCCGGCGTGGACGCTCGTGGTGGCGGCGATCCCGTTCGTGGCCGTGGACGCCGCGACCCACCGCATCTTCGGCCAGAGCCCGCTGTGGCACGCCAGCTACCGCCACGTGGTGCTCGCCATCCCGGCCGTGTGCGCGGTCGGGCTGGTCCCCGAGCGCTGGGTTGGCGCCGGGCGCCGCGCGACCGGGGTGATCCTCGGAGTCGGCGCCTTCGTGCTGGCCCTCGGCGCGCCGTCCTACGGGGACCGCACCACCGAGCAGCGGGAGTACGCGTTCCTGCAGGGCGCCCTGCGCACGCTGCCCGAAGGGTGCCGGGTGGCCTACGTCGACCGGGCGGAGCGCCGGATCCTGACCCTGCCCGAGCACCTGATCCCCGGCTGGAACTGCGGCACCACAGCGGGGATCCCCGTTCGGAGCCCGGACGACGTCGCCGCGGGCCTCCTCCCCAGCACGTGCCGCGCCTGGTACCGGGGCTCCCTGTGCGCGAGCGCCGAGGGACGCGCCCTGTGTGACGCCGCCGAGGCGGGCGTCGAGCTCGAGGAGATCGCGGCGATCTCCCTGTCGGCGCGGCCGTCCTACGCGGATCTGCCGTACGACGTCGATCCCGTCCCCGTCACGCTCTCGAAGGTCGTCGCGGCACGCCGGACCGGTCCGCTGGACGGGGTGCGCGTGGCGATCACCGTGGACGACCTGCCTTGGGTCGGTCCGCCTCCTCCGGACGGTCGCGTGGGCGGCACGAAGCGGCTCCTGGCCGCGCTCGACGGCGTGCCCGCCACCGGCTTCGTCAACTGCGGATCGGCCGCGTCCGCGCGGGAGATCATCGATCTCTGGGTCGCGGCCGGGCAGGCCCTGGGCAACCACCAGGAGCGGCACGACGACCTCGACGCGGTGGGGCTGGAGCGCTGGACGGAGGGAGCCCGCGCCTGCCACGCCACCCTCACGGACTGGCTGGGCGCCCCGCCGGAGACCTTCCGGTACCCGTACCTGCGAAACGGCAAGGAGCGGAGCGTCCGGGACGCCGCGCGGGCGGTGATCACCGAGGAGCTCGCGGAGTCCATCGCTCGGGTCACGGCGGACAACCACGAGTGGAAGCTCGCGCAGCTCTATGGCCAGGCGCTCGACGCCGGGGACCAGACACGCGCGGACGCCATCGCCGCGCTCTACCCCGAGCACCTGGCCCAGTCCCTGACCCACGCCGTGACCGTGGCGCGGGCCAAGGTCGGGCGCGACGTCGACCACGTGTTCCTTCTGCACGCCAACCGGCTCGCGGCCGATCACCTGGCGGGGGCGCTCGCGGCGCTGCGGGACCAGGGCGTCGTCTTTGTCCCGCTGGTGACCGCGCTGGCCGATCCGGTCTACGCCCGGGAGGACGCGTACGTCGGCCCGGGCGGGATCTCCTGGCTGTACCGCATCGCGCCGGTCACGCCCCCGGAGGACTGGTCGTTCGAGAACCGCGCGTGGGAGGAGATCGAGGCGCTCAGCGGGCGTTGAGCGCCGCGCACAGCGCCTCGGTGATGTCGCTCGCCTCACTCAGGAAGTCGTTCACGAGCACCGCGATGACGACGCCGTCTTCGCGGCGCACCAGATCGCTCTGGAACCCCATGGTGCTGCCCGTGTGACCTTCGATGGCCCCGCAGGCGGCGGTGGCGTCGATCCGCCATCCGTATCCGTAGGGAGCGAGGTCGCCCGACGGCAGGGTCCACGGCGTGCGCATGGCCGCAGTCAGCGCCTCCGGCAGCACCTCGCCGCTCACCAGCGCGTCCACCCAGGCCACCAGATCGGCGCCGGTTCCGATCATTCCGCCGCTCGCCCAGTGCCAGCTCGGATCCAGGCGCCCGGTGACGTCGATGCCCTGCAGGTAGGGCGTCACGAAGCCCCGGGCATCGTCCTCGTGGCCCTCCACCCAGGTGTCCGCGAGCCCGAGCGGGTCCAGCAGCCGCTGGCGGATCGCCGTGTGCCAGGGCGCCCCGGTGACGGCCTCCACGAGGAGCGCCAGGGCGTAGTAGTTCGTGTTGCTGTAGGCGTACTCGGCTCCCGGCGTGAAGAGAGGGCCGAGGTCCCAGCAGTGCTCCACGATGTCCCGGGGATCCCAGGGCTCGTCGAGGGCGTCCACGAAGAGGGCCGTGTCCGTGTAGCTGACGATGCCGCTGCTGTGCCGCAGCAGGTCCTCCACGGTGATCTCTTCGGCGCCGGTGAGCCAGGGGAGCCAGGTGGTGACCGGGTCGGCGAGGTTCAACGCGCCCTCGTCGACCAGCTGGAGCACCACGGCGGCGTTGAACGGCTTGGTGATGGAGCCGATGCGGTAGCGGTCGTCGGGCTCGGTCGGTCGTCCGGGATCGAGGTGGGCGAAGCCGGTCGCGCCGGCCCAGGTGCCCTCGCCCGGCACGTGGACGGTGGCCGTGGCCCCCGGCGCGTCGATGGCGAACGCGCTCTGGTGGAGCACCGTCTGCAGCGCATCGGCAAGCTCGGCGTCGAAGGGCGCGGGCGTCGGATCCGGCCCCGGCTCCGCCCCCGTGGGGCAGCCCGCCAGCGCCGCGCAGCAGAGCAGGAGCCCGAGCCTCACGCCGGCACCTCGAGGTGGAACGCGAGCGCGTCGCGCCGCTCCCCGCACACCTGCAGCTGCAGCCGGTGCGCGCCCGAGTAGTAGCGACGCGTCGTCACCGCCTTGAGCGGCAGCTTGAAGACCATCGCCCGCCGCTCCCCGGGCGCCAGGGTCAGGGGGCGCCCCTTGAACACCTTCTCGCCGGTCTTGCCCCGGGCTCGCACGAGGTGCAGCACGTAGTCGATCAGCAGGCGCTGGGGCTCCTCCGCGGTGCTCACGAGCGTGTAGGTGAGCTCCTGCGTCTGCCCCAGCGTCACCTGCTCGAGCCGCAGGGCCGGGTCCTCGATGACGACTCGGGCCGGGACGGTGTAGCCCATCAGCCGCAGAGCCTCGGGCGCGCCTTCCTTCACGAGGGAGCGCAGGGCGCGGCGGAGGATCTTCCCGGTGGCCGGGCTGGCCGGGTCCTGCCACTCCGCGGCGATCTCCAGCAGGCGATCCGGGTGGTCCTTGCCGATGTCGTTGAGGTTGTTGCCCACGGACCGCTGCACGTAGTCCTCGGGATCGGCACGCAGCGGCGCGATCAGCGCGAGGACGGGCTCGGGATCGGCGATGAAGGGCTTGAGCCGGATCCCCCAGGGCAGCCGGGGTCGGGTGCCCTCGGACGCGGCCCGGCGCAGGTGCTGATCGGGGGACTGGACCCAGGTTCGCAGCCGCTCCAGCGTCAGCTCGGGGTACCGCAGCAGGAACGGGCGCAGGGCGAACTCGGCGGTGAACCGGCGGGTCATCTCCTCGAGCGCGTCCAGCGCGACCTCCGGGTGCTCGAGCCCGTGCTCCGCCACGAACCGGGTCACGGGCCAGGCGGACAGGGACGTGACCCCCCGCTCGCTCGCCGGTCCCCATGCGTCCGTGCCAGAGGGCGCGCCGGGCGGGCCGAGGATCTGCAACAGCGCCGCGACGGCGTCCGGGAAGGGGAGGGGGAGCGCGGCGTGCAGCCCGTCGGTGATGAGCGCGACCCGGGCCTTCATCTCCAGCGACTCGATCGTGGGCAGGACGTGCGCGAGGAAGGCGTCGCGATCGAACGCGTCCGAGGCCGCCCCGAGCAGGTCCGCGATCCTGGCCACCCCCGCGCGGTCGAAGAGGTGCTTGAACGCGTCCGGGTTCTCCGTATTGGCCATGTTGCACAGCCTACGACTACTCTTCGTCGCCGTGACCGATGCCCCCCCACCCGATGACACCATCGTCCTGTCCCGCCGGGCCGTCCTCGTGCTCGGCGCCGCCGCCACCGGCGTGCTGGCCGCCGCCTACGCGGGGCTGCGCCAGGTGGGCAGCTACCCCGAGCCGCCGCCGACCCTCACGGACCTGCGGGTCCTGACGGACAAGGAGGTGGCGATCTTCCGGCGCCTGGGCGACTTCCTGCTGCCTCCGGGCGGGCCCCTGCCGGGCAGCGGCGGGGACGACGAGACGATCCGCCGGATGGATCTCTTCTACGCAGGGATGCCCGATCACAAGCGCCAGCTCAGCCGCGGCCTGCCGCTGGCCTTCGAGCACGGCACGACGCTCGATCGCTTCGGCGCGCGCTGCATGACCGCCATGCCCGAGGAGCGCTGCGTCGACTACCTCGAGAGCTGGGCGGACGCGAAGATCATCGTGAAGTCCCAGCTGTGGACGGCCCTGAAGACCTTCTACGGCATGACCTACTTCGAGCGCCCTGAGGTGCTGGCCGCCATGGGCTTCGCCGTGCCCTGCGGGAGGCCGACGTGACCGGCCGCCTGGGCGTCCTGGAGGCTGGCTGGTGGGGCGAGCGCAGCGGCTCGTTCACCGAGTCGTGCGATGTCGTGATCGTGGGATCCGGGGCCGGCGGGGCCTTCGTGGCGCTGACGCTGGCCGAGGCCGGGCTCGACGTGCTCCTGCTCGAGGAGGGCTTCCACCACGGGGCGGACACGTTCTCGCCGGACACGTCCACGTCCATCGAGCAGCTCTTCCAGGAGGGCGGGCTGCGGACCGCGCTCGGCCGGCCTCCCATGCCGGTGGCGGGCGGCAAGGCGCTGGGCGGCAGCACGGTCATCAACTCGGCCATCAGCTTCCGCACCCCCGAGGACGTGCTCGCGGAGTGGAACGAGGTCAGCGGCGGCGCCTTCGAAGACGCCGAGCACTACTACCGGACGATGGACGCCGTGGAGGCGATCGTGTCGGTGGGAGTGACGCCGGACCGTCTGCTGTCCGGCTACGACCGCGTGCACAAGGAGGCGGCCAACGCCCTGGGCTGGTCGAACCACAACTTCCGACGCAACACCCCGCGCTGCGCTGGCTGCGGGCGCTGCAACAACGGCTGCCCCGTGCACGGCAAGGCGTCGGTGGACGTGGCGGTGCTGCCCCGGGCCGCCCGCGCCGGATGCCGCGTGATCACGGGGGCGTCGGTGCTGAACGTCGCCCCCAACCGCGTCGAGGGCGTCGTGGTCGGCCGGGATCGCGCGGAGCTCGGCACCTTCACGGTGGACGCGAAGCAGGCCGTCGTCCTCAGCGCCGGCGCCGTGGCGTCCCCGCGGCTGCTGCTGAACAGCGAGCTGGCCCCCGGCGGCGGCGAGGTCGGCGCCGGGCTCCTGGTGCACCCGGTCTTCACGCTGTACTCGTTCTTCGAGGAGCTCGTGGTGGCCGCGCCCGGCTCGTCCCAGGGGCACTACGTCGACGAGTTCGCGGCGGACCGCATGCTCTTCGAGAGCAACCCCACCATCCCCGGCGCCATCTTCCCCGGCACCCCGTGGTGGGGGAAGGACGCCTGGAACTACATCGGCAAGGGGTCCAACTGGGCCAGCACCGGCGTGATGGTGCGGGACGAGTCCCCGGGCCGGATCAGCGCGAGCAGCGGCGCCGGCGCGAAGATCGAGTACGACATCGGCGCCGCCGACCGCGACCGGGCGATCCTCGGCATGACCCGCGCGGCGGAGATGTGGCTGCAGGGGGCCGAGGCGACCCTGGTCACCCTGAACGTCTACGGCGCGCCCGCGTGCTCCACCGTGGACGAGGTCCGAGCCGTCCTGAAGGACGTGCCGTTCGGGCGCCTCATCGGCTACAGCAGCCACCCCCAGGCCAGCTGCAGCGTCGGCCGCGCCTGCCGCCCCGACGGCGAGGTGATCGGGGCCGACGGCGTCTACGTGATCGACGCGAGCTCGCTGCCCCTCAACGTGGGACGCAACCCGCAGATCAGCGTGATGACGGTGGCCCGCGTCCTCGCCGAGCGGCTCGCGACGAAGCTCGGCGGCAGCGTGCAGCCCCTGTGGCAGGGCGGCGAGCTGTACTCGGTGCCCCAGGCGGGCGTGGCCTGCGGCCTGACGCTCCCCGCCGACGCGCCCTGATGCCTCCAGGCTCCACCTACCGCCCCGCGCCGGTCTGGCCGGCGCTCCAGCCGAACTTCTCCGATCCGGTCGAGCCTGCGCGCTTCCCCCAGCACACGCTGCGGTTCCGCAACGATCGGGCGGCGGCGGAGATCGGGCTCGACAGCCTCGACCACGACGAGTGGCTGCACCACTTCGGTGGGCTCGCGCCCCTGCCGCGCAACCTCGAGCAGCCCCTGGCCCTGCGCTACCACGGCCACCAGTTCCAGTCCTACAACCCCTGGCTCGGGGACGGCCGCGGCTTCCTGTTCGCGCAGGTGCTGGACACGGCGGGCCGGGTGATGGATCTGGGCACGAAGGGGAGCGGCACGACGCCGTATTCGCGGGGCGGGGACGGGCGCCTCACTCTCAAGGGCGCGGTGCGGGAGATCCTGGCGACCGAGATGCTCGAGGCGCTGGGCGTCTGCACCTCGCGCACGCTGTCGGTCATCGAGACGGGGGAGTCGCTGGTGCGCCACGACGAACCGTCGCCCACCCGGGCCGGGGTGATGGTGCGCCTCTCCTGGTCCCACGTGCGCTTCGGCACCTTCCAGCGCCACGCCTGGGAGCGGTCCTCGACCCGGCTGCGCGCGCTGCTCGACTTCACGGTGGACTCCTGGTTCCCGGACCTCGCCGAGGGCCCCGCGGACACGCTGCCCACCCGGTTCCTGGACGTGGTCGTGGACCGCTGCGCGCGCCTCGTCGCCCAGTGGACGCTCGCGGGGTTCGTCCACGGCGTCCTGAACACCGACAACATGAACGTCACGGGGGAGTCCTTCGACTACGGCCCCTGGCGCTTCCTGCCCACGTACGACCCGGCGTTCACCGCGGCCTACTTCGACCACGGCGGCCTCTACGCCTTCGGCCGCCAGCCGGACGCGGTGTTCTGGAACCTGTGCCGGCTCGCGGACGCGCTGATCCCCATCTGTAGCCAGGAGGCGCTGGAGCCGGTGCTCCTGACGTTCGAGGAGCGGCTGCGCGGCCACACGCAGCGGCAGATGTGCGCCCGCCTGGGCGTCGCCTCCCTGGGGGCGTCGGTCGACCACGACCTCGTGCGGACCGCGTTCGCCTTCCTGGCGGAGTCGCAGCTGCCCTACGAGCGCCTGTTCTTCGACTGGTTTGGGGGCGAGGCGAGCCGGGCGCGCGCGCTGGACGGGCCCATGGGCGATCGCTACGCCGGCGCTGCGTTCCAGGCGTTCGAGGCTGCGCTCCTGCGCCATCCGACGGATCGCCCCGAGCGGCTCGCGCACCCCTACTTCGCGGACGCGGCCCCCACGACCATGGTCATCGAGGAGATGGAGGCGCTGTGGGCGCCCATCGCCACCGGGGATGACTGGTCGCAGCTCGATGCAGGGATCCGGCGGATCCGCCGTATGGGTGAGGCGTTGGCCCTTTGACTTGATCCGACGCCTGCGGGATACCCACCTCGTGTTCCACTCCGTGCACGCCGCGTTCCACGAGCCCCACACCCGGATCTACCGGTGGGTGCAGGGGATCGTCTGGGCGCTGATCCTGCTGTCCATCGTGCTGCTGGGCGTCGAGTTCGCGCTGACCGGCGCGGGTGAGCGCGACCTGGCCCCGGGCTGGGCGGGGTTGCTCGAGACCGTCGATGTGGTCGTGCTGGTGCTGTTCGGCATCGAGATCACCGCCCGCCTCGCGTCCTGGCGGCCCGCGGAGATCGACTTCTTCGACCTGCCCCGCACCAAGGTCGCGCGGGCCCACGTGCTCGGGCGCCTGCGCTACGCGGTGGAGCCCCTCAACCTCATCGACATCATCACGGTGCTGGCGGTCCTGCCCCAGCTGCGCGCCCTGCGGGTCCTGCGCCTGCTGCGCCTGGTGCGGCTGCAGGGGCTGTTTCGCTACAACAACCCGCTGACGGGCACCATCCGCGCCTTCGACGAGAACCGCCTGCTCTACCTGGGCGCCTTCTCGCTGCTCGGCGTCATCGTGGGTCTCGGGGGGACGTCGATCTATCTGGCCGAGGCGCCCTCGAACCCGGGGATCAGCAGCCTGCGGGATGGGCTGTGGTGGGCGCTGGTGACCATCACCACCGTGGGCTACGGCGACATCGCGCCCCACACGGGGCTCGGTCGCATCATCGGCGGCAGCCTGATGGTGTCTGGGATGTTCATGCTCGCGCTGTTCGCGGGCATCGTGGGAAGCACGCTCCTGTCCGTCGTGATGGGGATCCGCGAGGAGCAGTATCGAATGGCACGTTTTCTCGACCACGTGGTGATCTGCGGATACGAGTCCGGCTCCCGGCTGCTGCTCGACAACCTCAACAACGAGCTCGACGCCACGAAGACGGACGTCCTCATCTTCGCGCCCGGCGAGCGCCCCCGCGGCGTGCCCCACGAGTTCAACTGGGTCAGCGGCGATCCGACGAAGGAGTCCGAGCTCGCGAAGGTCCACCTGCACAAGGCGCGCAGCGTGATCATCGTCGGCGGGCGGACGGTGCCTCCACCCCAGGCCGACGCGACCACGATCCTGACGGCGTTCACGATCCGGCGGTGGCTGGATCGGCACGAGGACACCGAGAACCGCAAGCGTCCGCTGCACGTGGTGGCGGAGATCCTCGAGCACGAGAACGTCGATCACGCCCGCACCGCCGGCGCTGACGAGGTCATCGAGACGACCAACCTGGGTTTCTCGCTGCTCTCCCACGCGGTGGTGCAGCACGGCACCGCGGATCTGATGTCCCGGGTGGTGGGCGCGGGCTTCAACAGCCTCTACGTGGGCCGGATCCCCGATGGGATCGGCGCGCCCATCCTGTTCCCGGAGCTGGCGCGCCGCCTGCGCAAGGAGCACGGCGTGCTGCTCATCGGCTTCAAGGACATCGCCGGCAACGACCGGATCAACCCCGCGGACACCGTGGAGGTGGGCGTGGGGGAGAAGCTGCTCTACCTGGCCGAGCGGGAGGTGCTGCCGCGGGTCTGAGGCCCCTCAGGGCTTCGTCTGCTCGCGCAGCCAGCGCTCGATCGTCAGCAACAGCATCCCGGGCGCCCACAGCAGCATGAAGAACGCCAGGTGGGCGACCGTGTCGTCGATCGCGTCCTCGAACGCCCACACCCCGAAGGCCCCCAGCCCGGCCGTGAGCAGCGCCTGCCCGATCCGGGGGAGGAGGCGCGGCTGATCCGGCAGGGCGAGGGCCACGACGGCGAGGCTGGCGAAGGCTCCGCTGCCTTCCTTTCCGCCAAACTCGAGGAGCCCCGCCACGAGCGCGAGCGCGGTGGTCTTCAGCCAGCGAGACCGGGCCGTCAGCCAGAGCGGCGCGCTCAGCAGGATCGGCCAGACGATGCCGAGCGGCACCACGTGGTCGAAGGGATCGCTCAGCTCGGTGTAGAGCAGCTCGTACGCGGCCCAGGAGCCGAGCGCGCACGGGATCACGGACCCGAGCACGAACCACCAGGGTGCCTTCCCGGCGAGGGCGCGGGCCTTGAGACCGGTGGGGACCGGCGGGGCAGGCGCGGCGGCTGTAGCGACCGCGGCCGGAGCGTCCGTCGCGCGACGCACGGGGGCCTGCAGCGCCGCGGCCATGGCGTCGGCGCTGGCGTGGCGATCGGCGGGCTGCTTGTTCAGCGCGGTGGCGATCCCGTGAGCGAGCGCCGTGGGGACGTCGCGGTTGAAGGCCCGGACGTCGGGCGGTGGGGCCTCGACGATGGCCTTCATGAGCTCGAAGTCGTCCTTGCCCTCGAAGGGCGTGCGCCCCGTCAGCAGCTCGAACAGCGTGATCCCCACGGCGTACAGATCGGCGCGGGCGTCCAGATCGGCGAGGCCGCGCACCTGCTCGGGCGCCATGTACTCGGTGGTGCCGATGCGGGCGCCGGTGCGCGTCGCTCCCTTCGCCCCGGACGTGGCGACCTTGCCAGCGGCGTCCACCTTCGCGACGCCGAAGTCGATGAGCCGGGGCATGGGCCCACCCCGGGGGCCCTCGCCGAGCACGATGTTGGACGGCTTGATGTCGCGGTGGACGACGCCGTGCTCGTGCGCGTACGCCAGCCCGTCGAGCACCGGCAGCACGATGGCGAGGGCCTCGTCCGGCGTGGCGCGCCAGCCCGCGTCCAGCCGCTCCCGGAGGGACTCACCGGGCGCGAAGTCCATCACCAGCACCGCGAGCCCGTCGCCGATGACGACGTCCGTCACGGCCACGAGGTTGGGGTGGCGGATCTGGGCCTGGATCCGGCCCTCGTTGAGGAAGCGGGCCCGGAGATCGCGGCTCGCGAGCAGGGCGGGGTCGAGCACCTTCAGGGCGTGCCGGCTCTCGAGATGCACGTGGCGCGCCGTCCACACGGACGCCATGCCGCCCTCGCCCAGCGGCGCCAGGACCTCGTAGTTGCCGACCCTCTGGCCGGGGGTCAGCCCCACCGGATTACTCGGCGTAGATGGACTCGATGAGCTCCGCGAAGTGCTCGCTGACCTTGCTGCGCTTGACCTTGAGCGTCGGCGTGAGCTCGCCATCCTCGATGCTGAGGGGCCGCGGCAGCACCGCGAACTTCTTGATCTTCTCGACCTGCGCCAGGTCCTTGTTCACGGCGTCGATGCCGGCCTGGATCGCGGCGCGCACCTTCGGGTCGTTCTGCATCGCGTCCGGGTCCACGCCGTTGGCCTTCGCCCACTCGGGGGCGACCTCGGGGTCCAGCGAGATGACGCAGGACAGGTACTTGCGGCGGTCCCCGATGACGACGGCCTCGCCCACGATCTCGACCTTCTGCTTGATGCCGAGCTCGATGTTCTTCGGGGTGATGTTCTTGCCCCCGGCCGTGATGATGATGTCCTTCTTGCGGCCGGTGATCCGCAGGAACTCGCCTTCGAAGGCGCCCAGGTCGCCGGAGTGGAGCCAGCCGTCCTGCAGGGCCTCGCTCGTGGCGGCCTCGTCCTTGTAGTAGCCGAGGAACACGTTGGGGCCGCGGACCACGATCTCGCCGTCGTCGGCGATCTTGACCTCCACCCCGGGCACGGCGGGCCCGACGGTGCCGAAGCGCGTCTTGCCGGGCATGTTGAACGTGGTGGGACCGCAGTCCTCCGACTGGCCGTAGACCTCGCGGATGTTCACGTCCAGGCCCGAGAAGAACTCGAGGATCTCAGCCGAGATGGGCGCCGCGCCGGACACGCAGACCTTGGCGCCGCCGAGGCCCAGGGCCGGGCGGAGCTTGCTGTACACCAGCTTGTTGGCGATCCGGTACTGCAGCCCGAGCAGGCCGCCGACCTCGCCCCCGGCGTTCTGGACCGCGCTCGCCCGGCGCCCGACGCGCATCGCCCACCGCGCGATCTTCTGGCGGATCGCGGGGGCCTGGCCGAGCTTGGTGTTCACGCCGGCGTAGAACTTCTCCCAGATCCGCGGCACGCCGAACACCACCTGGGGCTGCACCTCCACCAGGTTGTCCCGGAGCTTCTCGATGGACTCGGCGAAGTAGACGCGGCCGCCGCCGGTGATGGGCGCGTGGATGGTGAACATCTGCTCGGCGATGTGGGACAGGGGCAGGTAGCTGACGGTCTTGTCGCCCTCGCCGTAGTTCACGAGATCGAGCGCCACCCGGGCCGTCCACGCGAGGTTCTTGTGCGACAGCATCACGCCCTTCGGCGGGCCCGTGGTGCCGGACGTGTAGATGAGCGTGGCGAGCTCGTCGTCCTGCAGGGCCGCCACCCGGGCGTCCAGATCCGCGTCGGACGCGCCCGACGCCTTCGCCATGAAGGCGTCCCACGTCAGCACCATCTCATCGTCCACGGCCGGCACGCCCTCCATGAGGACGACGTGCTTCAGCTTCGGCAGCTCCCCCCGGACCTCCTTGACCTTCTCCCACTGGGCGTGGTCCTCGACGAGGATCACGGGCGCCTCGGTGTGCCCCGTGATGTAGGCCACCTCCGCCGGCGACGACGTCGTGTAGATGCCCGCCGGGACGCCGCCCGCGGCCATGGCGGCCACGTCCATGACGACCCACTCCGGCCGGTTGAAGCCGAGGATCGTGACCTTGTCCTGGGGCTGGAAGCCCAGCGCGATCAGCGCCTTCGCGGCGGTGCGCACGCCGTCGGCGTAGCCGCGCCACGACGTGGACTGCCACGAGCCCTTGCGGCGGACGTAGTAGGCGGGCTTGTCGGGGGTGCGATCGGCGCGGGCGAAGAGCCGCGCGGGGACTGTGTCGGTGGTCATGTGCTCCTCGGGTCGGCGAGGCGGGAGTATAGACAGCGACGGTGCGGCGAGGTGTCGCGCCCCTGGTGATGCCCGGGTAACCGGATCGGGCGGTGGGCATACTTCCCCGCGGAGGCCCCATGCATCGCTTCGCCTTGTTGTCCGCCCTCGCGCTCCTCGTCACCGGCTGCCCCACCGAGGGCGACGACGACGATCACGTCTGCGGCGACCTGACCCGGGCGATGGAGTACGTAGCGGGGCTCGAGGCCTCGGGCGCGACGTACACGGTCCAGCTGAGCGAGGCCGTGCCCGCCCCGCCGGACGTGGGCGACAACGCCTGGGTGGTGCTCGTGGTGGACGCGGCGGGCGCGCCCGTCTCGGGCTGCACGGCCGACATCACGCCGTTCATGCCGGACCACGGCCACGGCGCCTCCGCCGAGCCCACCTGGACCGAGGACACCGCCACGGTCGGCCAGTACGCGGTGGACGGCATGGACTTCTTCATGCCGGGCTACTGGGAGATCACGCTCGATCTCGACTGCGCCGGCACCGCGGACTCGGTCGTCTACGGGTTCTGCGCCGAGGGCTGAGCCCGCGCGATCAGCTCCGCCGAGTGCTGCGCCGCCTTCGCCGCGCGCGCGTCGTCGTGGCGGGACCAGGCCTCCAGCAGCCCGGCTACCCGCGGATCGTCGATGCGCCACAGGGTCCCCAGGGCGAGGATCACGCGCGCGTCGGCCTCCGCGACCGCGGAGTCGTCGTCGTCGGCCAGCGCGCCGGCCTCGGGCTCGGGCACCAGCGCGAGCACGGCCTCCCGGGCCGCCTCGGACCGCCACGAGCGCTCGGCCAGGGTCGCGAGCCCCGCCCGCAGCGAGCTCTCTTCGAGGTCGTCGGCCGCGAACCCCTTCTGGATGGCGGCGATCACCGGCTCGTCGCCGATCCGATCTCCGAAGACCTCGAGCACCGGCTCGGAGATCGCAGCCTCCGACTCGCCCGCGAGCCAGGTCATGAGCTCGCCCACCCGTTCGTCGGACCGCGCCACCAGCACCCGGGTGGCCAGCGCGCGCACCGCCACGGGCTTGCTCCGATCCCGCGCGAGGTGCGCCATGGTGGGGAGGAAGCGGGAGGTCTCGGGCCAGGGACCCTCCAGCAGGGCCGCCTCGGCGACCTCCGCGATCCGCTCGTCCTCGCCGGTGGCAAGGCGCACCAGGTCGTCGATGGCGCCGTCACCGTGGCTGGCGGGCAGGACGCTGATCGCGAAGTCCCGCAGGGGCTCGGCCTCGCCGGGTACGCCGTCGTCGTGGGCGATGGGCTGCTCGGCGGGCGTCGGCTTGTCGAGCCCCCAGGCCGTCCGGAGGATCGTCCGGGTCCCGTGCAGGCGGCCATGGGCCCGGAGCGTCGTGGCGGCGTGCAGCCGGGTGACGTGGGGGATCTTCGGATCGAGCACCAGCGACTGCAGCGGCTCGAGCACCTCCTTGGGCGCGATCTCCCGGGCGAGCAGCAGGGCAGTCAGCCCGGCGCGGGACTGCAGGGAGCTCATCTGCTCGAACAGGGACTCCAGCGGCGCGTCCACGGTGGTGTTCTCCGTCAGCGACCAGGCCAGCATCGTGGGCCGACGGCCCCGCCCCCGCTCCAGGATCCGGGCGCCCCGGGCCTCGGTGAGCACGACGTTCGCTCCCCCCGCGACCATGACGACCAGGTTCCGGCTCGCGTCGCCCCAGAAGATGGCGTCCTTGAGGGTGTACAGGTGCACGAACCGGGTGGGGGTGCGCTGGGGGCCGATCTCCTTGGAGTCCACCGCGATCAGGGCGACGTCGCTGCCGTCCGCCTCGCGCACGGGCTCGACGCCCTCGAAGGCGCTCGGGCCTTTCGCGTAGCGGGCCACGAAGCCGCTGCCGTCATCGAACACGTGCATGCGGTCCAGCGGGTCGTTGCGCAGCCGGCCGCCCCCGAAGATCGCGTCTCCCGGATCCGGGCGCAGCCCCGGCAGGCCCGCCGACCGCATGACCTCCTCGGCGGTCGCGCCGAGCCGGAGCTGGGCGTCGGTCACCGGCGCCTTGCCCTCCCGGTTGCGCATGGGCGGCGCCTCGGGCGAGCGCTTCACGATGTCGAAGTCCCCCCGCGGCTGGACGATCACGTACCAGGTGCCCTGGGGGGAGGCGATGATCTGTTCCTTGGGGACGACGTTGTTCGCGCTCGCGATCGCGGGCAGCAGCAGGGTCGCGAAGGCAAGGCAGAGCAGTCTCATCGGGTCACCTCGGCGTGGTCGAACAGGCCGCCGACGATGCCTTCGCCCCTGCCCGCGAGGGCCTGGTCGAAGAACGCGGTGGCGTAGGTCTCGATGATCCGCCCCGAGTCGTCGAGGGGCAGGAAGGCCGGGCCGCAGGGCGGATCGGCGGGGGGCGTGATCCCGGGGCAGCCGGAGGCCGCCAGATCCAGCATCGACTCCAGGAACCCGGCGTCCACGTCGGGCCGCCCCACCAGCAGGTCGTCGGCGAGGACGTCCAGCTCCGCGGCGCACATGTCCGCGAAGGGCATGTGCCCGGCGTCCTCGATGTCCACCCAGACGCCGTCGGACAGGCCGGCCAGGGCGCCGGTCAGGGACGGGGGATCAGCGAAGGGATCACAGCGTCCCCCGAGGATCGCGGCCGGCTTGTCCGCGTCGGTGGAGGCCGGCGCGGCCATCGACAGGATCGCGCTGAGCTTCGCGTCGAGCCCGCCCAGCTCCATGGCGGTGCCGCCCCCGGCGGAGTGTCCGAAGATCCCCAGGGTCCCGGCGTCCATGAGCGCACCCACGGGGTGGTCGTCGCCGCCGGCGGTGAGCTCGACCCAGCGGCGGGCTGCGAGCAGGTCGTCGACGGCCGGGTCGTCCCCCCCCGCGAGCCCGGCGAGATCGCAGCCGTCCAGCGGCGGGTCGAACAGGCACGGCAGGACGTCGCCGAGCATCCGGCCCGGGTGGTCCGCGGCCACCACGACGTAGCCCCGACTCGCGAGGTGCTCGCACAGCGACGCGGACTGCGTCCGGAAGCCGCCGAACCCGTGGGAGAACAGCAGGACGGGGACGGAGGAGGCGAGCCGGCGGGGCGGCGCCTCCCGCACGGCGTCGGACGTCAGCGCGGTCAACTCGAAGGCGCCCACCCGGTCGATGAACGCGTCCGGCACGAACGCGTCCAGGGACAGCGACTGGCCCGCAGCGTCGGCGACGCCGTCGGTGGCGGGGTACCAGACCTCGAACGTCTGGCCTTCGAAGGTCGCGGTCGTGATGCCCACGGGCACGCCGGGAGCGCCTGGGTCCGACGGCAGGTCGAGCGTCTCCGGGGGCTCGGGCGTGGGGTCGCTGGGCGCCGACGGCGAGGGGCACCCGGCCAGGCCCACGGCGAGCAGCAGGAGGAGGCGCGTCACTGCGCGTTCCTCTTCGTCTCGAGCTCGTCCAGGCTGCGGGGCCAGTCCTTCTTGAGGAGGCGCGACAGGCTCCGATCCGCCAGCAGGCGCCCGCCCACCTGGCACTCGGCGCAGTAGTTCATCTCGTTCTCCGCGTGGCGGATCCGCTGGATGGGCCTGGCGCAGACCCGGCACGGCTCGCGGTATCGGCCGTGGACCATGAAGTCGTCCCGAAAGGCCGTGACCTTGTCGGGGTAGCCGTCGCCCACCTCGTCCCGAAGGCGCTGCGTCCACTCGGCCAGGACCGCCAGCGTGTGCTGGTGCAGCCGGGCGATCTCGTCCGCGGTGAGCCGGCTCGTGAGCTTGATGGGGGACAGCCGCGCCGCGAAGAGGATCTCGTCCGAGTAGGCGTTGCCGATCCCGCTGAA
>ENA-OWNT01003170-OWNT01003170.1-seawater-metagenome-genome-assembly--contig:-NODE-3170-length-15873-cov-4.923841_pt1 | contig 15873 bp, 14 predicted proteins | sample MGYA00238136_ERZ651165 | MGnify/ENA primary metagenome ERZ651165 (study PRJEB26861, sample SAMN08777766) | seawater metagenome | isolation source: coastal seawater | place: USA: Florida | collected...
GATTCATGCGGCTGCAACCCTCGGAACTGACCAAGATCACCCTGGTGATGCTGCTGGCCGCCTATTACGACTGGCTCGATATTCGAAAGGTCTCGCGCCCGCTCTACGTGCTGATCCCGGTTGCGATCATCCTGGTGCCGACCTTCCTGACCTTCATCCAGCCCGACCTTGGCACCGCTGTGCTGATCCTTGTGGGTGGTGCTGCGGTGATGTTCTGTGCAGGCGTCCACTGGGCCTATTTCGCCGCTGTCTTTGCCTCGGCGGGCGGCATCGTGACCGCTGTGTTCGTCTCTCGCAGCACTGCCTGGCAGCTATTGCAGGATTATCAGTATCGCCGGATCGACACGTTCCTTGACCCGTCCTCGGACCCGCTCGGCGCGGGCTATCACATCACCCAGAGCCAGATTGCCCTTGGCTCAGGCGGCTGGACAGGCCGGGGCTTCATGCAGGGCACCCAGATCCGGGGTGATTTCCTGCCCGAAGCGCAGACCGACTTCATCTTTCCGACACTGGCTGAAGAATTCGGCTTCGTCGGCGCGGCATCGCTTTTGGGCCTTTACCTGCTGATCCTGATGTTCTGCATCGTCACCGCGATCCAGACGAAGGACCGTTTCGCGTCGCTGGTGACGCTTGGCGTGGCAGCGACCTTCTTCCTCTACTTCGCCATCAATATGTCGATGGTCATGGGGCTGGTGCCGGTCGTGGGGGTGCCGCTGCCGTTGGTCAGCTACGGTGGCTCGGCGATGCTTGTGCTCATGGCCGCTTTCGGGTTGGTTCAGTCCGCACATGTGCACCGCCCCCGCTGAAGGACATCCGATGCTGACCATCCTCTTTGCCGCCCGCCCCGACCGTTGGGGCGCCTATGAAGGCCCGTTGAACCGCGCCATCGCCGACGCCGGTCTGACCGATTTCCGCGTGGTGACAGAGGCCGCGCCGGAAGAGGTGGACTATATCGTCTACGCCCCCAACAGCGATGTGCAGGATTTCTCGATCTTTCCCCGGTTGAAGGCGATCCTGAACCTCTGGGCCGGCGTGGAAACCATCGTCGGCAATCCCACGATTTCGGTTCCGCTGTGCCGGATGGTCGATGCGGGCCTGCGCGAAGGAATGCGCGAATGGGTGGCGGGCCATGTGCTGCGTCATCACCTGGGGATGGATGCCCATATCAACGGCGCGCCAGGTATGTGGGAGCCGAAAGTGCCGCCGCTGGCCCGCAACCGCACCGTGGCGATCCTGGGGTTGGGAGAGCTGGGAACCGCCTGCGCCGAGACCCTTCTGGCGCTTGGATTCCACGTCACGGGGTGGAGCCGCAGTCCAAAGACCATTCCCGGTGTGACCAGCTACCATGGCCCAGAGGGCCTGCTGGACTGCCTTCACAGTGCCGAAATCGTCGTGCTGCTGCTGCCCGACACGCCAGCTACGCAAAACACGCTGAACGCCACAACCCTCGCCGCCCTGCCCAAAGGCGCGTTCCTCATCAACCCCGGACGCGGCCCGCTGATCGACGACAATGCCCTGCTTGCGGCGCTCGACAGCGGGCAGATTGCTCATGCCACGCTCGATGTTTTCCGGGTGGAACCACTGCCAGCCGATCACCCCTTTTGGCACCACCCCGGGGTAACGGTGACCCCGCATATCGCATCGGAAACACGGCCGGAAACCGCGGCCGAGGTCATAGCCGAGAATATTCGGCGATCGCAAAGCGGCGAAACACTGATCAACCGCGTCGACAGGAGCGCCGGATACTGACCGGATCTTCAGACTTCATTGTTCCGGCAAATATCCCGGGGGAGGCGCCGCTAGGCGACGGGGGCAGAGCCCCCGCGGAGGAATGCTCTTGAAAAGAGCATTGGGGGCGGATCGGTGCCTGCGGCACCGATCCGAACCACGGGGGGATAGGACCGCGGCCCGGCAAGGACCGCGCGGGTCGACGCGCGCATTGCGCGCGGCGAAACCGGAGTCGTATGCACGGGTAGGTAGCGCACAGGGGGGGTGTACGGAAGGTGACAGATCTATAACCGAAACGCGCCCCGCCAGGGGCGCGCGGATCGGCGTGGCGAAGCCACGACGACATCACCGAAAACTCAGCGCAGCTTAGGGGGCAGATCCGGGTCCATTCCTGGCGCGCCCCTAGGCACATGACCCGTCCTTTCCAGCTTTGGCAGGTCAAAGCGCAGCCCTGTTTTGGCCAGCGCGGCGCAAACCGGGTCGGACGCCCGGAAAAAGCCCACATCCATCACTCCAGCCTCGATACCCGAAAAAGTCAGCGCCTCGCCAGCCGCCCGCGCAAGTGCGGGTTCGGCGCCGGGCACCGGATCGACGAAGGCCAGCAGATGCGACTGCCGTCCGCCGGAATAGGTCACGCCACAAAGATAGGCGAATGTCGCCAGCCCTGCGGCGGTGGCCAGTTTGGTATCCAATGCCCCGATCAGCGCCTCCGGCAGGCCCTTGGGCGCAGTAATCTCTTGGGGCGTTTCTTCCACCTCGTCCGGGGCTTCGGCCAAAGTGGCGGCCAGCCAGTCCACTGCTTCAGCCGGGATCAGGATCGAGGCGGGCGCACCCGGGTTCACCGCCAGCCCGATGCCTTGACCAGCCAGCATCGTCGCCAATCCGCGCCCCGACAAGACCGCATAAGGCGCCGGGGCATCCGCAAAATCGGCCAGGCGTTCCTCCCGATCGAAGACGAGCACGAAGCGCGCCTCCTCTACCGGGAAGACCCGGGGGGACATCCGATCGCCATCCGCCTCGCCGTCGAGGGCCAGGAAAAGCTCACTGTCAGCAAGACGTTCGTAGAAGCGCAGCCGGGCGGTATCGTCCTCAGGCGCGGTCTCCATCGCAGTCAAAGCGGTGTCGAGTGGGGTCATCTCCGTCATTTTTCCAACACGTCCTGAACGCGGGTCCGCAGAACGGGCAGCAGCTCTGCGTCGAACCATGGGTTTCGCTTTATCCACCCGGTATTGCGCCAGGACGGGTGGGGCAAGGGCAGGACGCGGGGCGCATGGTCGCGCCAGGCGGCAACGCGGTCGGTCACGGTGGCTTTATCCCCCAGATGCCAGGCCTGGGCATGGCCGCCGACAAGCAGGGTCAGCTGCACATCCGGGACCTGGCCGAGAAGGCGCGCGCGCCAGGTCCGGGCGCAGGTCGGGGGCGGGGGCAGATCCGCGCCCCTGGCATTGTAGCCGGGAAAGCAGAACGCCATGGGCAGGATCGCAATGCGGCTTTTGTCATAGAACGTGTCCTCATCCACGCCCATCCAGTCGCGCAGCCGATCACCCGATGGGTCGGTAAATGGCTTGCCGGAGTGATGCACCCGCATCCCCGGCGCCTGCCCTGCAATCAGCAACCGCGCACCGGGGCGGGCCCAAAGCACCGGACGGGGCGCATGGGCGGTTTCGGTGGCGGCGAACCGGTCTGCGCAGAGCCTGCAGGCAAGGATGTCCGACTGGAGCGTGTCAAAACTCATGGCGCAAGAAAAGCGTGGCCCGGGTGAAAAGGAAAGGGGGTCGCCGCCTGACGGCGCCGATCCATGAGCGGGCAAGCTCAAGCCCCCCTTTCAGGGGAGCCCTCGCCCACCCGCATTGCCATGGACACAAGGTGAGGGCACTTACGGTCGGACAGGATCTGACGATGCTGCAAGGTCGGATGCCTCCGGCGGGGATATTTGGGGAACAATGAAGAGGAGGGTGGACAACATTTCTTTATTTCTATAATTATAGAATCATGAAACTGGAGCAAACCATCCCCGCCCTGACCTTCGCCGCCTCGGCCTTTGCGGCGCTTGGGTCCGAACACCGTCTGGCGATCCTGCGCCGATTGGTGCGCGCGGGGCCGGACGGCGTACCGATCGGGGAACTGGGCGATGCGGTTGGGATCACAGGGTCTGTACTGACCCATCACCTGAAACAAATGGTGTCTGCGGGGCTTGTCCAGCAACGACGTGACGGGCGACGCATTCTATGCGCAGTGAACTATGATGAGATCCGCGGCCTGTCCGATTACCTGCTTTATGAATGCTGCGCCGATCAGGGCGATCAAATGACCGGAGACCACAATGGCTGACCTGACCCAATCCCCTGCCCCGCTGCGCCATCTTTGGAGCCGGGTAGACAAGGCCCTGCTGACCTGCGTCGTGATTGCGCTGGCCCTGCTACTGTTTGACCGGCCCGCTTTTGTGCCCGCGCTTCAGGACACGTTCGGGGCGCTGATCCGCACCGCGCCCTATATCCTGTTTGCCATTCTTGCCATCGCCGTCATGCGCGCCAGCGGATCCGAGCGCTTGCTGGACGGGGCCTTTCATGGTGCCGAAGCGCGGATGATCGTGGTTGCGGCCCTTGTCGGCGGGCTGTCGCCGTTCTGTTCCTGCCAGGTGATCCCCTTCGTCGCGGCCCTTCTGGCCGCAGGCGCGCCGATTTCCGCAGTTATGGCCTTTTGGCTATCGTCGCCGCTGATGGACCCGTCCATGTTCGCAATCACCGCCGGAGAGCTTGGTTGGAATTTCGCGATCGCCAAGACCGTGGCGGCTGTGGGTATGGGGGCGTTCGGCGGCTTCACCCTGATGGCGCTAAAGAACTCTCGCTTTCTGCAAGACCCGCTGAAGGCGCAAACCCCTGCAGGATGCGGATCGTGCTGCGGCGCGCCGAAGCTGACCGTCAACTGGCGCTTCTGGCAGGAAGCCAACCGGCGCAGGATCTTTGGACAGGCCGCGTGGGAAAACCTCTTTTTCCTCGGTAAGTGGCTGCTGCTGGCCTATCTGCTGGAGGCCTTGCTGATCCGCTATATCCCGGCATCCTGGATTGCCACCGCATTGGGAGGAGAGGGCATCCTGCCTGTCATCCTCGGGGCCGTCCTGGGCGCGCCCGCCTACCTGAATGGCTATGCCGCCGTGCCACTGATCGGCGGGCTGATCGACCAAGGCATGACGCAGGGCGCGGGCATGGCCTTCGTCATCGCGGGGGGCGTCAGCAGCATCCCGGCGGCGGTGGCCGTTTGGGCCCTGGTTAAGCCGAAAATTTTTGCAACCTATCTTGGGTTTGCCGTGGTTGGAGCCATTTTTGCGGGTCTGATCTGGGGTTTGGTTGCCTGAGCTATTGTTCCAGCGGGTCCCTTCCGTTATTTGACCGCAACCGGAAAAGCGGAGGGGCAGATGTATCGCGTCTGGAATTTCATCACCAGTTACTCACTGTTCCTGATCGGGGGCGCCATCCTGGCCCTGATCTGGGCCAACACGAATGCCGAGAGCTATCATCATTTCGTCGAGTTCGTATTGATCGACGACTTCATCATCGGCCACCTGCACGATGACGGGCACGGCCATGTCGTCCGGACGCTGACGCTGCATTATCTGGTGAATGACGTGCTGATGGCACTGTTCTTCGCCATTGCCGCGAAAGAGGTGTGGGAGGCCGTGATCCTCGAAAACGGCTCGCTGCGCGGTAAGAAGGCGGCCACGCCGCTGGTTGCCACGCTTGGCGGCATGGTTGGACCGATCAGCGTCTATCTTGGCCTTGCCCTGGTCTTTGGGTCGGAAACCTACAGTGCCGTGGCCAATGGGTGGGCGATCCCGACCGCCACCGATATCGCGTTTTCCTACCTTGTAGGCCGCATGGTCTTTGGTGCCGGTCACCCTGCGGTGCGCTTTCTGCTGCTGCTGGCCATCGCCGATGACGCGGCGGGCCTGCTGATCCTGGCGATCTTCTACCCCTCGGGCGATCTGGCGCCGGTCTGGTTGCTGCTGAGCCTTGGGGCCGCCATTGGCGTCTTCGTTCTGTTCAACTGGCTGCCGCGCTATCTGGACCGGGGCGATCAGTTGCGTACGCGGTCGACCTGGGTGCGCAAGAAACTGTCCTTCTGGCCCTATCTGATTGCCGGTTGCCTTAGCTGGTACGGCTTTCAGGAAAGCGGCCTGCATCCGGCCCTTGGCCTGCTGCCGATTGTCCCGACCATTCCCCATGCGGACCGCGCTTTCGGCTTCTTTGCCGATGCAGAACGGCACCTGCATGATTTGCTGAACGAGATCGAACACGCGCTGAAAGTGCCGGTGGAGATCATTCTGGGCATGTTCGGCCTGCTGAACGCAGGGGTTGAATTTTCCTCGATGGGGCCTGCGACATGGCTGGTTCTGGCCGGGCTTTTGATCGGCAAGCCGGTGGGGATCTTCCTGTTCGGCTGGCTTGCGGCCCGTCCCCTTGGGCTTGGCCTTCCGGAAGGGATGCGGATCATTGACCTTGTGGTGATCGGCTGTGTCGCTGCCATCGGATTTACCGTGTCGCTCTTCGTGGCCTCGGTCGCGTTCGATGCAGGCCCGGTTCAGGACGCGGCCAAAATGGGCGCGCTGTTCAGCTTCTTTGCTGCGGTCGTGGCGATCATTGTCGGCAAGATGCTGCGGGTCGAGAAAAAAGACGTCTGATCCCGCGATCCTGTAACAGTAAAGAAAAAGCCCCCGGAGTCGGTCTTCGGGGGCTTTTTCTTAAGGGAAATGCCGCAATAGTGTCACATTCGGCCCGAAGTGCTTTGAATTCGTCGCCGCAGGGGACATAATAGCGCCCAATTGACTGGATAAATTATCCTGTAGAAGCCCCATATAACATCAAAAGGGGCCGGATCTGGCAGCAATACAGGGCCCACATGCTCGAGTTTATCAATGTCTCCAAGTCCTTTTGGACAGGTACGCAGCGCAAGGTCATCTTGGACCGGGCGTCTTTTCGCGTCGAACTGGGGCAGTCTCTGGGCATCCTGGCGCCGAACGGAACCGGAAAATCCACTGTCATCAACATGATGGCCGGTCTGGAAAAGCCCGACGAGGGGGAAATTATCCGCGGCTGCCGCATATCCTTTCCCCTGGGTTTCATGGGCGGGGTGATCGGCAAGCTTTCAGCGACCGAAAACAGCCGCTATATCGCGCAACTTTATGGGCTGGACCCTGACTATGTCGAGGCGTTCTGCCGTTGGCTTTGCGATCTGGAAGAATATTTCGACCGGCCGCTTGGCACCTATTCCGCTGGTATGAAATCGCGGTTCCAGTTCGCCCTGCTGCTGGCGCTGGAATTTGACATCTACCTGATCGACGAAGGGATGCCGCGCACAACGGACGCAAACTTCAACCGCAAAGCCGGTACGATCCTGGCAGACAGATTGAAATCGGCCACGGTGATCATCGTGTCCCACCAGGCGGAAACGCTTGAGAAATTCGCAAGACGTGGCGCTGTTTTGAAAGACGGCCAGTTTTATCAGTTTGACTCTCTCGAAGAGGCTAAGAGACTCTATGACTACGAAACCCAGGGGTAAGAAATTCCGCATCCGGCGTACCGGCCCGACGGCCCCCGCCGGGGAAACCCGTCGTGTCGAGCAGGAGTCGCTTGGCGGCCCCATCGAGGATGGGTTCGGAGATATGCGGTTCCCGACCGCCGGTGCACCGGCCCCATCTGGCCAGCCTGCCCCGCAGCAACCGGCTGCGCGTCAGACCCAGGCCCTGTCCATCGAGGAAGAACTGGCCGCCATCCGGTCCGAAGGGCTGACCGGGCGCCAGTTGCGCATGGCCCGACGGACTGCACAGAAACACGGACTGCAACCGGCATCGGACTTCGACGCCGTCCGGCTGCTGCGCCGTCAGGGGATTGACCCGTTCGAACGGTCGAACATGCTGGAACTGGTGGTCAACGACGGTGACCAGCGTGCCGAGGCGCAGCCGCGCCTGCCCGCCACTGTACGCCAGCCGAATGTTCCCGCGCAGGCCCCGCAAACGGCCCCCGCCATGGCCCCGCCACCAACGCTGGACGAGGCCGCCCGCGCGCAGGAAATCCTGCGGATGCAGCGCGACATCGCCAATCGCCGCCGCAAGCGGCTGGCCCTGCTGTTCACGCGTCTGATAGCCTTTGTTATGCTGCCCACGATGCTGGTCGGCTACTATTACTACAACGTGGCGACGCCCATGTTTGCCACCAACACCCTGTTCCAGATCCAGAAAGCCGAAAGCGCCAGCCCTGCGGGGGGCCTCGGCGGTCTGCTTGGCGGCACGACCTTCGCGACGGTGCAGGATTCCATCGCAGTACAGAGCTTCCTGGAAAGCCGCGAGGCGATGCTGCTGCTGGACGAGGAACTGGGATTGCGGGAACATTTCTCCTCCCCCGAGATCGACCCGCTGAACCGGCTGGCCCCCGACGCCTCGACCGAGGACCTCTATGCGCTGTATTCGCGCAACCTGACCATCGGCTATGACCCGACCGAGGGCATGGTCCGGATGGAGGTTCTGGCGGCCGATCCACAACTGTCCGCCGCCTTTTCCGGCGCGCTGCTGCGCTATGCCGAGGAACGCGTCGACCAAATGTCGCATCGCATCCGCGACGACCAGATGGCCGGTGCCCGCGAAAGCTATGACACCGCAGAAGCAGCGCTGATGGCGGCGCAGATGCGTGTGGTGAACCTGCAGGAACAAACCGGCATCCTAAGCTCCGAGGCCGAGGTCGGCGCGCTGTTCAACCAGATCTCGACCTTCGAGATCCAGCTGCAAAACGAACGGCTGCGGCTGGACGAATTGCAATCGGTGGACCGCCCGAACCAGACCCGCGTCGAAGTGGCCGAACGCAATATCGCCCGGCTGGAGGCACTGATCGAAGAACTTCGTTCCTCCATGACCCAAGGCCAGGCCAGCGAAGCCTCTCTGGCGCGCATCAGCTCGGAACTGATCGTGGCACAGGCCGATCTGCAGACCCGCCAGTTGATGCTGAGCCAGTCGCTGCAGGCACTGGAGGGGGCCCGGCTGGAGGCTGAACGCCAGTCGCTTTACCTGACAATCAGTGTGAACCCCGTGGCCCCGGACGAGGCCGCCTTCCCCCGCAAACTGGAAAACACACTGCTTGCTTTCCTGATCTTTTCTGGCATTTACCTGATGCTGTCGATGACCGCCTCAATCCTTAGAGAACAGGTATCCGCCTAACCCATGAAACATGTTTCGATCGGAAAGATCACCACCGGCAATGACCTTCCCCTGACGGTCATTGCCGGACCTTGCCAACTGGAAACGCTGGATCACGCCCGGATGATTGCCGGGCAGATGGTCGAGGCCTGCGAAAAGGCAGGCGCGCAATACGTTTTCAAGGCCAGCTACGACAAAGCCAACCGTACCAGCCTTGGCGGCAAACGCGGTGTCGGCATGGACGAGGGCCTGACCATCCTGTCCAAGATCGGTGCGGAGTTTGGTTGTCCTGTGCTGACCGACATCCACTCCGAGGCGCAATGCGCGCCCGTGGCCCAGGCCGTGGATGTCCTGCAAATTCCCGCCTTTCTGTGCCGCCAAACCGACCTGTTGCTGGCCGCGGGCGAAACCGGTGCCGCGATCAACGTCAAGAAGGGCCAGTTTCTGGCACCCTGGGACATGGCCAATGTCGTCAGCAAGCTGGAAAGCACCGGCAATGAACGCCTGCTGCTGACCGAGCGCGGCACCAGTTTCGGTTACAACACTCTGGTCGCCGATATGCGCGGCCTGCCGATCATGGCGCAATCTGGCTATCCGGTGGTGATGGATGCCACCCATTCCGTGCAACAGCCCGGCGGCCAGGGCGGTTCTACCGGTGGTCAGCGGGAATTTGCCCCAGTGATGGCCCGGGCCGCCGTGTCGCTTGGCATTGCAGCGGTTTTCATCGAAACCCATGAAGACCCGGACACTGCCCCCTCTGATGGGCCAAACATGATCCCGCTATCGCAAATGCCGCAGCTTGTGGCCAGTTTGATGAGTTTTGATGCCTTGGCAAAAGCGGACCCGATCCGCCTCTGACCTGCAGGAGTTTTCCATGACCAAACCGCTTTCCGACGTCTCCCAGAACACCTGGGCTTTTCTGCGCGACCCGATGATCGCACCCACGGGGTTCCGGGAATACGATGCCCGCTGGAAGTTCCCCGACGAAATCAACCTGCCAGGTATCACGGCACTTGGCCTTGGGCTTGGCACCCAGATGCACGAGGCCGGGATTGAACCGGTCATCGCCGTCGGCAACGACTATCGCGACTATTCTCTGTCGGTGAAGAACGCGCTGATTCTGGGGCTGATGCAGGCCGGCATCCATGTGAAGGATATCGGCCCGGCCGTGTCGCCCATGGCCTATTTCAGCCAGTTCCATCTGGATGCGCCCGCCGTGGCGATGGTGACGGCCAGCCACAACCCCAATGGCTGGACTGGGGTCAAGATGGGCTTTCAGCGCCCGCTGACCCACGGCCCGGTGGAAATGGCCCGCCTGCGCGATATCGTGTTGGGCGGTGAAGGCGTGGCGCGGCCCGGCGGTGGATATGAATTTGTCGAGGGCGTGCGCGAGGCATATCTTGACGACCTCGTGGGTGACTTCAAAATGACCCGCAAACTGCGCGTGGTCTGCGCGACGGGGAACGGCACCGCCTCGGCCTTTGCACCGGAACTGTTCGAACGCTTGGGGGTCGAAGTGATCGAGTCGCACAACGCGCTGGATTATACCTTCCCCAACTACAACCCCAACCCCGAGGCGATGGAGATGCTGCATGACATGTCCGCCACGGTGACGGCCAATGGCGCGGATCTGGCGCTTGGCTTTGACGGGGACGGCGACCGATGCGGCGTGGTGGACAATGAGGGTGAGGAGATCTTTGCCGATAAGGTGGGCGTGATCATGGCCCGCGACCTGGCCAAGATTTACCCCGGCTCCACCTTCGTGGCAGATGTGAAATCGACCGGGCTTTATGCCTCGGACCCGGAACTGAAGGCGCATGGGGCCAAGGCCGACTACTGGAAGACCGGGCACAGCCACATGAAACGCCGGGTGCATGAACTCGGCGCGCTGGCGGGGTTCGAGAAGTCCGGCCACTACTTCCTGGCAGAGCCCATTGGCCGCGGCTATGATTGCGGAATGCGCGTTGCGGTGGAGATCTGCAAACTGCTGGATCGCAACCCGGACATGTCCATGGCCGATCTGCGCAAAGCGCTGCCAGTGACCTATTCCAGCCCCACCATGTCGCCTTGGTGCGCGGATACCGAGAAATACGATGTGCTGGAGCGGCTGGTCGAGAAGCTCGTGGCGCGCCATGCCGAAGGCGGATCGCTTGGCGGGCAGAAGATCGTGGACGTGGTCACGGTGAACGGTGCGCGGGTGATGCTGGAAAACGGCGGTTGGGGGCTGGTCAGGGCCTCATCCAACACGCCGAACCTTGTGGTGGTCTGCGAAAGCCCTGAAAGCGAGGACGAACTGCGCGCGATCTTCCATGACCTTGATGCCGTAATCCGTACCGAACCCGGCGTCGGTGACTACGACCAAACGATCTGAACCGGGCGCGGGGAAGGATCTTCGAAGATCCTTGTAAAATCCTTGCAAGGATTTTGGCCCGCCCAGATCCAGCCGTGGACTTTCCCAGGCTGCCGAAGGGCTCTAAGCTCCCGGCAGCCTTTTCATTTATCCGAGATAGACGATGCGCCGTTTCCTGATCCTTCTGACGCTATTGACCCTGCCCTTTGCCGCCCCCGCACAAGAGGCCACACAGCCCGACACCACAATCTCTGTCGAAAACTCAGCACAACAAGATGCGGCCATCGCTGTGCGTATCCGCGAAATCATCCATCAGCTCGACGGCTACGATGGTGTTGCCGTCTATGTCTCGGATGGCATCGTCACTTTGCGTGGCACCACTTTGGATGCAGCGACGGCCGAGGCTCTGACCGGCCTTGTGGCCCGCGTCGAAGGGGTTGTCGCGATCGAGAACGAGGTCACGGAAACCACAGACGTGGTCGAACGGCTGACCCCCGCCGTCGAACGGCTCTGGGATCGGTTGGCGCAGACCGTGGCGTTTCTGCCGCTCTTGCTGGTGGCCATGCTGGCCGGTTTTCTCGTCATCTGGGTCGGTGTGCTGATCGCACGGATGAAAAACCCCTGGGACCGGATCGCGCCCAATGCGTTCATTGCTGATATCTACCGCCAGATCGTGCGGTTGTTCTTTACGGTTCTGGGCATCGTTTTGGCGCTGGACCTGCTGAATCTCACGGCGCTGCTGTCCACTATTCTGGGCGCGGCGGGGATCGTGGGGCTGGCCATCGGGTTTGCCGTGCGGGACACGGTGGAAAATTTCATCGCCTCGATCATGCTGTCCATGCGCCAGCCGTTCCGCCCCAAGGATCTGGTGGAAATCGAAGGCGACACCGGCCATGTCATCCGCCTGACCAGCCGGGCCACCATTCTTCTGTCCCCCGATGGCAACCACATCCGCATCCCCAATTCCAAGGTCTTCAGTTCCCGGATCGTGAACTACACCCGCAATGATGAACGCCGCTTTACCTTCACCCTTGGGGTCGAGGCCGATGCCGATATCGCACAAGCGCAGGAAATCATCCTCGACGCTCTCAGGGAACTGCCCTATCTGCTGGACACCCCCGGCCCTTCCACCTGGGTCGAAGAGGTGGGTGACAGCAATATCACCATCACCGCCGCCGGATGGGTGAAACAGCACGAAACCGGCCTGTTCATGGCACGTGGTGAAGCGATCCGGTTGGCCAAGGCGCGCCTGGAGGAAGCGGGAATCACCCTGCCGGAACCCACCTATCGCCTGATCACGGATTCCACGATTCGCCCGGCGCCGGCCCGATCAAAGCACGACGCGGATAGCCCGGCAGAACAGGTCGCCCCCGTGATCGCAATGCCGGTCCACGCCGAGGATATGCAGGAATTGCAAAGGATCGTGGACGCCGAGCGCGCGGAAACAGCGGCTGACGATCTGCTGACCCGCGAGGCCCCACAGGAATAGTGAATTCACATCTGATTTTTGCCCAAAAGGTCTTGATCCCGCGCGGCGGGCCAAGTAACTAGCGCGTCACGGTTGGGGTGTAGCCAAGCGGTAAGGCAGCTGTTTTTGGTACAGTGTACCGTAGGTTCGAATCCTACCACCCCAGCCAATCACTTACCGAAATTCAGATGATGTCAGGCGTGACAACCGGGCGTCGGCCACCCGTCCGGGGCGCGGGCCTTGCTGGGGCAGATCGGCGACATCTTTGGCCATTCCTGTGGCGAAGACGCCAACCCGCTGCGATCACGTGCCATTTCACGGCGCATGGATTGGGCCGGAACCAAAGAGGCCGCGCAATCGTTACGGAACGGGAAACCCCGCTTCGGCCATCAAGCGGTTGGAATTGGTTTCCACCACCTCTTCCAGTTGGCTCATGAACGCTCCGGTCTCCAACCCCTGTTCGATCACTGGCAGGAACTCTACCACCGCCAGCCCCGGCCTGCGCAGGATGCCATGTCGGGGCCAGAAGACACCGACATTGGTCGCGGCAGGGACACAGGGCTGCCCGGTCTGCTGATAAAGCACGCCGGTGCCAACCTTGTAGGGTCGGTCCGCGCCGGGGGCCACGCGGGTGCCCTGCGGATAAATGATCAGCTGCCCGGGTTCCTGGGCGCCCGATCGCACCCCTGCCAGCATCTGTTGAATGGCCTGGGCCCGCTTTCCTCGGTCCACGGCCACGCACCCGATGCGCTTTGCGTACCAGCCCAGGATGGGGGCGTATTTCAGCGAGGCTTTCATGATGAACTTGGGACGTGGCACAACCGACACGATCATGATGATATCAAAGAAGCTTTGGTGTTTGGCGGCGATCAGCACCTCATCCGTCGGGGCGGTGCCGCGGATTTCGGACTTTAGCCCGACCATCCAGCCCGCCGACCAACGCACCCAAGCGCAGTAGGTGTGAACCGCCGCGAAGGCGCCACGCCGGTCAAAAACGGCCCAAGGGGCGTAGAAGATCGCCAGTACCAGCATCATTAAGTACATCTGGCCGATGAATATCAACGAACGAATCCACTGGATCATGGCAAACTCCTCAATGTGCGGAAGGCCGCAGACCGGGTGGCCCAGAAGGCCGTCACAGCAGATAGCAGCGGTATGGTCAGCGGCCAGAGCCAATGCAGACCCGCAAAGCCAAGTCCCGTTAAAAAGCCGCCCTGTTCCTGTGCGCTTGGCAGCATGGCAATCGCGATCATGCCAAGCGCGGTTCCCACGGCGGCCCCCGTCAAGGCCCGCAAGGTGAACCGCCGCACAAAGGCCCGCGCGATGTAGACATCACGCCCCCCCACCAGCCGCAGCACCCGGATCACCTTGACGTTGGCCGCCAAGGCCGATTGCGCGGCCAGCGTGATCATCGCAGCGACAGACCCAAGGATCAGCGCCAGCGATATCCACCCGAGCGAGCGCACCCGTTCCGCCGCCCGCACCAGCGGCCTGCGCCAGCGGGTGTGATCGTCCAGCACCGCGCCGGGGGCTTCGGCGGCCAGCCGCAGGCGCAGCCCGTCCGGATCATAGCCTGTTTCCGTCTCGATCACCTCGACAAGGCGGGGAACCGGCAGATCCTCCAGCGGCAAATCGGGGCCGAACCACGGCTCCAGCAAGGCGCGCTGTTCGTCTTCGGTCAGCGCACGGGCCGACGCGACGCCGGGCGTCTGTTCCAGCACCTCCAAAACGGCCCAGATCTGCGCCTCCATCTGCGCGGCCGGGGCCGAGATGCGAATGGTCGAAGATCGTGCCAAAGCATCTGACCACCGGTCTGCCAATCTGCCAGACGCCAGCGACAGAGCCAGCGCAAAAACCGCCAGAAACGCCATCGCGCCCGAGGTAAACAGCGTCAGCCGCACGGAATGGCCGCGCCGCGGCACCACGCGGTCGGCCTGCGCGTCACCCTTCAATATCTCCAGGAGGCCGGACAGCACGCTCATAAATCCGCCCCCGCCAATTGCAGACGCCCGCCCGCGATCCGCAGAACCCGCGCGGACACCTGCGCCTTGGCAGCACGGATCAGGCCCAGATCATGGGTAGCGATCAGGATCGTCTTGCCCATCCGGTTCAGCTCGACCAGCAATTGCAGCAGGCGCAGCGACATCTCCCAGTCGATATTGCCCGTGGGTTCGTCGGCCAGGATCACGTCAGGGTCGGTGATGACCGCCCGAGCCAGCGCCGCGCGCTGCCGTTCGCCGCCCGACAACTCCGGCGGCAAGGCATCTGCGCGCGCCGACAAGCCGACCCAACCCATCAGTTCCGACAGGTTTGCCTCTTGCGCCTCGCCGCTGCGTCCCGTGACGGTCAGTGGCAGGGCGATGTTTTCCGACAGCGACAGATGGTCGAGGAATTCGCAATCCTGGTGCACCACGCCCATCCGCTGACGGGCTTGTGCGATTTCGTCCCGGCTCATGTCCTTGGTGTCCTGCCCGAACAGCGTCACATGACCTGACGTGGCCCGCAGGTCGGCATAGCACAATTTCAGAAACGTGGTCTTGCCCGCACCCGAGGGGCCGGTCAAAAAATGGAAAGACCCCGGCGCAAGCCGCAGGCTGATATCTGACAAAAGCGGCCCGCCCCCATAGCCATAGGCGGCCTCTTGCAGCTCGATCACTGGTCTTCTCCGTCCCTCGGTGCTGAGACCGTCATGCCTCACCCGGATCATTCATGCAATCGGAACCCCATGCAATGGCTTGGAATGGCGGATGCCCGTTGCTAGAGTCCACCCGATGCCGCCTGCCGGGCGACGGAACGAGGAACCCCATGCGTCTCACATGCCCCAATTGCAGCGCCCGATACGAGGTAGACGACACTCTGGTTCCACCCGAAGGCCGGGACGTGCAATGTTCCAACTGTGCAACCACCTGGTTTCAGCCCGGCAATCGGGCCCGCGTGGAAGACCCCGAAGGCGCGCCTGCCGCCGCCGCTGCGACGGACGCGCCCCGGCGCGATCTGGACCCGGCCCTGCGCGATATCCTGCGAGAGGAGCGCGAGCGTGAGGAACAGTTGCGCCGCGCCGCCGCCCCGGTGGAGGAAGAACAGGAAGAGATGGCGCTCGACAGTCCGCCGCCCCCGATGACCCGCGCCACCGATGCGGACCTG
>ENA-OWNT01003171-OWNT01003171.1-seawater-metagenome-genome-assembly--contig:-NODE-3171-length-15871-cov-3.802267_pt1 | contig 15871 bp, 15 predicted proteins | sample MGYA00238136_ERZ651165 | MGnify/ENA primary metagenome ERZ651165 (study PRJEB26861, sample SAMN08777766) | seawater metagenome | isolation source: coastal seawater | place: USA: Florida | collected...
CCAGATGCCGACGTCGAGCAGGATCCGTCCATGGTCCGGGGCCAGGATCGCGGTGCTCCAGCCGCCCAGGGCGGCCGCGAGGATCAGCGGCCAGCCGCGCTGCCAGAGCAGGGCCAGGGTCAGGCCGGCGAGCGGGAACAGCAGCAGTTCGAAGGCGAGCGCCACGGACGCGGATACCCAGTCGATGGACAGCGCCAGCGCCACGGTGATGAACAGGACGCCGGAGAACTTGGCCAGCGGATTGGCGCGGGTCAGCAACGCCTGGTTGCCGCTCAGGGTCAGGGCATCCCTCATGGCGCCGCCACCCCGGGGTGCGTCCTGCCGGGCAGCTCCGGCCCCGGAACACCGGGCTGCGGTGCGCCGAGTTTCAGCTCGGCGCCGCCCAGGACCTGGCTGAATTCCGCGTCATGGGTCACCGAGACCACGGCGGTCCCGGCGTCGAGGAGCTCGGAGAGGAACGACGCCAGTTCCGCCCAGGTGTTGGCGTCCTGGCCAAAGGTCGGTTCATCCAGCACCAGCACCCGCGGGTGCGCCGCCAGCACGGTGGCCACCGAGAGCCGCCGTTTTTCGCCGCCGGAGAGTGTGTAGGGGTTGGCGTCCACGAGGTCGCGCAGCCGCAGCCGCTCCAGCAGTTCGTCGACCCGTTCTTCGCCGCGGCCCAGCTGGCGGGGACCGAACATCAGTTCGTCCAGCACCTTTCCGGTGACGAACTGGTGCTCGGGTTCCTGGAACACCGTGCCGATCCTGGAGATCAGCTGCTGGGCCTTCCAGCGGTACGGATCAAGTCCCGCACCGGCGCTCAATTCGGTGGTGGCGGACACCGCGCCCGCAACCGGGGCCAGCAGGCCGGCCAGGGTCAGGGCGAACGTTGACTTTCCGGATCCGTTCGGACCGGTAATGGTCAGCGCCCGGCCCGACCGGACCTGGGCCGTGATGCCTGACTGGACCGGGGCGGGCGGGACCGTGCGGAAACCCTGCAGCACGCCGGTGCGGCGGGGGCGTTCGCGGGAGACGGCCAGCCCCTCGGCGGCCAGCAGTAGCTGGGCAGTCCCGGCGTCGCCCTCTGCGTCCGGTCCCGTCCTGCGCGGGCGGGTGGCCGGCACGTGGCCGGGAACCCAGACGCCGGCGGCGATGAGCATGTCCCGCGCCTGTTCCAGAACCTGGTCCGGAGTTCCGTCCAGCAGCACTGCGGAATCCGTCGCCGACCCTGGCTGGAGCACCACGATCCGGTCCACCAGGTCCTTCCACACGGCCACCCGGTGCTCCACCACCACCAGGGTTGCCCCGGTCTTGTCCAGGGACCGTCCTACGGCATCGCGGACTTCCAGGACCCCCGCCGGGTCGAGATTGGCCGTGGGCTCGTCCAGCAGCAGCAACCCCGGGCGCATCGCGAGGATCCCGGCGAGCGCCAGCCGCTGCTTCTGGCCGCCGGAAAGCGACGACGTCGGGTGCTGGAGGGGCAGGCTGCCGAGCCCGACGTCGTCGAGCGCCTCCGCCACCCGGCGCCAGATCTCCTCCGGGGGGACGGCGAGGTTTTCGGCCCCGAAGGCCACGTCGTCGCCGAGCCGCGACAGCACCACCTGCGTCTCCGGGTCCTGCTGCATGAGCCCGGCCCGCCCCCGCTGCGCCCTCGGTGCGGCGCCGTCGATCAGCAGGCTGCCGGTCTCGTCGGCGTCCTCGACGTCCGCGGAAGCGTGGGCGGAAGCTGCCGGGGCAGTGCCTGCGGTGCTGCTGTCGCCAAGCACCCCGGCCAGGGCGTGCAGCAGGGTGGACTTGCCGGCGCCGGAGGGGCCCAGCAGCAGCACGCGCTCACCGGGGCGGATGTCCAGGTCCAGGCCGCTCACGGCGGGCCGAGACCGGCCGGCATGCCGCCAGCCCCAGCCGCGGGCGGTGACCGCGGCCGGGCGGACGGTGTCGATGGATGTCATGCGGGTGCGGGCCTCAGGAGAAGACGGGTTCCGATGCCGCCTTGCGGGACGCGAACGAGGCCAGGACGCCGGTCTTGGCCAGACCGCGGGTGGCGAGCCAGGACAGTCCGCCGGCGATCACCGCTCCGGAGATGGCGCAGAAGACAATGTAGGCGAGCTTGTCCCCGGCTTCGTACGCGATGTTCCAGCCCCAGGGCAGGAAGGAGTCGTTCAGGCCGCAGAACAGGCCCGCGCCGGCGCCGGCCAGCAGGGAAACCGGCAGGTTGAACTTCTTGTACAGGAACGCGGCGAAGATGAGTTCCGCGCCGAGGCCCTGGAGAATGCCGGAGATGAGCACCGTGGTGCCGTACTGCGAACCCATGATCAGCTCGCTGGTGGCGGCCACGGCCTCGCAGAACAACGCCGCCCCGGGCTTGCGGACAACGAGCATGCCCAGCACGGCGGGGATCATCCAGCCGCCGGCGTAGAGGCCGGTCAGCGGCGGGTAGACGGCGGTGAGCGGGCCGGTCACGAGGTTGGCGCCCTGGTCCCAGGCCCAGAAAATCACGCCGCCGGCAACAGCGATCAACGCGGCCACCACAATGTCGACCACGCGCCAGCTGTATTTGCCGGTGGCCAGTGTCTGCTTTGCAGAAATGTCAGTCATATCGTCCTCCTGAGGTACAGGAGGGGAGGGTGCTGCTCGGCGCCGCGGCTTCCGCCACGGGTGCCGGGCACCCTGAGAACTCGACTCCCTTGCGCCGGTACTAACCGGATCAGGTTCGAGGGTCTGCGGCTGTCCGCACTCTCAGCGCCCACCTACGGTTCCCTGGACTGCTCCAGTGATGCCCGACGGCGGCGCTCCCCTGTCGTATCAAAATCGCCCTTGTGGGCTGGCTCAGTTTACACCCGCCGGGCGTCCAGGGCGGTGACCCGCAACGGCCCGCTTGGTAGAGTCGGCACCAGCACGCAACGACCGGACTCTGACGGGAGCTGAAGCCTTTTGACTGACGCACCAGCGCCTTCCTCCGACTTCGACCCCGACTCTGCGGAACCGCAGCCGCCGGGGTCCCTGGCCGCGCTGATCGGCCGCATCCTGACGGAGATCGACGAGCTGCAGTTCCAGTCATTCAGCAAGGACGACGCACTGGATCTTGGCCTCCTGCTGGTGGAACTGGGCCGGCAGCGCTCCCATCCGATCGCCATCGACATCACCAAGGGTGAGCAGGTGCTCTTCCACGCCGCGCTGGAGGGGGCCACGCCGGACAACGAGCGGTGGATCAGGGCCAAACAGCGCACCGCCGTGCGTTATGAGGTCCCGTCCCTGCTGGTGGGCCTGCGGGCGCGCGCGGCGGGCGGGAGGATCGAGGACAACGCCTGGTTCGACCAACGGGAGTTTGCCGCGCACGGCGGCTCATTCCCCATCTACGTGCGCGGAACCGGGGTGGTGGCCACCGTCACGGTCTCGGGCCTGCCGCAGAAAACCGACCACGAGCTGGTGGTCGAGGCCCTGACCGAAATCCTCGGCCGCCCGGGACGCTAGGCTAGGGGAAGCCCTGTTCCCGCCCGCAAGGAGTACGACGCATGAACATCTTCATCAAACTGCTCGGCACCGGCGTTAGCCTGCTCGCCGGTTTCGTCGGCACCAAGGTGGTTGACACCGTCTGGGAGAAAACTACGGGCAACAAGCCCCCCAAGGGCCACGACGACGACGTTCCCACCACGCTGCGCCAGGCCCTGACGTTCGCCCTGATCTCGGCGTCGGTGAGCGCCATCATCCAGGTGCTCGCCAACCGCGGCACGCAGCGGGCGATCACCCGCTTCGCCAAAACCCAGGACCTGGTCTAGGGCGCATCGTCTAGGGCGCATCGTCTAAGACCAGCACACTCCGACGGGGAGTCCCACGGGCGTCAGTCCCGGTGGGGCTCCCCGTCGTCGGTGAATCCGCGTTTGCCGGCCGCCTGCTGCACCACGGCTTCCAGCTCGTCGGTGCTGAGCAGCTCCGGGTGCAGGTGCTTGGTGCGGTAACCGGCGCGGCCCACCATGTGGGCCGAAACCGGCACCGTGAGCAGCTGGAAGATCCACGCCACCACCAGCACCGGCCAGACCCACCAGGTCCGCAGCTGCAGCCCCACCGCGCAGAGAAGCAGGAAGAGGCCCAGCACCTGCGGTTTGGTGGCGGCGTGCATCCGGCTCATGAGGTCCGGGAACCGCAGCAGGCCGATGGCCGCTCCAAGGGACATCAGCGCCCCGACCACCATGAACACGGCCGAGACGGCGTCGATCACGGCGTCGGCAGACATCGCTTCAGGACTCATTGGGCTGCTTCCTCCGGTCTGCCACGAAACGGGCCACGGTCACCGAGCCGACAAAGCCGATGATGGAGATGGACACCAGCAGCATCAGGTTGTTCAGGTGGCGGTTCACGGCCATATCGATGCACAGCGCCGCCCCCAGGATGGCCAGCAGGACGTCGGCCGCGAGCACCCGGTCCAGCAGCGAGGGCCCGCGCGCGATGCGGATGATCGCGCCGCCCGCGGCGAGCGAGAGCACGACGGCGGTGATGGTCAAAACCAGCGGCATCATGCGCCAACCTCATGCTTGAGTGCGGACAGTTCCGCCTTGGTGCCCATGATCCTGATCAGCCCGGCCTCGGTGTCGCGGACCTCCTTGCGGAGCTTGGCCGCATCCTCGGCGTCGCGGACGTTGATGCCGTGGATGTAGAGGGTGGACGTGGACCTGTCCACCTCCACCACCACGGAGCCGGGGATCAGCGAGATGACGTGTCCCGTGGCGGTCACCAGCAGGTCGGAGTGGCTGCGCAGCGGGACGGCGACGACGGCGCTGATCACCCGCGGCCCGCGCACCACGGCCAGGTACAGGACCTGGAAGCTGGCAGCGACCACCTTGGCCAGGAACACCAGTGCGAAGGGTCCGGCGCGCAGCACATTGAAACGGCCGCCCAACTCCACCGGCGGCAGGTAGAACAGCCGGGCCACCACCACCGCAATCAGTGCGCCAAAGAGCAGATTGCCGGCGCTGAAATCCTGCCAGAGTGCACCCCAGACGATGACAAGCCAGACCAGCAGGGGCAGTTCCTGGCGCAGCGAGATCCTCTTCCGCGTCATTTCCCGCCCTCCTGCCGCAGCGGCTGGGCGATCGGCGGAACCGGCGCCTCGTCCCCGAGCACAGCGTGGATGTAGGCGGAACGGTCCAGCATCTCCTCAGCGGACTGTCCGGCAACCCGGAAAAGCGGCCCGGCGAAGACGGTCAGCGCCACCCCGAACAGCACCAGGCCCAGGGTCGAACCCACCATGGTCCGCGGCAGCAGCGTCACGTTACGTTGGCCCGCGCGGTCGCCGGTGGCCGCGTCGGCGGGAGCGGCGAGCAGGACGGGGTCGGGATGTTCGGCGTCCTCGGGCTTGCGCCAGAAAGCACGGTTCCAGACCCGGGCGATGGCCAGCAGGGTCAGCAGGCTGGTCAGCACGCCGCCGGCCACGAGCGCGTAGGCCAGCGGAGTCCCCAGGGAGACGCCGGCCTGCAGCAGGCCGAGTTTGCCCAGGAAGCCGGATAACGGGGGGATTCCGGCCAGGTTCATGGCGGGCACGAAGAACAGCACGGCCAGCAGCGGCGAAAGCTTCGCCAGCCCGGCGATCCGGTCCACCGAGGAGCTCCCGGCCCGGCGCTCAATCAGGCCGGTCACCAGGAACAGGCTGGTCTGGATGGTGATGTGGTGGGCCACGTAGAAGACCGCGGCTCCCAGGCCCGCCACGGACGACATCGCCAGGCCGAACACCATGTAGCCGATGTGGCTGACCAACGTGAAGGAGAGCAGACGCTTGATGTCGCTCTGCGCCAGGGCGCCCAGGATCCCCACCACCATGGTCAGGAGGGCCGCGACCATCAGCGGGGCGTTGAACGTATCCCCGGGAAAGAGCAGGGTCTCGGTGCGGACCATCGCGTAGACCCCCACCTTGGTGAGCAGGCCGGCGAACACTGCGGTGACCGGGGCGGGCGCGGTCGGATAGGAGTCCGGGAGCCAGAAACTCAGCGGGAACACGGCGGCCTTGATGCCAAATGCCACGAGCAGCAGCACGTGCAGCAGGTTCCGGGTGCCCTGGTCCAGGTCCATCAGTTTGACGGCCAGGTCCGCCATGTTGATGGTCCCGGTGGCGCCGTAGATCATGGCGATCGCGATCAGGAACAGCAGCGAGGAGACCACCGAGACCACCACATACGTCACGCCGGCGCGGATCCGCGGGCCCGTCCCACCCAGGGTCATCAGCACGTAACTGGCGGTCAGCAGGATCTCGAAGCCCACGTAGAGGTTGAACAGATCCCCGGAGAGGAAGGCGTTGGACACTCCCGCCACCAGGATCAAATAGGTGGGGTGGAAGATCGAGACCGGCGCGTCCCGGTCGCCGTCGGCCATGCCCTGCCCGGTGGCGTAGACCAGCACGGCGAGGCTGACGGTGGAGGACACCACCAGCATCAGCGAGGAGAACTGGTCCACCACCAGCACGATGCCCCAGGGCGGCAGCCAGCCGCCGATGTTGACCGCCGCCGTGCCGCCCTGCCAGACGGAGGCGAGCAGCAGGCATTCGAGCAGCAGGGTCAGCGAGAGGAGGGCTATGCTGACGGTCCGCTGCGCCCGTGGTTGCCGAATCAGCAGGAAGGTCAGGGCGGCCCCGAGGATGGGGAGGACGACGGCGAGCGGGGCAAAGCTTGCGATGTTCACTCGGTCCCTCCTTCCGGGGCGGGGGTGATGTTGCGGGAACCGGGCTGTTCTTCGGCAGCGGCGTCGACGGCCGGCATCCGGCGGGCACCGGCCTGCACGGTGTCGCTCGGATCCGGGGCACCGTCAGCTTCCGCCGGATCGGCCGCCACCAGCGGGAATTCCGAGGTCTCCGCGGGAATGACGGCATCGTCCTCGGCGTCGAAGCTCGGGGTCTCGGCCACCCGGCGGTCCTCGGCGTCGTCCTGGATGTCGTCCTGCCGGGCCAGCACCCAGGTGCGGTAGATGATGCCCAGCATGAAGGCCGTGACGGCGAAGGAGATCACGATCGAGGTCAGGATCAGCGCCTGCGGGAGCGGGTCGCTGTAGTCGCCGGCGGCCGTGTCCTTTTTGAACAGCGGCGCGAGGCCCGCATAGCCGCCGGTGGCCAAGATCAGCAGGTTGGTGGCGTTTGCCAGCAGCATCAGGCCCAGCAGGACCCGGGTGAGGCTGCGTTCCAGGATCAAATAGATGCCGCAGGCGTAGAGGGCTCCCATGACCGTCAGCAGGGTCAGATTGACGCTCATGCGTTCCCCTTGGCGGTGGTTTCGGCCGGGACGTCGTCGGCTTCCCGGTCGTCGGACGGCTCCGCGGGCTCGTCCGCGGGCTGTTCCTCCGGCTGTTCTTCGAAGTGCTCGTCGATTTCAGCGCCGAGGCTGCGCAGCACGTCCAGGGCCAGGCCGACGACGACGATGTAGACGCCGATGTCGAAGATGGTGGAGGTGACGAACTTGATGTCGCCGAAGACCGGCAGCCAGAGTTCGATAATGGCGCTTTGGAAGACCTGGCCGCCGAGCAGCAGCGGCGCGACGCCGGAGGCCGCGGCGGTGGCGAGGCCGATGCCCAGCAGGGCGCCGGCGCTGACCGGGGTGGCTTCGCGCAGCTCGAACCGGCCCCCGGCGAGGTAGCGGATGGTGAGGGCGAGGCCGGCCGTGAGCCCGCCGGCGAAACCGCCGCCGGGGAGGTTGTGTCCGGCGAGCAGCAGGTAGATCGAGAAGACGATCATCGAGTGGAAAATCAGCCGGGTGACGACTTCGAAGATGATCGAGCGCCGCTCCGGGGCCATGGTCCGTCCGGCCACGAGCCACGCGTCGCGCGTCGAGGCGGCAAACCGCCGGCTCATGGCCAGGGCGGCGTTGTCCCGGGTGTGGGCGGGCTGGGCCGTCCGGCGGCCGACGGTTCCTTCCGCCACGGCCGCGGAGGGCCCGATCCGGTCGCCGCGGCCCCGCACGAAGATGAGGCTGGCGACGCCGGTGGCGGCCAGGGCCAGCACGGAGATCTCGCCGAAGGTGTCCCAGGCCCGGATGTCGACGAGCGTGACGTTGACGACGTTCAATCCCCCGCCGCCCTCGTAGGCCAGGCGCGGGAACTCCAGCGAGACCGGCGTCGCGACGCGGGAGCCCAGGGCATGGATCGCCACGAAGACCATGGTGAGGCCGAAGGCGGCGCCGATGATCACCCGGATCACCCGGTATTTGCCGCCGGTGCGGTCCCGCAGCTCCGCCGGCAGGCTGCGCATCGCGAGCACGAAGGCCACCAGGATGATGGTCTCCACCAGCATTTGGGTCAGCGCCAGGTCCGGGGCGCCCTGGAGCGCGAACATCAACGCGATCCCGTAGCCGGTAACCGAGACCATCAGTACGGCCAGGAAGCGTTTGTTGGCCCGCACCGCGGCGAGCGCGCCGATCACGATTCCGGCCCCGGCGACGATCTGCAGCGGCGAATTAGGATCGACGAAGTACAGCGTGGCGGGCAGCGGCTTGTTGGCCAGCAGCATCGCCGTGAGCGGCAGGACGAAGGCGACGGTCAGGATGACGGCGAGGTAGAAGAAGAGCGAGCCTCGCTGGGTGCGGCCGGTGACCCAGACCGCGGCGTCGTCAAGGGCGCCGATGGTGCGCTGGTAGGCGCGGTCCCCGTCGATCCAGCCGGGCACCAGGGCCTGCACGCGGGAAACGGCGTTGCGTCCGTAGAACATTGCCAGCCCGAGCGCGAACGTGATCGCGGTCAGGCCCAGCGCCGGGGTGAACCCGTGCCAGAGCGCGAGGTGGCCGGCGGCGTCGGCTTCGGCGGCACCGGCGTGGCCGGCGAACAGCGCGGCATAGGGCTGGATCCAGCCGTCCACCGGGTCCGGCCACACGCCGTAGAGGATTGTCAGCAGGCTCAGCAGGGCGGGGGCTGCCAGGAAGGCCGGTTTGACGGCCTTGAACGGGGTGGCCGGGACGCCCGGCTTGACCGCGAAGGCGCCCCACATGAACCGGGCGCTGTAGGCAAAGGTCAGGACGGAGCCCAGCACCAGGCCCACCAGGATCACAGGCCCCCACGCTCCGGTTCCGGCGTGGTGCACGAAGGCTTCGAAGACCGATTCCTTGGCCACAAAGCCAGCCAGGGGCGGCACGCCGGCCATTGAGGCCGCGCCGATGGCTGCCACCACCGCAAGGGCACGGGAGGACCGGTAGACGCCGGAGAGCTTGCGGAGGTCGCGGGTCCCCGCCTGGTGGTCGATGATGCCGACCACCAGGAACAGGGTGGCCTTGAACAGCCCGTGCGCCAGCAGCAGGGCCAGGCCGGCGAGCGCCGCATCGGGCTTGCCGAGCCCTACCACCATGGTCAGGAAGCCGAGCTGGCTGACCGTGCCGTAGGCGAGGACGAGCTTGATGTCGGTCTGGCGCAGCGCCCGGTAGCCGCCCACCAGCATGGTGGCCAGGCCCAGTCCCAGCACCACCGGGAGCCAGAAGGGCGTCTCGGCGAACCCGGGAGCGAGCCGGGCCACGAGGTAGATGCCGGCCTTGACCATGGCGGCGGCGTGCAAGTAGGCGCTCACCGGCGTCGGCGCGGCCATCGCGCCGGGGAGCCAGAAGTGGAACGGGACCAGCGCGGATTTGGTGATTGCGCCCACCAGGACCAGCACGACGGCGGCGGCCACGGCCGCCGAGGCGGATCCCGTCACCAGCTCCGGCGCCATCTGCAGGATGGTCGAGATCCGGTAGGTTCCCGCCGTCGACCCCAGCATGATCAGCCCCACCAGCATGGCCAGGCCGCCCGCTGTCGTGACGACCAAAGCCTGCAGCGCCGAACGCCGGGCCGACAACCTGGTGCGGGCGTAGCCGATCAGCAGGTAGGACAGGACGGTGGTCAGTTCCCAGAAGATAAACATCAGGAGCAGGTCATCGGCGGTGACCAGGCCGAACATGGCCCCGGCAAAAGCCAGGAGCTGGGCACCAAATTCGCCCAGAGAGCTGTCCTTGTCCTTGAAGTAGCGGGCACAGTAGACCAGGACCAGCGCGCCAACGCCGAGGACCAGCAGGGACATGACCCACGCCAGGGCATCCAGCCGGAAGGCCAGCTCCAGCTGCAGGTCCGGGATCCACGGGAGAGTGACGGCGGTGGCCCCGGCGTCCGAGTACACCGCGCCATGCTGGAGGGCCAGCCAGACGAAGGAGCCAGCGGGCACTGCGGCCAGCGCGAAGAACGCGTTCCTGCCCAGCCTGCGGAAGAGGAATGGCGCCACAGCGGCTACCGCAAAGTGCACGGCAAGGACTGTGATCACTGGTATCTCCGCAACGTCAGGAATTCGAATGTCAAAAGTTGGAGCAGGCGGGGCACGCGTTAGGTTCGGTGGGGCCAGTTTACCAAGCGTGCACAAATTGTTTTCAAGGTGACGTGCTTTGGGAGGCGCCGGTCCCTCGAACCGCGGCAAGACAGACAGGCTGAGAAGACCCGGCGTTGCCGGACCGTTTCTCCATCGGCCTCCGTCCCCGGGCGGATACCATCAGGCTATGAACTCTGCCACCGCCCCCGAGGCCATGCGTCCGGCCTCGGAACTCGAGTCCGGCAGCCACGCCAGCGGCAAGGGCCGCGTCCTGGCCTGGGCCGCCTGGGACTGGGGGTCCGCGGCCTTCAATGCGGTCATGACCACCTTCGTCTTCACCGTCTACCTGACCTCCAAGGCCTTCGGCGGGGAAGACGAAGCCTCGGCGGTTCTCGGCTCGGCCCTGGCCATTGCGGGGGCGGCCATCGCCCTGCTTGCCCCGGTCACCGGGCAGCGCTCGGACAGCGGAGGCCGCCGCAAGCTGTGGCTGGGGGTCAACACAGCCGCCGTGGCACTCCTGACCGGGCTCTGCTTCTTCGTCTTCCCGCGCCCCGAATTCCTGCTCCTCGGGGTAACGCTGATCGCGTTAGGCAACGTGTTCTTCGAATTCGCCGGGGTGAACTACAACGCCATGCTTGCCCAGATCTCCACGCCGGCGAACATCGGCAAGATCAGCGGACTCGGTTGGGCCGCGGGCTACCTCGGCGGCATCGTGGCGCTGCTGATCGTGCTGCAGCTTTTCGTCCAGCCCAGCATCGACTGGTTCGGCGCGTCCACCGAAGAGAGCCTGAACCTCCGTCTCGTGGCGGTGTTCTCCGCGCTCTGGTTCCTGGTCTTCGCGATTCCGGTCATGCTCGCGGTCCCGGAAGTGCCCAAGGCGGAACAACCCAGGCTGGGTTTCTTCGCCTCCTACAGGCTGCTCGTGCGACGCATCCGCGCCATCTACCGGACAAGCCCGCACACCATCTACTTCCTGCTGGCCAGCGCCATTTTCCGTGACGGACTGGCCGCGGTATTCACTTTCGGCGGGATCATCGCCGCCGGCACCTTCGGCTTCGAACTCAAGCAGGTCATCTTCTTCGCCATCTTCGGCCACGTCGTGGCCGCTGTAGGCGCGCTGCTGGGCGGTTTCCTGGACGACCGGGTCGGCCCCAAGGCCGTCATCATCGGCTCCCTGGCCGGCCTGCTGCTGTCCGGAAGCGTGCTCCTGGCATTGGGGAACGGGAACTATTCCTTCTTCGGCATGCAATGGGCGGGCAGCACGACCTTCTGGGTCTTCGGCCTGTTCCTGTGCCTCTTCGTCGGTCCGGCCCAGTCCTCGTCGCGCGCCTACCTGGCCCGGCTGGCCCCGCACGGGGAGTCCGGGGAACTCTTCGGCCTCTACGCCACCACCGGCCGGGCGGTCAGCTTCCTGGCCCCGGCGCTCTTCACCCTGTGCATCACGGTCGCGACGCCCCTGGTGGCCCCCGGCCAGGCCCAGCGCTGGGGCATCCTCGGCATCATGGTCGTGCTGCTGGCCGGGCTCCTGGTGATGCTGCCCGTCAAGCCGCCGGGCAAGACGGAAATCGCGGTCGTACCCGGAGCCTGAAGCGCCCCAAAACTCCCCCGGCGCACTAGGCTGGAGGCATGAACGTGGATGAGACAGACCTGCCCGGCCTCGGCCGGCGCAAGGACTTCATGACCGCCTCGGGGCGCCGGATCGGCGTCGTCGAGTACCGGGAAGGCCAGACCGAGCTGATCGTCTCGACCTGGGACGACCCGGACACCTGCCAGGCCTCCATCCCGCTGACCGCCGACGAGGCCGCCGCCCTCGGCAACCTGCTGGGCGGACAGCGCCTGGCCATGCAACTGTCCGAGGCGCACCGGGAAGTGCCCGGGATCGTCACCCGGCAGTTCTCCATCGCCGCGGACTCGCCTTTCCAGAACCAGCCCATGGGCAAGGCGTGCATCAGGACCCGCAGCGGCGCCTCGATCGTGGCCATCATGCGCGAGGGCGAAGTCCTCCCCTCCCCCGGCCCCGACGTCGTCCTGCATCCCGGCGATCTCCTCGTCGCGGTTGGCACGCAAGAAGGCTTGGACACGGCAGCCAGCATCCTGCGCAACGGATAAGCGGCATGGATCCGCTCGCCCTGACCCTCATCGAACTGGGGGCCGTCGTGTTCTGTCTTGGCCTGCTGGCCAGACTGGCCGGGCGGATCGGCATGTCCCCCATCCCGCTGTACCTCGTCGGCGGCCTCTTCTTCGGGGCCGGCGGCCTGGTCAAGCTGGAGGGGATGCACGAGTTCGCGCATCTCTCGAGTGAGATCGGCGTCATCCTCCTCCTGCTTATGCTCGGATTGGAATATACGGCGTCGGAGCTGGTCACCGGCCTGCGGCGGTCCTGGCAGGCCGGCGTGCTGGACCTGGTGCTGAACTTCCTGCCCGGCGCTGGTCTGGCGCTGCTGCTGGGCTGGGGACTGGTCGGCGCGATGGTGATGGGCGGCGTTACCTACATTTCCTCGTCCGGGATCGCGGCGAAGGTCATCACCGACTTGGGCCGGATCGGCAACCGCGAGACCCCCGTGATCCTGTCCATCCTGGTCTTCGAGGATCTGGCCATGGCCGTGTACCTGCCGATCCTGACCGCTACCCTTGCCGGGGTCAGTTTCCTCGTGGGCCTGCAGACGGTGGGGATCTCCCTCGCCGTCGTCACGCTGGTCCTGGTGGTCGCGCTGCGGCACGGACACCACGTGTCCAAGGCCGTCCACAGCGAAAACTCCGAGGTTTTCCTGCTCAACCTACTCGGGGCGGCACTGCTCGTCGCGGGACTGGCGGCTGCCATGCAGGTCTCCGCCGCCGTCGGCGCCTTCATGCTTGGAATCGCCATCTCCGGCGCCACCGCCCACAGCGCCACCCGGATCCTGGAACCCCTGCGGGACCTCTTTGCCGCGATCTTCTTCGTGGTCTTCGGCCTGAACACGGACCCGACGTCCATCCCGCCCGTGCTCGGCTGGGCCCTGATCCTGGCGGTGCTCACCGCGGCCACCAAGATGATCACCGGAGTCTGGGCGGCGAAGCGTGCTGGCATCGCCCTGCCCGGCCGCTTCCGTGCCGGGGCGGCCCTGATTGCGCGCGGCGAGTTCTCCATCGTGATCGCCGGGCTTGCCGTGGCCTCCGGCGTGGTACCCCACCAGCTCGCCGCGCTGGCCACCGCCTACGTGCTCATCATGGCGGTGATGGGTCCGCTGGCGGCCCGCTTCGTGGAGCCGGTCGTGCGGATGCTGCGCCGCCCGGCCAGGCGAACGACGGCGCCGGTCCGGCCCGCCTAGATGTCCGTGCGGTGGAAGTTCAGGTGGCTGCGGCTCGCCGTCGGGCCGCGCTGGCCCTGGTAGCGGTTGCCGTACTCGCCGGAGCCGTAGGGGTGCTCGGCGGCCGAGGTCAGCCGGAAGAAGCACAGCTGCCCGATCTTCATGCCCGGCCATAGCTTGATGGGCAGGGTGGCCATGTTGGAGAGCTCCAGGGTGACGTGCCCGGAGAATCCCGGGTCGATGAACCCCGCCGTCGAATGCGTCAGCAGGCCAAGGCGGCCCAGCGAGGACTTGCCTTCAAGCCGTGCCGCGATGTCGTCCGGCAGCGTGACGGTCTCGTAGGTGGAGCCCAGCACGAACTCGCCCGGGTGCAGGATGAACGGCTCCCCCGGGTCGACCTCCACCAGGCGGGTCAGCTCGGGCTGGTCCTCAGCCGGATCGATGTGCGCGTACTTGTGGTTGTCGAAGAGCCGGAAAAAGCGGTCGATCCGCACGTCCACCGACGACGGTTGGACCATGTCAGGGTCGAACGGCTCCAGCACAATCCGCTGGGAGTCGATTTCGGTACGAATGTCGCGGTCAGAGATCAGCACAGGATCAAAAATACCCCAGTAATTGCCGGCGGAGCTGCGTGCGGCAACTGTTACACCTGCAGGAGCTCAGGCGGCTTCCTGGACCTGCGCCGGCTCCAGGACGGATTTGAGCCGCTCAAGCTCCAGGACCTGCGCTTTCAGCGACCGCCGGACCGCGGGATATCTCAGCAGCATCGCCATCGCCGGCCGGCACCGCAGGGCGAAGCGTACGCGCGTGCTGTCATTCTCCGTGCTGAGGTAGTAGCCGCCCCGCTCACGGACCGGGCCGGAAACAACCTCAAACTCGATCTCGGCGCCTGGCCGGGTGGCGGTCAACGCAAAGTCCGCGTCGGCGGGTTCTCCGGCTCCGGCAAAGAGCGGACGATAGACCGCGCCCCTGGACGCTGCCGCCCCGGAGATGAGTTTGACGCCGCGGATCCCGTCCCGCCAGCAGGACAGGTTGCGGGGGTCGAGCAGGAAGTTATAGATGCTCATCGCGTCGCGCTGGATCACGACTTCATGCTCTGCAAAGGCCACGGAAATCCTCGATTGGCGGAAGGCTGATGGATGTAGCCCGTTCCCCGGAGACTGCAGCTAACCCTCTCAGGATAGACAGCAAGGCCCGTCCCGCGCGGCTGCGGGGACGGGCCTTTACCGAAGAGTTATCGACGTTCCGGTGGGTTGCTGCGGCGGCTGCCCGGGACTAGTCCCGCGTCAGCTTCGGCACTGCGAACACCACAACGGCGCCGATCACGGCGAACGCCGCGAACATGTAGAAGTTGAGCTGCCAGCCGAAAGCCATGCCCGCGATCAGTCCGCCGATCAGCGGTCCGCAGATGGCACCGATCCGTCCGATGCCCAGGGACCAGCTCAAGGCGGTGGCGCTCAGGGACTGCGGGTAGTGCGTGGCGCAGTAGCCGCCCACTAGGATCTGGGTTCCCACCGAACCGAGACCGGCGAAGGCGACGATGACGAGCAGCATCGCCAGCGGCAGCTGCAGGCTCAGCATGAGGATGGCGACGAACGCCAGCAGGAACGACGCTGTCACCACCTTGCGGATCCCAATCTTGTCCGCCAGGACGGAGGCACTGATCGACCCGACGATCGCGCCGGCGTTCAGGACCAGGAGGAAGGTCAGGGCATCGCCGAGCTGGAATCCGGCCTGCCGCATGATCTGCGGAAGCCAAGTGTTCAGGCCGTAGACCAGCAGGAGCCCGCAGAAGTTCGCGAGTGCGAACAGGATGGTGGAGCGGATCCACTTGCGCGTGAAAAGGGTCTTCATGGCCGACTTCGGCGCTTCGTCGCCCGTCTTGACGTCCTCGGCAGTCACGATGTCCGAGTAAACCAGGCCATAGCGGTCCGCGGTGGCCCTCGCCTCTTCGATACGCTGCTTGCGCGCCAGGTAGGCCACCGACTCGGGAAGCAGCTTCCAGGCGATGGGCAGCAGGGTCAGGAGCGGAAGGGCGCCGATGGCGTACATCCAGCGGAAGTCCACGTGCTGGAGGAGGTTGATGGCGAGCAGCGAGGCGCCGACCCCGCCGACGGAGTACCCGCTGAACATCACGGCGTTGGCGATCTGGCGGCGCTCCTTGCGGGCATACTCCACCGTCAGCGCAATGCAGGTCGGCACGATGCCGCCCAGGCCCAGGCCGGTCAGGAACCGCAAAAGGCCGAAAACCTCAGCGGACGGCGCGAAGGCCGTGAGCAGCATGCAGATGGAGAACCAGGCGATGCAGGCGAGC
>ENA-OWNT01003172-OWNT01003172.1-seawater-metagenome-genome-assembly--contig:-NODE-3172-length-15864-cov-4.576107_pt1 | contig 15864 bp, 6 predicted proteins | sample MGYA00238136_ERZ651165 | MGnify/ENA primary metagenome ERZ651165 (study PRJEB26861, sample SAMN08777766) | seawater metagenome | isolation source: coastal seawater | place: USA: Florida | collected...
GTGTGGGTGGGTGGCCGAGCAGCAAGCAAGCACGTCATCAATCACTCCATCATCAATCAGGAGCGAAGGAAGGAAGGAAGGCGTGAAAGTCAGCGCGGCACACGGCTCCAGGCTCCACTCCTCATTCGATGTTCGATGTTCGATGTTCGATGTTCGATGTTCGATGGTCGATGTTCGATGATTGGTGGTCGTTCGTTCGTTCGTTCGTTCGATGGGTTGGTTGATGATCATTCGATGGTCGATATATTATACTACCCACCCGCTGTCGTTGTTCGGTGTGCTTCGGTTATCTCGACTGTTGCCGTCGTCGCTGTCATTATCGTTGTTGAAGGCACGACGTGGTCGTTGCGTCGTCGTTGTTGTCGTCATCGATGCCTGCGTAGTCGATGTTTGTTGTTGGCGCGTGCAGCCCCCACAAGATGTTCTTCGCTCAGGTACACGGCGGTGCTCGGAGTGAATAAATTGACCATCTCACGTGTGAGTGCTTACGCAACACCAGAACAGGGACTTGGTGGCGTGAAGTGGTGGGAGTGGACTAGAAGTACTCAGAAAGATAAACGGGAGGATGAGGAAAAAGAAGGAAAAACCTCGGAAATCGCGAAGCACAAGTTGCGGCGCGCCGACTCAGTCCATTCACCATGTCCTTCTTTCTTCAGCCGGTCCGCCTGTGCTTCAATTGACACTTATCCTAGCAACAGCTCAAGCGCACGTTGTAGCAGCGTCCACTCACACATCGCCATGGCTTCACCGGCCATATGCACACGAAGTGACCTTGCCCGAGACGGCGCTGCGCAGCACACGCAATAGCCATGAACACTACCAGCGGCGGCGAGGGAGGGCTGGTCAACGGCACGTATGCTGAGTTGCAGTGTTTCCTTCCAAGTGACGAACTGCGTCGCCAACTTAGTTGGGCAAATGAGCAACTGGATCTCATTTTCATGCAGTTCACAAAAGCTGAAACTGCTGACGCCGCGCCGAAGGACTTGCGATCACGAAGACATTCCCGCCTACCTTCAGGACTCAATGAAGACAGGCTCCAGGATATTTTGGGCAGCGACTTTTTGAGTAGATTTCTTCCTCACGTGGTGCCGCATTTACGACGAGCCGAAGAAGAAGGTGATGATGAGTCACAAGAAACCGTGGATCAAATTCACGTAGTGTTCTTCAAGTGCGTCAAATTGACGGCGCTGTGTCTGCCGTTCTGCCATGTTGGCGTGCTGAACAGCTTCTGCAGCTTGTTCTCTCAAGCATTTTCTCCTGGGATCGATGTGGATCATATTTATGTGAACACCGACAATGTTGTAAGCGGAACCGTGTTCGGGCAGTTGAGGCCCGAGTTTGTTGAAGCACTAGAACTACGCAACAAGGTTCAGAAGCGGCGCACAACGTTGCGAGCCTTCACGAAGAGGAGTATGGATTTAGTTGGACGATGTGTGAAACATATATGGGAAAACACCACTCTGTCGTATTGTGGAATGATTGTTGACTACAATCAGAACACGCGCCAGCACCTGATTCATTATGTCGATGGTGAGAAGCAGTGGACAGTTCTAGAAGCCCTCCGCGGTCTGGAGTGGTTGAAGGACAAGTACGTGAAGGCATCAAGTCGCAATTTGGAAATGAGCGCGAACGATGTCGACAAAGTTCTTCAGGTTGTGAGCAAGACACTACGACTTAAAAAGGTCACTTACGATGAGTCTTTATTTGATTTTGAACTTGGCGACTTTGAGGACGAAGGGTTCGCAACAGAGGAATTACTCACGATACGGGCGTACGATACACGTACGAAATGCCATCTGGTCTTAAATGAAGAAGACCCTGCGGCACGGCCTCGCTGGATTGATGTCACCCAAGACATGGTGCCTTTTGCGTTTCGAGACAAGTCCGTTCGAAAGGTGGTTACGGAAGAGGGTGCTGTCAAAGTAAAATGCTACATCGTGCGCCGAAAATGCTCCGCTCTCGGACTGGTGAAGTGGTACTATCCCGATCCAGCAAAACGACTGAAGTTCCACAAATCGGACAAAGGTCTACGGATTAAAATTTGGTGGCCAGGGGAGAAGCAGTGGTTCAAAGCAATTGTCAGGCGATTCGTTCCGCCAAAATCCAGAGATGATGCCCGATACGCCGCCGGTGCATGTGGGCACCTTTTGAAGTACGATGACGGCGACAAGAAATGGTACCCCGATATATCACAACGCGATTACGTCATTCTTATTGAGACCAAGGATCGCTGGGAAGCTGACAGCAGTGTTGGCCGTAGTAAGCGAGCAGATTTGTCGCCAGATGCTAGCTTTGATCAAAACCATGCACCTTTGTTTGCTTCAGCCGCATATTTGAGGGCCGAACTCGGTTTGTACAACTCCGGTGTTGTTTCCAAGCCATTTTACCGTCGTTAACTTGTTGTCCTTTGTTTTTGTCGATAAATGTTTGTCGCAGGGTATTCGTCGTTGGAACGAATGGTTCACTCCGTTGAGAAAATGAGACAAGCAGGTGAGCACCCACAGTGGCATTCCCATGCCTTGGATTTGGTCACCGACAAAATGGCGCACTTTTTCGTCGATTGTGGTGGATTTCAAAAGTTAGTGGACCAGCTGCACGAATTTTGGAGTTTGAGGACTAAAGCCAGTACCCCACCGCAAACTCGTAGCCGCCGCCACAGCCGAGTTGGTAGCGATGGTCATAGCCGACGACCAAGCAGTGTTGACAATAGCTTTGTCGAACAACCCCAGCGGTCACGGCGCCGAAGTTCTCGTGGCTGCGCGCACTCCGACACAACAGCAAAGTTTGCTTCGCATTTGAGACCCGATACACGACAGCGACGCTCGCATCGACGGCGACAAACTCAACAAATCGCTTCTGCCACTTTGTTCAGCGGCACCAACTTGGAAAAATTCCGACTACTAGTGCGTGTGGTAGACACAGTCATTGACTTTGTTTGTCCGTCTTTCCAGCGATTAAAGTTGCTTAGCGCACTCTACACTGGAATTGAGTGGATTTTCGCGACCATGGGTTCCACTTCAATTGACTCTTGCCCGCACAATTCGCTTGCGAAGCTGAGGGATATTGTTCTACACGCTGACAGAATCCAACGTCGATGGCAACCCGATTCAGCCAACGAGCCAGCGTTCACATCCAAACATGCTTGGGAAGAATCCATAGCTTTGCAGTTTTTCACCATATTGATCGATGCACGCAGTCTTGAGCTTCGTACGCTTGGTGTTGAGAACACGTACAATTATTTCTGCGCCCGAATTATTGCTGGAGGCGCTGGATTTGAGAGTGGTGATTTCCCGGATTGGGATAGAGCAACCACCAACACACGAGGTGCCGATGCAGACGCCACAGCTGGTACGACAGGTGTGCGACGAACAACAATAGACAGTGCAACAATGAATAGAGCTTTTTGCATCCAGCAATTCGTTGCATGGATGCGTTCTTCATCCATATTCGACAAACTGTTTGATCTCAGCGTTATCTCGCGGGGCAAGGAGCTCCAGTACGCCGATGTTCTCACTGCTTCTCGAGGCTTATTACATCTATATTTTTACTGCTCCGGATTTATCGTTCAGTGCAAGGCCGAGCGCCATCTAGCTCGGTTAAAGCTCAGACAGCAAAAGCGTAATAGACGAGGTAGCAGCAGTGGGGGTGGCGACAGCAGTTCATTTGCTGATCGCAGTGTAACGAGCAGCGGGAGTGCATCCTCACCAATGCGTGATCACCGCGTGCCGGACGATGAGCAACTATTGCGGCGGCAAGTCGCAAAAGTTGAGCCATATGCGTTGGTGAAGAATCAGCTGAACCAAATTTGGGATGCTGTACGAGCATTGTCAGCCCCAGCTGCTGCCGCAAGCACCATCCAGGTCGCAAATGCCAATCACAGTGGTGATGAAGATGATGATGATGATGAGGCAGTGCATGTCACTGCTCCGGCTCCCGGCAAACCAACTGGCGCAATCGAAGACATCGCTGTGATTCTCCGCAGCTTATACGATCTGTTACTGCACATCACCGTTGGAGTGACAGACCGAAACCTGTTTGTCACCGGTTCCGCAGCTGCGCAAGCACAGGCCTATTTGGAATCTGGCCCGTTGCTGCTGCCCGAAATTCTGTATGTTCACATCATTGAGTTCATCTCAGAGCTGCCCGTCAACGCCTGGGACGCCGAACTGCTCCGATTCGTTGCTCGATTTGGGAAAGCTTTGGTCCTCGTCGATCGGCATTTCAAGACGCAGCCAGATCAGCTCTTGTTGGGTCGCCTCATCCGTATAATTGTTGAGCGAATCGATGATCACAAGCCCACAGGTTACAGACTGTCCAACAACATAGTGCTGCAGGCATTGGACGCAATCTGCACGCTGATGGCGTTCGCAGATTCTGGTATTTTAAACGTGCAGACGTTGAAGCTGCAACTTGCATCAGCTTGCGCAGACAAACTGCATGCGAATATATCGACTGTGCAATCCATTGTTATTCTGTCGATGGTGTTGCAGTCGTCGTTTCCACGCATGAAGCAAAATGCTGTTCAGAGAGGCTTACAGGAGGGTAAAAGTGCCACCGCGTCATTTCAGGCGATCGACTCCGATGCTCTGCGCAGCTACGAAGACATCATTCGGGCTGTCGGGGGCTATGGTGGTTTAGTGTCAGGCGTGTTAACAAGTTTTCATGCCTTGAAAGCTGAAGCTGCACTGCGGTTGCAGTCGAAGTCCATCGGCGTTGTACTCAGTGCCGGAACGCCTGTGCAGGCCCAAGGTGTTGCCATTGGTGGTCTCGGTGGGATGACGCCATCATCGCTACAACCACTGCACGCTGACGACGTTCTAGTGGGCCGACAATTCAACGTTCAAATGCATGTGCGAGCTCGCCTTCTCTTGCTGTCTCAGTGTGTGTTGCTGCAACGATCCTCGCCAACAGCTGGCGTTCACAGCATTAAACCACTTCTGACAGGAGAACGCATTGCGCACATTTGGGAGTGTACGATTTGCAACGTCTTCGCTTCTGAAGTCCAACATGACGTGTTTCGATGGCTTGAAGGTTTAGCTCGAGCCCCTTCCTTATCACGGGCCGAATCATTTGTCCCTTCGGTTCCGACGTTGTTGTGCTTGTTAGACCAACGCGGACTGGATCAGCGAGAAGCACTTGGACCGAGCGAAGTGCTGTCGTTTCGTCGAGTATCGTCATCGGTGGTTGACGGAGTTGCAGCACCACCATCACCAACGCGGCCGAATCAACATTCACCAATAGGAGCGGCTGCTAAGCAGAAACAAATGAAACCGTTCAGGTTTTCACTGGCGGAAGTCGTGAAAGCTCAGGAGTCTCGCCGATGGGAACCTATTCCTTTTCGCTTGACAAGGCCATTACTTTCTGTTGATGTGCAAAGATATGTGCTGCACAAACTTTGCGCCGTGGTCACTCGCACAAGTTCAGCCGTTCCGGTTGCACTTGCGTCCATTTTCATTTGTTTCTTCCTGTCAGTAAACGTAGCCTTGAAACGCATCAACACCATCTTTTGTTCACACCACCACGATTCAACCTTTGGCATTGAAAACTTCATGCTGGTACCTGGTGGCGACCGTGTAGCCAACACCCCGAGTGAGCACTTTGACAGTAAGCGGCGGCCACAATCACCACGGGTATGTTTATGAAATTTAGTTGCCCCTTGCAATGCCTTCAATTGTCTTGCTTATTTTGACATGTATGCTGCAGGGCGCTGCAAAGAGCATGAGCTCACGTTCACACGTGCGCACTGCGTTTACCCGCCGAACCTTGGAGGTGGAAGCGTTCAAACACCTTGAGCAACTGTACTTGAAAGTCACAGAATTGGATGTAGCGGCGGAGGACGCGTTCTCCTCCGTCATAACTGATTTGGTGACCAACATCAGCGTAAGTATTTGAGTCACACTCAACGCAATGTCTACAAACTGTAACACTGTTATCGGCAACATGCAGGATCGACTGAAGCAGGAATCTTGCTCTGAGCTACGCGATAAATTTTTGCGGCGATGGTGGGATTCCATCTCCACTGAAGCAGTGCACTGCAAACTGTCCCGCAGTCACAACTCACATGTCATTGAGGCAACTGAATCAGCTGATTGTGAATCCGAGGCCAAAACTGAGCACCACGATGGCAGCTGCAACCTTAATGTTTCGTCATCAACTTCCGCGCTCGGCATTGTCGCAAAGTCGGCCACAAGCACATCCACGGACGAGAAGGATGAGTCTGGACGCAATGTTGCACATCCTGACACGACGCTGAGACTGGCTCGCTCGCTGAATGTTGTGTTTCAGTTTGTGCAACGACATCGAAAGGCTCCACAAGATGCCGAACACGTCAGTGTCATATGCTGTGTTGAATCGGTCGTTTTCGACTCTGTCTTCAACAAGCTGGTGAGAGCACGGAGACAATCCGTCGGTAGCCTGGCACAGCGCAGTACAAGAGGTGACGCTAGGGCCACAACCGAAGGAAGTGAAGTTTGTGCCCCTGCGCCCCTCGATATTCAAAATTCAGTTGATGACACGAGAAGTCGCGACATTTCTCATGTGTCCAACTTCACCATTCACACTGACGCGATTTTGGCCATGGCATTGCAGCATGCTGTCATTGGTGAGATTTCACCTGGTGATCACCAGCAATTCGAGGTGCCGATGGACATCTTTGCGGAAATGGTCGGAGACAACGTAGTTGCAAAAATTCTTTCGCCGAATGATCTTCAGCCGCTCAGTCATACACTCCAAAATTCAAGTCATTCTGTGTCAGGGCCAGTCGATCTGGCAACAACACTGAGTGGTGCACTAGGCTATGTATCCAGCGAAGCGCCAGAGTCATTTGGACTAGGTACCGAAGCGCCAGCATTTGATCCATTGAACACGGACGAGGCTGTGCCATTGCGTTGTGCATGTAATCGCAGCAGTCCGAACGTACGCCAAGTATTTTTGTGGTTTGGCCATCGAACTGCGGCAGTAAATGCTCATCAGGTCACGCGCACTCATCTCGTTGAGCATGTCGTTGACACCTCCACGATCGGCAGGATGTTATTCAATTCAAGGCACGCATTTGAGGATGGTTGTGTTCTTCAGTCGGGGAGCAGCGTACCGTCAGTGCGAAGCAACGAGTCTTTTGCGACGCACATGCTCCCAGAAAGTATTGCTGCGGAGCTATGTGATGCAAGTTTGAGTGGTGGACTGCTCATTAATTCGCCATTGTTGAAAAATCGTTTAAACTCGTCATTGCGACGACATCTCGACAACGACATTGATCAGAACCTACAAAATGTGGTCAACTATGAATCATTGTACCAACTCATGTTGACAGCACCATTGGTTGTGACCGCTCAAGTGTGGGATCTTTTGCACGTGCTGCCAGCAGATCCCATCTTGGTGAAGCGCATCTTGCACGTCCGTGACGTTGCTGCCACGGGGATTCCCCTGCGGCCATATTGGGCGCAGGAGTCCAGCCAATCTGTAGCTCCGAAGTTTAAGATTGCTTGGCCGACTATCTTCAGTGCGACGAATTGTTTCAAATTGATCTATGCTCTCGAATTAATGGATGGAGCGATCTCAGATTCATCAACGACCGTGACCTCCGCAACCCAATGGTGTCAGTGTCTTGCCCACCACGGATTCTGGGACTATGTCGTGGAGATGACTCTGCGGTGTAGTTGGGCAAAGCAGCACCGCAAGTTTCTTGGTGCCAACGGCGAGGATCAGGCGGCGGAGCAGATTATGCCAAAGCATGACTATATCGTCGCAACCTCCTGCCTAGGCCGACTTTGGAAGTTGGCTGATGCCATTCTTTCGTTGGATGCAGCGTATGCCTGGCGGGTTCGCAGAGTTCAGGTGTTCGCCGACCCCTCTCTCCGAGGAATTTTTGTCAATAACTCGAGCAGGGCATCAGTTGCAAAATTTTGCCACTGCATTCTCGACTCGATTCTGTCAGTGTTTTTGAGTGCGGACCATAGTCATTGGGCGTCGACAAGTCGCAATAGTGGCTCTGGTACCACCACGCTGAACTTTCCTGCAGAAGAGTCTCTACTCGACAAAATGTGCATAGTCAAGTTTGGAATGAGAATTGTGACTGGTTTTGTGGTCTCCGCAGTGTCAAGCTTCAAACTCCTCTTTGGTTCATATTCCCGCCTCGTGCGCTGGCTGCGAGAAATTTACCTCGGCAGCCCTGATGAATCAGGTGTTGCGCAAACAACAGCCGAACAAAGAACGCATGGTCCTTCTTCTGACGCTAGTGCGCCTCCTCCAACCCATCGCCGCCGCCACAGTTCTGGTCGGGTACACATCCGTGTCCGCGACACCTCCACCAACTGTGCCAACAGAGTCAACATGGAGCTACGCTCAGAAGTCACCCGCTTCATTATTCAACACTGTCACCGCAGTCGTGGTGATTGCAAAGCCGTCCTAGATATCACACACCGTTTTTTCCTACAGGGTTTGCGCGAGAATGCAAGCCCGGCGCGTGGCCCGACCATTGACGCAAGCAGCGCACCCGGGGACAAAAGCCCTCCACTGTTTTGGGCTTCGGCATCGAATGACTTTTTCTGGCTATACTGCAATCTACTGCTGTGCTACTGCACGCATAAAACACATGTCAACCAGACTGCGACGACAGATAGTGACCCCAACAAGGGACAAGTTTCAAGCACCTTGTGCCTCGACAATCTACAACCAGATGCAAGGGCTTTCGTGCTCCACCTCTTCACTTCTATTGCATCGTTCGTGCAACGTCGGTGCCACACCATCGAATCTTTTTGTACGGCAGATTTGACCCATGACTTCTTCGTCAAAGGCGCACTACGGGTGTTGGAGTTACTACTGACTTTCGCTCCGGAGCTCGTCGCGGGCACCAATGATGCTGTCACCTCGGCACGCGACGCAGGGATCAAACATGGAATTATACCCGATGTGTCGAACTCACAAGCACCTGAGCTCACACCGCGATTGCTCCGATCATTCTTATTCGATTTCCCAAAGCCTGTGGCGGTCGATGGGTGTGGGAATATTTGTGTCCCAAGGGACCACGCAAGCAACGTTGCAACAGAAGATGAACAGCCTATCTTCATCGACAAGGAGTGTGGTGCGAGTAGTCTGCGGCAATGCATTGATCAGGTTGGGAGGATTGGATACTGCTGCAAGTCTATTCTCTCTCGCCGCGCAGTGTTTGGAGTCATTAAGTCTCTCTCATTTCCGACGACACGTCAACAATCATCAGCGCCGTTCACAAATGCAGTCGAATCTCACCGAAATGATGGTCACCTTCGTTATAGCCGCCAGGACAACGTTGCTCGGCAGACTCGAGACGAGTTCCTGCTGTACTTTGAGAAGCATCTGCCAGAGTTGCAACACACTTTTCAGTCCGCTGCCGCCGAAACATGGCATCGTGAATTTGCGATGGCACGATTGATGCAACCAACGAGAAGCAAGTCTGTAGGACTGCGAAACCTTGGATCAACTTGTTACTTGAACTCTTTTGTTCAACTCATGTTCCATTGCCCAAGCGTCAAGCATATCATATTTTCCATCAATACTGACAAGACACTGCTCGAGTCACGAACAGAAGCTGTTGCATCTGGGACAGCACCTTCAGATGTGGACAGTGACACCGCTGTAGCTGCTGCAGAGACGAAGTTCATACGGTCTAAGCGACAAGCGTTCCAACTGCTGATAGCATGTATGTCAGCTTGCCCCACAAATGTGCTGGATACGAGCTTCATTTGTAGTCTTCTCCAACAAGCAGACAAGCATCACACTGCCAACGTATTCGGGAGCTCATCACAGCATGCATCGCTACGCCATTCAGCATCCCAAAGTGTACTCGGTGACGTGTTCACCCCCTCGCAACAACGCGATGTCCACGAATTCGCAACAGAGTTTCTCGACCTGTTTTCCACTTCCACGTATGATAATCAGACGTTTAGTACATCTGACAACGTGAGCGGTGAGACACAACCATCACTGCAAAACTTGTTTGGTGGCCGCCTGAGACACAGTACACAATCATTAAATGGACATCATCTCATGCTGGAGAAAGAAACTTTTTCAACGATAAGTTTGGACATTGAAAACCACTCGACTTTAGAATCCGCTTTGAAAGGATTTGTTTCATTCAGTGCTTTGGATGGCGCGAATAAGGTCCAGTTCGAAGGCGTATCGCACAAATCGCGTGCAACTCGACAGACTGTGTTCGATGAATTACCCCGAGAGTTCATTTTGCTGCATCTCAAACGCTTCAAGTTCGAACCTCACACCATGTCATTTGAGAAGATCAGCTCTCGCTGCAGCTTTCCGGACGTCATCGATCTTGCCCCGTACACCGCCAAGGCATTTCCGACACCTGAAGCACGACCTCGCAACCAGCATCGCCGTGTTCCTTCCGGTGCTGAAGTGTTTGGGACCCACAATTCTTGGGCCGCGATGCAGAATGTCGCTCATCATCGCCGTAACAGCACACTAACTGGGTCCACACCCAGACGGCAAGTGCACCGCCGAAATCACTCAACAGGCTCCTTGTTTCAAATTGCAAAGCCAAAATTGCCATTTCGCGTGCACACTGCGGCGTACGTCGACGGCGAAGAGACTGATTCCGCTGACGAAGGGACATGGCGTCCCGGCGGCACTGAGGACCACCCTTCAATGCGACATCAAAATGCGACAACTGTAGATGTCAACAAAGTTGAATCCGCGGCAGGTAAATCCGTGTTCTCGGCTTCTGAGTCCAGCGGAGCCAAGCCTCAACGCCTCCGAAAGCAATTGTTCGAACTCGTTGGGGTAATCGTGCATGATGGATCCTATCACAGTGGCCACTACTACACGTTTCTGCTTTCGGATGAGAAATCCTTAAAACAACCTTCGTTGCATTTACATGGTCAAACGCCGTCAGTTGGCGCTCAGACATCTAACAACGCCAACCATTTCGCCTCCTCCGCAAAATGGACAAAGTTCAACGATGATCGCATCTCGTACGTTTCTCGTGCCGAACTTTCAGATCTGTGTTTTGGCATCGACGAAGATGAGAGCGTTGGGCTTCCTCACGAGTCACGTGCGGGGCCGGGTCGCTCGTGTTGTGCGTACATGCTGCTTTACCGACGTGCAAGTCGGGGCCAATCAGCCTCCGACATCAGCGTCTGTCGATCTTTGGAGTTTGGATCCATGTCAGAAGATTCTGCTGAGCCGGAGGACAACAAGCGAAATCAGGAGCAACGCCATGCAGATAAAGCGCCCCCTTTGCCCGCTGAGTCACGCCAAGCTGCGGTGACTCTCTCCGAAGCTCTCGGTGTTGCCAAACCCGTGCACTCGGTTACGTTGGACGTTTCGTTGTCATCCATCGAGAGCAATAGTGATGGCGAAGGACACGAATGTGATCAGTCTGCTACTCTGTCCGCGAAGTGTGCGCACCGGAATTCCGAGATTGCTTCCCGCTTCTTGGACCAGTACTGGCTGATGCACAAACATGTGTTCTTTGAATACACTCTGTATGATCCCAGTCTTCGCGATTTTCTATGGGAGCTTCTTTGCCGCAACCAAATACGTCAAGGCTTCGCGCCGGTTGAAAAACTTCGGAATACCAAAATTCTAACACATGCAGTGCTGTGTATTGTGTGGACTGTTACCAAAGATGACCTTTCCGAACCCACAGCTGCGTGCATCCGGACAATTGACAGTCGTAATCGTGGAAACAAAGTGGCTGCTCAGCCTGTCTGCAACAAAGACACCAACGATGGTCGCCATATCGACATGCATCGGTTCGCTAAACGTATTCGACGGTGGACTGAAGGGTTGGTGAAGGTTTTTGCGACAAGTGGCGACGAAGCTGCTCAGTGGTTTCTTGGCACTCTGATTGATCACTCGAACCAGCACAACTACACCTTACTGCACTTGCTGACTTGTCCATACTCAATTGTTCGAGACGAGTTCGCTGCTCTTGTGTACTTTAGTGCCCGAATTATTGTCACCACAGCATCAAAGAAGAGGGAGGCGCGGCGGTTCCAAACCCGCAACAGTAGCTCTCGACGTTCTTCGGAAACTGTGTCGACAACGGCCAATGATCGCAACGTCGTACTGTTCAACCTCAGTCGCTTGATGAAACATCTCGTCAACCTCCTTCCTGTGGTTGGTGAAGATTTCGCTCACCAATCTACGGAGTATTTTCGCCTTCTCCATCGGGTTGTTCAACTTTGTCGTCATGAACCTCGGGCGATTAAGTTTCTCATTTCGTCTGGTTCGTTGGAGGCTTTGGTTCAGTATTTCTGTTCTTCCCACGAAAGAATCACATTTGATCCCATCACCCACGTCCCACTCGGCACTGTGCCCGTTCCGAACTCGAGAGCCTTGTTTCAAACAATATTTGGTGGGTTTGATTTGATTATGATGTGTGTGTGACACAGTGCGTGGTCGCTGACGACTCTGTCGTGTTTTGTAGAAATCGTGGAGCTAGCAACTCAAAGTCACACGGACGGGTTGTGGGATTCGCCCACCCGCGCGGAACACGGGCGGGAAGCCACGTTGAGTCGCGTTTGTCATTCACTGTACGTCATCGCATTGTTGTTGTTGCTCTTTGGCGCCCCTCATGACAGTTGTCTCCTATGTCTCTAGGATTGGGTACAACGCCATCTGTGAAGCCCTGCGCATCGATGCCCGTCGTACGGCCAAGCTATTCGCCCGTTTGTGCTGCTACCAGCACTCTTCTACGTTTACGGAGTCACCCGTCAGCGACGAAGATGCTGACGGCCATACTTTCACAGATGCACTTGTGGCGCTCAGACAACATTGCATAGCACCAAAAGACCCCATCACCATTGATCGCATCGAAGGCTTGCTGTTGATTTTTGCAGAATTGCTCATCGTCAACGGTGACGTCTTTTCAGGAGCCAGGGTGGCTGCGATCCTGGAGTCTCTCGATGCTGTGGTTCGAGAGATGGTGACAAAACGCATGCCTCTATATGAACTCTTCGTTGAGAGAGTTTGTGGGACCGTTTTTGACTTGGCGCTACAATACTCACATATTCGCAATCACCTTGTGTTCGGTTCTCCGAAAACAAATGAAGATGAACGGGAGCAGTTGCCCTGCTGGAAAGCATGGCTTCAACTTTTCCGCGTTGCACAATCCCAAGAGGACTAAACTTACAATCAACCCATAGGGATCAGCTCATAATTCCAATGTTGTGAAATTGGCAGTGTGACTGAAAAACAAGCAGACGACAATAACGAAGAGTCTCGAGGGCATGGAATAAAAGTCTCGAGGGCATGGAATAAAAGTTCGGGGTTGGTTTAGAGTTAGAGATAGTTGCTAGTGTGACCCAACAACCCTCCGAAAATAAATTACTTTTGGAGCGTCAACTAATACTTCTTCAGACTGCTCCATTGCATGGCGGACGCTGTGCCTCAACTTCACTTGTTTTTTTGTTGACTCTCACGAGCTTTCCTTCTGATGATGGAGTGGTACCGAATCTTGACCTTGTTGTCGGTGCGGCCGGTCAACTTTTTAGCAATTTCCGCCCAGCCAGCACCATCGTTGCGCATGGTCTCAATGATGACGTCCTCTTCGGCGCTCCAATCTCCGTGGCGGAGCCGTGGGTTCAAGTGATTGTTCCACCTCTCCCTGCATTGTTTTGTGTTCCGACCACCTAACTCAAGGCAAATGTGCTTCCATGCCTCGTGATCCCCATACTTGTCCACGAGTGCAGCAAGTTTGCGATCTTCGTCGGCGCTCCACTTGCCCTTTTTGACCTTCATCGACGCTAGCCGTTCCAACTGCTCCTCAGTCAACACGGGAAGTGGTACACGCCCGACCCCGAATCCCCCAAACGTCCCGCCACCAACCTGCCGACCGCTCCCACTGTTACTGCGGCTTCGGCTTCGTGTCCTGGAGCGTCCGCGCGCACTGCCAGCTCCACGAGCAACTTTCTTGCGGGTGTTTGACTTGTGGCCCGCGTCATGTGACGAGGCGCTGGAACTGCGAGTCCTTTTCGAACGCGAAGGTAACGCTGACGCCATAGACATCGGCAAAGAGGTTGCACGCGGCTGATTGCCGAACGCGGTAGGCATCTCGTCAGAAAACGAGCTGAATGAAGACACATGCTTGCGGGTGATCGGCTGCGGGCTGAGGCTGAATTCTTGCTGGATGGACGAGGTGGCAGAAGGTGGCGAAAAAACGTTGTGGTCGAGAGGGGTAAATTGGGCAAAGGGTGATAGAGAACTGCTGGCTTTCGAGCCATCATTCAAAGCAGCGAAATTCAACCCCGCCGGGCGGGTCTTTGGTGGACTCGCTGCAGTAGCACCGACACTGCGGAGACTTGGGATGTGCTCGTTGGTGGGCGGAGAGTTTGTCGACAGAAAGCCCAACGAGGACTCGGACGGGTTCGGTGACAGTGTTCCAGATCGCATAAGGCCAGAGGGACTCCGCTCCGCAAACTTCCAATTGCGCAGGCGCTGCCGATTGGAGGTTGCGGAGCGTCCAATCAATGCGTCCAGAGAAAGGGACGACTGAGTTGTGTCCATGTCAAGCAAGCTGGTGAACGGATCTGTTGCGCGGGCTTGACGCGATTGAGCCGGGGGATACGGTCCTCTTGCCTCGGCTTGCGGCTCAGAGGCGGGTAGTTCCGGTGCGGCTGTGGCACGACGGCCGGCGCTGCGGCTTCGACCGGCGCCTCCGCCACGCTTGCCTCGCGTCTGTCCTCCACCGCTGCGGCCGCGAGACCCGCGGGCGTTCCCGCGCGGGCGTGTGGCGGCTGCATCGGGTTCTGTGGGGTCGGAGTTGCTGCTTTCCGGCGGACTGAGATCTTCCGTCTCGTCAGGCGTACTTGTTGACACGTCACCTGAGCCTTCGCTCGAGTCGTGCGGCGTGTCATCAATTTCGTCGATGTGGTCGTCCACGCGTGGCGACCGGGCACTCAAGAAAGCGTAAGGACTCCGCCGAGTGGTGAAAGCCCACATAGAGTCCGCTGTCAAGCCCGATGCGTCCCCTCGGAACGTTGCCGAGTCACATTTGATGAGTCGCGGCGGGGAACCAAGATCGTCGGGTTCGGATCCGTACGGCGACATGATTGAAGTCATCGCTGCCGCCGTCTCCAGAGATTCTCGGATGCAGAAGTCAACCTCAGAACAGCGGGCTGTGGTGGACGTTCCAAAAGTGGTTGCAAGTTAATTCGTGACGTGCTTTGTGTGTCAAGTCAATATCAATCAAGTATCGAAGAGAAAAAATAATGGAGGCACATGTTTGTCAGGGTTTCTGTTGCTTGCGCTGACACACCAAGAGATTGATGTGTCCCTTGTTCCACGAGATGCTGCTTGCCGCCGTGTCGCGTACAACCAAGCGACAATCCACACGATGTTGGTTGCTCCGACTAACGACCACAAAACACTGCTAGTTGCCAAGTAATGGCACAGGATCCACACGCAACGCACTGGTCGCTTTTGGTGTCTTGTGGTGTGCGCTTCGCACACGTGACGGCGGACACACGCACAGACGCACGCATGGAAGTGCAATTCCACGTGTCCGAGCACATGCACGCACACACACACGCACATGCGTACCTCGCTGGACCGGACCTCAGCTGGACTCGCTTTCACCACTTTTGCGCAAAGACAGGGAACACATGCCGTGAAGTGTGACGTAACGAGAGTAACAAGAGGATACTCGCGACAACCAACGATGGTCTGCGCTGCGTGGACGTGGAGGCGGTGCACACACCGCCCCCGTCGCGACGAACAAGCACTTCAATTTCACGCAACAAGACAAGACAGGGGAGCGGCACACCCCACGCACACACGCGCACAACGGACGGACGGACGAACGAACGAACGAACGAACGAACGAACGAACGAACGAACGAACGAACAGCAACGAATGAGAGAGCGGTAGGA
>ENA-OWNT01003173-OWNT01003173.1-seawater-metagenome-genome-assembly--contig:-NODE-3173-length-15854-cov-4.129302_pt1 | contig 15854 bp, 15 predicted proteins | sample MGYA00238136_ERZ651165 | MGnify/ENA primary metagenome ERZ651165 (study PRJEB26861, sample SAMN08777766) | seawater metagenome | isolation source: coastal seawater | place: USA: Florida | collected...
GTCCCGCTGCTCCTGCGCGGCCCGGCGCGGGCCACCTCGGTCGACCCCGTCCGACGCAGCCTCCTCTCTGCCGACCGCCTCGCGGCCGTGCGCGCAGTCCTCGCCGATGATCCCCTCCTCTCCTCCGCCATCGACGAAGGGCTCGCCACACGCGCCCTCGTCGATTCCGTCACGGTTCGCCGCAGCCGAGACATGGACGCCCAGGCGGCCACCGTCGCCCGCCTCCTGGCCCTCCCCGAGGGGCCCCGGGTCGCCGTCTTCGACGTAGGTGGCTGGGACACCCACACCGGACAGGAGCGCGTCCTCGAACGCCAGCTCGGCCAGCTGGCCGAAGGGCTGGTGGCCTTCGCCGAGGCCGACCCGGCGGTGTGGCAGAAGACCATGGTGGTCTGCGTCACCGAGTTCGGCCGAACGGTCGCCGGGAACGGCACCGGCGGCACCGATCACGGCACCGGTGGCGCGGCGCTGGTCCTGGGCGGCGCCATCCGCGGCCGCCGCGTGCTCACCGACTGGCCGGGACTCCGCCCCCAGGACCTCCTGGAGGGCCGCGACCTTCGCCCGACGCTGGACGTACGCGGCCTGCTCAAGGGTGTGCTGCAAGCCCAGCTCGGCCTGAGCGAGCGCGTCCTGGCCCGGGAGGTCTTCCCCGACAGCCAGGACGTGCCGATCCTCGAGGTGGTGTGATCAGAGCTCGTCGAGGACCGAGCGAATCTCGGCCAGCTCGGGATCCCCCGGGTACATGGCGTCGGCCACCAGGAGGAGGTCCAGCGCCTCGGCGGCCGTCTTCTCCCCGACCAGCGCGTCGGTGTAGGCCAAGATGGCCCGCGCCCGATGGAGCCGCCGGGGAGTGCCGCCGAGCAGCTCGCCGAAGCTGTGGGACGCATCGACGGTGCGACGCTGGAAGGAGGACTCGTCCTGCCACTCCACGTGGACCCCGACCGTGTCGGTGTCGACAACGCCGGAGGGGTCGCAGGAGCGGATCACCTGATGGAAGACCATCGCGTCATTGGGAGCGAGGTGCTGCGGGTCGACCTCGTCGCGGTTGGTCGAGAGTTCCTCGCCGCTGAAGGTCACGATCTCGAAGCCGGGAGGCAGCGTGAGCTGGACCTCCACGTTCCGGGCGGCGACGTCGAAGGTGTTCACGAAGCGATCCTGGAAGATCTTCGTGCTCTCCTCGGCGGTGGAGAGGAACACGGCGGCGCCCTTGCCCGCATCCGTGACCTGGTCCATCAGATGGTCGTTGTAGGACCCACCATCCGCGACGCCGACCCCGACCATGTACACGCCGTCCTCGTTGGCCTGGCCCGAAGACTGCTCGATGAGGTTGACGTCGGTCACGCCCGCGTTGGCGCCCCCGTCGGAGAGCAGCAGCACCCGGTTGATCTTCTCGGGGTCATAGGAGGCATTGGCGAGGCCGTACGCCGCCACGAGGCCCGCGTTCAGGTCGGTGCCACCGTTCGCCTGCAGCCCGTCACAGACGGCCATCAGCGCCGGATCGTTGGCGGAGGCGATGGGATGGGCGTCGAGCAGGAAGCTCTGGTTCGTGCTCCACGTCACCGCCCCCACGGTGTCCCCCGGGCGCAGCATCGAGGCGATGTCGCGGCAGACGTCCCGCGAGCGCTCGATGGGCGTTCCCCCCATGGAGCCCGAGGTGTCGAGGGACAGCACCAGGTTCATGGGGCTCCGGTCCTCGTTGGTGCGCGCCTCGCTGCTCACACCGATCTGCAGCAGGTAGTCGCCCTCCGGCAGGCTCGGATCCTGCAGCATCTCCACGGTCACGGCGAGCTCGTTGGCCGGGGCCGCCGGGTAGTCGAAGGTGTAGTAGTTGAGGAACTCGTAGGGACGAACGGCGCCCGCCGAACGGCCGGAGAGCACGCGGTCGCGGGCGAGGGCCGCCGACGACATGGAGTTGGAGTCGTCCGCCGAGAGCCACAGCTCGACGAGCTCGCCGTCGTGGCACAGGCCCGTGCCCGTGTCCGTGGCGGTCTCCGTCAGACCGGAGTCTCCGCCGGTGTCCGTCGTGGTGCTGCCCGTGTCGGCGTCGGTGTCGGCATCGGTGTCCGCATCGGTGTCGGCATCGCTGTCCGCGTCGGTGTCCGCGTCCGCGTCGGCGTCCGCGTCGGCATCGGTGTCCGCGTCCCCGCCCCAGTCGTCGTCGTCGTCGTCGTCACCGTCGGAGTAGTCGTCGTCGTCGTCGTCGTCGTCGTCGTCGCCGTACTCGTCGACACCGGAGGTGCTGGCACAGCCTCCGTCGACACACTTTTCGTCGCCGCCACAAGCCACGAGCATCATCGGAACAAAGAGGGTCATCAACAGGGGTCGCATGGGGGCTCCCGGGTGGGTGTGTGCCAACAATGTTCGCCGCTCCCCCGGCACCCGCCACCCATTTCTGCACAAAGCATGGCGCACATCCACCCATGCGTGCGCAGTTCTGCTAGACACCCGAAACGGCCCGTCGCCGCCTGCTATCGTGGCGCGGGAGGCACGATGCACCGCACCCTCACCCTGGTCTTGTGGCTCACCGCGGCTGGGTCCACCGCCTGCGGCGATGGCGGCGACAGCGAGTCCACCGGCGACGAAGGGCCGTGGCCCGCCGGGTGTGACTCCATCGAGTCCACCGGCGACGACCGAGGCACCTGCCGCATCTGGAGCGGCGACAAGACCGCCGAGGACGACGCCTTCCGAGGGCAGTGCGAGCAGGAGTACGACGGCGCCTACGGCGACCGGGGCTGCCCCAACGACGGGCTCGTGGGCATGTGCGAGACCGACCAGGGCTACGGCCTGCTCCTCGACTACCACTACTACAGCCCTGTCTACACGCCCGAGACCGCCCGTACGGCCTGCGAGACGCTGCCGAGCTGCTCGTTCTCGTGCGTGTTCGTCGGCATCCGCTAGCGTGCCCCGCCTGGAGACCTGGAGCCGGCACCTCGGCGCCACCCCCATGGCGGTGCACCACCCTGCGTCCGAGCAGGCCATCGTCGACCTGGTGAACGGGGCCCGACAGCGAGGGCATGGGGTCCGCGCCTTCGGCGCCCTGCACAGCTGGTCCGACATCGCACTGACCGACCAGCTCGCGGTGTCCCTCGACCGCCTGTCCGGACTCACCCGCGTCGACGGCCATCGGGTCACCGTGCGCGCCGGAACCCGCCTGCGCGACCTGAACCGCCTCCTGGCCGAGCACGGCCTCGCCATGCCCATCCTCGGCTCCGTCGACCCCCAGGCCGTGGCCGGTGCGGTGTCGACCGGCACCCACGGATCCTCCCGCGTCCACGGCAACCTGGCCAGCATCGTGCGCGGACTGCGCCTGGTCACCGGCACCGGCGAGGTGCTGGACGTGCGGGAGGGTGACCCTCGTCTCGACGCCCTCCGCGTGGGCCTGGGCGCCACGGGCATCCTCTCCGAGCTCACCCTGGAGGTGGTGCCCGCCTTCCACCTCCGCGAGGTGGCCACCCCCATGCCCATCCGTGAGGCCATCGAGCGGGTCGACGAGCTGTCGCGCTCAGCCGAGTTCGTGAAGCTCTGGTGGCTCCCCCACACCGGCCAGGCCATCGTCTTCGCCGCGGACCGCACCGAGGCGCCCTCCACCTTCTCCCCGTGGGGACGCTGGGTCGACGAGCACCTGATCAACCGCTTCCTGTTCCGCGGCATCCTCGCCGCCTCCCGCCTCGCCCCCGGTCTCACCCCGAGCCTCAACCGCGTGGTCGGTGCCGCCTACTTCCGGCGCCAGGAGCGCGTCGGTCGCAGCCACGAGGTGTTCCACCTGGCCATGCCCCCGGTCCACCGGGAGACCGAGTACGCCATTCCCGTGGAGCACACCCAGCAAGCCCTGACCGAGCTGGTCGACTGGGTCCAGCGCGATCGTCTCCACGTCAACTTCATCGCCGAGGTCCGCTTCGTGCGCGCCGACGACGGCTGGATGTCTCCGGCCCATGGCCACGACGTGTGCCAGCTCGGGGCCTACATGGCCAACAACCCCGACCTCGACACGTACTTCGCCGGCTTCGAGCGGCGTATGCTCGACCTCGGCGGGCGGCCCCACTGGGGCAAGGAGTTCGCGGCCAGTGGGCCGACCGTGCGGGCGCGCTACCCGAGGTCAGCGGAGTGGGTGGAGCTGGTTCGTACCCTCGACCCCGACAGGGTCTTCCGCAACCCGTTCACGAGCCGGCTGTTACGGGGGGCTCAGTAGCACCACCGACTGGGCTCCAGGCACCAATAAGCCGCGTGCGGCCCCATCAACTGACCGTCAGAGCACGTGAGCATTCCGGGGCCGAGCAAGCACTCGAGGTAGTCTCCCACGCGGCCACTGCAGTTGTAGGGCTCGCGTTCTTCAAACGACTCCATCAAGGCCTGCCGACAGCTGTCGAAGTCGTGGATGGAGCCGCTGGCGTCGTTGAAGGCCAGGATGTTCACCTGGTTGCCGAGAGCGCCACACCGCTCCGCCATCTCACACACGAAGTAGGCAGCGGCCAGGAACCCATCCCGCCCGGAGTCTCCGCCCCAGAGACACTCGAGGAGCGCCGCGTCGTCGACCTCGCAGACGGTGCTCGGGCCATAGTATCCATCCGAGCAGGCACTCTGGCTCCGGCACTTCTCGTAGCCCAGCCACTCGTCGCCACACGCTGCATCGTAGGCCAGCGACTCCGCCGTCTCGTTCCTCGCGAGGCATGTGTCGGTCGAGACCGTGACGTCGACCTCCGCGGCACAGGAAGTGGCTTCCTCACAGAACGCCAGCAGCTCCGCATCCACGTGCTCTACCGGGTCGGCCACCTCGGGCGGCGCATCCTTGCCGGGCCCGCAGGCCGTCAACACCACCACCACGCCGACCGTCGCCCCTACGAGCTTCCACCAATGCATCACGCCTCCTCCAACGGCGACGGACGGTACCACGCAGCGCTAAAGAAGTACCCAGTTAGGCACGCTCGGCGTCGCCATGCTATCGCCGCTTCATGTACACCAAGCATCGCTTTGGCCTGTGGCAGACCCTCCGCTGGACGAGCACGATCTTCCCGGCCATGGGGCTGTGGTCGCTCGCGCTCGTCGCGGTCCACCACTTCTTCGAGCTCGAGGCTCTGCGCCTCCTCGGCCTGCCCGTGGGCATCCTCGGCACCGCCGTGTCCTTCTACCTGGGCTTCAAGGGCAACGCCGCCTACGAGCGCCTGTGGGAGGCCCGCAAGATCTGGGGCGGCATCGTCAACACCAGCCGCACGTGGGGCATCTAAGTCACCACCCTGGTCACCGACCTCCACCTCGACGGTCGCCCCGCCGAGCCGCCCCTACCCGACCTCCACCAGGAGCTCATCTACCGGCACGTGGCCTGGCTCGGCGCCCTCCGGACCCAGCTCCGCCGCCGCAAGACCTGGGAACACGACGCCCCCTGGAACAACCGATTCCGCGAGGCCATCGGCACCCTCGATCAGTCCCCGGCACGCCTCCGTCGCCGGATCGAGCCCTTCCTCCCCCCGGGGGAAGTCGAGCCCCTCATGGCTCAGAAGAACCAGGCCACCCAGCTGCTCCGCCGTCAGGGCGAGCGGCTCAGCGAGCTGTTCGAGGAGGGCCGCATCGAGGACTTCCGGCACATGGAGCTCGTGAAGCTGCTGGAGGAGATGTACACGCTGCAGGGCAAGTGCGAACGCATCAAGAACTTCCCCTTGCCCCGCCAATATGCGTCGGCCAATCGCTGGTTCGTGCTCATCTTCCTCTTCCTGCTGCCCCCCGGCCTCCTCGGCACCATGCACAGCTACGGCCTGCCGGAGATCTACGCCTGGGGGACCATTCCTGCGGCCATGGTCTCGGGCTGGGTCTTCTACGCCTGGGACATGGTCCTCGACTACAGCGAGAACCCCTTCGAGGGCCTGGTCAACGACATCCCGATGGATGCCTTGTCCCGCACCATCGAGATCGACCTTCGCGAGATGCTCGGCGAGACCGAGCTCCCCCCGCCCGTCGCGCCCGTCGCCGACGGCCACGCCGTGATGTAGGGGAGGCACCGGATGTACGTCCAGAAACATCTCTCCGGCTGGGGCGCCCTCAGGTTCACCTGGCCCGTGCTCCTGGTCGTGGGCGTGTGGTCCACCCTGCTGGTGGCCAGCCACAACCTGCTCGGCCTGGAGGGCGTTCGCCTCCTCGGGCTCCCCACCACGCTCATCGGCACCGCGGTGTCCTTCTACCTGGGCTTCAAGGGCAACGCCGCCTACGACCGCCTGTGGGAGGCCCGCAAGATCTGGGGCGGCATCGTCAACACCAGCCGCACCTGGGGCGTCTATGCCCGCACGCTGGTGTCCGACGCCCATGTCGACGGCACACCGCCCAGCCGCCCCCTGGTCGACGACCACCGGGTGCTGATCTACCGCCACATCGGCTGGCTACAGGCCCTCCGCACCCAGCTTCGCCGCGCCAAGCCCTGGGAGCACCGGGAGGCCTGGAACGACCGCTTCCGCGAGCTCCGCGGCACCCGCGACCAGAGCCCGGCACGGCTTGCCGGTCGCCTGGCCCCCTTCGTGAGCGAGGCGGAGCACCGGGCCGTGATGGCTCAGAAGAACCAGTCCACCCAGCTGCTTCGCCTCCAGGCGGAGCACCTCCGCGACCTGTGGGCCGAGGGCCGCATCGACTCCTTCCGCCACATGGAGATGGTGGGCCTGCTCCAGGAGATGTACACCCTTCAGGGCAAGTGCGAGCGCATCAAGAACTTCCCTCTGCCCCGGCAATACGCGACCACGAGCCACTGGTTCGTGAAGCTCTTCGTGCTGCTGGTGCCGGGCGGGCTGCTGGGCACGGTGTACTCCATGGACGTACCGGAGCTGTACTCCTGGGCGGTCATCCCGGCGTCCATGATCGTCGGCTGGGTCTTCTACGCCTGGGACGTCGTCGTTTCCTACAGCGAGAACCCCTTCGAGGGCCTGTCCAATGACATCCCGATGGACGCCCTCACCCGCACCATCGAGAACGACCTGCGGGAGATGCTGGGCGAGACCGACCTGCCTCTCCCCAAGGTCCCCCACCAGGACATCGCGCTGATGTAGGCCGGACATGGCGGCGGGATGCGTCTCCATCCCCGACCCATGTCCGGAAACGGGGGCTCCCTAGGAGCCGTGAGTCACGCGTCCTAGGGGACCCCCCGTCCAGCGGACATTCTGGGGAGGATACGTCCCCATCCCCGACCCATGTCCGCTCTCTCAGAGCATCCCGTCGACATCATCGAGCACCCCACGGTGCTCGATGGGCACCCGCAGCATGGCCCCCGGCGCCGCCCGCAGCAGCGCCCGCCCGCCCACGTCGCCGCGCAGCCCCTCGAGCTCGGGGAACAGCCGGGCCGGCCACAGCACCGGGTTGCCCGGGCGTCGCTGGTCGCCCTCCCCCGCCACCGGCACCAACACCAGCTGCTGCGTCGCAGGCGTGTGGGCCTCCAGCAGCGTGCGCAGGTCGGCAGCCCGGAGCCAGGGCATGTCGCCCAGCACCACGAACAGCCCGTCGAGCAAGTCGGCGCGGCACGCCCGGACCCCGGCCGCGATGGAGCGCCCCATGCCCTCCGCGTGGTCGTCACAGCGGACGAAACGGACGTCGCGGTCTCCCAGGGCCGCCCGCACCGCGTCGGCCTCGTGCCCCAGCACCACCGTCACCGGAGCGACCCCCGCCGCCAGCACCGCATCCACCGCGTGGGCGACCAGCGGCTGGCCCTCCAAGGGCTGCAGAAGCTTGTTGCCGGCCCCGGCTCGCTGCGAGGAGCCCGCGGCCAGCACCACCGCCCCCACCCGACGGGGCCGCTCGGCCTGCCGCCGCGCCTGCACGACCTCGGCCAGCATGGACAACGCGATCTCCCCGGCCCCCTTCGCCCCGATGGGCAGCCCCGCCGGCCCGTGGAGCCGCGCCAGCTGCTGCTCGGGCACCCCCGCCGCCCGCAGCCGCTCCAGACGACGCCGCTGAGTCTTCCGGCTGCCGAGAGCCGCCACATGGAACGCCGGACTGGCCAGCGCCACCCGGATGGCCGGGTCGTCCAGCGCCGGGTCGTGGGTCAGCATGACCACCGCCGATGAGGCGCTGAGGCAGCTCTCCAGCACGTCCTCGGGACGCCCCCGCACCACCTCGACATGGGGAAAGCGGTCGACACCACCCCACCCGGTGCGCGGCTCCACGAGCACCGGACGGAAGCCGACGGTGTGGGCGAGCTCGCCCAGCTTCTGGGCGATGTGGGTGCCCCCGACCATCACGAGGGTCGGCGCCGCCGCCCGGGCCGCTGCCGCCTGCGCCTCGAGCTCCCGGGCAGAGGGGGCGAGCGCCACGCTGACCGTGACCCGGCCCCCGCAAGGCAGCCCGACCTCACCGGCCTGGCTGTTGGCGATCTGGTAGACGTGGTCGCCGCCCGCGCCCTCGCCAGCGAGGAGGGCGAGGGCCTCCTGCACCACCGCCGACTCCACGCACCCCCCGGACACCGAGCCCCAGAAGCGGCCGTCGTCGGCGATGACCATGCGGCTCCCCAGGGGGGCCGGGCTGGAGCCGACCACGTCGGTGAGCGTGGCCACCGCCACGGCGCAGCCCTCGGCCCGATAGGCCGCCACCGCCTCCCACGGGCTCCTCGGCACCGCGGCGGACGACGGTGGCGGGTCCCCATGGCAAGCCCCGGACGCCTGCCCGAAGGGCACCTCCAGCGCCTGGGCCATGGCCTCCCAGGGCAGCGTGGCGCAGGCCCGCCGGCTCGCATGTCGACGCACCGGGGCGAGGGCCGCATAGGGCCCGTCGACATCGACCTCCTGGTCGCTCAGGGCCCGGTCGAGCAGGGCACGCTCGGCCGCCAGCGCCGTGGTCGCCCGGCCCACCAGACGCTCCACCATCAGCGCCGCCGATGCGCCGCACACCAGACAGGCGGCCCCGCGCCAGCCCGCGTCCGCCACCCGCCCCTCGTGGACCACCAGCTGCAGGTCGACCTCGTCGGCGCAGTAGGGGTTGTGCACGACCGCCCGGTGGGTCGGTGCAGCCGGCAGCTCCCGGGCGTCATGGCGGGCCGCCAGGCCCTGGAGGCCCGCCGACGCCAGGTCGCTCACGACGTCCCCAGCAGTCGCTGGGCCCGGGCCACGCTGACCACGAGCCGATCGATGTCCTCCGCCACGCTGTGCAGGCCGAAGGAGGCCCGCACGGCCGCCGGCAGCCCCAGCGCCTCCAACAGCGGCTGCGCACAGTGGTGCCCCGCGCGCAGGGCGATGCCATCGTCGTCGGCCAGCTGCGCGAGGTCGTGGGGATGGATCCCTTCCACCCAGAAGCTGACCAGACCGGTGCGCTCGTACGGCGCACCCACCACATGCACACCCGGCAGGCCGGCGAGGGCCTCGGCCGCCTGGGTCGCCAACGCCCGCGAGGCCGCAGGGTCGCGATGGGCACACAGGAACCGCAAGCCCTCAGCCGCGCACACCACCGCCGGATGATTCAGTGTTCCCGCCTCATATCCCCACGGAGCATCCCGCACGTACACCACATCGTCGGACACCTCGGTCACCATGCCGCCCCCCCATCGGACCGGCACGCCCTCCGCCCAGCGAGTCGACGGCGCCCACACGAAGCCGGCCCCCAAGGCGCCGTAGGCCTTGTGGGCAGACCAGACGTACGCATCGACCCCCAGCGTGCTGGGGCGAACCGCGAGGTGGGCCACCGCCTGGGTTCCATCCACCACGATGCAGGCAGTGGGCGCGATGGTGCGCACCTGCTCCACCACCCGACTCAGGGGAAGCACGGCCCCCGTCACGTTCGACACGTGGGTCAGGGCCACCGCCCGCGTGCGCGGGCCCAGGGCTGCCAGCAGGGCCCGCCGGTCGAGCTCACCACGCTCCGTGACCCCGACCACCGCCAGCTCGATCCCCATCCGCTCCGCCAGGCGACGCCACGGCAGCAGGTTGGCGTGGTGGGCATCGCGGCAGACGATGATCCGATCCCCCGGCCGCAGGCTGGGGCCCACCAGCCCCTCGGCGGCGAGCATCAGGCCGTCGGTCGCGGAGGGAACCACGACCAGCTCGTCGGCGGGCACCCCCATCAGGGTGCCGATCCGGGCGCGGGCCTTCTCGAGGGCACCGCTCGCACGCGAACCAAGGACATGACCGCTTCTACCAGCGCTTCCACCCACAGAAAGCTCGAAAACCAGCGCATCCAGGGCGCACTGCGGCAGCAGGGTGGTCGCGCTGCTGTCCAGGTAGCAGAGGTCGGGCGCTTCTCTGAGCGCGGGGAATCGGTCTCGGGCCACAGGCATCAGCTCACCCACCCTGTCGAGCGTACGAGGCCGCACGTAGCTCGGCCCGCCGCCCCTCGGGGGTCTGCCCGGTCCACTGGTGGAAGGCCCGCACGAAGCTGTTGGGGTCATCGTAGCCTAGGAGGAAGCTGATCTCCGCGCCCCCCATGTTCGACCGGGACAGGTAGTGGTGGGCCAGCTCGGCCCGGGTCGTGGCGAGCACGTCCTGGAACCGGGTGCCGTCTCGTTGCAGCCGCCGCTGCAGGGTGCGGGTGCTCAGGCCGAGGCTCCGCGCCACGTCGGCCATGCCCGTGCGCCCGCTCGGGAGCAGCTCGAGGAGCACCGCCTGGACCCGCTCGGCCATGGTCGCGTCGTCCCGCACATCGGTGAGGCGTCGCCGCAGCTCGGGCTCGAAGAAGCTCCACATGCCCTCGTCGTGGGTGAGGAAGGGACGCCGCGCGTCGAGCTCGGTGAACCGAATGGCGGGTCGCAGGCCCCGGCGGACCTCCACGCCGAAGAAGTCCTGGAAGGGCTCCGGCGCCTCGAGCTCGAAGGGCAGCTGCACCTCCATCGGCCGCAGCTCCGTGCGGGTCCCCATGCGAGCGAAGTGGGTCCAGAAGGTGACCTCCATGGCCCCATACTGGGGCGGAAAGGCCGCCCGCCCGACCGGCCGAAACGTCAGCAGCAGCTCCCCCTCCGGGTGCTCCACCGTCATCCGGCAGGGGCCGATGAGGCGCTTGTACTGGGCCAGCCGCTCGGCCGCCGTGGCCAGGTCGGGGCTGCACAGCCCCGCGAACAAGGGGGGGCTGAACATCTCCGCCGTGACCCCACGCCCCACCGCCAGGCCGAGGTTCGGCACGTCGACCACGTCCGACACCGCCTCCCACAGGCGGAAGTACTGATCGGCGCTGACCCGGACATCGTCTCGGTCCAGCACGTCGCTGGGGAGCCCGGCATGCTGCACCACACGGCGCGGTGGGACGCCGAGGTCCCGCAACATCAGCTTCCACGTCCGCTCGAGAGCAAAGGTCTGCATCGACGCCTCCCGCCGGCCTCAGGGTAGCGCCCCTCGGGGGGCGTGTCCCTCGCCGATGGCGCCAAGCCCCTGCCCGATCACGCCACCGTGGGCAGCGCAGCCACCGCCGCGACGAAGTCTGCCCGTGTCACGCCGAACCGGTTCAGCCGCCGGAGGAGCTGCCGGCTGTTCCCGTAGCCGACCCCCAGGAGCTCACCGAGGCGCCGCCTCCGAGCCCGGGCCCCGGGCCCCCCCTGGAGCCCGTGGGCGTGGAGGTCGGCGACGACGAAGGTCACCACGAGGTCCTCCCGGGTGGCATGGGCCTGCTCCAGGGCCTGCAAGATCGCCTCGGGGGCGGCGTTCTCGATCCCCACATCCCCCGCCTTCGTGCAGGCCTCTCGGGGCACATAGGCATGCTTGCAGGGACCCACCAGGGCCTCCACCCGGCGACGGATCTGCTCCCCCGCGTGGTCTGGGTCCGTGAGCACCACGACACCGCACCGACCATGGGCTGTCCGGATGGCTTGGACCACGTGGTCCCCCAGGGCGTGCCCCCCCGTGGCGATGACCTCCGCGTCGACGGCCTGCCGCACCGCAGAGATGTCGTGGGCCCCTTCTACGACGATGAGCTCGCGGATCATCGGTGCGCTCCGTCGGTGCTCGGCAGGAGGTCCGGGGCTGCCTCGAGCGCACCCAGGTCGGTGCCGAGGTGGGTGTCCGCCCAGCTCGTGAAGCCGCGGACCGTGGCCGCGAAGCAAGGGCCGATCGGCATATGAGCTGGGTCGACCTTCACATTGAGAAAGCTCCCCGTCGCTCCGGGGCCGTGCATGCCCCGGGCATGAGGCTCCTCCCCGTCGACCGCCTCCCGCCAGCTCCCCTCGTCGAGCACCAGCTCGAAGCGGCGGGTCTCCGACGCCGGCACGTCGAGGCTGAAGCCGAAGGACCCGGCCCGCTGCGCATCGGCCCGGGTGAGCCAGGCCGCCTCCAGGGCCTCGGCGCTCACCCCCAGGTCCACCCGCTCGATCAGCGCGTAGTGCACCAGGGACATCGGCACCCCCGGCACCATCATGGACATCGCCGCGCCGACCCGAGGGTTCAGCTCCGTCGGGCGGAAGCCCTCGGCCGTGAGCACCCCGTCGACGGTGAAGGCCCCCCGGTAGTCCACCGTCGCTCGCAGGTGCTCCCCCACCCGTCGGGCGACGGCTCGCATCTCCGCCCGCGCGGCGGGGGCGGGGTCCCAGAAGGTGGCGGCCCGGCAGTAGACGAGGTCGGACCCGCGGCGCAGCACCAGCATCTCCGCCGGTCGCAGCACCACCACGCCGTCGGGCAGCACCAGCCCGTGGACCGAGCAGGGCACCCCGTCGAGGAAGGGCATCACCCGCGCCGTGTCGCAGTGGGGGGCGAGCAGCTCGGCAGCGGCCATCGCGTCGGCCTCGGTGCGCACCCAGCGCGTGCGGGAAGCGCCGCCATGAAAGCCCTCCCTCGCATCGCCGGCCCACACCGTGCCCGCGCCCTGGTCGATCCGATCGGCCGCGGCCTGCAGCGCCTCCCGCGTCACCGGCACGACCTCGGAAGGGGCCCGCGGGACCCCTGCGGCGTCCCACACGGCGTCGATCACCACCTTGTCTTCCAGGGCCTGCCAGGCCTGGGGCCGGGCGCCCACCATCGGTCGGCCTGCCACCGGCCGGCCGTTGCTGAAGAACACCCCGATGGACGGCATCCGCCGGGCGGGGTCGAAGGCATCCACCCGGGCCTGCACCTCGGCCGGTAGGTCGCGCAGGGCCCGCTCGGCGCCGTGGATCGCGTCCATCAGATCCGTCGCCGGTGGAATGTCGAGGCAGTGCCAGTCCACCGCATCGTCGTCGGGCGGGTCCCCCGTGCCGTGCCGGGCGGCCAGCACGAAGCACCGCTCCACGCCATACCGGCTCAGCTCCTGATGCATCAGGCGGTAGCCCTGGAGCACGTCCACGCAGATCAGCCAGGGCCGACCACCGAAGCAGGTCGCCAGGGCCTCGTGCAGTCGCTCGTCCACCGTCGACGGGTCGTCGCTCATCGCCCCTCCCTCGCTCACGTACACCGGGTGCCCACGAAAGACCCGTGAAAGGCCCGCCCGGCTCCCCCCGACCTACCGTGAGCGCATGCTGCGCATCGTGTCCTTGCTGCTCCTCTGCACCGCCTGCGGCGCCAAGGAGACCTACATCCCCCAGCCTCCCAACCCACAGGACTTCGGGGTCACCGGCGTGCTGGCCACGGCCGACACCTCCGACAGTGGCGCGGCCGACACCGCCACGCTGGACACCGGGACGGCCGGTTCGGGCGGGGCACGATGAGGGCCCGAGTCGCTGGCCTCGTCGCGGTCGCCGCCGGCCTGGGTACGCTGCTGGGCTGCACCAGCCTGGAGGGCATGGAGGCCGAGCAGCCCTGTCTCGAGGCCGGGTGGGCCATCTCCTCCCGCACCTTCGACTGCTCCGGCGACGGGGAGCGGGCCAACGCCCGCTACGAGCGCTTCCTCGACGAGATGGCCTGCATCCCCCACGAGCTGGGCGACGAGGGGCCCACCAAGCTCGCTCGCGAGAAGGACCTCTTCCACTGCGCCTACGTCATCCGCACGCTCACCTGCGCGGACGTGGCGGACTTCGGCGACGAGATCGACGCCTGGATGTCGGTGTCGCCCGCGTGCAACCTGGTGGCCACCTACGCCGACGGCACCCCCCTGCCGCCCTTCGACGGCTTCGAGTCCAACGACCCCGACGCGCTCCCCGACCCCGAGTGCCCCACCGAGCAGGGCGGGCCCGTCACCTTCGAGATCGCCAACACCTCCCCCAGCGCGGAGCTCGACCTGTACTGGCTGCAGAACGGCACCTGTCAGGAGGTCTACTACGGCCGCCTCGACTTCGCGGTGCCGCGGGAGCAGCAGACCTACGAGGGCCATGTGTGGGTGGTTCGCCAGACCCGGGACCTCTCGCTGGTGGACTGGTTCGTCGCCGAGGACGGCCTGACGGTGAACGTCCCATGATCCCCTTGCTCTTCGCGGCCACAGCCTTCGCCCAGGGCACCGTGCCTGCCGGCGCTGCCAACTACGGCACCGACGGCGACTGGCGAGACTGCCAGAACCACAGCTCCATCGCGGGCACGGCGGGCTTCGAGAACGCCCGCACCGCCAACGAGACCAACGCCCTGGCCTACGGCGCCACGACCTACCTCCAGGAGACCATCTGGCCACAGCTGCGGGAGGCCGCGAAGGAGGCCGACGGCGACTGGCACGGCGCCGGAGGCTACCGGTTCCGCACCACGGCGGGTGCGGCCTCCGTCCCCACCCTGGAGCTCGGCTACCCCTACGCAGGCTGCCCGGACGAGCTCCGCATCTCGAACCGCCCCCTCGACCTCGGCGCCATCAACTTCGGCGTGGCGGCCACCAACGGCACGGTCGGCCTCTTCTACACGAGCTCGATCACCTACGGCTACACCCCCTCCAACGACCCGCGCGAGCGCTTCCTGCTCGGGATGACCGGCTTCACCTACGGCACCATGGGGGCCCTCCTCGCCCCCCTCGCCGGGTCCGACCAGGCCTTCGGCGAAGGGGCCAGCGCGGTGTACACCGACTTCGTGCTCGGCGGCCTCTTCGACGTGACCGGCGTGCACGGCCGGTTGGGCTACGTGGGCAGTCGCGGCCTGTTCGCCGACATCGAAGCCGACATCCCCGTGTTCGCGTCCGCCGTCATCGACGAGCCCAGCCTCTCCAACCTGCTCTCGGGCGGGCTGCGACGCTTGAACACCGGCACACCGGCGGGCAAGACCTCTCTCTTCGTGCGGAACAAGCCCTTCCGCCCGCTCCCCAAGCTGTCCAGCGGCGGCACGGGCCTGGTGGACGACGCCACCGGAGGCCTCGACTTCACCACCGGCCACCTCGGCCAGGCCGACATCGGCGACCACGTCGACATCCAGGTCGCCTACGCCCTGCGGCCCACGGCCCAGATCCACGAGGCCCAGGTGGCCGTCCACAGCGATGGCTTCACCGACGGCCGCGACAACGGTGCTTCCTTCCTGCTCCGCGGCGGCGTCGTGCAGCTGCCCGACCTGTGGTTCTACGGGGTCCAAGGGGGTCTTCGACCCACCTTCCGGGCCGAGGCAGGCATCGCCTTCGCCGAGGACGGCAGCGCCTCCGCAGGCAGCGTCCGCTACCTCGTCATGATGAACGACCCCGAACAGCTGCTGCTCTTCCCCTACGCCGTGAACGCCGTGACCATGGGCATCACCGCGGGCGGGTCCTTCTAGCTGGCCACGTCGAGGAGCGCAGGGGCACAACTTCGTGTAGTCTTCGAACTCATTTGTTCGAATCATTGCTTCATGGAGACCTCATGCGCCCGTTGCCCATGTTCCTGGCCCTGTCCCTCGCCGCCTGTGCGGGAGGAGACGCCGACGAGACCAAGGGCACGACGAGCACGAAGGACCCATCGGTGAGCACGCCAGACGCCGACGCCGATGCGGACGCCGATGCGGACACCGACACCGACACCGATGCGGACACCGACACCGACACTGATGCGGACGCCGACACCGACACGGACACCGACGCCGACACCGACACCGACACCGATGCGGACACCGACACCGACACCGATGCGGACACCG
>ENA-OWNT01003174-OWNT01003174.1-seawater-metagenome-genome-assembly--contig:-NODE-3174-length-15852-cov-5.607607_pt1 | contig 15852 bp, 10 predicted proteins | sample MGYA00238136_ERZ651165 | MGnify/ENA primary metagenome ERZ651165 (study PRJEB26861, sample SAMN08777766) | seawater metagenome | isolation source: coastal seawater | place: USA: Florida | collected...
GCGGCGGAGGGGCGGGAGCTCGGTCCGGGGCAGATCCTCCCCAAGGCGCCCGGCGGGCACGCGGTCCTGATCGCGTCCGGGACGCTGCGCGGCGACGCGGGGCGGGCCCACGAGGCCGGGAGTCTGTTGGAGCTGAGGCCGGCGCTCCGAGGCCGTCCGCGACGCAGCGTCTACACCAGCGAGGGGCCGGGGGCGGTGCTGCTCCTGCCGGCGCACGCGCTCCGGATCCTGTACGCCGACTGTGGGCCGGCGGCGCTCGCGGCGGCGCGGCGGCTGTTGGCCCGGAGGAGCCCGGCCGCCGGGTAGGACGGGGCCTCGCGCTGTGGTACTCCCGTTGCACCTGACCGGGCCGGGCAGGGGAGGATCCACGATGACGAACACACTGCGCTTGATGCTGCTCCTGGGACTGGTCGTGCTGATGGGCTGCCCTCCGGGCCGCGGCCGCGACGACGACGACGCCTCCGACGACGATGACTCGGCCGGCGACGACGACGACGCGACGGGCGACGACGACGACGCGACGGGTGACGACGACGACGCGACGGGCGACGACGACGACGACGCGACGGGCGACGACGACGACGCCACCGGCGGAGGCTGCGACATCAGCCTGAGCCTCGACACCTACATGACGACCTCCTGCAACGACCCGTGGACCGAGGATGGCGTGCAGATGCAGTTCCGCACGGGGACCTGCGGCTCCGGCTGCAGCGGCGAGACCGGCAAGAGCGGAACGTGGGTCTACCCCGCGGAGCTCTACGGCGACCTGTCGGGGCTGGACTGCACCCCCACGTCGGTCCGCTTCGAGTTCAACGACTACGTCGGCACCGGCGCGCTCGACCTGGTGCTCTACAACGGCGGCGGCAGCCCGGTGGCGACCGGGACGAACAGCACGGTGGGCAGCAACGAGGTCGTGACGCTGACCGGGACGGACGTCGAGGGCTTCGGCGTGTCCGGGTGCGAGTCGATCATCGTGGGCATCCAGATCAATTAGCGAGCGCGTCTCCGAGGCGATCGCATCCATCCGGGGGGGAGCTCGCAGAGCTCACGGCGTTGGATGCGATCCCGCGGGGCGATCGCATCCATCCGGGGGTAGCTCGGCGAGCTCACGGCGTTGGATGCGATTCCGATGGGTCGATCGCATCCATCCGGGGGTAGCTCGGCGACCTCACGGCGTTGGATGCGATTCCGCGGGGTTGATCGCATCCATCCTGGGTGAGCTCTCCGACCTCACGGCGTTGGATGCGACTCTGCGGGGTCGATCGCATCCATCCGGGGGTAGCTCGGCGAGCTCACGGCGTTGGATGCGATTCCGCGGGGTCGATCGCATCCATCGGGGGTCACGTCGGATACCTGTCCCCGGCCAGCTTCGAGAGAACGAGCACCGAGCCACGGATCGCAAAGATGTGGGGTGAGCGCGTCGTGCTCCCGGTGGATGTGTGCGATCCGCGTGGCCCGATCGCACAGATGTGGTGTGAGCGCGCCGTGCTCCAGGTGGATGTGTGCGATCTGCGTGGTCCGATCGCACAGATGTGGTGTGAGCGCGTCGTGCTCCCCGTGGATGTGTGCGATCTGCGTGGCCCGATCGCACAGATGTGGTGTGAGCGCGTCGTGCTCCCCGTGGATGTGTGCGATCTGCGTGGTCCGATCGCACAGATGTGGTGTGAGCGCGTCGTGCTCCCCATGGATGTGTGCGATTTGCCGGCGCCGCTCGCCTCCGGCACGACCTGTTCAGACTCCGCTCGCTTCGCTCGCTGCGCGGCCCCGAGGGGCCTTCGGCTTCGCGTCTCGACGAGCCCCGGCGTCGGAGGGGCTCGTCTCGAGCGACTCCGCCCTGATCTCCTCCGCCGGACCCCGTCGCGCCGCTCGCCTCCGGCACGACCTGTTCAGACTCCGCTCGCTTCGCTCGCTGCGCGGCCCTGAGGGGCCTTGCCCTGATCCCTGACTGAACGTTCATTCATTTTGCGTGTAGGGTCCGCATCGCGCCGGCTCCCCCCGGCCCGAACTTCAGCTCTGATCACGAGGATTCACCATGAACTTCTACCGCCCGCCCCTCGCCGACATCCGCTTCCTCCTCGAGGCCTTCGATTACGCCGGAAACGTCCAGTCCATGCCGAAGTTCGCCGACTTCGACATCGAGACGGGCATGGGCCTGCTCGAGGCGTACGCGAAGTTCTGCATCGACGAGCTCCTGCCCCTGAACGCCACCGGCGACAAGCAGGGCGTCAAGTACGACCCCGAGACCCACGACATCACCGTCCCCGACGGCTTCATCAAGGCCTACAAGGACTTCACGATGAACGGGTACGCGAGCCTGCCCCACAACCCGGAGTACGGCGGCCTCGGCGCGCCCTTCACGCTCTCGGTGCTGGGCCAGGAGGTGATCGTCGCGGCGAACAAGTCCTTCTCGATGTGCCCGGGCCTCACGTCCGGCCTCATCGAGGCGCTCGAGGCCCACGGCTCCGACGAGCTCAAGGCCAAGCTGCTGCCGAAGCTCGTCACGGGCGAGTGGGCCGGCACGATGTGCCTGACGGAGCCGCAGTGCGGCACGGACCTCGGTCTCCTGACGACCAAGGCCGAGCCGTTCGGCGACCACTTCAAGCTGACCGGTACGAAGACGTGGATCACCTTCGGTGAGCACGGCATGACCGACAACATCGTGCACCTCGTGCTCGCGCGCCTCCCCGACGCCCCCGAGGGCATCAAGGGCATCAGCACGTTCATCGTCCCGAAGTACCTGGACGACGGCTCCCGCAACCCCGTGTTCTGCGGCGGCGCGGACCACAAGGTCGGCATCCACGCCTCCCCCACCTGCGTCATCAACCTCGAGGGCGCCGAGGGCTGGCTCGTGGGCGTGCCCAACAAGGGCATGCGCTCCATGTTCACGATGATGAACGCGGCGCGCCTGCAGGTCGGCACCGAGGGCGTCGCCCTGGGCGAGGCCGCCTACCAGAACGCCCTGGCCTTCGCGAAGGACCGGCGCCAGTCCCGCTCGCTGGACCCGGCGAAGCGCGACGCCGAGCACGGCGCGGACACCATCCTCGTGCACCCCGACGTGCGGCGGATGCTGCTCAACGTGAAGTCCACGACCGAGGGCCTGCGTGGCCTCGTCGCCTGGATCTCCATCAACTACGACGTGATGCACCACGGCGAGGACGGCGAGGCCAAGGAGAAGGCGAGCGATCTGGTCGCCCTGCTGACCCCCATCATCAAGAGCTTCGGCTCCGAGCGCGGCTTCGCCAACATCAGCGAGGCCATGCAGGTCATGGGCGGCGCCGGCTACACGTCCGACTGGCCCGTCGAGCAGTACATGCGCGACGAGCGCATCGCGATGATCTACGAGGGCACCAACCACATCCAGGCGCTGGACCTCGTGGGCCGCAAGCTCGCCATGGGCGGCGGACGGCTCATGCGGGTGTTTGCTGGCGAGGTCGGCGCGCTCCTCAAGGCCACGCTCGGCGACGAGCGCCTCGCGCCCTTCGCGACCGCCCTCAAGGGTGAGAGCAAGCGCCTGAACGAGACCACGATGTCCATGGCCGCCGCCGGCATGCAGGACAACGAGGTCATCGGCGCGGTCGCCAGCAACTACCTGAACCAGTTCGCGCTGGTGACGCTCGGGTACGTCTGGCTCAAGATCGCCCAGCACGTCGTCGAGCTGCCCGAGGACGACAAGACCCGCGTCAGCAAGATGCAGACCGCGCGGTTCTACTTCGAGATGGTCCTCCCCGAGGCCGCCATGTACGCCGCGAAGGTCGCGGTGGGCAAGGGCCCGATGATGGACATCGACGTCGACCTGCTCTGAGCGTCGGTATGCTCGGTCCGGCCCGGGCGCACCGGGCGGACCTGAGCAACGTTGGGGTGGGGTTGCATGCGACTGGGTTCGATCACCGAGTTCGGGGCGCCCGATCTCCTGTCCGTCCTCGGTGACCTGCGCTGGTGGGCGTACTGGCGCAACGCGAGCTTCCCCACCACCCAGCGCTTCATCGCCACCCTGGGGTCGACCGATCTGGTCGAGGTCTGCCTGTTCGGACACAACTTCCATCTGAATCAGGTGGGAGGCAGCTCCGCGCAGGTGTTTCGCCGGTCGACCGGCGTCCTGTGTCCGAACCGGGCCGAGCTGGATCGCTGGGTCGGCCCCTCGATCGCGCCGGAGATCGTCACGGCGGAGGCCGTGCTCGAGGAGTGCCCCGAGCGGCCGCTCATGGCCGTCCTCTACGCCAAGCTGGCGACGGTTCCGCCCCTCGCCCTGGCGTCGATCCGGGCGTCCAGGGACGCAGACGACTCCACGGAGGACACCGACTCCACGGACGGAGTCGATCCCGCGGACCCGGACGACTCCACGAGCGTGAGGCTCCTCCGGCATCTGGCCTCGTCCACCTGCTCCCTCTGGCGAACGACGGACGCGATCCTGCGGACGACGCGCCGGCAATCTCCCGACGCGCCCATCGTGCGCGACTTCCAGGTCGCTCCCTTGCTGGGGATCGACGCCGTGGAGCTCGTGCTGCTGGTCCGGGCGTCGAGCCTGGAGGAGATCGCCGCGCTGGCCTTCGCGGTGCGCCACCTGAACCTCGGCGCGGTCTGGGCCGCGGAGGACCACCCGGAGGCTGTGGGCCTCGTGAGGGATCTCCTCGACCTCGACGAGGGCACGTCGTGGTGGGACCTGGGCCCGCTGCTCGATGGGAGCTCGACGATCGTCGGGCTGCCCGTTCGGTACGGTGGTGACGACGCATTCGCCGCCGTCGTCGACGGGGGTGAACGCCGCGAGCGCGCGGAGGTGGTCGATCCCTCTCGGTGGCGCCTGGAGATCGGCGCCGGCCTGGAGGACGAGACGGAGGTCGCGGGCGCTGGCGCGCTCCTCTCCCGTCTGTCGTTCACGGCGAGCGCGCTGGACCGCGTCCTCCACTGGACGGCCCGCTGGCAACACCGGGGACCCGCTGTCGGGGAGTCACTGCCGATCCGCGAGGTCGGCGACACCGCATCGGCGTGCCTCGCCTTGTTCGACCGGTCCGACCTCCTCTTCTTGCTGGAGCACCCGGAGCGAGACTCGCCCCCGCTTCCGCTGCGGCCGCTGTACCTGGGCGAGCTCGCGCACAAGCTGCGGGAGATCCTCGATCCCGACCTCGAGCCAACGAGCCTCCTCCTGGAGGACGGCGTGACGCCGCAGACCGACCTGGGCGTCGTCATCCGGGTCGAGGACTTCGGCGTGCCCGAGACCACCGTCATGGACGCGTTCTCGGAGGGGCTCCTGGAGCGTTACCGCCACCATCGGGAGCGGTTGCCGCCCAAGGAGCGGGTCCCTCGGCCCGGATGGGTTCGGCGCTGGCTCGACGCGACGAAGCAGATCGGGACGACGTACCCCGTATCGAACGGCGGCGTCGCCCTGATCGAGACCACGCTCATGCAGCTGCCCGACGACTTCGTCGACTACGCGGACCTGCTCCCGGTCCTGGATGGGCTGGTTCGCGAGGCCGAGGGCATCGCCATGGGCATCGAGGAGGGGGACGACGTCGAGCCCTCCGACCTCGTGCAGCTCTACGCGCTCGCCGAGGAGCTGGCGAGCTCACGGGCGCGCCTCGAGCACCCGCTTCGAAGCCCGCGGACGAACCTCCCGGTGCAGGGCCACGCGGGCCACCGCCTCGTGCGCGACGCGTTCGGCGCGTTCGTGCAGGCGGTCATGTCCGACCTGGGCCCCGCGGGCGGCCCCGTCCTCGTCCTCGATGCGCCGGGCGGAGGCCTCGCGTGCGAGGTGAGCCCTGGTGGGGCCATCGGGATGCGGGTGTCCGTGATGGCGCTGCACCATCCCCTGTACTGGGCCTTCAGTCACGAGGCCGCGCACGGTCGGATGGAGCACGAGAGCCCGATGGCGATGGCCTATCGCTCCGGCGCGCGGACCCTGCCCGGGAGCGCGGCCGCCGTGCGCGACGCGATCGGGGAGGGCGACCCCTCGAACACCGTGAGCGACTTCCTGTACGAATCGAGCACGGTCTCCGAGCACCTGGACGCCATCTCAGAGGCCTTGCGGCAGCTCGCCCACGAGGAGACCGTGGCCGACGCGCTGGTCGTCTTCGCGGCCCTGATCGACGAGGTGCCCGGCGATCTCGTGCTGCACGACTCGATGTGCCTGCCGGGCGACACGCCGGGGGCGACGGCCCGTCGGTACTGGTTCGTGGCGGGGCCGGCGCTCATGTTCGATCTCCAGCATGCCCACGGGCGGGCCCCGCTCGATCTCCTCGTGCTCGCGGCCGCCCAGGTCCGGGTCTGGCTCGTCTGCGGCGTCCTCGACGGGACGATCTCCGGATCGGTCCCGCTCATCGAGCAGCTGCCGAGGCTGGTCGCGACCATCGAGCGGGCCGTCGAGCCGCCTGGCGCGGGCCGCGTGGGCCGCCTCGAGATGGTGCTGCGCGCGCTGTTCCAGGACCTCGGAGTGGAGCGGCATCGCTGGGAAGCCGGTGGGGCGCTGATCGAGGGCCTGGCGTTGAGGATGCAGGCGAAGGACGAGTCCATCGTGAAGGTCTCCGCGCTGCTCGACGCCTGGCTCGCGCTCGTGCGCGGCCTGCGCGCGGCCATGGCTGAGGGCGCCACGCCGTCGCCGCCGCGGCGCGCCTTCGCCGAGTACATCGAGCAGCTCCTGTTCGAGCAGGACTTCGACTACCTGCAGGAAGACGTGCGGACCTTCGAGGGCGGGCGCGGGACGTGGACGGTGCGCGAGCCGTGGCCCCCCGCGGTCGCCGGACACGGGCGGGACGAAGAGGACCAGGTCACGACGAACCGGCGGTGGGCCGAGGATGGCGTGGTGCTGTGTCGGCGTGGTGGGCTGCTGGCGACGGAGGCCGGCCAGGTGCACTACAACCGTCTGACCTGGCGGTTCTTCCTGCGGATGGGTGACTACGCTCGAGGGCAGCGCCTGGAGACGCTGCGTGGCTACCTGGGCGCGGCGAGGGCGCCGGCCTGATCCCAGCTGCCGAAGTCTCGCGTCGCGAGCGTCATGAAGACGCGCATCAGGTCCTTCCGCAGCTTGAGGGGCACGCCGCCCTCCACGGCCATCGACATCAGCCCCAGCCGATGAAGAACGCGCGCTTCGCGCCGTAGGGGCCGGGTGTGCCGCGGCCGCGAGCCCCCGAACTTCCGCCGGCCGCTCTGCCGACGCGGAGGAACCGGCGCGTGCCGGTTGACCGGGGGCAGCCCGTCGATCTCCCGCTTCAGACGGTCGAACAGGACCGGCGAGGCCGCCGCGTCTGCGAACGCCAGGGCCATGTCGCTGATCGCGCCGATCTCGTCCGGGTAGTCGTCCGTGAGATCGAGAAGCTGGTGCGCCAGCCCGGTCTGCAGCGAGTCGATGTGCTGGGGGGCCGGGGGCTTCTCGACCTTCTGGGCGGCTTCGACGAGGCGCACGAACTCGCCCCGAGGGATCCGCAGCGCGGCGGCCAGTCGGTGGTACCGGGGGTCGTCACCCGCAAGGACCTGATTGCCATCACGCCGAAGGCGCGGGGGCCGCTGGCCGGCCAGGATCTTGCGGAGGAAGGAGTCTGAGAGCCCGGCTTCGCGCTCAATCGCGGTGGGCTTCGCGCCGAGATCGGCGAGCGCCGATCGGATCCGTGCAATCAGCAAGTTCGCCCCCCAGGCGGCAGTTCGGTCATGGAAGTTCGTCTGCCCCGTGCCGAGGACACGAAGTCCCCCGACCCGTCACCTCGACGAGCGGGACGATAGCGGAACCCCCTGGCTGGGGCAATGTTCCGAACCTGTGCGGAACCTGCTAGGACGGAAGTCATGTTTCGTGCGAAAAGAACTTCCCAAGGCGGGGCGATCTTCCTAACTTGATCCGCACCGGGAAGGCCCGCCCGGTGCTCCCCGCCCGGAGGTTCTGGTGACCGAGTCCGTCGACAAGAACCGTGTGTCCTCTCCCACCCCTGACGCAACCCCCGAGCCGCAGGTCAAGGGCGCGAACCAGCGCTTCGGCCCCGCCGCTCGCTATTCCCTCGTCACCATCGGCGACGACCCCGCCCGGCTCCTCGGGGCCTCCCGGCTGCGCTACGAGATCCTGATCCGCGAGAAGAAGTGGAAGGTGGTTGACGTGGATCACGTCGGCGGACTCTTCCCCGTGGGCGAGGGCACCCACCTCGCCGTGATGATCGCGGGCGAGGTCGTCGGCACGGTCACCTTGAACGTGTACACCCGCGAGACCGCGCCGGATCACCTGGTGGAGAAGTACGAGTGGGGACCGTGGTTCGAGGCGGACCCGGATCTCCGGATCCTGCTCCTCAGCCACCTGGTCGTGCACCCGGACCACCGCGGGAGCGGCGCGGCGGAAGAAGGCCTGCGCCCCGCCGCCTGGATCATGGGCGGCGCCTTCAAGTTCGCCATCGAGCAGCGCGTGAAGCTCGCCTTCTGGGACGCCACCAGCAAGCAGGCCCCCTACTACCGGATGGTCGCCGGCGCGCGCGAGTACATGGAGTACAAGCGCGACGCTGGCCCTGGCATCCGCATCGGCATGGTGATGGCCCCGTTCGATCGGGACCGCCTGGCCGCCCTGCCCGATCGGAGCCTGTCGCGGATCGCGGGGATGCTCAACGTCCAGCACTGCTCGGCAGGCCAGGAGCTGATCCTGCAGGTCTCGCCGCGGGAGGACGAGCTCGACCCCGAGGGGCAGACCGTCGCCGTCGCGACCGTGACCGAGTTCGCCCGCACGCCCTTCGCCGGCGCGCTGCCCGAGGACGCCGTTTCGGCCATCGAGGCCATGGGCGACACGCTCGACCTGCTGGACGGCGGGATCCTGGAGAACACCGACTCGCACTTCCACGTCGTGCTCAAGGGGATCCTCGAGGGCGTGGTCGAGGATCGCGTGCGCGCCGAGTACGCGCCCGGTGAGGCCGTGGGGATCGAGTGCTGGCTGTACGGCACGCCCGCGTCCGAGGAGCTGCGGGCGCGCGGCCACGTGCGGGTGTTCCGCATCAACGGCGCGGCGTTGCACGAGCTGCTGAGCGAGGACTCCGCCCTCAAGATCCGCGCCTACGACTACCTGCTCGAGGTCATCTTCCGGCGCCTGGCAGACGCCGCGACGCTCGTCGAGCGCCCCGACGACATCTAGCCCGTGTTCGATCTGCTGTACGCGCTGGTGCACCGCGCCCTCGTTCGGGGGGTCGCGGCGTACCGCGCGCTCACGGCGGTCATCGCCGAGGTGGTGGCCGCGCTGCCCACCCCGGAGGAGGCCGCCGCGGTGCCGGCGTCGACCGGGGACTGGGTGCCCCCGCTGTCCGGCGTGCAGTGGACGCTGATCGACTGCAACAACCCCGCGCTGGCGATGGCCCAGAGGCGCCTGCCGGGGTGCCTGCCCCGCCGGGCCGACCTGGGCGAGGAGCTCCCCCTCCCGTCCGGCTCACAGGACCTGATCCTCTGCGTGCACAGCCTGCACGCGCTCCCCGATCCGCCCCAGCAGCTGCGGCGATTCGCTGACCGGCTCGCTCCCGGCGGGCACCTCGTGCTCGTCACCTTCGACGGCCCCGAGACCTTCCGCGCCTTCCGCGCGCGCATGCGTCGCCAGGGCACCGCGTCGTTCGGGATGAGCGTCTGGAAGTGGCTCGACGTCCGCATCACCGGCACGGCCAGCTACCTGCCGGACGCCGAGCTCTGCGCGGTGCTCACCGGGTGCGGCCTGCAGGCCGCGGCGCCGCCCCGGTCGGTGTTCGAGGGCACGTCCACGCTCCGGGTCCTGCAGCGCTCCTGAACGGCTCAGGGGGCCGCGGGGAAGAGCATCCGGCCGAACCGCTCGGGTGACACCACGCCCTGAGCCTGCAGCCACCCGTCCTGGGTGGCGCCCGCTGCCGCCCGGGCCGCCGCGGCGTGGGCCTCCTGGCCAGCATCTTCGAACAGCGTGGCCGCGCCGCGGAGGATCTCCCGGCCCTCGACGCCACCGGCGAGCTGGCCCCTCGCCGATGCCGCCGCAGCGCGTCCCCAGTTCATGCCCGACGCGTCGAGCACCCGGATGTCGCGCTCGAGGGCTCCGGCGTCGAGCCCCTCGCGCCGAACGCCCAGCAGGCCCACGCGCAGCCGGCTCTCGTGGGCGAACAGCGTCGTGATGCGCACAAACCGGGTGGGGCTCCTGACCAGATGGCTCCAGAGCGCGTCACAGTGCAGGCGCGCGGTCGGATAGTCCTCCTCGTACAGCGCCAGGTCGATCAGCTGCCGCAGGGCGTACAGCTCGAGCAGGCCCCACTCGAGCCCCGCCCACCGGTCCCAGGCGGCCCGGACGGCAGCGCGCCCGGCCTGCGGGGTGTCCGCGACGGCGCTGGACGGGATGGGCTGCGACAGGATCAGGTGAAGCTCGGTGTAGATGTCGCCGCGGTCGTGCGCTGTCCGGATGCGGCGGGGGAGCAGGCTGGCGACGCGCTTGAACTGGCCGCGCAGGGACAGGGTCGTCAGCTGGTAGATGAGGGCGGTCCCGAGGAGCCAGCCGGCGCCCTCGCACCGCAGGCGGACGAGATCGGCCACCCGCTCCGCGTTCGTCTGGGTCTCCGCCCAGTCTCCCTTCTGGAACGCGATGATGGTCCGTGCGACCTCCTGGACGGCCTCGAGCCGCGGGGCGTCCACGCCGGCGCCCGCCTGCAGCGAGCGGGCCAGCAGCTCCTCGCCCCGCCGCAGCGCGCTGCCTCCCTGGGTGGCGACGAAGCCGGCCTCCACGGCGAGGGAGCGGGCGATGCGCATGGGCTCCCCGGCCCGCAGGCATTGCCGCAGGTTCCAGGCCTGCAGCATCGCGGCCCGGGCCGGCGCGAACAGCGCCAGCGCCTGGCTGAGGAAGTTGGCGGTGTCGATGCGCTGAAGCACCCCGGCCGGGATCTGCGCCTCGGCGCGCGGCTGGAACCCGAGGCCCCCCAGCCGGAGCAGGGCGCGGTGCCACAGCAGCGTGAGGAGCGTCGCCGTCGGCCCCCGGACGACTCCGATGCCCGTGCGTCGCAGGACCTCGTCGAGCAGCTCGCGGGCGGGGACGAAGTTGCCGGAGCGCGAGAGCTGCTCGGTGGCGGCCAGCTGGGCCCGAAGCAGCTCTTCCGGCGCGTCCGTGTCCGCGGATGCGAGGTATTGCTTCGCCGACTCTGGCCCACGCCCCTCCGCCGCGAGCGCGCGTGCCCGCATGCCAGCGCACGTGCGCCGGGTCGACGGGTCCGCAGCTCCTTCTTCGGCCAGCGCGGCGAGGGTGTCGGCCCGCCCGAAGGCCATCTGATCCAGGGCGCGGCGGGCTGCGGTCAACAGGTGCGGCGTCGCGGCTCCTGGATCGCCGGCGGCCAGCAGGTGACGCCCCTTGCTCTCGGGATCGGCGGCGGACGAGATGCGCTCCGCGAGCTGCAGGAGGATCCCCGTCGCCTCGGATGGGCCAACTTCGGCGCGCAAGACCTCGGCGACGCGCGCGTTGAGGCACTCGAGGCGAAGCTCGTCGGTGGGGCCAGACGAGCGTACGAGGCTCTCCGCGACGAGGACTCGGGCCGCGAGGTTCGGCGACGCCGAACCGGCCAGCTCCGCGGCGAGGGTCAGCCGAACCGGGCGGCGGGCGAGCGCCACCACCTTCAGGAGCCCCCGCGCCTCCTCGGGGAGCGAGGTCACCCGAGCCCGGATCAAGCCGTCGAGATCATCGGCCCCGACCACATCACTCGCGGCCATCACCAGCTCGCTGATGAACAGCGGCAACCCGCCCGCCTGGTCGGCGATCGCGGACGCTCGGGCCTCGCGGTCACCCAGCCCGCGAGGCAGGAGGCTCAGCGCCATGTCCACGCTGTCCGTCCGGCTCAGCGGCCCCAGCGCCAGGTCGACGCATTGCTCGGTCTCGGCCAGCCGAAGCAACCCAGTCTCCACGTCGGCCTCGTCGCGCCAGGTCAGCAGGACCAGCAGCGCGTGCGACGGAGGCAGGTGCCCGAACAAGCGCAGGGCGACGTCGACGCTGTCCCGCCCTGCCCAGTGGAGGTCGTCGAGTCGGACCACGAGCGGCTGGCTCTGTGCCGCGTGGGCGAGCAGCTTCAGCAGGCCGTCGAAGGCTGCATCGCGCCGCTCGGTGGGCTCGGCCGGTGGAGCGTCGGCCCCGAGGGCCGCCAGGTCTTCGCCGAGCGGGAGGGTGGGGAACAGCGCCACGAGCGCGGCGAGCTCCTCGGGGCGGACCCGGGCGTCCTGGGCGGTCCGCACCGTGACGTGCGTCGACAGGGCGTCGACCAGGGCCTCCCAGCCCGCGAACGGCACGGATTCGTATTCGAAGCAGCGGCCCTGCAGCACGACCGCGTCCGCCAGGGAGCCGCAGAAGGCATCCACCAGGGTGGTGACTCCCGATCCCGAGGGCCCGTGGACGGTCACGATCGGCGACGCGCCGCTGCGGGCGCGCTCGAAGGCGTCCGACAGGGCATCCAGTTCGGCGGCTCGCCCCACCAGCCCGTCGCTCGCCCGCGCTGCCCACTCCCGGAGCACGGCTACCCGTCGCGTGGTCGTCAGGCCCCGCTGGTCCGCGTCGGAGTCGAGCCCCAGGGCGAACCCGACTTCAGCGCCCCCGGGGCGGTCACCCGGGGCCGCGGACAACAGCCCCTGGGTCAGGGCGCCAAGGTCTTCGAGCGCTGCCGGCAGGGCGCACGGGGGGGAGGGGATGCGGTCGCGGGCGATCCCCAGCATCTCCTTCGGGTTCGGGCTGTAGAGCGGCTGTCCGTAGAGCAGGAGGTGCAGGATGGCGCCGAACCCGAACCAGTCCGTCGCGACCGTCGGCAGCTCGCCGCGCAGCTGCTCGGGGGCCATGTAGCCCGGGGTGCCGGCGGTGATGCCCGTCTGCCCGTCGATCGCATCCAGCTCGAGGGCGAGGCCGAAGTCGAGCAGGACGACACGTCCCTCCCGGCTGACCAGCACGTTGTCGGGCTTCAGATCACGATGGAGCCGCCCGGTCGCGTGCAGAGCGGTCACCGCCGAGGCGAGCTGGCCGATCGTCGACCGCAGGCGCGCCTGCGCGGCTGCGTCGCGCACGGGCGTCACGGACGTGGGCTCGAAGGTGAGCTTCTGCAGCTCGTCGCCCAGGGAGTCGATGGACTGGGTTCGGAGGAGCGGGGGGCTGTCGGCGGAGAGCGGAGTCAGGGCGTCTGCGGCCAGGCTCGGAAACACCGACATGCCCGTCACGAGCTCCCGGAGCTGCGGAAGGTCCTCGGTGTCCGCGTCCGCATCGCGGGTCGACGTGAAGAGCCGGTCGCCGAACGTGACGTAGCTGTCGAGCCGGACGCCGTCGACGAGCTCCATGCTGAGGACGATCTGGGAGCCGAACTGTTCGAGGCCGTGCAGCGTGACGAGGTTGGGGTGCACCAGACCCCCCACGACCCGCGCCTCGCGCTTCAGCAGCGCGACGCGGAGCGGGTCGGGCCGGGTCAGGGTCTTGACCGCGAGCCGGTCGCCCGTCTCCCGGTTCCGCACCGAGTAGACACGGCCGAAGCCGCCCTCACCGATCTCCGCGAGGATCTCGTACTTGGTCTCGAACGGCTGCGGCACCGCGCCCCCCTGGCTGCCGAACAGGTCGTGACGACCCTACCAGGGTGCCGCCCCCGATCACTCCAGGCAGCTCGGGGCGGTGTCGCGCAGGAAGCGTGACATCGCCTCGTAGTACGGCGTCAGCCCGACCTCCGGCACGCCCCCGTTGCTGATGCCGTGCTTCGCTCCGACCGCGACCCAGAACGACTTCGGCCCCTCGGCCGCGTCGTACAGCGCGCGCTGGTCTTCGATGGGGAAGAAGTTGTCCTCGTCGCCGCTCATGACGAGCAGCGGGTCCGCGTAGCCCTGCAGCTTCGCCACGTTGTCGAACTTGTTCTGGGACAGGAACGACTCGCCGAAGGACGTCGTGGAGTTCGACCGGCTGATGCGCGACATGGACGTGAAGGCGGCCTCGAGCATGAGCGCGCACGGCGGCTCCGCGACGGACATCTCCACCGCCGGGATCCCGCCGAGCGAGTTGGCGTAGACGATGATCTTGTCGGGATCCGGGGCCAGCTCCTTGGCCCGGGTCAGCGCCGTGTGCGCGTCCGCCAGGAACTGGTCCGTCGTGGGGGTCTCCTCCGGCGTGCTCTTCCCGTAGCCGCGGTAGTCCCAGACGATCACGCCGTAGCCGGCCTCGTGCAGGAAGCGCACGCGGGGCAGGTAGTGCTCGATGCCCAGGTAGTTGCCGTGGTTGTAGAGGATCGTGGTGTTCGCGAGCTCCGGGACCTCGCCGTGGCTCGGGATGACATAGGTGTCCAGCGCGGCCAGGTTGTCGTCGGGGACGATCCAGAGCTGCTCGACGTCGGTCTCGATGGGGCGCACGTCCGGCGTTCCCTCGTCGAGGGTGCCCTCGATCCAGTCGTAGTCCCGCGTCCAGTCGTACGGCTCTTCGCACGGCACGCAGGCCCGGTCCCAGTCGTTGTCGAAGCGGCTGTCTTCGCAGGTGTCCGGGCCCACGGTGGTGCAGTGCACGGCGCCGTAGACGAAGCCGTCCAGGTCGAGGCAGCCCGGCAGGAGCGGGAGCACCAGGGTGGCCAGCAGCAGGCGGTTCATGACTCCTCCGCGGCGGCCGCGGGCTTGCGGTTGCTGCCCGCCCCGAACACGTAGCTCAGGCTGGCGCCGAAGCCCCAGGAGCCCTGCGGGCGAGGAATCCACCGGATGGCGTCGTAGACGTCCTTCTGATTGAGGGCATACCAGCGGAAGTCCAGGTGGATCTTGAGTCCGCCGTCAGTCCGGGGGCTCGTGTCGAACGACGCGCCGAACGACGGCGTAAGCGTGAGCTGGGGGTTGCCGAAGTCGAAGTACTGGGTGAGGCCGGCGTAGATCACCTGGCGCCTGATCTCCCAGGAGATGTCGACCTCGAGCTGGTTGGCGGCCCATCCCGTGGCGACGGCGGCGGGTTTGTTGGGCAGGCCCAGCGCGTTCGTGCCGAAGAACTGCTTGTCGGCGACCGTGATGGCCGGCGCCGCGCCGCGCTGCTTCACCACCATCCAGCCCATCCCCACGTGTCCCTGGAGGATGCCGAAGGGCAGGCCCATGAGGTTCAGGCCGTAGGTCAGGTCGATGGGGCGGTCGAGGAGCTTGGGCAGGCCGTGCCGCCCCTGCAGGTTCAGCAGCGGAACGGGGAGAGGTGTCCCACCCAGGTTCAGGACGGGCCCGCCCATGGACGCGCCGATCTCGTGGAGGCCCGGGTCCAGGGGTCGCGCCGCTGGGAGCGTGGCGCACCCCGAGGCGACGAGCAGGAGAGCCAGAAGGGCCAGCCTGGAGAGGGGGGGCATGCGCCGAGTCTAGTGCGGCGAACGCGGGTCGGAGTTGATCTGCAGGCCAAGTTGGCCTCTGGGTCAACCCGAGGCCGCGTTGACCGCCAGGCCAAGTTGGCCTCTGCGTCAACTTGGGGCCGAGTTGACCTCCAGGCCGAGTTGGCCCCTGGGTCAACGTGAGGCCGAGTTGACCTCCAGGCCAAGTTGGCCTGTGGGTCAAGCTGAGGCCGAGTTGACCTCCAGGCCAAGTTGGCCTGTGGGTCAACTCCGGGTCGGGAGCCGGTCAGAGTCCGTAGGCCAGGTCCGCCAGGATCTCCTCCTCAGTGATGGTGATGGCGTCCAGCGGCCCGGTCGGGAGGGCCGGGGGACGCTCCGGGGCGTCGATCGCGACGGGCACAGCGTCCGCGCCCCTGAGGTAGCGGACGGCGGACGCGATCACGCCCGGGTCCCGGAGGATCCGGTGGTGCCCGAGCCCGTTCGTCTCGACGAGGACGAAATCGGGGCGTGCGTCGGCGTATGCGTGCCCGTCGGCGATTGGCACCCATCGGTCGGCGTGGTCGTGGATGACGAGCGCGGGTGCCGGGCTGCCGGCGGCGAGCACGGGGGCGCCGAAGGTCCG
>ENA-OWNT01003175-OWNT01003175.1-seawater-metagenome-genome-assembly--contig:-NODE-3175-length-15846-cov-4.009956_pt1 | contig 15846 bp, 10 predicted proteins | sample MGYA00238136_ERZ651165 | MGnify/ENA primary metagenome ERZ651165 (study PRJEB26861, sample SAMN08777766) | seawater metagenome | isolation source: coastal seawater | place: USA: Florida | collected...
AACAACAACAACAACAACAACAACAACAAAAGAAGACCACGACCAGAACCACAACCCCACAACCCCACAACAACCACAACAACCACAACAACCACAACGACCACAACGGCGGCGACAACCACCACAACGGCGACGACCACAACGGCGACGACCACAACAGCGACGACCACAACAGCGACGACCACAACGGCGGCGACCACAACAGCGACGACGACTACGACGACGACGACGACACGACGACCACAACGAACGAACGAACGAACGACAACGGCAGCTCGCTCCACCACCGATCCATCCATCCACTCATCCACGAACTAACTGCAACTATGAGTGAGTGAGTGAGAGTGAGTGAGTGAGTGAGTGAGTGAGTGAAAGTGAGTGAACTGTGAACTGTGAACTGTGAACTGCGAAACTGCGAAACTGCGAAACTGCGAAACTGCGAAACTGCGAAACTGCGAAACTGTTGATTGATTGTGGAGAGAGAGAGAGAGAGAGAGAGAGAGAGAAATAAATGAAGGAAGGAAGGAAGGAAGGAATGCTGGCTGTGTGTGGGCTGTGTGTGTGTGTGGGCTGCTCTGTGTTCTGTGGGTCTGTGGTCTGTGGGTCTGTGGAAAACGGCAGTCCCTTGACTGTTCGTACTCAGTACACGTCTCCGTACTTGCGGTATTGCGTAAACCGGCATTTCTCTAACTACCAACGACAACAACGAACAACGAATGTTGGAACAACCCCTCAATACTGTCGTTTTCCTTCAGACTCGCTCGCTCGCCCACCGCTCGCCCACTCACCGCTGTCACTCACCGTCACTCCCCACAAACTACCCACGGCGGCCGGAGGCCGCACACACACAGTCGCCCACAGTGACGGAGGGACGGAGGGACGGACGGTCACTCACTCACTGCCGCTCTGTGTCCGAGATTCCGCGTATTCCCTGTTATAGATACCTTTGTAGTGCTGTTGTTAGTGGGTGAGTGAGTGGGTTGTTTTGTGTGTGGATATATATCGCTGAATGGGAATACGTGGTTTGTTGGGGTGGATGGACGGATCGATCGATTGAATGCTCGAATCCATTTCGTCGTTCGCTTTGCGTCGTGGCTTCGTTCGTTCCTTCGTTTGTTCGTTCGTTCCTCCGTTCGTTCGCCTTTTTCGTGGGCGGCGGACGGATGGTCTGACGGTCCGATCGACGGACGGACGCGAGTGCGGCATCGCAGTACACGTCGGAGTGGCCCGCAAACTGTCGTGATGCGGGGATTGGACACAAACGGACGGGCAGGCGGCGCGGATGGACGCGGAGGAGGGAAAGGATCGATTCAAGCATGGACGGACGCGCGGGCCAAACGGACCGCAGGGGCGAAGGTGAACCTCGCAGTAAGGGAGTGAGAAAGCGTTGGGCGGGATTGATGTACACTGCTGACATAGTCAAGTATGGAGGAGACCAGGCCTTGGCCCGTGAACACCCAGTAATGCGCCCCATTTATTTGTGCACGGTCACTAGAAACGTGTCAAGGAGCAGTTTCCCCCCCAAAAAAAGAAAAATTGGCGGGTCTGCAGTGTTTTCGGGTCGAGGTTCACTTCTGTTCCCACTGAACACAATGTTGACGTCTAGGTCAACGTAATTCAATGTGAATTGCCGAAGGGATCCGTGGTTTGTTCATGGGGCTGTTCACACAACAACCATGAAGGTGTTGCTATGCTTAGGGCTGCTCGCGGCTCAGGCGCAAGGTGTGAACGTGGCACTGTCGTCTCCACCCAGTTCACGCCATGTGCCGGGGGCTCGCGCGAAGTCTGCTCTGTCGAATAGCATCGACTCGTTGACGACACAGTGTGCTCCTGGAGCACGAAACCCAAACTGCACGACGTTGTGCACTCTCGACTGCAATGGCCACGGTGTGTGCGCGACTTCATCGCCGTACGCCCCACAAACCTGCGTCTGCGATCCTGGATGGGCAGGTCCAACGTGTGCTGAAGCATCGGTCCAGATTCATTCTTTCGTGTCGTGCCGCGACTGGTGTTATCACGGCTCTTGCCAAAAGGGAGTTTGCGTGTGCGAACCGGGGTTTTCGGGTCCCCGATGCAGTGTGCAGCTCGATCCATCTGCTGGTTGCTCACCCGCTTGCCAAGCAAATCTCGGCACCTGCTACTTTGGCAAATGCTTTTGCCCTCCAGGGGCTTCTGGCAACGACTGTGAATTAACGGTATCCACCAATGAATCGGCCGCGCAATTTCTCAGTTCAACACAGGCTGCGACCACGGCTGCCCCAACAACGGTATTCGAGACGACGACGACGAGCGAGTACGCAGGGAGCGCAAGAGATTCGACCACTGGCGTGGACACAACCTTCGACAGTCCGACGTCAGCAGCACTACTTGTGACCAGTGATGCCCTGACTACATCGTCAGTCGGCGGTGAGACGCGACCGTGTGGGCTTCGCGGAAACGTGTGCTCAGTTGACCACGGAACCTGCCGCTGGGGTAGATGTTATTGCCAGGCCGGGTGGGCAGGGAGCAGCTGCCTTGAACGTGCACCAGCTTGTGCGGGAGGTGGCGACTGCAGTCGACACGGTGTATGCATCAGCGGAATATGCTTGTGCCGGCCTGGATTTGAATCAGGAGACGGTGGTTGCGAGCGTGTCACACTCGGTGCCAAAATAAGACACGCTCTTTTCAAAGGGCAACAAGCTTTCAGCAACAACGCAGAAGCGACAAGTGTGCTTGCTCCTCCCGTCATCAACCCAAAAACAGCTGAATTGATGCAGGACCCGCAGTCGGTACCAGAAGTTGTCGCGGACGACCCGTGGCTGCTGAACAGTTTGTTTTGCTCCGCTGCTCCTCCGCAGTCCACCATTGACTTGTTTACTGGTCGCTCAACGACTTCAAGAGCAGCCGCCCGTAAGATACATGCGCAGCAACTTTGCAGCGGCCACGGTTTGTGCGTTTTTGCCCAATGCTTGTGCGAGCCAGGATGGCAAGGAGCATTGTGCGAAAAGCAACAAGAGCGTGCGATCCCAAACAAGGGCGGGTTGCAGCCAAGCCTGGCGGGAAGGTACGGTGTCTTGTGCCCTAATGACTGCAGCGGGCATGGTACTTGCAACACACGAGACGGAACGTGCACGTGCCTGCCCACGCATCGTGGAGCCAGCTGCTCCCTGGCAGCGACATGCCGCCCACCTGCGGTCGCCCTCAACAACGCAACGCGTGATGTGGCAGTTGTGGCGCTCGCAAACGAGTTGAGCCAAGATTGCAGTGGGCACGGGACGTGCTCAAGCCAAGATAGATGCGTCTGCTTTCCGGGATACTCTGGTAAATTTTGTGAAAAAGCGCAGCCCTGCGTCGGAGATTGCTCCGGCCGCGGGCTGTGCCTGGATGCTCCAGGCAATGGGTCCGCGGCATCTGCTGGCTCCCGCGTCGTGCTCTCTCGGACTTGCGCATGTCCACCTGGCTTTGGAGGAGATTCATGTGAATTTGTGCTCGGTGTTGAGGACACTGGCAACATCGACGATTCGTCATCTTCTGCCAATGCCCCAGCCGCAATCAGTCAAGACCGAGTGTGCCCCAACGCATGTTCTGGGCATGGAAAGTGCATGCTACTGCAAGACAATGGCCTTGAGGTTGGTAGGTCGCCGCTTGAAAACTCATCCGTCGCGTCGCGCCGAGGCCGTGCCGCGTCCGTGGAAACTTGGCGTTGTCAATGCGAAATCCGACGAAATGGTACCACGTGGACTGGACTGGACTGCAGCAAGAGGCTGGACTGCCCATCCGGCTGTTCTCCTGATCGAGGAACATGCTTTTTCGGCAAGTGCATCTGCCACCCTGGATTTTCTGGTGCAACATGCAACATCGCAGACCTCTGTCTGCCTGAGGCCGTCGTCGGTTTGAAGCCGTCTGAACGATCGTCATGCTCAGGCCACGGAACTTGTGCGCACGGCAAGTGTCACTGTGAAGTTGGTTTCAACGGTGCTTTTTGCGAGTCGCAAGGCTTCGGCAGCGGGCTCTTCGCTTCCAGCAAAGCAGCCGTGGCTTTGATGGCGAATGATTTAAAAACCCGCAGTGTGGGATCCGCCGTCCCGTGCCCAGGTGATGGAGCCTGCTCTGGGAACGGCATTTGTTTACCGTCCGGACGCTGTGCCTGTGTCCCGCAGTACTCCGGCGAGAAGTGCAGCGTTCCGCGCGACGGGGCACCCGAACATATTCTGAACGCAACCAACGCGTCGTCCACGAACTCAACCGCGCTGGCACCTAGCCGCGGTAGTTTTGTTCCACAGAAGTCCAACAGTAGCCTCCATGCACGCCAAATTGAACTCGTTGAGGTTCCCGTCACCACTACCGATGGCTGTCCCAACGGATGTGGTAGCCTTTTTGGCTACGGCGAATGTGTGAACAATCGCTGCTTCTGCAGGCGAAATCGAGGCGGCCAAGATTGCATGAAAGCTACACCTACACCTTGTGATAGCGATTGCTCTTCTCATGGGATTTGCTTTTTCGGAGAGTGCGTGTGCGACTCGCCATGGGGAGGCACCGACTGTGCCACGAACATGAACGACCTAGCAGCGGCGGCAGCGGAGGCCAGTGGCTTATTTTCCGTAAGACAAGTGTCTGGGTCACCGCGTCAGCCCCGCTCTGCTCAGTTGGCAGCAGTGCCATCGTTTGCGTGGTGTTTGGTGCCGTGCAACTTGGACCATGGCGCCTGTTTGGCAGGTCAACCTCACATGTGCTCATGTTTTGCCGGGTTCACTGGACCAGCGTGCGAAACAAGGGTGAGTCCAAACCCATTTGCTGCCGGCAGCTCAGCTTTTGCTTCTCCACTCCACGATTGCTGGTCACCGGCTAGCAAGGGCAGCAAAATGGGTCCGTGTTCTGGGCATGGTGTCTGTACGCCATTGGAAGGGCGCGGGCAGTGTTCCTGCTCGCAAGGGTACTCAGGGCGGTACTGCAGCACAAAAATCGTCATCGGCAACTCGTGCAATGGATACGGCGTGTTTGACACTACGGCTGGCATTTGTGAATGCTTGCCTGGCTTCCTCGGCCCGACATGTGCTCAGGTGAGAACCACAATACCACGCAAGTCTTAATCTATGTGTATCGTACTCTGACAGTCCGTGGTTATGTTGTGCTCGTTCTAGGTTGATCCTCAGGCTCATTTCGATTGCGAGCATGGTTGCGCCGGACACGGTGTTTGCAGTGTCCGTGGTTCATGTTTGTGTGAGCCTGGATGGCACGGGCGGAGTTGCTCAAGTAGGAGTATTGCAGCTGTCCAATCGGCACTACCAGCTCAGACCACCGCCAATTGTTCGCAGCAGCATTGCGCGCATGGCTGGTGTGGCGACAAGAGTGGCTCTTGCATTTGTTTGCCCGGCTGGACGGGACGTCGCTGCAACCAATCCATCGCCGCCAAGAATGACACGAGAACGATGTCTCGCATGACACGCTCTGCAGCGGACAAATCGTTTGCTTGCGCCACTGACGTAGACTGCAACAGTAATGGTATTTGCCAACATGGCACCTGTTATTGCCGTGACGGCTTCTTTGGACAAGGCTGTGAACAAGTATACTCGACACATCGGAGTAACAGCGCTCGCTCCGGCACACCACGCACTGTTAAGCATGTGTCGACCATCGCAGCTGCTTTCGCTGTATTGACGATGATAGTGTCAATTTGTTGATGAACCAGTGATGTAAACGAACAACAACCTTGCTACTGAATTATCCGCGATCAGTGAGCCGCGGTGTACGCTGGATTGGTAGCAAATCCATACAACGTGCGCACAAATAGAGAGAAACAAACATGACAGGGGGGTACTGCAGAGTGTCGCACTTTGATAGTTACTTGCATAATATGCATTATTTTTACGACCAGACAGTTTGCAGCGTATTGCGGTGAAATTAGCCTAAACGCATCACTAGTGGCAGTAGTGTTTGCTTTGTTTTGTACATTTTCGTTGGCGCCTCGATTCGTTTTGTCCGTATTCGTTCTTTGAGATTGCGTACGAGCCCAACGCTCAGCGTTTGTGTGCGTCCTACAGATGAAGTCGAAACTACAACCTTGTGCTTCCGTTCGACTAGATCTTGAAACAGCTGTGCAACCGTCGACGCATTCTCGTGTTTGATGGAGCGCTGCCTTGCTTCTGCTTGATGCACTGCCTGCGGTTTGATTGCGCCACTACGGGCAGCCTGAAGGGCAGCCTGTGCTGACGACCGAGATGCCGACGCTTGAGACGATCGCTCCTTATTCGTAGCGGCTAGTACCGGCAATAGTAACGCTGGCTCGTTGTAGCGTCGAAATGATTCCGATGCAATGTTGCTTCTGGTCTTCAGGTCGTTATTGTTGAATCCGTCAGCCGGTTTGGGGAGGCGAACTGCATGCTTGCCGTGAACTGTAGAGTCCACGCCAGGAATGGGTCCGTCCTCCTCGCTGTCCGAGCTCCCTTCCGCAGGAGATTCATACCCAGGCAATTGCATGAGACTGTCGTCAACCTCGAAGCCTTCATCGTCGCTCCAACCGTCAGTAAACTCTAACCCCTTCATGTCCGCCATTAACTTGTCATGCGCAGCTTTTCGAGCTGCGGCCTTTCGAGCTGCCTTCGCTCTAGCTTTCCGCTCAGGTTCAGCGGCTTTCCGTGCCAACCTCGCAGCCTTGTCAGCTTTGGCTTGCACTTTAGACCGCTTTTTCGCCAACCGTGCAACTCTTGCAGCTTTCTGGGCCGCCTCTCGAAGCTGCTTTTTCGTCAGCGATTTTTTCAGCACTGGCCCATCCTTCTGTTGGGTTTCACTCGTGGACGACGCCTCTGCAGCGGTCGAGTCAGACGCATCGTTTGCATTTTGCGCAGCGCTTGCATCCAGTTCACCGCCGTTGCTACCGCTATCAGCACCGTCACAGCCATCGCCGTCCACTCCTGTTTCGTCGCCAGCCTCGGATTCCGGCCGGCGACCGACCTGTTGGTGTGTTGAAGCACTTTTCTTGGGTGGAGTGCGTTTCTCCTCGAGTGGATCATCTTCCTCTTCTCGCGGGGTATGAAACGCAAACTTGTCGCTTTTGGTCCGTGTTAGCTTCTTAGCAGCCGCACTTTCGGCAGCTGCTAATGCATGTGTTGGCGAACCCAGCGCGTTCATTATGAAGTGTGGAGTTTCGAGATGTGAATCAAGCTGCATGGTCTTGAAACGTCCGTCCGTGTGCTCGTTGGGACCCTTCTCACTTGCAAGCTTGTGGGCTTGGATTTGGCGATGCTTTTCTTCCAAAACCCTGTGCTCTTTCTCGCGGAACTCCCGCGTCTTCTGAATTCGTGCTGTTTGCTCCTGCTCCTTTAAACGCTGAAGCGTTTCGGCTGCCTGTTCTTGTTTGCGCAGCAGGATGCGGTTTCGGTTGGCGACAGCGCTAGTCACAGTACCCATTGACGCTCTGGACACCAGTCTCGGCTTGGACTCCGTCGCTTTCAACTTCCCTGGCTTCGTTTTTAGCCTACTTTTCTGCAGCGGCGTTGCTCTATGGTTGGTGGAGTGATCATGGTGTGAACCAGCACCGGATAAACGGGAGCTAGCTTGGTGAGGTAACATATCCATGGCCGTCACCAGGTTCGATGCCATCGGGTCGATGGGACCTGACGTGGCCAGCACCCCGCTGTCAGTAATGCGAGTCACTCGATGGGCGTCAACGTGCGTTTTCTTCTTATTGGTGCGAGTCCGAGAGGCTGCCAAGCTTAAACGGGTGGCGTTTTGATTTAAAAAGTCCGTCACTCGATTCTTGTACAAATCCCGTGCTGCTTGGCTTTGCTGCAGTCGTTGTTGTTCGTGGTGCGCGATCCCTTGCATTCTCCCGAAGATCTTTGTGCTGAGGCGGAGCTTTGCCCAGTGTTTTGCCCGTGTTGTGCTGGCCGTTGGGCGGTGTGGGCTACGGCGCGCCCTTTGCCCCCGCACTCGGAACGGATCATCATCAGCCCCGTCTGAATCGGAATCATCCCACGGCCCATCACTCGATTCGCCATCATTTTCGCCTTTCCATTTCCTCGCCTTGAGTTTGGCAAACTTGGGCATTCTTCAAAAGAGCAAAAAGTAAAGCCAGAGGAGCCGAGAATGTGTGGGCTGTTCACATGTTACGTGGAACCATCAGTGTAACTAACACATGTGGCTCTCGGCGCAAGTCAGCGTCGGTCCTCTCTTCGGGCTACCGTCGTCGCCACAGTGTGCCAACACGTTGGCCTGGTGCTGCGTTTTTGTGACAGTTCGAGGCGGATACTTTCGTTGTCGATTACCTCGGGAGGAAAATATCGTGAAAAACTTCACCAAATAAGTTATGGCATTTGCGCCAAAGTAGACAAAGTAGGAGATTGCATCAACGAATGAAGGAAGCAACAGCAACCCAGGTTTGAGTCACCAACAACCAACCATCACTTCAACCAACGAACTAGCCAACCATCCCGCAATTCAATCAACTGCAGCCCACGAACACACACTACTTGAAGCACCACAACCAACCAACGAACACAACTTCAACCAGCAAATGCCATGAGGTCGGGACTTCAACCGCCCAACAACCCAGTCACCACCACCAACCAACATTTCAACCGACCGACACTTGCTTCAATCAACACATCAACCAGCCAACGGACTACTGACGACAACCAACAACAACAACTCGTCAACCAACTCACCGCCAACCAACTCAAGCAACAACCGCACACGACAACGAACGAACGAACCAACGAAGCAACGAACGAAGCAACGAACGAACCAATAACAAAAGTGAAACGGCAACCGGCGTCGTCGCAGCGTTGCGGCGTTGCGGCGTTGCGGCGTTGCGGCGACCAGCCCCACAAAACACAAAACTAACTCCTCAGCCCGGCTACACTGAGCGTATTCGTACTTCGAGTACATTGTGTGTGGTACTCAGTACAAAGATCATCACTTTTGACTACGAATGGAATGAACGACGAAGTCAGAAAGAAGGCAGCCAAAAAAGATAAAAAGATACAGAAAAAAAAGAGAAAAAGAGAACGAGGCAAAAAGGGGAAACAGCGCCGAGAGGTTTCATTTCTCCACCCCACCCCAATTGACTGACATTTGCATGCACAATGAATTGGGGCCGGGCGGTAGAAAGCGTGTTCGCTTTGTTGAATTGTTGTTGTTAGGTTGCTGCACCGGCGCTTGGAAGCTGCATTCGAGCCTTGCCGTCGCGACAATGTACTGCATGGACAATGCTGAAAAATTGTGTACTGGGTACAATGTCATTGTACTTAGTACACTGGTGAACACAGTTACTGTACGTACTGTATTCAACATGTCAGCTGACTGTAGTGAATCCTTTCCTCCCTCAATCATCAATCAGTGAACAAATGAACAAATTACAAATTGGCGAAAAGCAAATTTGAAATTCTTTCTGAAATCACCTGTTTCGATTCTCAGTCAGCGGTGGAACAAAAAACAACAAAGAGCAAAAAGCAAAGTGCATGTGGGTTGTTGTGGGTGGCGGCGCGGGAACCGCGCCAAACAAACGGTCAGGGAGTGTATTCCATTTCATGGTACTGTACTGTTCTACTTTAATGTGAATTTTAGAATTTTATCGAATCCCGCCTTCACGTGGTACATAAAAATAGTGACTTCGATTGAATCATGTGCACAGTAGTGTGAAATGTCGATTTGTCTGTGCGTCGTTTTGGTCCTTCGTTCGTTTGTTCGATTTGTTCGTGCGTTCGTTCGTTGTTCGTCGTTGTTCGTCGTTGTTCGTCGCCGTCCTCTCTTTGTCCGCCTTGACAACTCGACGACGACGAACGACCAACGACGAACGACCAACGACCAACGACCAACGACCAACGACGAAGTCGACTGGGACGGCACAATGGTGGAGCGTTGTTGCATCCAGATCGATACACTGGTACTGCCGACGGAGAGGCACAGCAAACGGACGAATGGTGACCGAACGATAACGCGACATTCCTACGGAACGGCGCTCAATGAAAGAACAACAAGCGGTAGGGAATGTGGACGACACGGAGACAAAGCGACACAACGACGGAACGGAAGAATACCTGAATGGCTGAATAACAGAACGACGGCATATCGAAAACACGAACCACTCTGGAGTTGCTATGCGTCGAGGGAGTCCTTAGTTTTGCACCAAGGTTGGCGGGCAACAGGTCCGTGTAATGGCGCGCCGCTCCGAGAGCGCAGTGTGACATCGCTACCATTGACGCTTTGGGCAACCATCTTTAGTGCGGGCGACCCAACATGCTCGTGGGATTTTAAGAAAAATATCAACTTCATCAGTTGCACTGTCACAATAAGTTCACGAATGTGCGTGTGCATCGGCTAGACAAGAAGTACTTTGCGTTGCCCGTGATGCCGGGGCGCGTCCGCCACACGAATTTGTTCGTGGATTGGTTCAGAACAACGTCGAAGCAAGGTTTAGCGAACCCTGTGTACTTTCTCTCGCATACTCATGCCGATCACTTGGCCGGCTTGTGCGATGGGTGGGCAAACGGGCACGTTTTTTGTTCCAGGATCGCTCGGAATCTGCTGCTCCAACGATTCAAAATCGAGCCCTCGAGAATCGTTGGTATCCCACTCGGGGAGCCAACAATGATTGAGCGACGTGACATCATTGGGCCAGCCGCCCCTTTCTGTGTGACATTGATCGATGCCAATCATTGTCCTGGTGCAGTCATGTTCTTCTTTCAAGGTAGTTTCGGCAACATCCTCCACACAGGTGATTGTAGAGCATCGCCGCATGTGGTCCAACGGGTCTTGCAACTGCGGCAAAAGATTGACACTTTGTATCTCGACAACACTTTCTGTGACCCTATCTTCGAGTTTCCGCCTCAGGAACATGTCACCAATGAAATTGTTGAAACTATTTCGTCAATAAAGTCCAAGATTATTGCAGCAGGAGAACGCGCCCAGTTCATCATTAGTGTACCGGCAGTCGGGAAAGAAGATTTGTTGGTTCAAATTGCGCAGCATTTCAAGACCAAGATCAGCGTTTCTACCACAAGGCTCAAAACGATTGTTGCCGCAGGCTACGACACTGGTGACTTCACAAGCACTGGCGATTGTGATAATGAGGTGTGGATTAAAGCTGTTCCTCTTCGTGCGTTAACGAACAAGTCACTCGAAGAATGGAATGAACGAGCGCCAGGCACAACAATAATTGGCATTAAGCCAACAGGATTCGCATGTTTACAAAGTTCTCGGAAGCAGTTCGATGCAGGACAGCACCTATTCATGTTTCCATATTCTCTTCACAGCTCTTTCTCCGAACTACAATCCTTTGTAAAAGCCATTCGCCCTGGTAGCGTGATTGCCGCCTCACTGACACAGACGGATGACCGCGCTCGCTTAAGCGCCATGGTTGCGCCGTTCTTGTACCGGACGGACTCAGCTCCGCGCCCTTCCCGAAATACCACAGCTGCGTTGTTGCTAAAACCACCCACCCAGAAAATTCTTTCTGCAGCACCATGCGCAGCATCGTCGGCATCGAACGGCGTGAGCAGTGCGAGTGGTTTGGTGATTGGCCAATCGACGACTGGCCGTGGCGGTTTAAGCAGCGACGGCAAACCGGCGACGCAACAGCCAGTAACACCTGCTTCCGAACTAGATGCGCCGTTTTTTGGCGTCATTCCCGTCAATTCCAACCTTGGTGACCCAAAGTCGTCCGCTACAGCAAGCATTGAGAGAGCGAAGCGCCGTCGCAAAGGCCATCGGACAGCAAGCCACACTGCTCGCTTCGCGAGAAAAAGGAAATTATCATTGAGGCGATCACAGTCTCACTACGGACCTATCCAGAAAAGCATGCCCACTTCTCATTCTTCAATTGCCAATGGGCAATGCAACATGGACGCTGATGATGAAAGTACGTCCGACCACGACTCACACAGACTTACTTTACGTCGACGGCGAACTATGCCAGCGGCCTGTGCTCAAATAGAGGAAACACTGTCGAAACCGTGCACGAGCAGGCGCCTCGCGTCTATTATGCCCGCAAACTCAGGCCGAAGTGCAAATCCCGTTCCTGTAATAGCTCAGCGTATTATTCCGCATGCTGGCAATTCCGACGACGACTCACGTTTGCATACCAATGAGCAGCGGACCTCACGCGCCAAGCAACACCCGGAAAAACTTGAATTGCTGTCTACAAACCCGCAGCAGGCGCCACAAGCCAGCGCGGGGACTCTGAAAAAGTACTTTGTCGCGTTGCAAAGAGCACAGCATTTGAAGGCACTGTTCTCTGCGTCAGGGCACTCAATGTTGTAGCAATGTGCATCTGTGTCGATACCGTACTCGAGTATCGTACTTGTCTGCGACGTTTTTGAGTTTTATAAATTACTGTGAGCCATTTGTTTCGATGTCCTCAATAGCGATCAGCGAATACTGGTTGCACAAATCTTGTGGCGTTTTGCCGTCCCTCCGAGCTTGCTGCAACACAAAATGTTCAAGATGAGCAACTGCCCCGGAACTGAGTCGATTGAATCGCACACGTACCTTCAGCAACTCCGGCCTTACTTTCGCCAGCAACAGAAAACATTCTTGTAACTTCTGGGCACGCTCATCAGTACCACGACTTCCAACAGCGGCAATATGCATCACGGTAGAACCGTCGCGTCGCTGGAGTTCAAGGTCGGCCTAAGAAGCGCCATCCATGAAGTAGTTATGCACAGTACAGGTGTACGGATGTTGAAAGTGCCAAAGTACCTTCAGTTCTATGAGTGTGTTGCATTCAGCGACGTTTCCGCGTTGGACCGCGCACATGAGAGGCGTCGTGCCGTCCCGCCGGAGTTGATTCACGCTAGCACCGCCTGAGCACAAATACTTTTTAGTCACGTAAAAACTCCACGTTAGTGGACACCATGAACGCCTACCTTTCACTATTGAGTGTATAGTTCGCACTCTCTGTACAATGCACACGAAAGAGATACACGTGAACAGGTGTGCTACGCTGCGCACAGTTCTATGATGGTGGAATCACCTGCTCACTACTGGGTCCACCGCCGACAGCAGCGAAAATGGGCAGGCGGCCAGGCTTTGTAGGTGTCCCGCCGCTTCCTGTCGACACATAATGTCACAACGCATTCATGCATACAACTAACTGTTGGCTTGGAACACGCGCACCTGGCTGCATACAACTAGCGCCATTTTCAATTAAGGCCTCCACGGTTTCTGGTAGAGCTTTCACGGCAGCGAGTTCCAGCTAGTAAGAAGACAAATACGTTAACAAATGGGTTGCCTTGCTTGTCGAAACAATGCGCACACACGTACTGGTGTCATCCCATCCGATGAACGTGGCTCATTGATGTCTACCGCTCCTGTTCCAACGAGCAGTTCAACCAAGTAGTGCCTATCGCGCTGGACAGCTGCCCAACAGAAATAGGAATCATCTCAACTTCAAGAAATACAACCTCAAGCACAACAAGTCATGATGCGTACCTGCAAATAGGATTGAAGAGCCGTCGCGTCCGCTGCGCTTGGCACTGGCGTCTGCTTTGTGGGCAAGAAGGAGGCGAATGCACCCAACCTGACACCGTAAGTCGCAGTGAGAACAAGCATGGAGAGCGAATTGGATTTATAGTCACGACATACCTCCCCAGCTAATGTTGCGAGCATCAACGATGTCGAACTATCAACTGTCTCCATGTTAGGGTCCGCTTTCGCCATCAATAACATTTTTAAGCATGTTTCAGAGCCCGCTCGGGCACACAGGCACAGCGGAGTTGAACCACTCGAGACTTCGCAGCAAGTTGGGTTTGCATTAGCATCGAGCAATTCCTTCAAGGCGCGGTGATGACCGTGACGACAAGCTTGAAAAACAGCTGTGACACCTCCTGGCTGGGTGAGCTGGGACTCGAGGCGCGCTTTTGCTCGAATAAGACGTGATACAATGCTTGCACTTCCGTGAAGCGCCGCGGCATGTAGCGGGGTGCACGCGTCGGTCTTGCGGGTGCAATTGACGTTAGCTTTTGCAACAATCAGTGCTTCAACGCACCCTAAATGTTGCTCTTGAACAGCTATCATCAGTGCAGTTGTCCCGTCGGGAAGCGCAGCGTTAACGTCGTGTTGTACTTCAGGTTGCTCGTCACTTGCTCGGCAATCCTCTGCGTCCTCCAGAGCTTGCAGAAGTTTCAAAGAGTCCCCAGAAGCTGCATGGACGAAAATTGACGAGTGCGATATTTGACGTGTCGAAGCAAGAATTTCTTGGGATATTTCAGGAATATCCACTTCTGGCTCGGGTAGAGTATTAAAATCATCTTCGATTTCAAAACCATCATCGACGACAGCAGATGGCTGCGGAAGCGGGACGAACTTCGACTGCACGGCCCACCGCTGGTTGTTTTCCATATCTAGGTTGTTGCAAGCGCTTACATTTGTGCAAAAGTGGCAAAACTCCAACGCTGTTAGTTCCACACACCATGAAAATTCCTCAAAATATTATACAAAAACGTACACCAGAACGTACACCAGTTGGCTTCGTAGTTGCACTCATTGTCAGACGCTACTTGTTGTCCTCTCGCTGTGAATGCTCCTTCGTGATCGTCAAAGTGATTTGGATTGTTGGACAGGCGGGATTCATCATACCAACACCAACACAAGTTGGCGTGATGCTGACTTCGACAAGACAAAATAGCTTGTCTGTGCGCTTGTCTGTGCAATGCAGGAGCGTGGAAAAAGACACAAACAATCCTCAGTGCGGCACGGAAAGCAATGCAACTGCAACGGATGGACAATGAGGAGCAATCAATCAACCAACCAGTCCAACCTACCAGCTCAACCACACGAGCAACAAACAGCCCAACAACACCCGCAACAAACGAACACCACCACTTCAAACAAATACGGACGCGTCTGTCGTCTGTCATCGACGCACAGCGACAACAATAGCCTGTGTAACGCTTTCGCATCATTTTCATTCGCTTCATTCGCTTCATTCGCTTCATGTATGTGCTTCATCATTCGCCTCAGCTATGTGCCATACTTCACTTCCTGCAGTCACTTCCTTCACTTCAATGACTACACTTCACTTCACTTCACTTCACTTCACTTCACTTCACTTCACTTCACTTCACTGTCGCTTCACTTACTTCATTCACGGTAAACTCTTCTTCCTTCACGCGTTCCGCGGTATGGCATAGAACGAACGAACGAACGCACGCACCTACCAATCACTCACTCACTCACTCACTCACTCACTCACTCACCTAGCTACCCAGTCAGTCAGTCAGTCAGTCAATCAATCATCGATCGATCGCTCTCCGAGGGATTGATTGATTGGCAGAGGGAGGGAGGGATGGAGGACGGAGGAAGGGAGGGACGGTCTGCACTGGCTGACTGACTGCCTGACTGACTGCCAGTGAGTGAGTGAGTGAGTGAGTGAGTGGTCAGCTGCCCGCTGAACACAAACAACTCACGCAATCATCAATCACCAACACTCAAAACAAAAACTCAAAACAAAACAACAAGGTGTACAGTATGCAATGCGACTTTAAATAATGCCTATGTGAGCGTTGTGATATTGATGATTCAATAGTCACATAGAACCAACCACGACAGAAAGAACGAACGAACGAACAGCCATAAGCCAAGGCTGGCTTACTCACTCACTCACTCACTCACTCACTGTGACTGTGACTGTGACTGTGACTGTGACTGTGAGTGAGTGAGTGAGTGAGTGAGTGACGGATGGATGGATGGATGGATGGATGGATGGATGGATGAGTGCAGCGACTGCGGCCAGCTCACTTATGATACTCACTCACTCACTCTCACTCACTCTCACTCACTCTCACTCACTCTCACTCACTCACTCACTCACTCTCTCTCTCTCTCTCTCTTTCTCTGGTAAGTCAGTCACCATCAATCAGCTCATGAGCT
>ENA-OWNT01003178-OWNT01003178.1-seawater-metagenome-genome-assembly--contig:-NODE-3178-length-15839-cov-4.354777_pt1 | contig 15839 bp, 11 predicted proteins | sample MGYA00238136_ERZ651165 | MGnify/ENA primary metagenome ERZ651165 (study PRJEB26861, sample SAMN08777766) | seawater metagenome | isolation source: coastal seawater | place: USA: Florida | collected...
CAGGCATACGTGCGTGCGTGCGTGCGTGGGTGTTGCCTGTGCTCCCTCCCCTGTGTTGTTGCTGTGGCAGCGCGGACGCAGCCGCGCATGCGATTGCTAAAAGTGGAACTGTGGATTAAACCGTGTCAACTCTTCAGTATTTTTTCTTCTCTCAGACAACTTTCAAACTCTCTCTCTCTCCTTCAAAATGGCACGCACCAAGCAGACCGCCCGCAAATCCACCGCCGGTAAGGCCCCGCGCAAGCAGCTCGCCACCAAGGCTGCCCGCAAGTCTGCCCCCGCCACCGGCGGAGTCAAGAAGCCCCACCGCTACCGTCCCGGCACCGTCGCTCTTCGCGAGATCCGCCGCTACCAGAAGTCCACCGAGCTTCTGATCCGCAAGCTCCCCTTCCAGCGCCTCGTCCGCGAGATCGCCCAGGACTTCAAGTCCGACTTGCGCTTCCAGGGTTCCGCCGTCCTCGCTCTGCAGGAGGCCTCCGAGTCCTACCTTGTTGGTTTGTTCGAGGACACCAACTTGTGCGCCATCCACGCCAAGCGCGTCACCATCATGCCCAAGGACATCCAGCTGGCCCGCCGCATCCGTGGTGAGCGCTCTTAAGCGCCCGGCCTTTGCACACCAATTCCTTGGCCACCCGTGAATATTCGGGACCTTGACAGTGGGCTTTCCCCGGAGGTCACCGAATCAAAACAAAACAATCAATTTCTCAATGGTTTTTCTTAAAACCACCTCTTCCCACAAAGATATTTATCCAGTCCTCTCCTCTTCGACAAGCAAGCTCATGCATTGTGGACGTACGCGAACGCACAATTACCAGACTCGCAAACCCATGACATTTCTGTTCGCAGTGTGGATGATGACTTGTCGGAGTCTGTTCGTTCTAGCTGAAATACAACACACACACACACACACACACGCACACGCTGGTTCCTCCGGTTGTTGAAGTTGGCGTGTAGTCGATGGTCTGCGGCACAGTGCAAGCTACTCGAGTCCGAACGTCAGCAATTATTTTTAACGGTAGTAAGTTACTGCGAGCTGTAGCTTCTGTCGAGATAGCCGCAGTCACCTCTTGTTCCACGATTCCCAAAGCCGTCGCTGCTTACAAATCTACAACAACACCAACATTAGGAAACGTTCGTGGGCGCAGTGCATCGACCGGGAAGTGGCAAGTACTCACGATTCGAAGCATTCACAAAGTCCAGTGTCACGATTGCACAATCCTTTCAGTGCACACTCGTAATTGGTGGTCGTTGTTGCCGTGGTCACGGCAACACTGATATCGTCAACATTGGAGACTGCTGCACCCACGAGCTCGGGCAGTTCACCCAGCTCGGTCAAGAATGTGACCGAAAAGTTTTGTGCGGCCCCGCACGCATTCTGGCCGGCATCAAACATTGACACTGACACCGTGCCGATCGTGGCAAGGTCTTCAAGGGCAGCCTTCACCGTGTCGGCGTCGGCACTTCCACCGATGGCATCCGTGGTCTCATCACGGAAGGTCAGAGTGAACGACGCAGTCGATTCATCCGATGTTTCGCAAGTCACTGTCTGAACCTGCAGTGCAAGGTCAACAACAAACTGATAAATCCCCAAATCCTTCATCGATGGACAGTGGACGCTGTGTACAACGTACTTCGGCGACCGACGTCTGTGCGTTGTACGGGGAGTCCCCGGTCGGGCACGTTCGCAAAGAGCAATCGTAGCCAGTCCAGTCGCTCACGTCGCCGCTGACACCATCAGGGTACTCATGATAATGTACGTCACAATCGCAACTACGTTCACACACCAAACACGAAGGGTTATCACAGCCGCTGACACTTTCTTGCAGATTACACCGGCACAAGCTCACCCTTGAATCTTCAGCGCATCCCACGTGTTGACATCGCCTGCGCAAAAGCGAAAGGTCGACGGCACTGTTAACAATTTATAGCTTCAAAGGCACTAGGCCGAGAGGGAACGCACCTGGAATAGAGCCGTACGTCGTAGGAGACGTCTCTCCGTTGACTTTCCGGAACAGTCCCATGGAATAGAGGCTGCGGCACCGGCCATGCCCCGAGCAGACAGACCCAGAATTAGAAGGACACGACATCCGTTCGCAAGCCTGTGACCCAAAGACGGTTTCAGTCAAGGAACGCGAGAACAAACAAGCAGGCAGCATGGATAACTTCACCACGTACCGCTCCTTCGAAGCCAGAATCGCAACTGCAAGTTCCGGATACCCGATCACAGCTCCCTCGATTCGAGCACTCGGCCTCTGCATGTGCCTGCTCATCGTACACACGCATGATGTGAGGTCCAAAGCGGCCCCAAAAACCAAGATGACAGTGAGAGCGCCGTACCGTGTCAGCATCTGTAGCCTCGTCAAACCAGGCAACACCCATTGGGCAGCTGCGTTTCTGACAGGAAAATCCACTATAATCGTCGTAGCACTCACACTGGAGGCAAAGAACGAACAGTCAGTCACGATGTGTGGACGGCGGAGTCCAACGGGCATGCTGTGCGATACCTGGTCCGTTATCACATTGCATTTTCCGTGCCCAGAACAAGTGCCATCGAGAGCATCAACTGGACATGCGACTGTATTATTTGGTGTGTATCCACAATCGCCAAGGTACCTATCAACCGTGGCATGTTCAAAGACAACATGGTGAAATTGTGGACGATGGTGCCGCGGCCTCGACAACCACTCACCCAGCGTTGCCTTGACCATCACTGCTTTCGAACAAGGAGTCACACGTGCAGACCCCAGTCGAACTGCTGCAAGCGCCCCGACCATTGCAGGGCAAGTTTTCTTTGTCGCCGACTTGCGTCTCCGTGACGTTGAGGTAGTCACTTCCGGGTGTGCCGCTTGTGAGTCCGTTGTACGCCTGTGTATAATCATGGAGTGATGAGAAAAGTAGTGTTGGACAACACACAAAGAGCAATGGGCACGGCGTCGCAGCGTCCATTGTTTGACATACCACACGGATCGGCGGTAGGTCGCCGTGTTCGGTTAAAAACTGAACGGTAGCTGTGTTGGATGGTTCACAAATTCCTTGAGCCCCATTCGCCAGTGACACAGTCACATCGCCAATGGACGATAAGGCTTCGAGTGCTGCCTCCAAATCGGCGTCGTCAGCTTCGGGCGCAAGTGCTGACGTTAGTTGCCCCCGGAACGACAGCCGGAATGTCCCCGCGCAGTCCCCGGCACCACATGCACACTCAATGTCCTAGCATGCGAAAGGCAACACAACCACCAAGAGCACACTGTCATGACTGCAAAACCAGGGTGAGAGATAGCTTTCATTGGTTGTTTTTGCGCTCACTGACCTGGATCTCGTCGACTTGTCCTCCGGTCATGGGGTCATCGCCAGAGATGCACTCCCGCTCAGAGCAGTCGTATCCAGTCCAGCCATAGTCACAGGCGCAGCCTTGCACTCGATCAGCGTCCCAAATGCCTGGAAGGATAAAATGCCGAAGCGTTAGATTTCGAGGCGGGCGTATACACAGGAATGTGAACAGCCACGAGTGGCGAAGCAAAGGTAAGATACTGGAAGGTACCTGTGTACGTTGTCTCCACAAATGTACTGAAGTCGTTGCGGTCCTCCGCAATTTGAGCCATTGTCAAGCAGCGACCATGGCCACTGCACGGCGAGCTGGTGCCACCCGTCGGACACCGCAAACGGTCGCACGCAGCTCCTTCGAATCGGCTATCGCAATCACAGACACCAGTCGCTCGGTTGCAATTGCCAGCGTTGGAGCACTCCACCGCGGTGGTGTGAGCAATGTCGGTGTCAGACGGGGCGGCGAACCATGCTGCACCCGTCAAACACTCTCGCTCAGAGCAATCGGCTCCAGTGAAACCGTTGAAACATGTGCACTCTCGCGTCGAGTCGCAAGTGCCATGACCGCTGCAACTGTTTGGACAAATGGTGCCCAGCGCATTTACGCCCGGAGCGACATTCGATACCAAATACACCACCGGCAGAAACTTGAGAACTTTTCTGCGCGTTCTTGACGACGCCATGCTGAAGGGCACGAGAGCTGTGACTCGAAAGGCCAGAGTTGGAGCTGCAGTCCTCACTCGTCCATCGTAAACCGTAGTGTTCCACAGACACAGCGAACGTGGACAAAAAGGAACAAAAAACAGTCCGCTTATTGTTTCGTGGGTGTGTGAATGCCCACTACGGTTCGCATCTACAACTGCATCTGGTCTTCCTTAGTCCAGTAGAGGCGTCGGTCTTTTCACGTCACTTCGTTCCACGGTGCGTGACCTGCTTCGCGAGTAATGTTATGACGGCAGCTATACTCAGGACTACTCTCTGTGACAATTTCCCCTGTTCTCTTGCTCGTCTCGTGCTGCCTCGTCAGTTGCCAACGCCAACTTGTCTACTCTCGGTCGTTCGTTGTCACCCGGCTGTTCTGTCGCAGTGCTCTCGCAGACATTCCTTCTTGCTGTTCAATGTTCACAGTTCCGCAGGTTCACAGTGGTAGTGTCGTCAGGCCCGCAGGGTTTACGACTTTACTGTTCGCAGTTTCGATCGTCACTCGCAGTTTCGTTCGTTCGTCGTTCGTCGTTCGTCGTTCGTCGTTTGTTTGTTTGTTCGTTCGTTCATTCGTTCGTTCGTTGCTTCGCGGACTTCGTTGTATTCGTTCGTAGTTTCGTTGGTTGGTTGGTTGGTTGGTTCGTTCGTTGGTTCGTTGCTTCCTTCGTTGCTTCGCTGACTTCGTTGTATTCGTTCATTCGTTCGTTCGTTCGTAGTTTCGTTCGTTCGTTCGTTCGTTCGTTCGTTCGTAGTTTCGTTCGTTCGTTCGTTCGTTCGTTCGTTCGTTCGTTCGTTCGATTCGTAGTTTCGTTCGTAGTTTCGTTCGTTCGTTCGTTCGTTCGCTCGTTCGTTCCAGCGTGTTTCGGCGTTCCTTCCTTCCTTCCTTCCCTCACTCACTCACTCACAGTCCCACCCACAGTGACGAAACACGCCGTTTAGTGAGTGAGTGAGTGAGTGAGTGAGTGTTCCGTTGAGTCTTACTCACTCACTCACTCACTCACTCACTCACTCACTCATTCACACTGAGTGGCTGAGTGGCTGACTGCCACGGCGTTGAATTGTGTGTGCGGATGAACGGATGACGAAATGCCGTTTGAGTAAATACCGAAAGTACAAATTTCTGTACTATGGTACTGACAAATACGGAATTGTTGCTGTTATAGTTGATGCCAACTGATGAATACTACTCGAGTAGGGATGAGGTTGGTTGGTGGTTTGGTTGGTTGGTTGGTTGGTTGGTGGTTGGTTGCTATGATAGCTTGCTTGCGACGTTGCGGCTGCCACCGATAATCACCACACCGAGGATTGCCGACGAGCAGCGGTAGATAAATGCTGAAGCGTGCTTGTTTGTTGGTGGCGGGCTTTGGATTGATTGACACTGCAGTGGGGTGTATTGCGGAGCAATATCATAGAATGTCCAGTGCAAATTCGTAATGCTGTCACACCAGCATGTCCGTATGTGCGTCTGTATTACGAAATTAGCTAGCTTGTAGAGCACGATTTGTACTCCACAAAATGACATATTGTCACATCAGATGTAGAGTCTAACTAAGTATGGTTTGAGGAAGCGAAAAAGAAGGATACTTCTCAATGCATGAATAAGGGAGAAGTGAAGAGACATAACTGGGAAATGTACGCATTTTTGTGAAGCTGATGGAAATGGGCACAGAGTTCTGATTCTAATGGTCTAATTGATAATGCTAATTATGAATAAAACTGTGAGGTATGTAACCAGGGAGCGAGCTCAATTGACAAGCCGAGGCACCCGGCTTCTATTGCTCACCTCCCAGATAGCGATGTCATCTCCACCCTATTGGCGGAATACGACGGACGCCTTGGCGTGTATGCGCGACCTTTCTTGCGGCGGCTCGAACTTGACTTCACGGAGGCACCCTGGGCAATGGCAAAAAAAATACAAAAAATACAAAAAATGAGCAGGCGCTAACATACAGCACATGGATTGCCAAAAGGTCGGCTCAATAGCAACGTACGTCGTCTCCGACGCGTTTGCACTTCTTGAATACGCCATCTGCCGAGATGTGGTTTGGAACGGACTGATTTCATGACAACACGGGGAAACGGGTGAGAGGACAACTGCTGCCGGAACTTTAGCACCGTGGACATCACTTCAAGAAAAACCACCCACCTTGTACGTTGAAAACAACTTGTCAAACAAGCGACCTCTCTTCTTGTCATACCTAATTATGATAGGAACAACAAAATCACCAGGTCACAAACATTCTGAGCGGCATATTCCGAGCGGCTAGTGCAGCACGTTGGAAACAAAACAAACACGCCAAGAAACACATAATTATTGCGAGACATAGCACGTACGCTTTGACGAAACTTGGAACCGTCTTGACCTTCTTCGGGTTCTTCTTTTCAAAGAACTGCTCTAGCGACCGTTGGAAATCGGACTTTGTCATCGTTTGAGGGTCCGGACTGCAAGAAATAGTCACATACACGCACACGCACATGCACACGCACACAAGTTATACCACAATGAAAATGATCTGCCAATCAGCGTAGGGAACGTACGTCCATTCGCTGCTGGAGCTGGCTTTCGAAGGAGATTTCGCTAAACGCTTTGACACACGCTTCTTCATTGGAATTTGGTCGTTATCGTCAAAGTCATCGTCAACCTCCACCTCAACGCCAGCGGAAGGACTGAAAACACCACCCCTGCCAGCACCGTAGTTGCCAGTGTACGTGGTGGGGCCGACCGCCAAATTGTTTTGGCGCTTCGACTCGGCCTGCTTTCGGACAATGACCACGATGATCACAATGATAATGATCAGCAAAACTGCCGCCGCAACACCGATGCCGATCCATGCATCTTGCGACAAATCCACAAGCAGGTTGCTAAGTGGACCCGTGGTCGTTGGGGCCTCGGTTGACGGACAGTCTCCTTCGCGCGTGAGGTCGTTGCAAGGATCGAGGTCACCACAAATGCCGTCTCCATCCGCATCATTCTCAGGATCTATGGAGCAAGAATCTTCATCACCACAGATGCCATCACTATCGCGATCATTGTTGCGGTCCAGCGGGCACAGATCGTTGGAGTTGCAAATCCCATCGCCATCAACATCGTTCGCAGGATCCGCAGGGCACGAATCCACGTCTCCGCAGATCCCGTCGCTGTCGGCATCGTTTTCAGTGTCCAATGGGCACACATCATACAACTGAGGGCACCCAGGTTCGCCGTTGCAAGAGCAAGGACACAGTCCACACACGCCGTCCGTGCCGCATAGCCCGTCGTTGAAGCCACCTTCACCACGCAAATACGCACGATCGTCAGACGTACAATACCAAAGAGAACCAAAACAACAAGACTGCACAGAAGGGATATCGCACCGGCTCCATACTGATATGATTGACAATCGCCGAACACGTTCACGTTGCCCACTTGTTCCTCACAAATTCCAAGTTCGCCACTGCACACGTTGTCACTGTCGGCGTCGTTTTGAGAATCAAACGGGCAAGAATCAACAGTTGTGCAAATCTGTAAGCGCAATCAATGCACACAAGGATTTTTGGTGAGACAATGGCGGGGGATTGATGCTGAGATTGACGGTGAACGCACATCATCGCTGTCCCAGTCGTTTTCGGCATCTCCGTCACATGGACCCTCAACGTTTAGACCTGTGCACTCTTCGTAGCAGGAACAAGAACATTTGCCACACCGGCCATCCAAACCGCAGCGTCCTTCCATTGTGCCACCCTCGCGATATAAATAGCAATCCGCACCGTCATCCCAAAACATGTCGAAGCAGTAGTCTTTGCGACAAAGCCCTGCAGATAGAACACGAGACGTGGATTAGTGCGTGTATTATGGGCGAATCACAGGCACAGTTACAAACACAAGAAAACGCGGGCGCTAGCGTACCATCAGAGTCAACGTCATTTTCCGCGTCATACGGACAACTATCAACGAGATTCGGAACCCCGTCGCCGTCGGCATCCTCGGACAGGATGCTGAAATAACCACCCTCAACGTCAACTTGCGCGTCAAACGACTTGGAAGTGCTGAGACCCCGTGGTTCCACTTGGCGCAAGCTGCTCAGAGCGCGGCCACGGTTCAAACTGACACTCTGTACATACCATGCAATTCCAACTCCCAAATCCTTGGTGATCGCTAATTGCAATCGCGAGTTCGATATTGTGGTGTCGCCGAGCAATTGCAACTGAATTCCATTCGCTTCCTCCACCACGTGGGGAGACGATGTCAGAACGACGGTGCTTGAATCATCGATCTCCAGAAGCAGGGTCGCACGTTCCACCAGTGCCGTGACAAAAGCGTCAACTGCCGATCCGCTCAAAGACAAACTGTCCACACAGCCATCACCGTCGGTGTCGATGTGCAGCTCTGGGTCGTAGTATCTGATCATATCAAATGCATAATTGCACGGGTTGGGGTCGCCGCAATTGTTTTCCCGGTCATACGGGCAGCTGTCAACCTGGCCGCACAATCCATCTTGGTCGCTGTCATTCTCAGCATCGCGTGGGCAAGAGTCAACGTCACCGCAAAGAACATCGGAATCTGCATCATTCTCTGCGTCCAATGGACACCCATCAGTATCACCGCAGACCAGATCAGAATCGGCGTCGTTCGCCACATCCGAAGGACAAGAGTCAACGTTGGCACACATGTCATCAGAATCCGCGTCATTGTGCTGGTCGTACTCACATGAGTCCAGTTCGCCACAGATGCTGTCTGAGTCAACGTCATTTTGTGGGTCAGTCAAGCAGGAGTCCACGTCTCCACAAATCTGGTCAGAGTCGATGTCATTGTCAGCGTCGTGGCTGCACGAGTCCACGTCTCCACAAACAAAGTCACTGTCGGCGTCTTGCTCTGGATCACGTGGACAACTGTCCGAAGTTTCGCACAACATGTCACTGTCGTGGTCGTTATGATCGTCATGCGGGCACGAGTCCAAGTTTCCACACAATGAGTCACCGTCTGCGTCATTATCAATGTCGTGAGGGCACGAGTCAATCTCCCCACAAATGGCATCAGAATCATAGTCGTTGTCCGGGTCGAAAGGGCACGAGTCCAAGTCCGCACAAATTTCATCGGAGTCACGATCGTTGCTTGCGTCAAATGGGCACGAATCAATGTTTCCGCAAACCAAGTCACCATCAATATCGTTTTCAGCATCATGAGGACAACTGTCGATGTCACCACAGACACCGTCAGCGTCGTCGTCGTTCCCGGCATCACGGGGACAAAAGTCCCTGCACTCTGAGAAACAGGAGCAACTGCAAATTGAACACCCACCATCGTCGATACAACTGAGCTCCGCAGTCGCAAACCGAGCGCACTCCGTGGGCGACGCCGAATCACTACAGTCAGAGCTGTCACACAAAGTATCCGAATCGACGTCGTTCAAACTGTCGTAAGGGCAGGAGTCGGACTCTACACAAAGCGTGTCACTATCGGCATCGTTGAATTCGTCAAGAGGACATGAGTCGAATTGATAACACAACGAGTCACCGTCTACATCATTGTCGACATCATAGCGACAACTATCCACGTTGCCGCATATACCATCGCCGTCAGCATCGTCTTCTTCATCGTACGGACAACTATCCACGTCACCACAAACAAAATCACTGTCGGCGTCATGCTCTGGATCATCGGGGCAGGAGTCACTTCGCTCACAAATTTCATCCCCGTCGCCATCGTTTTCGGCATCGAACGGACAGCTGTCGACATTCCCGCAGATGGAATCACTGTCGACGTCGTTGGCGGCATCGCGAGGGCAAGAATCGACGTCTCCACACACAAGGTCACTATCTAAGTCGTTGTTTGCATCAAAACTGCACGAATCGTCATTGGAGCACAGCAAGTCACCGTCGGCGTCATTGTTGGGATCCAGTGCGCAACTGTCCACATCGCCGCAGGTGGCATCGCTGTCTGCGTCGTTGGCTGAGTCGAACGGGCAGCTGTCGCTGTCCACGCAGATCTCATCATGATCCACATCGTTGTCAACGTCATAAGCACAACTGTCAACATCTCCACAGGTTCCATCACCATCGACATCGTTTTCAGCGTCGTACTTGCAGCTGTCATTATTCGAGCAGACTGTGTCGCTGTCCGCATCGTTTTCCGCATCGTACACACAACTGTCAAAGTTGGAACACAAAGAATCGGAGTCCGCATCGTTTTCAGGGTCGAGTGGGCACGAATCGTCGAGGACACACACACTATCACTATCAACATCGTTTTCATAATCACGAGGGCAAATGTCGTCAGCTGAGCAAATCCCGTCTGAATCCCAGTCCTCGGTCGGATCGTGCGGGCAACTATCCAGGTTGCCACACACCGCATCACTGTCGGCATCGTTTTCTGCGTCCCAGGGGCAGCTATCCACGTCACCGCAAATGCCATCGTTGTCAGCATCATTTTCGGCATCTGCAGGGCAATAATCTTGGCACTGCGAGAAGCAAGTGCAGCTGCAAAGGTCGCATCCTCCGCCAGCAATACATGAACGTGCGCCAGTTGCAAAAGGAGCGCACTGCGCTGGTGCGCCGATGTCGCCGCAATTGGCGTTGGCGCACAAATTGTCTGAGTCGAGATCGTTACTCGCATCATACGGGCACGAATCCACGTCCGCGCACACGTTATCGGAGTCTGCGTCATTCAGACTATCCCATGGGCATCGATCGACATCTGCGCAAGTAGCATCGTTGTCAGCATCATTTTCACTGTCGTATGGGCAGGTGTCGAATGGCTCGCAGATCATGTCGGAGTCAACATCGTTCATGCTGTCGACAGGGCAAGAGTCCAGGTCGCTGCATACGAGGTCAGAATCGAGGTCGTTGTCCTCGTCATACGGACACGAATCTAAGTTGGAGCAAATGCCGTCCTCATCGGGATCGTCGAGAGCACTGTAGGCGCACGTGTCAAGGTTGCCGCAAACACTGTCACCGTCAGCATCGTTCTCTGGGTCCAGGGGACAACTGTCACTGTTACCACAAATCAGGTCGCTGTCAATATCGTTGCCAGCATCGAGTGGACATGAATCGACGTCTGCACAGATAATGTCACTGTCTGCATCATGGTGTGGCGCCTCCGCAAAATCGCAAGGGTCATCCACTGCGCAAAAAGAGTCGCCATCCGCATCGTTCTCCGCATCATTGGGACAACTATCGACATCACCACAAACTTGATCGCTGTCTGCATCGTTGGCTGGATCGTGAGGGCAAGCATCTTCACCGGCGCAAGTGTTATCGGCGTCAGCATCATTTTCTGCGTCATACGGGCACACGTCCATGAACTTGCACAAACGATCCCCGTCCGCGTCATTTTCTGCATCCCCGTCGCATGAATCGACGTCACCACAAAGAAGATCACCGTCGAAGTCGTTGTCGACGTCGTACGGGCAAGTGTCTTGGGGTGCACAGATATAATCGCTGTCAGCATCATTTAGTTCATCATCGGCACATGAGTCGGCATCCCCACAAATGGCATCGGAGTCAGCGTCATTATTTGAGTCATGCGGGCACGAATCGAGCGGGAGACATAGCGCATCCCCGTCAACGTCGTTTTGTTGGTCAAAAGGGCACGAATCCACGTTGCCACAAATCATATCCGCATCGACATCATTTGCTCCGTCCCATGAACAGCTATCGACGTCCCCACAGATATTGTCCGAGTCGGCATCATTGTGGGCGTCAGTAGCGCAACTGTCGATATCACCGCACATGTTGTCGCCATCTGCATCGTTTTCAAAGTCCCACGCGCAGCTGTCCAAGTCGCCGCAGATGCGATCGGAATCGATGTCGTTGGCACGGTCGTATGGACACGAGTCGATTTCCCCACACAGAGCATCGCTGTCGGCATCGTTCTCAGCATCATATGGGCAGACATCTTCGTCTCCACACATCGAGTCTGCGTCGGCATCGTTTGCAGAGTCGAAGGGGCAACTGTCCACGTCGGCACAGATGTTGTCAGAATCAGCATCGTTGTACTTGTCCCATGAGCACGAATCAACATCACCGCAGATGGTGTCGGAGTCAGCATCATTGTTGCCATCGAAGGGACAGAGATCCTGATCAAAACAGATTTCGTCACCATCAGCGTCATTTTCTGGGTCATAACGACAAGAGTCCACGTCTCCGCAGATATCGTCGTGATCTGCGTCATTCTCGGCATCGTCGGGGCACAAATCGAGACATGCTGAAAAGCAAGTGCAGCTGCACATGAAGCAGCCACCGTCAGCAACGCAAGATGATGTGGCGACCGCAAAAGGGGCGCACTCGGAGGCACTTCCAAGGTCAAGGCAACTTCTGCTCTCGCAAATTGAGTCGGCATCGGCATCGTTGTCAGGATCGTGAGGGCAAACATCGACATCGGCGCACATATTGTCGGAATCGGCATCGTTCAAGACATCTGCAGGACAGGAGTCTACATCACCGCAAATGGCGTCGCCATCAAAATCGTTTTCCGAATCGTAGTTGCAGACGTCAGCGGGAACACATAGAGCGTCGCCGTCTGCGTCATTCTCTGCGTCCCATTGGCACGAGTCGATGTCTCCACAAACGAAGTCGCCGTCGGCGTCATTTTCGCTATCCAGCGGACATGAATCAAAGTTGTCGCAAAGCATATCGCCGTCTCTGTCACCGTACGCCGCGTAAGGACACGAATCGATGTCACCGCAAACCCCATCGGCGTCTGCATCATTTTCGGCGTCATATGGGCAGGAATCACCATCGCCGCAGACGCCGTCAGCGTCGGCGTCATTTTCAGCGTCCCACGGGCAAGGGTCGTCGCCACGACAAGTGAGGTCACCATCAGCATCATTCTCTCCGTCATACGGGCAGGAATCAAATTGCTGGCACACGTTGTCAGAATCAGCGTCATTCTCGGCATCGTACGGGCAGCTGTCGTACGGACGGCAAATGTCGTCGTTGTCAGCGTCATTTTCAACGTCAAGCGGGCAGCTGTCAAGGCAACTGGCGAAGCATACACAGCCACATGCCATGCATCCTCCGTCGGCGACACAATCCTTGGTTCCCGTCGCGAACGCACTGCAAAATGAGGCGTCCTCCATATCCAAGCAGTCTGTAGCCACGCACAGATCGTCTCCATCAACGTCGTTCGTTAGAGAAAATGGACATGAGTCGACATCTCCACAAATGTCATCACTGTCGAGATCGTTTTCGTTGTCACTCGGGCAAGAGTCGACGTCATCCGTGAGGCCATCAAGATCTGCATCGGCCATTATTGCACAAATATTGTCGCCATCTCGGTCGTTGTGGCGGTCATACGGACAAGAATCAACATCGCCGCAAATATCGTCAGAGTCAGCGTCGTTTTCGGGATCGTACGGACAAGGATCGTAGCACTGAAACGCGCAGGCCGCAGGACAGTCCGCACAAGCATCGATGATGGACGAACAGGAGTCGGGGTCGATGTAGAATTGTGAGCAATATTCAGCGTCTGAATCTGGAAGAAACTCGACGGGGAAGCACTGACCATCGTTGTCTTCGTCGATGGTGGCGTTCGGGCAACAGGTTACGGCTGCGGATGTTGCTTGGACACCTCCAGTGTCGGCGCAAGTGTCACACCCGGTTGAACTGCCCTCAGACTCTTGGTACTGCCCGGCAGCACAACTCTGGCAAGCGGACTGTCCGGTGTTGTTTTGGAAGTGCCCGGGCAGACACTCCAAGCACTGGGATTGGCGGTATCCAGAAGAATCGATGTACCGCCCAATCTCACATTCATTGCACTCCGTCATTCCTTGCTCGGCCTGTGTTTGTCCAGGCGCGCAGCGGTCGCATGCACTTGCTCCCGCCCACGGTTGGTACTGACCTTCACTGCATTGTTTGCAAAATGATCGGGCTGTACTATCCTGATACCGACCCTCGGGGCACTCTCGACATTGAGAGGCACTGCTGCCACTGGCCCTGAATTGACCCGATGAGCAAGCGACACATGCCGTCGCGGCTGTGGCATTTTGGAAGTAGCCGGCACCACAGGCAATGCATTCACTTTGGGCTGCAAAACGCTGGTATTGACCAATGTCACACTCTTGGCAAAAAGACTCGGCCTCTTCGTCCTGAAATTGACCAGCGGTACACACGTCGCACGTTGTTGCCCCACGTTGGTTTTGAAAGTGACCGCTTGTGCACTGCACGCAAGTCGATGCGTGTTTTGTACTTTGGTACTCTCCGAGAGGGCACTCAATGCAAGACGTCGCCTGGAATGCGTCCTGATACTGACCTTTGTCACATTCTGTGCAGGATAGAAATTCATCAACAGAGAAATAACCCGGACTGCAACTCAAAGTCGTGGTAGTGGTAGTGGTAGTGGTGGTGGTGGTGGTAGTGGTAGTGGTGGTGGTAGTGGTGGTAGTAGTTGTGGTGGTGGTGGTAGTAGTTGTGGTGGTGGTGATCGTAGTCGTGGCTGTCGTGGAGGTAGCGGTACTAGAGGTGGTCGCAATCGAAGTTGAAGTTGTGGTCGTTGTAGTCGTCATTGTGGAAGAAGTGGTGGTGGTGGTCGTCGTTGATGATGTACTAGCAAGCATCGTCGTTGGTGGTGTGCGCGGCATTGTTGTGGCTATTGCCGTTGCAACACTAGTTGAATATGTGGGTGCTCCATCCGTTGACACTGCATGCAATGGCTCGGCTGTTGTGGCTGTAGCCGTTGTTGGAGCCGGTGTCTGGCCCTTTGTGGTCGCAACAAAAGTCGTAGTGTCGAACAATGTGCTTGCCAGTGTGGTATTCGCGTCCACGGCGCGCATGCTGGTCGCTACCGTGTTTCCTCCCGTTGTCAGTGAATGTTCTTGCGAAATCGGTGGCGCGGAAGTGACGAACTGCATGTACAAAGAACAACTTAAGCCAACGTGCAGGGCCAACGTAACTCGCTACGACCATGTGAAAGAAAAAGCGACTTACCATTCCTGAAATCGTCGTTTGCGAGTTGGCGATCGCCATGGAGCAGGCCATCGTCACGAGAGCTAGAGCTGCGCGCATCTTCCCCATCTCTCCAGCGCAACAGAATCAAGTAGGATGCGTGTCACATTGATTGGAATGCCTGCTTGTCTTTATGCTGTGTCCACGCAACTTCAGTCGGTAAGGCGTGTCTGGGACACCAGCTTTGGAAAGGCTCAAAGCCACTTCGCACACAAAATCGTGCCCCACCTAAAATTATCTGCCGATCATTTTTCAACTGCGACTCAAAGTTGCGGGGGTGGGAGCAACCACTGCCTTCGAGGACTCGAGCGCACATCCGACAAACGCTCGCACGTCCGAAAAGACGGTGTGCGCACCCGAGATATCCACCTCGCCGGTCACAGTCATGCCGGAAGCGTCTATAACACGCTGCCTGGTCACAGAACACACCTGTCGCGTCAACACCGAGCACGGCACGGCACGGCACGGCACGGCACGGCACGGCATGGCATGGCATGCACCACCACACAACACAACAAACTCGTATGGCCACAATTCCTCACATGTCAGTCACTGGTACGGTGTGCCGTCTCGAACCATTTGCTTTCATACTCTGTGGAGTGCCCATCGTCGGTCGCCATCGAAGTGAAGCATGGATCGAAGTAAAGTAAAAAGTAAAAAGTGGATTGCGGCGTTGCAACAGCGAAGTGAAGCGTCGCAGCGAAGTCGCTGTTGTTCGTTCGTTCGTTCGGTTGTTCGTTCGTTCGTTCGTTCGTTGACCGTGTGAGTGAGTGAGTGAGTGGGAGTGAGTGAGTGAGTGAACGAACGAACTGGTCAACCAACCAACCAACCAACCAACCAACTGCCCACCCACCTTCCCAACCTTCACTCACTCACTCACTCACTCACTCACCTCA
>ENA-OWNT01003179-OWNT01003179.1-seawater-metagenome-genome-assembly--contig:-NODE-3179-length-15831-cov-4.375206_pt1 | contig 15831 bp, 19 predicted proteins | sample MGYA00238136_ERZ651165 | MGnify/ENA primary metagenome ERZ651165 (study PRJEB26861, sample SAMN08777766) | seawater metagenome | isolation source: coastal seawater | place: USA: Florida | collected...
CGCGCCCTTGCCTTCGACGTTCGGCGGGCGGCTTTCCATCCGGCCCACATGTTCCTGCTGCAACTGAAGTTCCGCCGTATCCTCGATGGTCAGGATGCGTTCGGAATTGTCGATGAAGGAGGACAGCGCATTCAGCGTCGTCGTCTTACCCGAACCCGTCCCGCCCGACACGATCACGTTCAGGCGCGTGGCCACGGCGGCCTGCAGATAGGCGGCCATTTCTTCGGTGAAGGCGCCGAACTTGACCAGATCGTCAATCGCCAGCTTGTCCTTCTTGAACTTACGAATGGACACGAGCGAGCCATCGACACCAACAGGCGGCACCATCGCGTTGAAACGCGAGCCGTCTTTCAAGCGGGCATCGACATACGGGTTCGATTCATCGACACGGCGGCCCACGGCGGACACGATCTTGTCGATGATCCGCAGCAGGTGGCGTTCGTCTTTGAACCGGCAATCCGATTTTTGCAGCTTGCCCGCCCGTTCGATGAAGACGTTGAAGGGGCCGTTGATCAGAATATCGTTGACCGTATCGTCTTTCAGCAGCGGCTCCAGCGGGCCAAGTCCGGTGACCTCGTCGAACAGCTCGGTCTGCAGGGTGGTGCGGTCCTCGCGGTTCAAAACCACGCCCATATCCGTCAGTTCATCGGCGGTGATCGAGTTGATCTCGGCGCGCAGTTCGCTTTCCTTGGCCTTTTCCAGTGCTGACAGGTTCAGGTTGTCCAGCAGGCGCGAATGCATCTCGGTCTTGATCTCGTCAAGACGGGCGCGACGCTTGGTTTCCTTGTCCAGAGCCACCGGCTCGGCGGGCACGACAGAGGCTTTCGGTTTGGGCCTGCGCGTGATCCGCGGTCGACCGTCCTCTGTGACCGCAGGGGGCGGAGCCTTTTCCTGCGGTTCGGGGTCTGTTGTCAGGGCGGGGTGAACCGGGCTGGCGTTGTCGTTCTTCTTGTAGCGCGAAAACATTCCTCGCTCCTCAGCGTGCCGCTGCTTCGACGCGGATGGCGTCGTGCAGGGTCTTGGCCAGCTTGGCGATTTCCTTGCGCAGCGGGTTTTTCTTGGCAAATTCAGCCAGCGGCGCGCCGTGATCACAAGCCTGGGTGACCTGCTTGGCGCCATCGGGCAACTGCGTGTTCAGTTCGATGCTGAGGCTTTCAGCCAGGCGTTTGACACGCCCCTTGCCGCCCATGTCCAGCCCCTTGGGCGCGCGGTTCAGCACATAATGGACCTTGTCGATCGGCAGATCTTCTGCCTGCAGCGCCTTGATGAAGCGCATGGTGTTCTGGGCCGACCGCATGTCCAGTTCCAGCGTTGTGAAATAAACATCCGCCGCGTTCAGCACGGTTTCGGTCCATTGCACGATGGTGGTGGGCATGTCGATGATGACCACATCGAAGCATTCCTGCGCCAGTTTCAGCAGTGCGTCCACCTCGGCAGGGCCGATCAGGTCAAGCGGCAGAATATCCGCAGGCGCGGTAAAGACCGACAGCTTGCCGTCATAGGTCTGCAGTGCCTGCTTGAAGGCATCCACATCCATGGTCTGCGCATCGGACAGAACCTCGAAGATCACATCACGCCGCGTCAGATCCAGGTAGGTCGAGGTCGAGCCGAATTGCAGATCAAGGTCGATCAGACAGACCGAGGGCGGGTTTTTCTTGTCAACGGTGGCCAGTTCCCAGGCCAGATTGACCGCGAGGGTGGTGGCGCCGGTGCCGCCAGACATGCTTTGCACGGCAAAAACAACTCGGTCGCCCATTTGGGTGGTGGCGGTGCGAACCGGGGCCGGGGGTGCAGGCTGATCTTCGGCCACATCCGGTGCAGGGGTGTCGGCGGCGGCGGCGGGGGCGCTGGCCGGCTCGGGGGCCGGGGCGGGCGCTTCGGCAATGGATTGACCCGCGCGAATTCGTTCCACCGATAGATGGAAGGCTTGTTCCGGCAGCGGGTAGGGCACGAAATCATCGGTACCCGCATTCAGCAGGCGGTGCAGAATGGGTGGGCTGACATCCTCGGCGATCAGGATGACCTTCACACCTTTGGCTTTGGCCTGTTCGATCACCCGGATGATCAGTTCAATGTCCTGTTCGTCCTCGTCATCGACGGCGACGGCGACGAATTCAAGATCGTCGGCTTCAGGCTGAACGAAAAAGGCCTGCGCCTCCATGAAGTTGAGATCGCCCCAGGCTTCACCCAGTTCTGTTTCAATGTCATCGATCAGCAAATCAAACGTCTGTACGTCGCGGGCAATGGTGCATGCCACGATCGGTGCAGGAGTCGATTTCAGCGCAAGGCCTCCACTCATCGTTTATACCCCGGAATGCCCGGATTTTTCCGGGTCAGTTGTCGTTTCGGTCGCGGCAGAAGCGCCGCTCACCGGAAGGTCAGGCTTGTTTCCCGCTCGATCAGGACCTCGCCACTCTGCCTCCGATGATCTGTTTGGCCCCCAAGTTGGGCAACAATACGACCAAAAAACCGAAACTATTGGGTATTTACCCGGGCTTACCCGGGCAGAGAGGATCAGCCGCCGCTGGTGGGTCGCGGTCCGGCATAGCTGCGGTAGACGATATCGGCATAGCGCCCGTCCAGAACCAGCGGATCGTTCTGAACGAAGCCGCTGACCTCGGTCACCGTCCGGCGGTTGCGCAGCTCACGGTCCTGCGTCGCCACCAGGGGCTGCGATTCGCCAAGCGTAACCAGGGCTTCGAGACGACTGCGTTCAATGCCCTGGCTGACCAGATAGTTCACAGCCGCCTGCGCGCGGCGGCGTCCCAGGCGCAGGTTGTAGGCATCAGAGCCGACCAGATCGGTATGTCCGTAGACGCTGAACCGCACCTCGGGGAATTGCAGAATCCACTGGGCCTGCTGGCGCAGGACGGCGCGCGATTGCGAATCGAGCGTGGCGCTGTTGAAGGCGAAATTGATGGTTGTGGGAACCTCGCGGGCGAAACGGCCCGACAGCTCCTCCACATAGGATCGTTGGCCGGTCATCACCAGCACGTTGTTCATGGTCGGATCGCCGAAGCCGCCTTCGTCGAGAAAGCTGCCAGCCTCGCCATAGTTGCGGATCCGGTCGCAGCCGGTCAACGCCAGCGCCGCGACACCAGCCAGAAGAAGCGGTTTCATCGGGATGCCCATGATCTTACTCCATCACATAGCCGTAGGACCCGCCGAAATCCTGCTGCGCCACATCGCCTGCGGGGGTGCCCGCGTTCGGCGTGCGTCCGGCAGTCAGGCCAAGCAGGAACAGCTCATTCTCGGTGGGGATGCGGATGCGGTCGGTGGGTAGGGCCAGCGCTTCGCCGCGCGTGGGTGACACCAGATGCGCACTGACGATGATCACCAGTTCCGATTGTTCCCGCTGGTAGCTGGCGCTGCGGAACAGCGCGCCCAGAACCGGGATATCGCCAAGCCAGGGCACCTGGCCGATCGCATCGCGGAAATCGTCCTGCAGAAGCCCGGCGATGGCAAAACTTTCCCCGTCGCGCATTTCAACGGTGGTTGAGGCCGACCGGGTGCGCAGGCCGGGAACGCCATTCACTGTTGGAACCAGTGTATCAATAGCCGAAACCTCGGCAGACAGTCGCAGGTTGATCGTTTCATCGGACACCACCGTCGGGGTGAAGTCCATCACCACGCCGAAGGGGCGAAATTCGACGGCAACGCCGTTTTCCGTTTGGACGGGCACCGCGAATTCGCCGCCTGCGTTGAAAGTTGCGGTTGCGCCGGACAGGGCGCTGAGGCTTGGCTCTGCCAGGGTGCGGACGACGCCATTGGCTTCCAGCGCCTCCAGCATGACTGACAATTGCAGACTGTTGGTACCAAAGCTGACACCGAGCGCGCCGGTGCGACCGGTTGTATTGGTGGGCAGGGTTTGACCGACACCGAAAGTAGCCGGACCCGTGACGTTCTGACCGCCCGTGCCAAGCGTCGCGCCGCCGTCGCCGCCAAAGACAGTGCCCGAGATGCCAAGCGAGGCCCCCAGTTCGCGGCTGACGCTGCGCGACATTTCAGCAAAGCGGACCCGCAGCATCACCTGCTGGCTGCCGCCCACCATCATCATGTTGGAGACGCGGCCAGGGGCGTAGCGTTCGGCCAGTTCCATCGCGCGGTCCAACACCTGACCAGAGGACACGGTGCCAGACAAGACGACACCATCATTGGCCGTGCGCACTTCGATATCTTCGCTGGGCAGGATTTCCTGCAACCGTTCGCGGAATTCGGCCAGATCGGGCACCACCTGGATTTCCACGTTGGCGATCAGCTGACCTTCGACACTAAGCAGCGTCATCGTGGTCCGCCCCGGGGCGCGGCCAAGCACATAGATAGTGCGTTCCGACAACGTGGCGATATCGGCGATATTGGGGTTCGCGACGGAGAGTTCGGCAAACAGCGCCTCGCTTTCGACGACGACGGCCCGGTTCATCGGCACCCGCAGCGTGGCGGATGTCGCCCCTTCCAGCACACGAAGGGCCTGTGAATGGGAACTCGTGGGGATCGAAACAACCAGCGCACAGCCCAGAAGGGCGGCGCAGATATGGCGCAAAATGCTCATTGTGATCCTGCCTCTCTGATCACGGTTTTGGGTGGGCTCTTTCGGCCCCTTTCCGCGCACAATGCCCCAAAACGGTTTCTGGCGCAAGAATCAGCGTCTTGCAGGCCGATATTCATGTTGTCGGGAAAGCACGATGGGGCAGGTATGGCCGGGAACGCCGTCCGGCCCCCAAGATGCAGGGGGCCGGATAGAGGGCTCGGTGGCTCAGTTTGTGCACGGGACCTGGGTCACGATGACTTCGGCACCGCGGCGGTTGCGGACCGTACAGATCCGCGGGCCAGCGTCTGCCGGGGCTTCGGACACGCCAAGCAGGCTGTCCTGTGTCACCTCGATTGTCTCGGATTCCGTATCGTCACGCACCCCGACAAGTGCCAATGTCAGGCTGCCGGTCGCCTGGGCCTGGGCCAGCGCACCGATATGTTCGGGCGGCGCTTCGACGGTGATGGTCCGGGCGATTGTGGGGTTGTTGCGGTCTTCATCGTCGGTCTGGTCGATGGCGATGATCTGCAACGAGGCCTGGATCAGCCGGGTCACGTTTTCGCCCCGCGCATTGCCGGTCCAGTACACATCCACCCGGTCGCCGGGCCGCAGGAAGCCGGAGACGCCGCTGGCAACGTCAACGCGCAGCGCAAAGGCGCGCATCCCGCGTTCCAGCCGAGAGGCAACACCGGCGTCTTCGCCCGGCGCGGTGACTTTTGACACCAGCACCGGTTCATTGCGTTCCATCACTCGCAGGACGGTGCGCGGTTCGTCGGTATCGGCCGGGAACAGGTCTTCGGCGCTGGTGAAGGCGCCGAAGGGTACGAATTCTTCAGGCCACTCGATGGCCCGCACGTCCTGTGGACGCAGCTGTTCGCCATACCGCATCTGCCGGCTGACGACATAGACGGTGGTGGTCGGAACGATCTCGCCTCGCTGCGATTCCAGCGCGGCCTGATATTGTGTGAAACGGTCCTTCGCCACATAGACCGCAAAGCCTGCAAGGCCGACGCCTATGATCAGGACAAGCCCGAATATGACTCGCATGTTACTGCCCTTTTTATGTTCTGTTCGCCGCGCCGGTCATTGCTGGCACGTTCTCATCAGGGTGATCCTTGCAGAGAATTTGGGCAAAAGAATGGTCGGCACCCGGCGATCCTTCGGCACGGGACACGAGACACGGCGGCCCGGGGGGCCGATTGGCCGGCCCCTCAGGCGGGCGCAGAGCGCCTTAGTCCGTGGTCGTGGTGGTCGTTGTGCTGCTGCTGGTGAACCCGGTGTTCACGTGATCGGCCTGCAACTGGCCCTGAATGTCACCGGACAGATCTTCCAGACCGGATGACACGACCGAGATGACCGCCAGACCAAGCCCAACCAGGGCCGCAGTCAGCACGACCCAGTCGACCGTGACGGCGCCCGAGTCGTCGGACAGGAAAGATGTGAAGAAATTCATGGACATGGCGTGCTCCTGCTTTGCCTTGTTGGTGTTGACCCGCCAATCGGCGGGAAAGCAGCGCATTCTGTCGCAAACCCTCGGTGGGGCAGGGGGAATTTGACCCCCGAGGCACGGCAGAAACAAGGCAGAGCAGGGACAGCGCGACGCCAAATCCCCAAGAGTTTAGGTGAATTGGACAGATCCCGCCTGGCAGGGCGGGATGGATCAATCAGTGGAAGTCATCGGCAATGTGGTCGCGTTCCAACTGCGTGCGGATTTCATTGGACAGATCTTCAAGACCGGCCGCGACCGTATTGGTGACGGCAAGGCCGACGCCGACCATGGCGGCGGTCAGAACGACCCAATCCACGGTCACAACACCGGATTCACAAAGGGCAAACGACTTCAGGCGGGCAACAGCGCGCATGGCATATCCTCCAAGGGTTTAGGGGATGTGGCAGCATCCCGAGCAGACCATGGCAAGATCGCGGCGAACTGGGGCAAAATTGCGGCAGAAATGCGCAATTAAGGACAAAATGCGGCAGAGATTGGGAAACAGAAAAGACAGATCGTCAATGATCCGGAAACGCAAAAGGGGCCGCGCATATGGCGCAGCCCCTTGAAAACTTTGCGAAAACCGTGACTTAGTCGGCAGCGTTCGAGAAGTTGGTGTCGATCTGGCCGGTTTCCAGCTGGGTGCGGATGTCACCCGACAGGTCTTCGACGCCAGCGGACACGACGGCCATGACAGCCAGGCCCAGGCCCACGATAGCTGCGGTCAGAACGACCCAGTCAACAGTCACGGCACCGGATTCGGAATTCAGGAAGGTCTTGATCATTGTCTTGCTCCAGGTTTCTCTGCATAGGCCCAAGGGTGTTCTCCCCTTTGGGATGAGAGGACTATCCCCCTGAATCTGGGCGCGAATTGGGCAACGAGAAGAAATATCAGTGAATTTTAATCGTCCTGCATCCATTTCCTAGGCGGGTGAAAACGCTGAGATAAAAGGGGACGCGCGCGGTCTTATTGCCGGTTCCGGATATGTGGTTTGGGCGGGTGCTTTCATTCCTGGGTCGGATCGGGCATCCTTCCAAAAAATGAAACGGGCAGTCCGATGAATATTCGCAAAGCTATTGTTGTGGCCGTTCTGGCTGCGGGATGCGGGCTCGGTGGCGGCGTTTACGCTCAGGACGCCCCTGGGCAGATCGCCCCCCCGCCATTTCCGGACTTCACCTTCCGGCGCATCACCGTGCCGACACCGGGGCAGACAGGCCCACGGATCAATATTCAGATCGGAGATGAGGAACAGACACCGGACGCCGATCTGTTGGCCGTCGCCGCCCCCCCGCTACCAGAGACGGGCGGCAGCGATTGGTTCTGGAGCGACATTCCCACATCGCGCGAGGCTGGCTCCGGGCGGTATCAGGCGGTCATGCAGCTATTGTCCACAGCGCCAGAGGCGGGCAGCCTGCCGGTGGCACGGGCTGAGACGCTGTTGGCACTGGCCGACGCGCATGGCCCCCGTATCCTGCAGGAAACCATCGACACCCGCGTCTCACCTGCCCTGGTGCTGGCGGTGATGGCGGTGGAATCGCATGGCGATCTTGACGCGCAAAGCAGTGCGGGCGCGCAGGGGTTGATGCAGCTGATCCCGGCAACGGCGGCGCGGTTTGGCGTGACCGATGTCTTTGACGCCGACCAGAACATCGCGGGCGGGGTCGCCTATCTGGACTGGCTGATGGGCGAGTTCGACCGCGACCCAGTGCTGGTGCTGGCAGGCTATAATGCGGGCGAGGGCGCGGTCAGGGCCGCCAATGGCGTGCCGGATTACCGGGAAACACGCGACTATGTGCCAAGGGTCATGGCAACCTGGATGCTGGCCCGCGCGCTGTGTGTCACGCCGCCGGAACTGGTGACCGATGGCTGTGTGTTCCGCACGATGCTGGCCTCAAGCGGCCAGTAACCCTGCGGGGCTGCGGTTTTTGCGGTATGCTGCCCGAAACTGCCGCCACATACAAAGGAAACACCCCATGATCCGGTCTGCCCTTATTGCCGTCTTTCTGTGCCTTGTGTCCCCGGCCTGGGGTCAGTCATGGTGTTCGAACACACCGCTCAATCCGACCGAACAGACGATCTGTGCCACATCGGATCTGGGTTGGCGGGATGGTCAGCTGGAACAGGCCTATGCCGTGGTCAGGCATCAGCCCGGCGTGCAGGCCGATCAGCTTAGCTGGATCGCGGCGCGCAACGGCTGTGGCTGGAACAGCGATTGCATCCGGGCGGCGTATGACAGCCGGATCGCGGTTTTGCAGGCGATGGCTGGTGGCGGCGCGGGGGCGGGCGGAAAACCGGGGCCATTGCAGCCAGTGGCTGGCCCCGCCTGGTGTTCGGAAGGCACGCTCAATGCCGCGGAACAGACCATCTGCGCTTACCCGGAGCTTGCACAGATGGATGTCTATATGGCCGATCTTTACTATCAGGTGCGCCACTATCCCGGTGTGCAGGCAGGTCAGCAAAACTGGCTGGCCACGCGAAATGCCTGTCATGCGAACTATGCCTGCCTGCACGCGGCTTATTCGGGCCGCATCGGGTATTTTCAGACGCAATACGGGGTCAACTGAAAACGCCGCCCGGGTGGGGCGGCGTCCTCAAGATCTTTTCAGGGCTGGGTCAGCCGACGATGGTCGCCTGCGTGGCGGCGCGCAGATCGTCCTCGGTGACGCCATCGGCGCATTCGACGATCTTCAGCCCGCCCTCGACCACGTCGAGCACGCCCAGATTGGTGATGATCCGATCCACCACGCCCTTACCGGTCAGCGGCAGGGTGCACTCCTTCAGCACCTTGCTGTCGCCATGCTTGTTGGTGTGGTCCATCACGACGACCACGCGACCGACACCGGCCACCAGGTCCATCGCACCGCCCATGCCTTTGACCAGCTTGCCGGGGATCATCCAGTTCGCGAGGTCGCCGTTTTCGGCCACTTCCATCGCGCCCAGGATCGCGGCGGCGATCTTGCCGCCCCGGATCATGCCAAAGCTGGTGGCGCTGTCGAAATAGGAGGTGCGGCTAAGCTCCGTGATCGTCTGCTTGCCTGCGTTGATCAGGTCGGCATCCTCGTCGCCCTCAAACGGGAAGGGGCCCATGCCGAGCATCCCGTTCTCGGATTGCAGGGTGATGTCCTTGTCACCCACATAGTTCGCCACCAGCGTCGGGATCCCGATGCCGAGGTTCACATACATGCCGTCTTCCAGCTCTTCTGCCGCGCGGGCGGCCATTTGGTTACGGTCCCAGGGCATTATGCTTCCTCCCGCTTGCGGACGGTCCGCTGTTCGATGCGTTTTTCGTGGTCGCCCTGGATGATGCGATGCACGTAGATACCGGGCAGATGGATCAGGTCAGGGTCGAGCGACCCGCGCGGGACGATCTCTTCCACTTCGGCGATGCAGATCTTGCCGCACATGGCCGCCGGCGGGTTAAAGTTGCGGGCGGTCTTGCGGAACACCAGATTGCCGGTGTCATCGGCCTTCCACGCCTTGACTATGGACAGGTCCGCGAAGATGCCTTCTTCGAGGATGTACTCCTCGCCGTTGAACTCTTTCACTTCCTTGCCCTCGGCGATCACGGTGCCGACGCCGGTCTTGGTGTAGAACCCGGGGATGCCCGCGCCACCGGCGCGCATCCGCTCGGCCAGGGTGCCTTGCGGGTTGAACTCCAGCTCCAGCTCGCCCGACAGGTACTGGCGCATGAACTCGGCGTTCTCGCCCACATAGGACGAGATCATCTTCTTGATCTGGCGCGTGTCGAGCAGTTTGCCCAGGCCGAACCCGTCAACGCCCGCGTTGTTCGACGCAACCGTCAGATCCTTGACACCCGATTTCACGATCCCGTCGATCAGCAGCTCGGGGATGCCGCACAGGCCAAAGCCCCCCGCGGCGATCAGCATCCCGTCTGACAGGACGCCCTCCAGCGCCTCGTCGGCAGAGCCATATACTTTCTTCATGGATTAACTCCCGTCAAATTCCTCGGCGCAACCTGCCGCGCACCGTGGGAGAGAGTCAACGCGCCCCGGCAGCGCAGCGGTCGGTCCCCTTGCAATACGGAAAATCCCCCCCCGGGCAACCGAATTCCCCGGGGGTAGGTATTTCTACGCAGGATCGGGGGGGGCGTTCAGGCGGGCAGGGCGTCGGGCGCGTATTGCGCGGCGAAGTCGGCGCTTGGCGGGATCGGCTTGATCACGTCAATCAGGACGCCATTCGGATCGGCGGTGATGAAATGGCGCTGGCCGAATGCCTCATCGCAAAGCGGTTTCAGCATCGGCAGACCGGCAGCGGCAAGCCGGTCGTGGATGGCATCCACATCCGAGACTTCGAAATTGAGGATAACCCCGCGCGTGATCCCGCGACCGGCCTCGGGGATGGTTTCATGGTTGCCGTCCAGAATGGCGAGATTCACCTGCGGATCGGAATTCGATTGAAGATGGACGTACCAATCGGCGGCGAACATCGGCTGAAAGCCGAAATGTGCCTGGTAGAAGGCGGCGGTGCCTGCAACGTCAGAGGTCTGCAGGACAGGATAATACTGGGTTGTGTTCATGCTTGTCTCTCCCATCAAAAACATACACATTGTATGCATATGAAATCAATAAACATACAGGCTGTATGTATGCAAGAAGAAAAGCCACGTATCCCGAACTCTGACCGCAGGGCAGCCATGCGCGCACGCCTGCTCGCTGCGGCGCGCACCCTCTTTGTTGAAAAGGGCTATGCAGAAACATCGACGCCCGAGATCGTCAGGAATGCCGGGGTGACGCGCGGGGCGCTCTATCACCACTTCGAGGATAAGGCGGCCCTGTTCGACGCGCTGATCTGCGCCGAAGCCGCCCAACTGGCCGCCGATATCGAGGCGGCCGCGCTTGGCAGCGCGAAAGATCCGATGCAGTCAGGGACAGAGGCTTTCTTTGCCGCCATGTCCAGGCCAGGCCGGACCAGACTGCTGCTGGTTGACGGGCCCGCCGCGCTCGGCCAGGCGCGGATGCAGGAGATCGACGCAGGCAATGGCCGCAGGACCCTGCGCGAGGGACTGGCCGCGGCCCGCCCGGATCTGCCACCCGAAGAACTGGACGCTCTGTCGCTGCTTCTGTCCGCAGCTTTCGATCGCGCAGCGCAGGCTATATCGGACGGCGCGGAACAGGCGCCGCTTCTGTCGGGTGTTTTGAAACTGATCACCGGTGTGACACGGGGCTAGCCGGTTGTCAGCGCGTCTTCCATCTCGGCCAGCAGGACCGAGCAGTAGTTCTCAAATCGCGGCCCCGGTTGGCGGGCGTTGAAGGTGTCCAGCAAGGGGTCGGGCGCGGTGATGCGGCTGCCGGACAGTTCCTGGATGACCGCATGGCCGCAGAAGGGAACGTATGCTTCCAGGTATCCGCCCTCATGAACCAGCACCAGCCGCCCGTCGCACAGTTGCGCGGCGGCTTCCTTGGCCATGGTCGTCAACAGCCGGAAGGTTTCCGACGTGGCCAGCATCCGGCTGAGCGGATCAAGCGCGGCGGCGTCATAGCCACAAGCGACGATGATCACATCGGGTTGGAAATCCGCCAGTGCCGGGATGACCAGCCGCTCCATCGCCTCAAGATAGGTGTTGTGACCGGCCCCGGCGGGCAGGGGGATATTGAGGTTGAACCCGTCGCCCGCGCCTGACCCCCGATCCTCGAAATCGCCGGTATCCAGCGGGTAGTTCCTTTCCTGATGCACGGACACGGTCAGCACATCGTCGCGGTCATAGAAGATGGCTTCGGTCCCGTTGCCGTGATGCACATCCCAATCCAGCACCGCGACCCGGTCGACCATGCCCGCCGCAAAGGCAGCCTCTACCGCGATGGCGATATTGGCCAGCAGGCAGAACCCGTTGGGAAAATCCGGCAGGCAATGATGCCCCGGCGGGCGCGACAGGGCATAGGCATTGTCGATCTCGCCGCGCAGCGTGGCAAAGAGCGCCTCTTTCGCCAGCCCGGCAGAGACGCGGGCGATGTCATAGCCGCCCGGCCCGAACGGTGTGCGCAGGCCCAATTCGCCGCCGCCGGCATCGGACATTTCTTGAAACGCGGTCAGGTAGCTTTGCGGATGGACGCGCAGCAGATCTTCCTCGGTGGCCATCGGGGCCTGCCGGGCGTCCAGTTCGGCCATCAGCCCGGTGACCTCCAACAAGTTCTTCAGCCGCCGTTTGGTTTCCGGATTTTCAGGCAGGCCCCCCGGCATCGGTTGCACCAGCCCGCCCACGGGCAGCATCATCGCGTAGTTGCCGCCAGAATGCCAAAAGCAACGCTCGTCCCAGAAAAACCCAGTGGCCATATCGATCCTCTCAATTGCGTGGGGCAGAGTGCAGGCAGAGATGCGCTTTCGCAAGTACGCGTGCGCGGGCCGGGGCACGGAAGCAGCTATCACCTGCATCTGTCGCTCTCGCGCATGCCCTCAGTCCGGCACCACAATCCGCTTGTGGACATCCACCACCGTGGCAGGCCACTCTCCAACCCAGCCAAGCCGAGGAGAGCCACCATGACCGACACCCCCAAGATCGCCCAGACCGCGCCCTTCCCCGTCGAGGTGGAGGAGGGAAAGAACTACTTCTGGTGCGCCTGTGGGCAGAGCCAGCGTCAGCCCTTCTGCGATGGTTCTCATAAGGGGAGCGAGTTCAACCCGGTCAAATACACCGCTGAGAAGACCGGCAAGGTATTCTTTTGCGGCTGCAAGCAATCCGCACGACAGCCGCTGTGCGACGGATCGCATTCGAAGCTCTGATCGGCCCTTCGTTTGCATGGGGGTGTACGGGGAGTGCACAGGGGGTGCACGCCCGGCACCCCCTATTTTTGCGCGAAATAGGCGCGGCAGGCATCGGCCACGTGGCGGAAGCGATCACCGCCCAGATGCTTGCCGCCATACCAGCGGGTGACCACGATAAGGTGTGACCTGAGCCCCTCGCCCTCCAACATCTTGAGGATGATATTGCCCGCGCCGCTTTCACCGTCATCGGATTTGAGCGGCCCGCCCGGCAGCAGTACGGCCCATGAATTATGCGTGGCTTTGGCGTATTTCTTATTCTTTTTCAAAGCTTTGAGAAATTCTTGCACATCCTCACGGCTGGCTGCGGCCCCGCCGGAGACCGCGTATTTCGACCCCCGGTCACTGATCACATTCTCAATCTGTCGCATGGGTTTCCCCTTTCAGATCAAAGGGATACCTCTACCCACCAAAAACAGCAACCACCGCCCGCGACCGTGACATTTCAAGATCTAACTGGTTGATTTATCAAAGTGAATACGCTGTCCATCCCGGCGGCGGCCTGACGCCCCCAGGTGGATAACGTCAATTTATTCAAAGTGCTAGACTGTCCATTCCAGGCCAGATACCGACACCCGGTCACCCTGCCAGACGTGTGAAAAGCCCGGCATTGACGCAGTTCTCAGGCGCACGGGTCAGCGTGCCGCCCTGTGCCCGCAACCAGTTTTCACAGGATCCGGCCCAATCGCACCCCCGGCATCGGGTCACGGCATCGGCCCAGTCCTCTTGCGTGATCCGGCCTTCGTGTATGGCGTGGTTCAGGTCGGCACCGGTCACTTTGGCCATGGATTGCGCCAGCCAGAAATGGTGGCGAATGTCGCCCAAGGGTTGGGTCATCTTTTGTGTCCCTATAATATAATATGAATTCAGATCTCGCGCAGGCCCTTCAACAGCGCCCCGTTGCGGCAATAGGCTGGGGCATCTTCTGCTTTTTCGTGGTCCGCCAGCCACTTGCTGCACGCCTCGGGCGAGGTGCAATTGGTGCAGCTCAGCACCATGCCGTCGCGCTTTTCGGGCGGCAGATCGCCCCGCAATTCGGCCTCGTCAAGGTCCACACCCAAGCGATCGGCCATCTGGCCCATCAGCTTTTCATGTTCGTCGAGGGTCTTGCGTCCGGGCATCACGGTCTCCTGCGCTTGGGGCCGGGTCGGTCGGGGCCTTCTTTTTCAAGGGTTGCGTATTGGACCTGCCGGGGCCTTGACTCAGATCAAGCCTGACTGCGGCAATTTTAGGCAACGGGCTAGGCAAGCCCGGCGCGCAGGCCTAGTCTGACCCTATGTTTACCATTGAACACGACTTCGACGCGACCGTGATCACCCTGGTCGATGAGGGCGACGCCCCGCTTGAGGAAGATGTCACCATCTCGGCCTTTGAGGAATGCGTGACGCTGGAACAATTCGACCCGCGCAGCGACAGCGTGCAGAAGGTCGTCCTGTCCGAGGCGCAGTTGCGCGACCTCGCGGCAGCGCTGGATCTGCCCGAGGGGATTTATCAGATCCGCGCGGTGCGGGTAGACGACACCTGATCGAGGGTCACGAGGCGTAGCGCATGGCGCAAGGACTGACGTCCGGGCGGGGCATTCGGTAAATGCACCGCAATCTATACCGCAGCCATATGACCCGCCTCTATCCGGGACAGGGCTCGTCCTCACCTGCCCGTGGTGGCCGGCGTCAAGGGCCCTGCCGGGATAGCCTGATGGTCCTTTGACAGGATCGTTTGCCTGAGCAGATCAACGCGGTCAGAGGGATGAGAGGTTCAGCCCCCACAAATCATATTCTGACGCCTCATCCACCTCGACCGTCACGATATCCCCCGGCGACAGCCCGTCAAAGCCTTCGTCAATAAACAGGTTCCCGTCGATTTCGGGCGCGTCGGCTTTGGTGCGGCAGGTGGCGCCTTCTTCGTCCACTTCGTCGACGATGACCTCCAGCCGCGTGCCCACCTTGGCGGCCAGTTTGGCCTCGGAAATGGCCTGCGATTTCTCCATGAAGCGGTGGAAGCGGTCTTCCTTGATCTCTTCCGGCACATGGTCGGGCAGGTCGTTGGACCGGGCGCCGTCCACGTTTTCGTAGCGGAAGCAACCGACGCGATCCAGTTGTGCCTCATCCAGCCAATCCAGCAGCGTCTGGAACTCCTCCTCCGTCTCGCCGGGGTAGCCTACGATGAAGGTGGATCGCAGGGTGATGTCGGGGCAATCCGCGCGCCAGGCGGCGATTTCATCCAGCGTTCGCGCGGCGGCGGCGGGGCGGGCCATGCGTTTCAAGGTGTCCGGATGGGCGTGCTGGAAGGGGATGTCCAGATAGGGCAGGATCAGGCCCTCTGCCATCGCCGGGATCAGGTCGCGCACATGGGGGTAGGGATAGACATAATGCAACCTTGTCCACGCGCCGAGCTTGCCCAGCTCGCGCGAGAGGTCGAGGATATGGCTGCGCACCTCGGCACTTTTCCACAGGTTCGTGTCGTACTTGCGGTCCAGCCCGTAAGCACTGGTATCCTGAGAGATAACCAGCAATTCACGCACACCGTTATCCACAAGCTTTTCCGCCTCCCGCAGGATGGCGTGGGCCGGGCGCGAGGCCAGCTTGCCGCGCATGTCGGGGATTATGCAAAACTTACATTTGTGGTTACAGCCTTCCGAGATCTTCAGGTAGCTGTAGTGGCGCGGGGTCAGCGACACGCCGGAGGCCGGCAGCAGGTCGATGAACGGGTCCGGATCGGGCGGCACGGCCACGTGCACGGCGTCCAGCACCTGCTCGTACTGGTGCGGGCCGGTCACCGCCAGCACCTTGGGGTGCGCTCCGGTGATGTACTCGGGCTCGGCCCCGAGGCAGCCGGTGACGATCACGCGACCGTTCTCCTTCAGCGCCTCGCCGATGGCCTCGAGGCTCTCGGCCTTGGCCGAGTCGAGGAAACCGCAGGTGTTTACGATCACCGCGTCGGCGCCGGAGTAGTCGGGCGAGATGCCGTACCCTTCGGCCCGCAGTCGGGTCAGGATGCGCTCGCTGTCGACCAGCGCCTTGGGACAGCCGAGGGAAA
>ENA-OWNT01003180-OWNT01003180.1-seawater-metagenome-genome-assembly--contig:-NODE-3180-length-15828-cov-4.607644_pt1 | contig 15828 bp, 14 predicted proteins | sample MGYA00238136_ERZ651165 | MGnify/ENA primary metagenome ERZ651165 (study PRJEB26861, sample SAMN08777766) | seawater metagenome | isolation source: coastal seawater | place: USA: Florida | collected...
CTTTATCGCTTGACGACCTCTCTTGCTTGGATGCCCACATGTACGCAAAGAGCACCACCCCAGCAATATCGACGGTATTTTGGTGGTTTTGTCGCCTTAATTAATTGAGCATTTCGTGTGCGGAGAGTTGGTCGGCTCTTCAGAATTTTTGTTATTGCTCCGTTCGACGGTATTTACACACTCCTCGCGGGCAAAAAGCCAGCTCACTCAACCACCAACAATCTGTCAGTCACAGCCACCACCATGCACGCCTCATTTTTCTCCTTTCTCCTCGTCGCTGTGCAAGTTGTTGGTGGGTCCGAAGAGAGCGAGTTTCTTGGCTTGATTGAGATCATTGCTGCTCAAAATGCGGAACTTGAGACTACTATTGATCAACTTCGTGTTGAGATTGCCCAACTGCAGCAAAACTACGGCGCTCTCGTTGCCTCGACCGCTGCTCGACACGACAAAGTGTCAAAGTGGCACCAGGGCTGGCTGGTAGACAGCGCTTGTGGTCTACCGTGTCAACGAAGCGGCGTGGCCTCTCCAGAGACACTTGTGACGACCCGTCTGGTCCACAACTTCTGGTAGAAGGTGTGTGCAGTTGCACGGGGGGCTTGTTGGTCCAAGGGCGCAATGTTACAAAAGAGTTGGACACTCTCATGCCAAGGGAAGTTGTGACGACGAGTTCGGGGTCGGCTTTGCCCTCGACCAGCTCCGCACGGATTTGCTCCTCCACCATCGAATTGACGGGCAGCACACCATCGGAAAATGCGACCGCCTTGGATGGTGTCCGCGGATTGGCTATTTCACCGGATGGAGCTTTCGTGTTTGCGTGCGCAATCTCCAGTGATGGACTTGCAGTGGTTGACGTGACCACGGACCCATTGCATCCAGTGGTTGTTGGTTCCATCGTCGGGCATCCAAATATGACTGGCGCTGCTAGCGTTACAGTCTCGCCGTGCGGAAACTTCGCATACGTGACCAGCGTGTACTCAGGGTCGCTGCTGGTTGTGAACGTCACCAATCGCGAACAGCCGGTTGTGGTAGGAGAGGCCCTAGGTAATTGGGTTGGTGCCTGGCAGTCAGCTCTGTCTTCGGATGGTCAATTTGTGTTTGTGTCAGTCTCCAACACCGGCAAATTGATCGTGATCGACGTCAGCATACCAACAGCACCAGTGGCAGTGGGCTCTGTGTCTGGAATTACCAACAGTTTCCCTGTTGTTGCATCTCCTGATGGAGTATTGGCGTTTGTTGTTGGAGCTGAGGCTGACACGTTAACCGTGGTGAATGTTAGTGACCCCGAAAATCCGTGGCAAGTCGGCAGCGTTACAAGTGCAACATATATGGACTACCCGGTTGGTGTTGCCACGTCGGCAAATGGCACGCTGGTTTATGTGGCAGGAAAGTACTCAGCGTCCATTGCTGTAGTCGATGTGAGTGACCCATCAGCCCCTACAATACTTGGCGGTATCATTGGGGACACAGTAGACCTTGCAAGCACATCAGCCATGACGAGGTCACCAGATGGACAGTACCTGTATGTGGTGGACGCCAATGACGCTGTGACAGTGGTCGACATCGGCACGTCTCCAACTACACCGGTTGTTGTCGGTGGTGTGACGAATTCTACTCACTTGGGCTACCCCAACAAGATAGTGGTTTCGCCCAATGGGGAGTTTGTCTACGTTGGGGCACGTGACACTAATGCAGTTGTTGTGCTGAAATCATACTTTTGCTGACTCGATCATTGTAAGATTGAACTGCGTGGCATGTTTTGGTTTTGCATGACGGAAGCGGGAGACCATTTTCTAACCGTGAAGGCGAGTCTATTAAAATAAAGCAAGTTACATAATGATGTTCATTTGCTGATGTTCAATGAACATAAGGAGCAAGGGCATTCGCTCTAAGACAAATTGTTCCTCACATATTCTCGAGAAAGTAAATCTGCTTGTCGCACAGGTTCGGGAAGTCGGTACTTGCAGCAACCAGCCGCAAGTTGTGTTGCAGTTTCAAGAGAGACGCGGTGACCGACGGAAACAAACACCGGCTTTTGAATCTTGGTTGAGAATGCCATGGCATTGCCCCAAGTCACGCCCGAGTTACCGACCAGCGGATGAATCACAGGGCCGTCGGCTTCGCTGCCACTCCTTGCTAAACGAGCTTGCCGCTGGACATCAAACTTCGGCATCTCGATATGCCGCTCCAATCCATCGAAGCAAAGCAGATTTTTCCCAATACCAATGGTTGGAATGTCGCAGACAACACCGAGGTGACTTGCTAATCCAAATCCGCGATAATGCAGTTTACCGTTGCCGTCAACTAAGATGACTTGTGGGAATATGTTTGGGAACTCAGTTTTAACTTCTTGCAGGAGTTCTTGAAGTCCAGCATACTCACGAAAAGCCAAGAATCCTGCAATGTAGGGCTCAGTCATGACAACCTCCTTGAACCGCACCGCCAAAACGCTGAGATTGGGAAAGTCGAGAATTGCTACACATGCGACAGCACGCGTCGGATCTGCTTTCAAGAAGCTGATGTCGACACCTCCAACGTACTTCAAGTTTGGAAAACAACCAGCTGTAGTGACGCCTTCAAAGCACTTCGCAGAATCTTGTTCCACCATTCGCTGTTTCAAGATACCTTGCTCCGCGACCCATTGTGACTTCTTTTGTTGCAGTTGAGGCGAGGCACCATCTGGATCCCTTGTTTTGAGACGATCGCGTGCACGACTTCTTAGCATCTTGACGGCGAGCACCATACTTGCCACAAACACGGCGCACCCGCATTGGACAAGAGTCGTTTGGTTCATGGCCTGGTCCCAGCTGCCACAGTCTACGTGGTCAATTCTGAAGGGAAGAAGCAATGACTTGCACGGCTCCTGTCACTCGAGTGTGATCTGGTTTCGATCATGGAACTGACACTACAATACTGTTGCAGTTCTTCGTTTTGATTTTGGCTATGGTGTTCTTATGCTTGAGCACGCCAGAGACGCGAGTGTGGGGAAGTACTATTCTGTTTCCGTCTGTGCCAGCGTCAAACCTCTCCACACCCACAGCGTACACCACATCACGTCCCGTGACATTGCATCAATGCACGCGACGTTCCAGTATCGCAGGTAGCTTCGCTTTCTGGAAACCCCGCAATACACAACATACATCACGCACACGTCATCGTCATCGTCACTAGCTTCATACAACACGACATAATCACGCCACTATTTCACACACACACCCAACAGCAAAAGAGCGATGGCGGCGACGACGACGCCACACCCCACACCACCTGTCTCACACCACTACAATCAATCCAACGACCCCGACAACCCCGACAACCCCGACCGACCACAAAGCCTCTGACCTCCCGGATCACTGGACTTTGGGTGGACTCTTCCACACCTTGTGTCCGTCCGCCTCACCAGTTCGTTAGTTAGTTGTACCCGGGTGGGTAGCATGGTTCGAGACAGGTAGGTGGTCACACACAAACGACGAACAGACGAAGCGACAACGCCGCGCGCGAAATCTTTTCCGACAACGCAACACAAAACTTTCACGCTAGAGCCTGTATGTTTTATTTAGCGCAAATTGCAACTAATGCCGTTAGTCTCGATTGTAGATGATAAACTTCTCCGTATGTTTCACTGCATCACGTATTATCTACAAATAGGATTCATGGTATTTTCTACCTTCTTTTCGGACTCCTACATAATGAAGCAACCTCAACTACTAAAGTCCTGTTTGGCGATATAATGTCTTGCAGTGCGTAACAGTGAAGATAGAGGATATCCTGTTATAGGATTATGAAGATGCCGTGGTGTGGGACCGACCGCCGGAATTCCATTCTCCATGCCAAGCAGTGCTGAGTGACTGCAGGCTGATGTAAGTCAAAGAGAGGTCGTTCAGTCATCAGTCAGTTGTCTGTCAGTCACACTTCACTCAGTTCGCGCTGGCTGACTCAGTCAGTCAGTCACTCAGTGACAGCGGACACGACTGCGGGTCACTCACTGCCGAAAGAAGAAGTCAGAAGTCAGCAGTGCCAACTCAACAACCAACGAACCACAACACGACACAACTCGACGAACTTGAAGTGCCAACGCAACGCAACCGTTGGTTGAGGCGGTTGAGGCGGTCGAGGGTTGATGGAGGTATTGAGGTTCGCACCATCGTGGTGGCGGCGGTGTTTTTGTTGTTGGTGGTGGTGGTCAGTGTTTGTGATGGTGATGGTGGTGGTGTTGGTGGTGGTGGAGGTGGTGGTAGTGTTGTTGGCAGTGGTGATGTTGTTCGGTTGGTGGTGGTGTTGGCAGTGTTGGCGTTGTTGTGGTGGGTTGCAGACAACGACAAACACAGGACAAGTACGCAATCGTTCACCGAGCGCGTTTGTAGGTCGCGTGACTCGTGACAGGGAAGGTTTGAGGTTGATAATGGCAATGTGGGGTGGAAGTCGCGCTGACAACCAACCCCGGTCAACATCGCACAGCTCTGTTCTTCCCTCTAGCAATGCCAACGAAGGACAGGGTGCGGCCAACGAAGCAATTTTAGCTCAGCGCGGGGCACTGCGTTCCTGTGCAAACATGCACACAAACTGCCAACACGATGACCGCAGAGTCAAACCTTTCGCACTTGATACCCTGCCGGAGGTGCAGTGAAGGGAACAACTTTGCTGAGTGATCACGCAAAGGCCGCAAAGGCCGGTACGCCACAGTGGTCAAATGTAGAACAGGGCGCAGATCAATACCGCTATATTCGACAACTTTTCGAACGCCAATTGCAACGTTGTTAAAAGCTTCTCCTTGTTTCGGCGTGGTTCAGCCTTACTCCTGCATTTATGAAGAACCCTCGCGCGCACACAAGGCGCAGGGCCTTGCTTGGCGCACTTGTGTTGGGGTGTGTGCTCGCTTCAGGATTCGGCATGGTCGCAGTTGTGCCCGGTGAAGACGCGTGCGAAACAACCTCAACTGACTCCAGCACAACAGATTCGTCGTCTCAATCACTTCGGCAGTTCGTTCCGTCGCAACACTGGCAGGAAGTGACCGATGACCACGCTGTGCCACCCGGACTCGACATCAGGTTTGACCTGGAAGCCGGAAAGAAATTCGCGAAACTTCCAGATGGTGTCGCGTCTCTTGACGAATTGCCTACCTCAACAGGGCCGACGATGAATGCGCCTAATGTTGATGAGGCGGAGAAGATCCCTGTCGTCGAGCCTTCCATTGTGTGGGGCACCGATTTAGACGTACAGGAAGACGATGATCCACCTGTTCCAGATGTCTCCAACTTGACCGATTCTTTGAAGCAGCTGCTACTGGATTTGCCTGAGCCTGAGCCGGAACTTGTTGACGGGATTCGGAATAAGTTAAGTGAAGAGCAGATGGAGGAAATTTATCGACGTGTTTGGCGCAAGCGTCAACAAGAAATTCGGGATGCTTTCAAGGCCACCCGAGATGACATCACTTTGATCAAAAGTTTGCTGGGCACATTGGTGCGGGGACGCCCTGATCAGCGAGAAACGACGATTGCTGCTGGGCTTGAAGTGAGCAGCATTGATGATCAGATCCAAGCGTTAATTGATCTTGAATACATAGTGAGTGACATCGATCAAGCGGGCGATTTCTTTCATTTGGGTGGCCTTCAGGTTATCGGGGATGCTCTCAGCTTTGGTGACGCGGACGCAGCAGGTGATGATCAGGTCGTCGACAAGGAGACTCTGAGCCAGTACTACGATGTGCGTGCAAAGAGTGCGTGGGTGCTCGGCACCGCGGTAAAGAACCAATTCAAACTGCAAGCAGCTATTGCCGATTCAATGGTCGTCAAAGATGTTTTGGACTTGGTAGTTTCGGCGCAGGAGCAAGGGTTTGTCCGTGCAGCCTCCAAAGGGTTGTACTGCCTTGGATCAATCTTGCGCCACAACCCGCCCGCGCAAGAGCAGTTTGTTGCTTTGAACGGCCCACAACAACTTCAAGCAGTATCACTACGAGCGATCATGACATCCGAGCCAGATGGTTGTGACGCAACGAAGGCAACAACTGAGGCCTTATTGTCGAAGATTACTGCGTTGGTCATTGACCTGGCAGAGAATGCGTCTGAAGACACGCGGTCGACACACTCAGCACTGGTACGTTTTATCACTGAACAGTAAAGTTCTTGGTTCTGCAGGTCAATCATCTCTATGTTGCATTTTTTGCCATCGTTTAGGTCGAAACGTTACAACACCAGGCACCGACATGGCTAACAGTGGCCGTTCACACGCTGCAGTGTGCACAAAATAACGACGCGACTGACAAAGGTCTTGCCGCTGTTGACGCTTTGGCAGGGTTCTTGGCGCAGAGTGCAGCCGCTGATGCCATCCGTGAAGGTGTTGACGCGGCCGCCGCCAATGAACTTGCGGCAGAGAAACTGGCTCCAACGTTTGCAGCAGCAGCCGCAGTTGTTGCACAGACGGTCGCATCCCTCAGTGAGCAGTGCGAAAGTGTCGACGATATTGATGATGTTGAATTCGCAACCGAGTTGCTCGAAATAGCACAACAAGTGCTGCGCAAACTTTCCCCATAGTGCAACCACATCATAGGGACCATGCGTAGCTGACTTAGTCATGCGAAAGGTTTTGATAGCTTTGTAGTTTTAGAGAAGTGCACAGCGCGGCTTGAGCTCGCGAATTTAATTGCCATAATACCACCATCAACTGTTATTAAAAAAATTGTACGGCAAGACAAATATTGCGGAATTCTTTTCTGGATTTTCTGTTGGGACTACCTTTGCAGAACGGAATGTCACCAAACACTTATATTATTAGAATAAGACGACATCTTCATCTTGGTCCACATGTGTTGCAAAGTGCCGTTGCATTGCGTTGGGTTCAGAAGGCGCTACAACTTCCAGATGCAGTCTCTGCCTCTGCTGTAATGATCTGTATTGTGGGAGTTGAATGCGCAAACGGCTCACTAGTGCAGCGGATTTTGATGTGAATTCGCGAGAAGCAAGGAAGGTTTTCGCTTTACGCAACTCTGATCGAAGCTCCATCGCTCTGGATTCTGGCATTCCGTCGAAGAAAGCATGCTCCCACTTCCGCCATGTGCCACGTTCTCCGTTGAACCTTAAGTGTGAGTGTGGACCTGGCTGCACCGCGGGTGAATTGGGAGTGCCGATTTCATCATCGTGATTCACTTTGCTCTCAAGGGACGATGCGGAGCCGGCGCCGTTGACTTCATGGTGGATGGGATCGTCAACGCCCAGAATCGAAAAAATATCTCCCCATGTGATGGTCTCGGCGCGCAGGCGCTCAGCTTCCGCCTTCGCAACAGCTTGTGCGGCTTCTTCTTCTCGATTTTTCGCACGAAACTGCGATGCAGATGACACCCTCGATGGACGGGTTGAAGAATTCTGCGACAACGATCGACGGAGTCTGTCCTTCCTCATGTCATCGGAGAGTTTAGCTGTATCGATTCGTTGCGAAGGAGGTGGGGGGTTGAGCAACATGTCCCAACAAGTTTCTACTGCCTCATGGTACTTGCGCTGAGCCATTTTTTCTTCCAAAGAACGTGGATGTAAAGACGATTCTCGAGCCAACAATTCCTCCGCCTCCAACACCACGAGTAAAGATTTCACGAGCAAAGGCGACGGTCGAAACAAAATAGACAGGCCCATCTCTCGATAGCCGCACCGTGCTTTTGCTAAAGCCGGTTGTCGGCTGGAGAATCCGTTGTGGATGGCGATTGTTTGAGGAACAGAGTTGGACAGCAATATTTCCAAGCGCGTCTTCTGTCGCTCATCGTCTTCATTAACGGGGGTCGAGCGGGCATAAGCGTCGTCAACATCATTTCGGGACGACGCTTGTTCTTGAACCTTACTTTCCGTCGGCATTGAGCGGTCGGAAGTGCAGTTCCTGTTCACAAAAGGATTTGTTTTGTCCATATTCCAACGCAGCATTCGTGAACTCAGCTTTGAAACAGAATCCACGTTCATTGCCATAGCTGTGCACTGAATGGTATCTGTGAAACTTGCAGGTTGCCGTTCCAAGCGTCGTACGCCAGCTCCCGGCCCGCCGCGTTCCAGGTCACGATCGTCGTCCTTGTCGTCACTTTGATCATCGTTTCGATCGCCATATACAATATCGAGTAGGCCAGCGTAAAGTGCGTCCCGAGATTCAATTGCCTGGGGCAGTCCTGGTGTCTCTGGAAAGTGGTCCAGTAGTAGTCGTGGGTAATACAATCGCTCAATGGCAGCTCGCCCGAGTGAGTAGTTTGGATTGGATTCGTCAGTATTGTCGGTTGTAGTTTGAGTTTCTTTGTGCCGCCGATTGAGTCGACGCAAGAGTTGCAGTGTACGTTTGTGATGTGCGGACTCAGGGCACGACTTCAAGAAATTCATAACCGAGTCTACTTCACACCCATGGTCACGGAGCAATTGTTGCGTGATGCTGGCAGATTCTACGCGCGCTGCGGAAGCGCTTGGCCGTGCGTCACTATATTTCTGTTTACGTTGTGAAAATTCGGCTTCCTCTTTCTCGTCAAGCTTCTGCTCGTAACGAAGGCGGTTGAATATCTCCGCATCCACCGGAGGGATAGCAGATCCATACATGTCTGTGAAAGGCGTTTTCTCGGTTTGTTCCATCGTCAATAACTGCGAGATATCGTTTCTATCGTACTTTTCTTCGTCAGTCCGCGAGTCAACGTTGCTCTCCAGTGTCCGTGCAGATTCATCAGCGTCAGCAATCAAAGTGGAACCAGAGCCAGCCATTTGTTTTGCTTCGGCAGTTTTTGCGAGCTGATCGCGCAAGGCCTTGGCGGTCATATCACGACGAATGTCAAGCTCAGCAATTTCTAAATCGTTCTCGGCTTCAACTTCAAGTTTTTCGCGCCTGCGAGCGCGCTCAGCAGCAATTGCGACATCTTCTTCGTGAGCTGCAGCGTCACGTTTCATGCAGTGATACATTTCATCGAACGCCTTCGTTCTACTTCGAAAAGCCACTTCCTCGAATTTGAAGCCAGCGTCGGCCTGGATCAGTAGCTTGCAAAAGAGCCGAAAGAATGGCGCCATTGCTTTAGCAAGTAGCATTTGTAGAAAAACGTAGCTCTGAGAGTGTTGAAAAAACTTCCGCCGTTGCCATTGCCTAGCGGATGGCCAGTTTAGATTGATAGTCGGCAACAACACAGGATCGCCATCTCCGTAACGGACCTCGTCGATACGAGCTGCGCCTTTGACAGAACTTGCACCTTCCGACAAGCCAATGTTGCCTAACCGACTGGACAGCTTACCTCCAAGGTACACTCTATCCTCGACTGCCTTACCCGTGTCACGGATCACTTGCTCAGATGCTCTTTGGATGGTCCGAAAAGTGTCTTCTCGAGGGTCGCGAAGGTCCTGGTATGTCGCCCACCTTGAGAGGATCTTTCTCACCCACGGTTCTAAACGATCCGTGGGCCACGGCCAAAATTGCTTCTGTGAGCTAACGCCATTTCGCAGAGACGGTCCATTCTTCGCCGCGCCTGAGTGCGAAGTCAAAACAGACCCGTCCTTGGTCACTGCTTGCTTAGAGGCAACATCAATTGCCCCACAGAGCCATCGTTGAAGCATTTTGTACGTGGTTTTGTATGGTTTGTGCCGTAATAAGTCTCGCTGAATGTCATGGAAGTGTTGAGCCGCGATAGCATCATCGTTCGTGCACCATGGGTGTGGAACATCAAATGCAAGAGGGTGAAGTTGGATCCACAATTGGCGGAGATGCTCGTAAACACGCCGCGGATCTTGCCGAAACCGAGCTGACAAACGCAAAAAAATGGTCCGATCTTCTTCGCGCAACGTTGTTGTGACGTGAACAGGGAAGTCAAGCTCATTGATGCACATGTCAAGGAGGTTCAATGGATCCAGGTCACGATTGATAAACTGTTCACCAGCGATACTCTCCAGCACATCCATGTGCCACACGGACCCTTTCACTATCTTCGCCTTTCCTTCATCAATAAACTGGGACAACACCGTCTCGTCGATAACAAGAGCAACTCCTTCCAGCTCTTTACGAAATAGCGATTTGAACTCCGCATTGGGAACTTTGTCAATCCAAATGGTGGCTCTGTGAGCCAATCTTGGGTACATTTTCCGAGTTAGTTTTCCACGCCTAATCGCAGCCAGTTTCGTTGCGGCCTTAACCTCCGCCGGAATATCGTCGTAGTGAGGAATACTGTAAATGGAGCGCTCCAGTCGGAGATTTTCGACAACTTGCCGGCATTTCTCATACTCTGCAAGAGCTTCCTTCCGTTGCTTCTCTCGTAGTTTCGCCGCTCGAGCTTGATTGCGCTCGTTGTCGAGTTCCTCCTGTGACTTCGGCACGAATTTCTCCGGAGCACCGCTGCGCTTTGTGTTTGTCAATTTTGCAGCCTTTTTGGAAGATATCGTTTGATTGTTGATTGCATCCTTGCGACGCTTCGCATCTTTGTCATGCTCAGCTAAAGCCTTGCCCCAAATTGCGATAATTTTTTTCAGCTGAGCTAAAAAGCGAATAGGATCTGTGTCGTATCGCTTTCGTAATAGAGAGAGCAGCACTTGTTCACTTTTTGAGAGTCTCAACCAAACCCGTTCAAACTCAAATCCTTCAGCCTGTTTCGTAACGTCTTTGCTTCGGTTGAGGAATCCTCGCGCAGCAGCCTGCAGTTTTGTTGCCATTCTGTTTTCGAGCTCAGCCTGACGAGCTTGCTCAGCTTTAATTCTTCGTCGGTTCGCTATTCGTTGCTTTTTTATGCATGGAAGAATTCTGCTCACGTAATGAGCAATGGAAATGCAACGATAGTCGTCCACCAAAGAATCGAACAGCTCGACCACGCGGGGTGACCAGTCCTCTGCACCAATGAATTGCTGGACTTGTTGGCACGATACTACTGTTTGGTCGGAATTCGGCATTTGAATGTCATTCAGAATAGCGCTCTCATCGTCCGAATCCTCGCTTTCCTCATCGGTGGAATACTCACCAAGAAACCCAGCCAGAAATTGGCTTTTGGAGATGAGTGTCTTGTCGTCAGGTTCTTGTCCAAGAGGTAAATTCTGTCTTGCCACTTGAAGAAACTTGTCTTCACTGTATTTTCCGCGGCCAGCAAGGACCCGTGCTTCCGCACGTGTCATGAACTCTGGCAACGGTATCGAAGCACCGCCGCCCATCGTAAAGCGGTTCTCCGGCAGCCAAGTGCCCGTGTGGTGTGCGCTCACATTGAGTTTTGTCCGTTGAAACTACGGAATTTCAACATGGTCGTTCTTTATTTGTAGTGTTGTATTTTTGGCATCAATTCAGCCCTGATGCCAGCCTATCAGTCTGAAGTTCCGTCGCTATACAACACTAAGTCATGCACCCATCATTGAACGTCAACTCTCCTTGTCCTTTTGTGTACTTAGGGTGGCGAGCACATCATGGAGAAAAAACTCTCTGACTGTGACCAACAAGTGTTCCATAACTCACCGTTGAGCTTCAGGCATCATCGACATCTCGACAGCGCCAATGCCAGTGTCCGTTGTCATGACCATGGCTGTTGGTGAGCAGTCAACTGACGCGGGTACGCTGGTAGTTGAGAGTGCAGCTATCAGCCGTCGTCAATCACAACAACATCGCCAACAACAAAATACATCCTTGACTTACACCAAGTGCATGGACGCCGACGTCGCTACAAGGTCCGCAAAGAGTCCACGAAGCAACGAAGCAACGCGGCAACAAGAAACAAGCAAGGTCGTAGGTCACAAGTCACAACGTCACAACAACTGTTGTGCGTCGGCGGTCTGTCGGTCCGTCGGTCGGTCGGTGGTCCGTTTTCAGCGTTCAGACGCAGTGACGAAACGCAAACACGAAGAAACGGCAGGAACCCCAACTCGCATTTGAGTCACATTAGCCTGTATTGTCATCATCGTTGGGCATTGGGCATTGGATAGATGAGCAACACTCTATTCCATGAGCCTAACTGCAAAGGGGTGACAGAACAAGGTAAAAGCTACTTCCCCTGGTTACACCTGGGTATACCACAAAAGCTGACGAGCTATGCAATAGACCATAGACTACACCAAGTAAAATGTGTTTCGCATTTTGCCAACATAGATTGTGTGATGGTTGGAGCACGCTTCGTGATTCATGTATCACGAAATTAGCTTTTAGAATAGTTAGAGCACTGTATGTTGTACCCGCGCAAACCCTCGACACGCTACACAGAGTAAAAAGTATTCTGTATCTCGCCACTCAGAGAGCACGTTTCGTGCATGACCATCCGAACAAAGGGGGAATTGCAGGTCGATCTGCAGTTTACCCGCAATCCTACCTGTCAAACCCCTATTAAGTCCAACATACCCCCTGTGCACTTCCAAGGTCGCACTTCCTTCCTTGTGTGAGAAGTGTTTGCGTGGTTCGTGACCAACTTGTCTGTGTTTGTGAGCGAATGTGTGTGTTCATTCATCACAGATCATGTGACAACGGTGCAACGGTTCGCCACGCCGAAGGCTTTCACTCATGTGTGATGAAATGCAAGGTTCGTAAATTGTTACCAGAAGCTAGAGCAATCCGACTCGCACTCTTCATAATTAATATTATGTTGGTTACTTGCCAGCAGATCTGCGCGCTGCTTTTGCGGCAATCTGCTCTTTTGACTTCATGGACGTCATTAACGAGAGCAACCGCTTGTCTTCGCGGTGCACCTGAAATGTGCCTTGGTGAGTTTCATTCGATTTTGGTAGCCTCGGGAAGACGTACTCCACCAAAAAGGTCTCAATCTTTTGGGGTATACTCAAAAAAGTCTCAGACTCGTATCGAGCACATGCAAGTCGAGTCAACGCTTCCAAAAAATCGACGAATGAAAGAGACTTGTGCTTCACGGTGTTCTCATGATCAATGACACACCTGCAATAGTGCGGGCATGGAATGGTGAAGATCGCGACAAACAACAAGGTCAAAACGTTCAACACTCACATAATGCTTTGCATGAAGGACAGTTTCAAATGCTGATCATTTAAATCGGCATCCAGCATGTCCAGACCCATATCAATCCATTCTTGGTATGACAATGTGCCATAACCAATCGCACCTGCGCGCCGAATCACAAGTCATGACTTTGCTGGGCATCGAAGCAAGGCAAACACAATGCAACTTACCGATATGCGCACATCTGAAGTAGTTAAAGACTTTCCGAAGACGACGTTTGTGAGCCTGAAACAATCGATCTACCACTTCTAGGTACAGACACCGCCTCCGAAATTCGTCGTTGTCAACGTTAAACTTGTCGCATCGGTCAACGACAACCTACATATACAATACCAAGACATTGAGGACGACGCAGCGTAAACAGTGCCCGCTTGCTCCCTCGTTACTAACCTCGCGGAGAAACACTGACAACGTTTTAGCTGGTGCTCGGCGATAATTGAGGGGATTCAAAGCCTGGCACAGTCGAACAAGTGCTCCGATGAATTCCGCCCGTGTCAAACTACGAAAACTATTATTTTTGGGCGCCGTTGCTCGGCTCACAGGTTTCGATGCACTCTTTTTGGGAGCTTTCTTGTTTTGGCGACTGGCAGTCTCGTGGTCGGCGTTTGCGATGATGAACAAAAGGTCTAACTCCTGCTTACTGATTGCTGTATTTTCCATGCCAGTTGGAGATGATGGTCTAGAGGTGCGTGCAGCGAGACCTCAGCGAAACGTGTGTCAAAATAAGAGTGTGTACAGCAGGTTTCGCACCTGTGAGTCTCCTTCGACGCTGACTGCCGCCGAGAGCTGGTTGGGAGTGTGATTGCAGGGCGCCCAGCACCGACACTGACGCCAATAATTTGCACAAACTCCGTGAACCTTGAAATTGTAACATAAGTTGACACACAAGTTGAGACAGTGCTCGCTGACCTGTGGACATGCACAGCCAACTTACCCGGAAGATCTCATACAAAAAACCTCATTTGATTTCATCGCGTGGCGATTTGCGGTGAAATTTTCAAATATTCGGGCAAGATCTGGGTAACACGTCCACATTACAGCCCGAATTGCTTTCGCCTCTTCCGGACTCTGGCAAAAATCGACCAAGCCTGCACCTGCCCAATCCTTATCGAATGCCTTCAGATGTACAATGTGTATGAGAGATACCGTGCACTGCAATAGGAACCCGAACATCAAACAGTTCGGACCTGTTGATAAACTTCCATGTTATCAAAGTAGTCCTTCGAGTCAGCTTCACGCTCTCGTGGCGCAAAAATAGAATGTCGTACATCCCACACAGTGCCTAGATGGAGTGAGTTGAGGCTGAGCTTTCTCGACGTGTGAGAGACTGTCCGCGCGACGACATACCTTGGACGACCATTTCCACAGCAGGTCGCGGCATCGATGTTGTTTCGGAGAAAGTGTTTGCTTTCAACCTCTCCAACACACCAAAATTGTTTGTGTAACTACGGCAATACCAGAAATCAGCATGGTGACGGATGGAGCGGACGTGCTATTTATTGACAGAAGGTTCACGTACGCTTCCAAAGAGATGTCTATGTAATTCATCTCTTTGCAGTCGTCGTCATCGGAAGAATCAGAATCAGAGCCGGAGTTCGCCTCGCTCGAGAAAATTGACTGATGATGGTGACCTACGAATTTGTTAAATCGCCTGTAAGTTTCAAAACCCACTCGATGTTGACACGTTGAGTACTTACTATGAACACGCGGAGTTCCATTCTTGAGGATTCCCCCTTCTACATCGAGCAAGATCGGTCAGCATCCATGTGTTCACATTCACATAGTGCAAACTGATCAGCCAGCAAATCAAACCTGCGGCGCCCTGGAGAATGTCCATGTACTCTCTGAAAGGGAACATTACGGAAGGATAGTCCATAGAAAGCATCTCGTGTACGTCGTCTTCGGACGTCTACAACAAGTCAGGCTGTGTCGTGAGCAACATAGTTTTGTGTGCTGATTCCACGACGGCAGGAACACTTACATCGTCGTCATCTGACTCCGAGCTTTCAACATGCTGCCCGCTAGCAGCAGCGTTTTTCTTGATAAAATCCTGCATCAATCGCAATTCGAAAACGTTACTCAAAAGAAGATAAAAACAATGTGCACCGATGAAAAGAGCTCGGTTTTTGCGAGAACCTACTTTGTCGCGCTCCTGGATTTTGAGCATAGTGGTGTCCGATCGCCACGTGAAAAAGAAATGTTGACGCCCTGGCGGAACTTGGCGCACGAGGGTGTACAAATTATGGTTGGCACCGTGCATATTCTTGTCCGTTGCATCGCCCTCGTCGACATGCATGGCCTGTGGCTCGAAGAAGTCTGCTTGAAGATGAAGGTACACGTGTGTGACGACCAGACCAAACTTGTTCTCCCACACAAATTTGACTTCACTGAAGCCACCACATATCCAGCACCTGTGCATGAGCCAGTAAGGTGACAACAACGCTTTGGTGGCAGAGGCCTCTGCTAGACGCTGAAACGTACATTCGGTGCTTGAAATTGAGCCCGCATTGAAGCGATGGAGCATTGACCCAGTGCGATGATTCCGTGTCCACGGGCTGCCTCTTCGGAACTGTCGACGCAGTCTGCGCGGATCCATCGCCTCGAGAATAAAGAGATGACAGCTTCTCCGGAAAGGATAGGCACACCGTACCACTGGAGTCCGGACATAAGATTGCTTCGGGAGGAAGATCCGCACACTTGATGAGTGGAGCCTCACCAGGCTCACCACTGATCAAGTCGTAGAGGGAATGGCGAGCGTGCGCTGGTAAACTCACAACAAAACCCTTGGAATCAGTAAATGAAACTACAGCATGTTCGTCTGCCCCTTCACCAGCTTCGCCCATGTCCTGCACAAGCAATGTGGTCCATCAACCAGTGGCGGCAGTTGACCAGCAATACTACCTCGTACCT